>ERZ773083.978-NODE-978-length-20956-cov-9.030286_pt1 | contig 20956 bp, 6 predicted proteins | sample MGYA00511465_ERZ773083 | MGnify/ENA primary metagenome ERZ773083 (study PRJEB29015, sample SAMEA2738001) | human oral metagenome | biome: human oral; feature: human-associated habitat; material: dental | place: China | collected 2060 ... | reverse complement strand
CAACAATTCGGGCACGGGCGCGACGCTCAATGTCCGCGCGAAGGATATCACGGCGAAGTCCGCCGACAAATTCGAGAACTACAAGTTCCACTTGAATGACGACATCGCGACGAACGGCGGCTCGATGCTGACGCTGACAGAGAATAACGGCTTTAATGGCGGCAATCTGTTTGATTGGACGAAGCTCGATGTCGATACGTCGAAGCTCTCGGGCAGCACGGTCATCGGCAAGGCGACGCTTCTCACAGGTACGGCGAACGGGCTGAAGTTCTCGAACTACGCGGGGCGCAATAAGACGACCGCCGCGACGAACGGCGACTATGAGACGGCTTTGCGCACGGACACGAACGCGGCGACGGCGACAAAGGTCATCCTCGACTACAACCGCTTCCAAAATAATGCCAATGCGATGTACGATGGATCGATTCCGCCGACACAGCTCGCGGACGGTTCGACCGAAGTCTACGGCGGCATTTCTTACGCGGGAAATACGACCGCGAACAACCATCTGACCGTGACGGGCGTGCAGGGCAACTTGACTTCTGCCTACGGCGGCAAGACGGCGGGCGCGAAGGGCGACGCTGTGAAGAATCGCGTGACGGTCGAGCAGACGGGGACGGGCGCAATCTCCAATGTCTTTGGCGGCTACACTTCCTCCGCGGAGGCGACGGCAAAGGCGGAGGACAATACCGCGACGATCCAGGGCGGAACTTTCGGCGCAGTCTACGGCGGCTATGCTGAGAATGCGGCGAGTGCGACAGGCAACCACGTCTTCATCGAGGGCGGTACGGTGCAGACTGCAGTCGTCGGCGGCGGCGGCAAAAGCACGGCGACGGGCGCGATGTCGGGTAATGACGTCACAATTACGGGCGGCACGGTCACGGGCTACGTCATCGGCGGCGATACACGCCTTTTGGCGAGCACGTCGAACAAGAATATCATCAACCTCGGCGATGATGCAGGCAAGTATGCAGCGAATCTTTCGGGTGCAGAGGTCTGGGGCACGAGCTATGGCAGCAAAGTCCTCGCCAATGCGAACGCGAAGATCGCGGGCAATACGCTCAACGTCAAGGCGAAGGACGGCGTGACGCTCAAGAAGGTGCGCAACGTCGAGAAGTTCAACTTCCAGCTCGTGGACGATACGACGAAGACGGCGCCGCTGCTGAATCTGACGGAACTGGGCGGCTTCGGCAAGGTCACTGCTGACAACTCGGACGTCAAGGTGAAATGGTCGAACGTCACGGCCGACATGTCGAAGGTCACGACGGAGAAGGACGCCGCAAAGATTCAGGGAAAGAACACCTATATCTTGATGCGGGCGGCCGATCCCACGCTGAAGTTCAGCGACTACGCTGCGCGCTACGATACATACGGCGGCGTCTATGAGACGAGGCTGCGCACGAACGCGGACGCCGATACGGCGAAGGAAGTGCTCTACGACGTCAACCGCTTCAAGGATGGCCGCATCACCTATACGGCAGAGTCGATGAGCGATGCGTTCGGCGGCTACTCGGCCTTTGGACATACGGCGGAAGGAAACAAGTTTACGCTCAAGGGAATCTCCGAGGGTAAGACGCTCCAGTACGTTTCGGGCGGACGCTCGGAGGGGACTGCGGGCGGTGCAGTCAAGAACACCGTGAACCTTTTGGGCACGGGTAAGGGAACGCTCGAAGAGGTCTACAGCGGTTACGTTGGCAATGCAGCGAATGCGGCGGATGTGACGGAGAATACCGTTAACATCGCGGGCGGCACGGCAAAGCACGTCTACGGCGGCTACACGCGTGGCACGGGAAAGACGGTGAAGAACACCGTCAACATCGGCTATACGGACGAGGCGGGCGTGTTCCATGATGTCGCTGACGGCGCGAAAGTCACGGGCACGATCTACGGCGGCAGCGGCAGCGACGCCACGGGTAATGTCCTGAATGTCAGTGGCAAGATCGCGGCTGGCAACATCAAGAACTTCGAGAGCGTCAAGTTCCATGTCAGAGACACGATGGCGAGCGGCACGACGCTCCTGACGCTCGACGGTGCGGCTGCGACTGAGGGGCTTGACTGGGCGAATGTCACGCTCGATGGCGAATTCAATCCCGCGGCCAAGAGTTACGAAGCGTACCGCCTGACGCTCATGGCGAATGAAAAGGGCATCGACTTCCGCAAGGGCGGTGTCGACACTTATGCGCCCATCGGCGCCAAGGGCGTGACCAAGGGCGATTACGAAGCCGCCCTCGATACGGACACGCATGCAGCGCAGGCGAAGGCTGTCAACGCAGAAATCTATCGCTTCCATGGCAACACGGCGACATACGGCGAAGCCGACGGCGCACACGATGCAGCATGGGGCGGGCGCTCCGTACTCGGCAACGATGCGACGGACAACGCTCTGACGATCTCGGGCGGCACGCTCAAGGACGCCTACGGTGGCTGGTCGACGGGTAAGAAGGCCGACGGCACGTCGGGCAAGACCACGGGCAACACCGTGAACTTCACAGCCGGTACGGTCACGGGTACGATCTATGGCGGCAACAACGGCGCGGCGGGAAATACGCTGAACGTCACGGGAACACAGAGCGCGGGAGACATCAAGAATTTCGAGAAACTCCACTTCGACACGAGCATGGCGAAGGCCGGCGATACGATCTTGACGCTCAACGGCGGCAAGAAGACGACGGGGCTTGACTGGCAGAAGGTTGAAGCTGCAGGCCTTGACGAAGTCTCCCTTGCGACGCGCACGGGTGTGGCGCGTGAAGAATTGTTCTCGCTGATGGCGAATGACAAGGGGATTGACTTCGGCACGAGCTACGACAAGGCGAAAGAAAAGACCGTTGGCGATTATGAATACGCGATTGCCAAGGAAGCCGATGCGGCGAAGGGCGCGGCGGCGGAAAAGGTCGTCGTGCGCGGCTTCCGCTTCCAGAACAATGCGGACGCTGTCTATGAGACGGGCGACAACAAGGCGGCTTGGGGCGGACGCTCCATCATCGGCAACACCGTGCAGAAGAACAAGCTGACTGTCAAGGGCGGCACGCTGACGGAGGCGGCCTACGGCGGTCTGAGCGCCAAGGGCGCGGTCACGGACAATACCCTCGTACTCGCCGGCGGCACGCTCAAAAATGCTTACGGTGGCTTTGTCGAGGGCGCGGGCGATGCCACGAAGAACACCGTCGAGGTGCAGAAGGACACGCAGGCGCAAATCTATGGCGGTTATGCCGCGCAGGGCGAAGCTTCGGGCAACATCCTTAACCTCGGTGCCGTCAACATCGGCGCGAACGTCTACGGCGGCTCGGGTAAGAAGACCGACGGCAATGTCATCAACCTCTTCGGCACGAAGATCAAGGGTACTGTCACGGGCGGCACGGCAGCGGACGGCAAGGCGAACGTCCTCGCCATTCGCGCCGCCGGCACGGAGATCGGTGACTTCAAGGGCATTCAGAACCTCAAGTTCTACCTGTCCGAAGGGGCGAAATCTTCCATGGCGACGATGCTGAGGCTCGGCGTCAAGGACAAGGACATCAAGGGTCTGAACGTCGACCTCAACCTCTCGGGCGCGGCCAAGACGCTCAAGCGCGAGGATGTCTTCAGTCTCATGAAGGTTGCTGAAGGCGGCACGTTGACGACGGACGAGAAGATCAAGGGCGAGGTCACGGGTACGCAGGGCGTATCGCTCGACTACAAGTTCCGTGTGCAGAAGAAGGGCGCGGATGAATTGATCGCCGCTGTCGAGAGTGTAAAGATGAAGGACGCGACGAAGTCCCTCGCGGAGACGAGGACGACGGCGACGGACGTCTTGGGAGGCGGCATGACGATGCTCGCCGATGCGGGCGTCTCCGCCGCTGTCCAAGCAGCAGCCTCCGCCAATGCCAACACTCAGGTCGAGGCCGCTCCCATGGCGACAAACAAGGCGCCGAGTGCGAAGGCGGCATCTGCAGCAAATGTGCAGTCGGGCGCATACACGGCATGGGCGGCGCAGGGAGGCTCCTCCATGCGCATCCATTCGGGCTCCTACGTTGACACGCACGGCTACACGCTGAATGTCGGCTTCGCAAGAAAGCAGGATGGCAAGGACAGCACGCTGACCTTTGGGCCATTCGTCGAATACGGCAGGGCGAGCTACGACTCCTATCTTGAGGATGCGGCGGGCACGCACGGCAGCGGCAAGGTCAGCTACATCGGCGCAGGTGTCCTCGCAAGGCAGGATCTGAAGAGCGGCCTCTACCTCGAAGGAAGCGTGCGCGGCGGACGCATCAAGAGCGACTACGAGGGCAACATTTCCGGCACGTCCACGAGCTACGACATCTCGAACCCCTATTATGCGATCCATCTGGGCGTGGGGAAGGAGACGAAGCTCAAGGCGGGCGATGCGCTCGAAACGTACCTCAAGTACTTCTTCTCGCATCAGAACGGCACGAGCGGCAAGCTCTCGACAGGCGAGGATTACGACTTCGATGCCGTCAACTCGCACCGCCTGCGACTCGGCGCTCGCTACACGCACGATATGGGCGAAGAAGGCAAATTCTACGCGGGTCTTGCATGGGAATACGAATTCAACGGCGAGGCGCGAGCCACCTATCAGGGCATGGCGACGCCAAGCCCGTCTCTCAAGGGAGGCAGCGCCATGCTCGAACTTGGCTATCGCTTCACGCCGAAGAAGAGCCGCGTCAGCTACGACGTCAACTTCAGCGGTTGGCAGGGTAAGCGAGAAGGATTCTCTGGCAGTGTAGGAGTAAACTGGGCATTCTGATTTACAGGGTAAAGATGAATTAAGGAAGAAAAAAGGAACCGGATGCGAAGCCACAGGGCTTTGTATCCGGTTCCTTTGCATTCGCCGAGGTTATTTGTGCTCTTTCCCGCCGAATATTTCCTTTGTCGTGCCGCGAAGCCACTTCCAGTTCCAAGCGAGGTGAAAAATGACGCCGATGGTCAGGAGATATGAGACATAGATATGAATGTTCTTGTTGACGATCTTAGCGGGGCCGTTGGCGAAGACATGGAGATACATGAAGGTGCCCGTCACAAGGCAGATGAGCATGCCGACAGCCAAGCCAAGAATCAGATAATAATTTTTTTTCATTGTTATTGCCTCCCAATGCAGACTGCTCCTTCAAGAGAAGGAATATCAAAATCATTTTAGCACAAAATCTTTTTTGTGTCATAAAAATACGGCAGTTTCTTCCAAAGTTTCGTCCAATTTTCCGGAATATGATTTGCCGGCGCAGCGTGAGCGGAAATTTGTACCGCTGACCTGAGGTCAGCTGCTCAGTATTCCTGATAAGCTGCACGAACAAACGTCGCTTTGTGAACCGTGTGCGTCGCCCTTACATGAAATAGAAAAATCGCATGGTATAAAAGGCTCATTCGAGAATAACATTCTTGTTATGCTGCACAGAGAATTTTTTCCGGGATAAAGCAGAAATGGTAAAATCCTTGCTTATTTAGGTAAAATAGGCAGGTTTTCACGTGTTGTTTTGGGCTGTTAGTCCTTGAGGTTTTCCGAAAAATCCCCAATGCTTTTTCAGAAAACCTAGAAAATCTATAGACAAAAAAGTGGGAAAAATGGTAACATAACGATAATGATATTGAAACTCATTAGATATGATGAGGATGTTTCTGGTCAGGAGGGGAAGGAGCAGGAGCAGGAGGGATACTGCTTCTTTTAGGCACGAGGAGGAATCTTATGTTCACGGGGAAGAAAGCGCGCAGACAGCTGTTGTTTTGGGTGACGCTGGCCTTATCTGCTGGAGGGACATATTTGCCGACGGGAACGGAGGGAGCACTGTGGGAAATGCCTACGGCGTATGCTGCAAATGATGTGACCATCGCTCCGAATGATACTACGGTATCTTCTGGCATCAGCGGGACAAGCAAGACGGGCAGCGTGACGGACAACCATGTCACGGTCGGCACTGCAGGCACGGCGAATCGTCCGATTGTGAACTATGGCGGCGCGACTGCCGGCGGCAGCAGCACGACGAGCACGACGGTCAGCGGCAATGTGCTGACCATTAACAATATCTGGGTCGGCAATGGGTATATCCATGCCGGTCTGAGCGGGACGGGAGCGGTCACGGGCAACAGCGCCGAGTTCAAGGCGGGCACGGCGGCGAATTCGTTCCTCTACGGCGGCTATCTGTCGAGCACGTCGGGGACAAATGCCGTGGAAGAAAATTCCGTCACGCTTGCGGGCGGCACGGTGAATGCCGTCGTGGGCGGTTCGAATGCGGGCCGCGGCGCGATCACGAAAAACAGCGCAACGGTCACGGGCGGCACGGTGAACACGACGGTCTTCGGCGGCGGGACGCTCAATACATCGAGCACAGGTGCGCTCACGGAGAACAAGGTCATGATCTCGGGCGGCACGATTGGCAACAATGCGATCGGCGCATACAACCATGGAAACGGGCTTGTCTCGAAGAATGCAGTCACGGTGACGAACGGCACGGTGAACGGAAACTTCACGGCGGGCGGCTACGCACATGCGGGTACGACAGGCGCGGTTAAGGAGAATACGGCGACGATGAGCGGCGGGCAGGTGAAGAACCTCTTCGGCGGAATGTCGTTCGGCACGGGTGCTCTTGAGAAGAACAAGGTAACGTTCTCGGGCGGCACGGCGAATTTGCTGGTCGGCGGATATGCGACGGGAGGAAATGCGGCGGGCAATACGGTCGAGGTTTCGGGCGGTACGGTGTCGAGCATGGTATACGGTGCGAATGTTACGGGTGCAGGCACAGCGACGGGCAATAAGGTCAGGCTCACGTCAGGCACGATGGGCGGGCTGGTCGGCGGCTTTACCATAGGCATGGGGAATGCGACGGGCAATACAGTCGAGATCGCGGGCGGCACGACATCGGTGATCGCTGCAGGAAGCACCTCGGGTGCAGGTTCTGCCACAGGCAATACGGTCACGATTACGGGCGGTACAGTTACGACCGGGGTTTACGGCGGCAATGCCACGGGTACGGGCGCGACGACGGGCAATACGGTCAACATCGGCGACGGCACGTCGGCGCTCGCGGCAGGGACGAATCTCTCCGCCGCAAAGATTTATGGCGGCAGCAATGCGACCGTGACGGGCAATACGCTCAATGTCAAGGCGGCGAATGTAGCTGCGGACACGGTGGGCAATTTTGAAAAGTATGTATTTCATCTGAATAACACGTTCACGTCGGGGGCGACGATGCTCACGGTGAATACGCTCGGCACGGGCGCAAAACTCAGCAAGTTCTCCGTGGAGGGCTTTGACGACTGGCTTACCGCCCATCCGAATATGGGCACGACGACGCTCCTGAAGAGCGCGGCGCCAAACGGCCTGACGTTTGCGGCGGAGGGCGGTGCGAACAACGCGGGCAAGGGACATTTGGTTCGTACGGCCGGCAAAATGGAATACGGCATACGCACGGATACGGGGAACGATACGGCGACATCGGTTCTGCTGCTCGCCAATCAATTCAAGGACAATACGAGTGTGACATACACCGGCGCAGACCCGAAGAATGAGGTCTGGGGCGGCATTTCGTATTTCGGCAATACGACGGAGAACAACCATCTCACGATCTCGGGCGTACAGGGCGGCGGCTCGATTACCGCCTACGGCGGCAGGACGGAGCAGCATCCGCTCTACGCGACGGGCGGCTCGGTGAACAACTCCGTGACCGTGGAAGATACGGGCACGGGCAAGATCACGATGCTCTACGGCGGCTACACGCGTGCAAGAGGCGCGGCGGGCAACGCGGTGACGGGCAATGTGGTCACGGTCAAGAAGGGAACCGTCAACAATGTTTTCGGCGGCTCAAATATCTGGGCGGCGAACAGCAACGACGTCACGTCCAACACGGTCACCATCGACGGCGGTACGCTCGTCAATGTGACGGGCGGCAGCGCCTCGGGCGCGGGCACGGTGAGTGGCAATGCCGTGACGATGAACGGCGGCACGGTCAATACGCTCAAGGGCGGCGAGACATCGAACGCGTCCGGCAAAGCGGACAATAACACCGTGACCGTCGCCGGCGGCACGGTGGACTTTGCCTTTGGCGGCTCTGTGCGCGATCGCGTGGCGACGGCGATGGGCAACAAGCTCATCCTCACGGGCGGCACGTTTGGGAGCGGCGGCAGAGCGGCAGGCGCGGTGACGAGCGAGAGCAATGCGACGGGTGAACTGAAAAACAACGAGGTCACGATCACGGGCGGTTCGTTCGCGAACAATTACAGGATCTCGGGCGCGGAGCTGAAGGCGACAGGCAATACGAACCTCTCGAACGGCAATGTCATCAACCTCGGCGGCGGTACGGCCTATACGGCGAATCTCACGGGGGCGGAACTCTGGGGGACGTACTATAACGGGGACAATTATGCCAACGATCATTTGAAGGTCGCGGGCAACACGCTGAATGTGAAGACAAAGGGCATTACGGCAAAAAAAGCGGCGAACTTCGAGAAGTATACTTTCCATCTGGCAAGCAGCGTTGCGCCCGGAGAGACGCTTCTGACGCTTTCGGAGACGAACGGCTTTGGCACACGCGTGAAATGGTCGAACATCGATGTGCAGGGCGCGGAAGCCTGGAAGGGTGCCAATCCCGGGGAGAAAGAGGTGACGATTCTCCGCGGCTCGGGTCTCCAGCTTGGGGGCTATGCGCCGAGGCAGGTCGGCACGCCGTCGCCGAGCGACGACTACGAGGCGGGACTGCGCGCCGATTCGTCCGCGCGGGGGAATGTCACCGTGAACGAAATCGTTTTCGGCACGAACCGTTTCCGCAACCACACGGACGCCTCCTATGACGGGACAAATGCGAAGAACGAGATCCATGGCGGCATATCGTATTTCGGCAATACAACGGAAAACAACATCCTGACGATCACGGGCGTGCAGGCGGGCGGTCTCGCGGCGGCATACGGCGGCAAGACGGAGACGGCGGCGCAGGGCGACTCGGTCAAAAACAAGGTGATCGTAGAGGGCACGGGCGCAGATACGATCACGGATGTCATCGGCGGCTTTACGGCGGCGCCGTCTTCTTCGTTCAATCCGGCCGCCAAGGCGGAGGAAAATACGGTCACGGTCAAGGGCGGCACGGTGACGAATGTCTACGGCGGCCTTGTTTCGGTTGCGGGCAGCCATGCGATGAAGAACAAGGTGCTCATCGAGGGCGGCACGGTCTCGAAAGCAGTAGGCGGCGGCGAGAAGACCGCGAGCACGAGCGGCAAGATGTCGGGCAACGAGGTCACGATCACGGGCGGCACGCTGACGAATGCCAAGGTCATGGGCGCGGAGACGAAGAACCCGGTGAATACGGCATCGAACGGCAATATTGTCAATCTTGGAGCAGACGGCGGCGCCTACGGCGCCGATCTTTCGCATGCGGAGATTTGGGGTACGAGCTACAACGGCACGGCAGTCTCGAACACCGACGCCAAGATTGCGGGCAATGTTCTTAACACGAAAGCAAAGGACGTCGCAGTCGGCAAGGTCTATAATTTCGAAACGTACAATTTCCATCTGAACAATAACATCGCGGACGGCGATACGATGCTGAAAATTGCGTCGGACGGCTTCGGCGGAAAACTGCTGCGCATCTCGAAGATCACGGCGGAAGAGGAGCCGCTCAAGGCGTGGGGCGCAGGCCGCCATGGCATCAATGAAGTGAAGCTGATCGAGAGCGGCGCGGCAAATGCGCTCAAAGTGTTCGGCGGCAGCCATTATCTCGGTACGTTTGGCAGCGACAGCGAGTATTCGGTTCTGGCGGACGACGGCACGGCCTCGGCGAGCACGACGGTGAATGCGACGACGGTTTCCCTGCGCGTGAACCGTTTCAAGGACAGCGTGGTGGATTCCACGAATGCCAAGACGCTGACGGTCGGTACGTTCAAGGAGCAGTACGGCGGCATTTCCTACCACGGCAACCATGTCGTGAACAATACGTTGACCGTCACGGCTGCGGGTGCGGGGCTTGATGCTGCCTACGCCGGCAAGAATGCCGGCACGGCGGGCAAGAGCACGGACAATACGGTCAATATCGAGCTGACGGGCACGGATGCGGTCGCCGATGTGTACGGCGGCGCGCTCACGGATGCCGCAAACGCGGGCGAGGTCAAGACAAATCACGCCAACTTGAAGCGCGGCGAGGTCGGCAATCTCTACGCCGGCTATACGTCGGGCGCAGGTGATGTGACGGGCAACGAGGCGACGATCACGGGCGGCAAGGTCACGAGCGCAGTCTACGGCGGCTACAGTGCGGGCGCAGGCAAGACGACGGGCAATACGGTGAACCTCGGCGACGGCTCGACCGATGAGCTTGCTGCAGGCACGGATCTCACGGCGGCGACGCTCGCGGGCGGCAGCGATGCGGGTGACGTCACGGGCAACACGCTGAATGTCAAGGCGAGAAATGTCGTAGTCGACAAGGTGAAGAATTTCGAGACGTACAAGTTCTTCCTCCATGCGAACACGCCGCAGGAAGCCACGATGCTGACGATCGCGCAGGACGGCTTCGGCGGCAGCACCGCCCGCATCGACCAGGACATCGCGTTGGACGGCCTTGCGGAATGGAGCGAGGCGAACAAGAACCGCATCTTTTCGCGCGTGGAGCTCATCAAGAGCGGTGTGGCAGGCGCGCTCAAGCTGTCTGACCGCGATGCGTACATCGGCGCGGCGGACGGCCTCGAGCGCAGCGTGACGGTGGACGACGAGGCGACGGAGAACGGCGGCGCGGTGGAAGCGACCTCGGTCTATCTGCGCATGAACCGCTTCAAGGACGGCAGGCAGAACTATAACGGTGCAGAAGCACCCGTCATGGCGGAGGGGGAGAGCGAGGTCTACGGCGGCGTTTCCTACCACGGGAACAAGACGGAGAACAACGAGCTGACTGTGACGGGAACACCGGGCGGCGGCGAGCTGTACGCCGTCTACGGCGGAAAGACTGCGGGCGCGGCGGGCGGCTCGGAAAACAATACAGTGAACGTCGAGCTGGGAAGCGGCAAGATCAAAAACGTCTACGGCGGATTTATCGGGGATGAGGCAAATGTAGCCGATGTCGTCGGCAACAAGGTCAACCTGAAGAAAGGCGAGGTCGGCATCCCTTTCAGCGCTGCGCTTTACGGCGGTTACACGGAAGGCGCGGGTACGGCGAAAGACAATATCGTCACGATCACCGGCGGCGAGGCCAAGGGCTTTGTGACTGGTGGCTGGGCGAAGGTTGCCGGAAATGCGACGGGCAATCGTGTCGTGCTGGAAAACGGCAAGGTCAGACAAATTTTTGGCGGATGGGCAGCGAAAAAAGCGGCGGATAATATCGTTTCGGTCAAAAATGCCACGGTTACCGTCGGCGTTCGCGGCGCCTATGGCAAGGAGGACACGAGCAACAATGTTGTGACCGTTGAAAACAGCACGGTTCGGGACAGTGTAATCGCCGCCTACCTTGAAAGCGGCGATGTGGCAACGGGGAACAAGGTTCGTATCGACGGGGGGCAGGTCAACAAGGACGTCTGGGGGGCTTACGGCAAGTCGGGCGCGACCGTAACGGAAAACGAAGTGACGATCAAGGATGCGGCGATCGGCGATACGGTCTTTGGGGGTCATTCCATCAATGCCGGCAAGGCGTCCGGCAATACGGTCACGATCGAGGGCAGCGCTTCGGTGGGCGGCCCTGTCTATGCCGGCTATATCCAGGGCAATGGGAAAGCGTCGAACAATAAGCTCAGAATCAGGGGCGGCACTTTCGCGAAAAATGTCTACGGGGGATATTCCCTTTTCAATGGGAAAGTGGAGAACAACGAAGTCACGATTACGGGCGGCGCTTTCTCGGGGGATGTTTACGGCGGGCGTGCAGATGGTTCTTTGGGACAGGCAACGGGTAACATCGTCAACCTCGGCGACGGCACGGCGGCGACGCTCGCGGCGGGCACAAATCTCGCGAACACGACGGTTTATGGCGGCAGCCGAGGGGGCAATGGCAATACGCTGAATGTCAAGGCGAAGGATGTCACGATCAAGACAGCGAAGAACTTTGCTGCGTACAAGTTCCATCTGACGGACGACATTGCGCAAAACGGCACGGGCAGCGGCGCGATGCTCACGCTCACGGCGGCGGACGGCTTCGGCGGGACGGAAGGCTGGTCGAAGATCGATGTCGATATGTCCGGGCTGTCGAGTGGGCAGGAGATCATCGGCAGGACGACGCTCCTCAGGAGCACGACGGCGAATGCGCTCAGCTTCTCGGCCTATGATGGTAAGGATCGTACGCATGGCGTGGTGAACGGCGACTACGAGACGGCGCTGCGCACGGACACGAATACGGGCACGGCGACTTCAGTCATCCTCGACTACAACCGCTTCCAGAACAATACGGACGCCGTGTACGACGGAACCAAAGATGCGTACACGATGCCGCACAGCGACGGCAGCACGACGAGCGAACTGTTCGCCGGTATTTCCTATGCCGGAAATGCGACGAAGAACAACCATCTGAAGATCACGAATCTGAAGGGCGATGTCGACGCTGCCTACGGCGGCAAGACGGCGAGCCGGCAGGGCGCGTCCACGGGCAACAGCGTGACGGTCACGGGCACGGGCGCGCACGCGCTGAAAAATGTTTATGGCGGTTACACAGGGCATGCCTTAAGCAGAGGCCCCGTCACGGGCAACACGGTGACATTCGTCGGCGGCAGGATCACGGGAGACATCTACGGCGGCTACTCGGCAGGCTCGGGCATAACGGCGGGCAACACGGTGAACCTTGGCGACGGCGAGAGCGACTGGGACGCCGCGTCAGAGATCGCAGGCACGGTGTTCGGCGGCAGCGATGCAGCGAGGATTACCGGCAATACGCTTGCGGTCAAGACAAAGAACGCCGCCGTCAACAAGGTGAAGAACTTTGAAAAATATGAGTTCCATCTGAAAGAGAATGTTGCGGACGGCGATACGATGCTGACGATCGCGCAGGATGGCTTCGGCGGCAGGACGGCGCGGCTCGATACGGACATCACGCTCGACGCGGACAAGCTGGCGGCATGGAGCGAGGCGAACAAGAGCAATATCTTTACACGCGTGGAGCTCATCAAGAGCGGTGTGACGGGGGCGCTCAAGCTGTCCGGCCGCGAGGTGTACAACGGCGCCTCGGACGGCCTCGAACGCGCTCTGCTTGCGGATGACAGCGCGGTACTGAACAACGGCACGGTGGAAGCGACCTCGCTCTACCTGCGCATGAACCGCTTCAAGGACGGACGTCATGCCTATGACGGCTCGAAGGCGCCCGTGACCGAGGGCAGCGCGAAAGAAGTCTACGGCGGCATTTCCTATTACGGCAACAAGACGGAGAACAATGAGCTGACCGTGACGGGAACGCAGGGCGGCGGAACGCTTGACGCCGCTTACGCCGGAAAGACGGCGGGCACGGCAGGCGGCTCGGAAAACAATACGGTGAACGTCGAGCTGGAAAACGGCAAGATCACAGACGTCTACGGCGGCTTCATCGGAGATGCGGCGAACGGCGCTGTCGTTACGGGCAACCACGTCAATATGAAAAAGGGCGAGGCGAAGAATCTCTCCGGAGGCTATACAAGCGGCACGGGCGATGTGACGAAAAACGACGTCACTGTTACAAACGGCACGGTGACGGGCGATGTCCGCGGCGGCCATACGACGGGTGCGGGCAAGGTGTCGGAGAATGCCGCTTGGATCACGGGCGGCACGGTGACAGGCGATGTCTCCGGCGGCTATACGGCGGGCACGGGCGACGTGACGAAAAATGACGCCCGGATTACGGGCGGCTCGGTGACGGGCGATGTCCGCGGCGGCTATACGACGGGCGCGGGCAATGTGTCGGAAAACGATGTCGCTGTCACAGGCGGCACGGTGACGGGCAATGTCTACGGCGGCTACACGACGGGCACGGGCGATGTGACCGGGGGCTCGGTCACGCTCACGGGCGGCACGATCACGGGTGACGTCTACGGCGGCTACACGACGGGCACGGGCGCGACGACGGGCAACACGGTCAACCTCGGAAACGACGGCAGAGCACGCATGCGCCGCGATACGACGAGCCTGACGCCGTCGATGGCGGACGGGACGAATCTCTCGGCCGTGACGCTCTACGGCGGCAGCAATGCGGGCGACGTCACGGGCAATACGCTGAATGTCTATGCAAAGGGCGTCACGGTGAAGTCCGCGCGCAACTTCGACAAGTATGTGTTCCATGTGAAGGACGATACGGCGACGAGCGATCCCGCCGTCACCATGCTGACGTTCTCGGGAACGGACGGCTTCGGCTCTGCGGTTGACTGGTCGCGTATCCGGGTCGCGACGGACAAGCTTGGCAGCGGCACGGTCATCAGCAATGTGACGCTTCTGAAGAGCGCGACGGCGAACGCGCTCAGCTTCTCGAACTACGCGGGACAGAACAAGACGACGGCCGCGACGAACGGCGACTACGAGACGGCGCTGCGCACGGATACGAATGCGGGCACGGCGACCTCGGTCATTCTCGACTACAACCGCTTCCGGAACCATACGGACGCCGTGCATGACGGGTCAAACGATGCGTACACAATGCCGCACAGCGACGGCAGCACGACGAGCGAGCTGTTCGCCGGTATTTCGTATGCCGGAAATACGACGCAGAACAATCATCTGAAGATCAAGAGCCTGAAGGACGATGTCGACGCCGCTTACGGCGGCAAGACGGCCGGCACTGCGGGTGCATCCGCAGGCAACAGCGTAACGGTCGAAGGCACGGGCTCACATGCACTGAAGAACATCTACGGCGGCTATGTGGAGAACGCCGCCAATACAGGCGATGCCACGGACAACACGGTGACATTCCTCGGCGGCAGGATCACGGGCGACATCTACGGCAGCTACACGACAGGCACAGGCGCTACGACGGGCAACACGGTGAACCTCGGCGACGGCGCGGCGGCGACGCTGGCGGCAGGCACGGATCTCTCGGGCGTGACGCTCTACGGCGGCAGCAATGCAGGCGACGTCACGGGCAACACGCTGAATGTCAAGGCGAAGGATATTAACGTCAAGGCGCTGCGCAATTTCGACGCGCTCCACTTCCATCTGGGCGACAAGATCGGCATGGGCTCCACCATGCTGACGCTCACGGATAATGACGGTCTGGGACGCGCTATGGACTGGTCGAAGATCCAGGTCGACGCCTCGGCGCTTTCCACGGATCAGACCGAAGGCAAGCTGACGCTCCTGAAGGGCGCGAGCGTGATGAATTTCACGGGCTATACCGGTCCTATGGATCATACGCCTGCGGGGAATAGCGGCGACTATGAGCTTTCCCTGCACACCGATACGGAAACCGGCGCGGCGCAGGAAGTGCTGCTGGACTACAACCGCTTCCGCAACGTCAAGAAGAAGTATGACGGCTCCACCCCTGCGACGAACGGCGAAGTATACGGCGGCATATCCTATTTCGGGCGCATGACGGCGAACAATGAGCTGGAAGTGACCGGCACGCCGACGGGCGGGCTGGGTACTGTCTACGGCGGCAAGACGACAGGGACGCCGAGAACGCCCGCCGATTATCCGACGAAGGATTCCAAAGGAAACAAAGTGACGGTGGAGAAGGAAGTCACCGGTGAGATCACAAATGTCATCGGCGGCGCGACCTTTGTCGCGGACGGCACGGCCGAGGGAAATGCGGTGACCGTCAGGGGCGGCAAGATCGGCTCGGTTCATGGCGGCCTTGCTGTGGGAGCCGGCGGCAGTGCGAAGGGGAACAAGGTCTTTATCGAAGGAGGAGAATTCAAGGCGAATGGAGCCGTTATCGGCGGCGGCGGCCGGGACGCTTCCGTGACGGGGGATATGTCGGGGAACGAGATCACCGTGACGGGCGGCAGGATGAACTCGAACAACTGGCTTGTCGGCGGCAATGCCTGGGGCACGACGAGCCAATCGAACAACAACGTCATCAACCTTGGCGACGAGGCGGGCAATTTCAACGCCGATCTCGAAGGCCTGTCCATTTGGGGATCGAGCTACCGTGTGCCGACGCAGCAGGGCGGCACACAGTACGACAGCTTTGTTTATGACGGCGGCGATGAAAAGATCGCGGGAAATACGCTCAATGTCAATGCGAAAATCGGCAAAATCGGCAAAATCCGCAATATCGACAAGCTCAATTTCCGTCTCAACAACGGCGTTGAAAACGGTGAGACATTGCTGGAACTCACGGAAGGCGGAGGATTCGACAAGGTCACGGATCTGGTTACGATGAACCCCAGCGGGCAGGACGCCAGCATCAAGTGGGATAATGTCACGGCCACGGTTGACGATGAGAAGCTCGAAACGCTGCAGGGCGCGAACACGCTGACGCTTCTGAAGGGTCCGGCACAGGATCTCCATTTCACGGGCGCGGCCGGACATGCCAGGACGCACTTCACCGAAAAATACGAGACGGCGCTTTACACCGAGGGGGACAGCGATGTGACGCGCGCGCTGCTCTTTGATGTGAACCGCTTTAAGGACGGTCAGGTCGCCTATGACGGCACGAAGCCTCTCGATGAGGTTGTCGGCGGCATTTCCCGCTTCGGCAAGACGACGGAAGAAAACAACCTTGTGGTCAAGGGCGTGCAGGCACGTGGCATCCTTGCCGCTTACGGCGGCAAGACCGAGGGTGCAGAGGGCGGCTCCCTGAACAACCGGCTGCTGCTTGAAAGCGAGAGCGAAAACAGCATCCGGGATCTCTACGGTGGCTATGTCGGCAATGCCCGCAATAACGGCGCCGTCAAGAACAACAAGGTCACGCTCAGGAAGGGCAAGGTGACGAGGGACGTTTATGGCGGTTTTGCCGCAGGCGCAGGCGAGGCCTCGAATAATGCGGTGGATGTGCAGATCGATGTTGAAGGCAGCGTTGTCGGCGGTCATTCCGCCGGAGGCAAGGCGAACGAGAACAAGCTCGAGATCAGCGCTGTCCGCATAGGCGGCGACGTCATCGGCGGACGAGGCGGCCAGGGCAAGCAGACAAGGGGAAACACCATCCGGCTTGCAGGCACGCAGATTGCGGGCGAAATCAAGGGCGGCACAGGGGGAAGTGAAGGCAATACGCTGGAGATTCTTGCGCTCGGCACAACGGCGAATGATTTCAGCGGCATAGAAAATCTGAACTTCTACCTGTCCGAAACCGCCGGTCCCGCCACACCGACACTTTTGCGGCTCAACGCGCGGCAAAAGGACATCCGCGGCCTGAAAGTGGGCGTGGGCTTCTCCGGCGCAGCGCCTGTGCTTGCGCCGAACGATGCCGTCAGCCTCATGAAAATTGCGGAAAACGGCACGCTGACGACGGACGAAAATATCAAGAATGAACTTGAAGGCAAGCAGGGCGTCTCCATGACGTACAAACTCCTCTTGGAAAGAAGGGGGACGGACGAACTGATTGCAAGGGTCGCCGGGGCGAAGTTCAACGAAGGGACGAAGTCGCTGGCCGAAACAAGGGTCGCTTCGCATGACTTCTACAACAGCGGCACGAATATGCTGTCCCATGCAGGTGTAAGCTCCGCCGCTAAAGCTGCCGGCGTCTCCCAGGAAGGCAAAAACGACAAGTACGCGCTCTGGGCGGTGCAGGGCGGCACGAACATACGCGCCAAGACCGGCTCCTATGTCGAGACGCGCGGCTACAACCTCAGCCTCGGTTTTGCCCGCCAGGATGCGGTGCAGGACGGCAAGTTCACCTTCAGTCCCTTTGTTGAATACGGCAGAGGATCCTACGATTCCTATCTCGACGACGGCACGCACGGCGAGGGCAAGACGAGCTACATCGGCGGCGGCCTGCTGGGGAAACAGGACATGGAGAACGGTTCCTACATCGAGGGCAGCCTGCGTGCGGGCCGCATAAAGAGCGACTACACGGGCAATATCGCGGGCACCGATACGAGCTATGATATTTCAAGCTCCTATTTCGGCTTCCATCTGGGCATTGGACGCGAGATAAAACTCAAGGGTGGATCCTCGCTCGACACCTATCTCAAGTATTTCTATTCGCGTCAGAACGATGCGAGCGCCACGCTCACGACAGGCGAGCGGTATCTCTTCGATGCCGTGACTTCGAGCCGCCTGCGCCTCGGTTTGCGCTATACGAAGGGCGACAGCCCCGAGAGCCAGGTCTACGCAGGTGTTGCTTGGGAGCATGAATTTGATGGCGAGGCGAGAGCGACTTATCAGGGCATGAGCACGCCCAGCCCCAGTCTCAAGGGGTCGAGCGCCGTCTTCGAACTCGGCGCACGTTTCGCACCGAAGGACAGCAACGTCAGCTATGAGCTCAACCTCAATGGCTGGGCCGGCAAACGCCGCGGCATTTCCGGCGGCGTGCAGGTCAACTGGGCGTTCTGATTTACAGGATCAAGACGAATTAAGGAATAAAAAAGAACCGGATACGAAGCCGCAGGGCTTTGTATCCGGTTCCTTTGCTGTTTATGTCGTATTGGCACAAGCCAGGCGCAACGGATAGCGGTGCTCAACATCAAAGCTGGTTGTCCCGGCTGCAAAGTGCAGTTCGTCAATGCATTCATTTTGACGCGTAATAAAATACGTGTTATGATAAAAACATAGGAGGAAGGATATGAAAAGTTATTCTTCTAGGGAAGTTCTTAAGTTGCTTCAGGCAGATGGATGGTTTGAGATTAACTGCGAAGGCGACCATCACCAGTTCAAGCATCCGAAAAAGCTGGGAAAAGTGACACTTCGTCATCCGGTCAAAGACTTGAGTGTTCGCGATTTAAAGAGCATTGAGAGACAGTCGGGGCTTAAATTTTGAGCCCGCCCCTTTTGGGGAAAGGAGGTACGATGTTTCCGGATTTTTATCGCTATACCGCAATCTTCAGCTATGAGGACGACGGCGTGCATGTCGTGTTCCCGGATCTGCCCGGCTGCATTACGTTCGGGGCAGATGAAGGCGAAGCTGTACGTATGGCTAGGGATGTGCTGGCGCTGCATCTCTATGGAATGGAGCAGGATGGAGACGAGATTCCGCAGCCTTCACCTTTACGGATTCTGGCAGAGCAAGAGAAGTTGCAGGAAAACGAGATTTTTATGCTCGTGGAAGCCTTCATGCCGACGTTTCGTGAGAAGCAGAGCAAGCGGTTCGTCAAAAAAACTCTGTCCATTCCGTATTGGATGAACGCTGAGGCAGAGCGGGTCGGCTTGAATTTTTCGCAAACCTTGCAGAATGCAATCGCACAAAAGCTGTCACTGTCAAAGTAAACTTTCAGGATATATGTTCAGTTGCTGCATGAGACGGCATAAGCTGCTTTCGTGTCCCTTTCCTGTGATGGCGTCATCAGCGCATTGTACGGTGTGTGTGTTCTCGCGCATTACAGAGAGCTGCCTCATCGGTCAGCGTTTGCGAGCGCAGGAAGTGCATTCGGCGCAGTGAAGCAAAAGGCTTGACAGTGCAGGAAAAAGTCGCTATAATAACAATGCTTCGAGATGGGGCATTCATGGGTAGGTGCCCGAGTGGTTAAAGGGAACAGACTGTAAATCTGTCATCTTCGGATTACGATGGTTCGAATCCATCCCTGCCCACCATCGGCGGCATAGCTCAGTTGGCTAGAGCATGCGGTTCATACCCGCAGTGTCCGGAGTTCAAATCTCTGTGCCGCCACCATGAAATGTAAAGCCCCCGCGCCGAAAGGTGCGGGGGCTTTTTGCGTGTGCTCTGATATGATATAATGAAGGGGCGGGAGGGATTGCGATGCAGAAGCCTGTGTTCACGATGGAGCATATCGTTGCGGCAGTAAAGCCGCTTGCGGATAAATATCGTGTGAAAGAAATATATCTGTTTGGTTCCTATGCGAGAGGAGAAGCGGACGAAAACAGCGATTTGGATTTCCTTGTTTTCGGTGGAGAGATGTTTAAGCGAACGATGATCTTCGCTTTGGCGGAAGATTTGCGAGAGGCGCTGAAGAAAAAGGTGGATGTTTTTGAAATAGGGGAAGTCAACTTGGACAGTGATTTTTATAAGAGAATCATGAAGGAAAAGGTTTTGATTGCATGAAGTATTCAGACCGGCAAAGGGTTCAGAAGATTTATGACTATGCCGTTCGTCTGCAGGAATATATCATGGCGGAGGGGATCGAGAGGGAAGCGTTGCTGACACGGCTTCCTTTGCAGTGGCTTGTTACGACGCCGTTGTATAATATGGGGGAGCATAGCCATAACTTGTTCGCAGAGTACAAAGAAAAGCATAGGGAGATTCCATGGGCGATGATCGCAGGTTTGCGGCATCGTCTTGTACATGATTATGATGGAACGAATTGGAATATCATTGTGGAAGTTGTTTATGAAGAATTGCCGATTCTGATAACGCAGCTAAGAGGATTGCTGCATGGATGATGCTGCTGCAAGATTGTTGATGATTGAAAAAGTCCCCGCGCCGAAAGGTGCAGGGACTTTTTGTGATTCTTAGAACTTTACTTCAGGGACGGCGTCTGCACCCTCCTTCGCTTGGAACTGGGGCTTCTTCGTCATGCCCATGAAACCGGCGAAGAATACGCCGGGGAAGGTCGAGATGCGCACGTTGTATTCGCGCACTGCCTCGTTGTAGTCGCGCCGCGCGACGGCGATGCGGTTCTCCGAGCCGGCCAGCTCGCGCATGAGTTCGAGGTACTGCGTGTTTGCCTTGAGGTCAGGATATGCCTCGGCGATGGCGAAGAGGCGGCCGAGTGCGCCCGTGAGTTCGGCGTTCGCCGCATCGATCTGCTCGACGCCCTGCGCACCTGCTAGTTTGGCACGCGCATTGACGACTTCCTCAATGACAGCCTTCTCATGCACGTCATAGCCTTTGACCGTGTTGACGAGGTTTGGGATGAGGTCGCTGCGCCGCTGCATTTGATTCTCGACCTGTCCGTACGCTGCATCGACGCTGATCTCCGACTCTTTCAGCCCGTTATAGAGAGAGAAGACTCCGCCGAGGATGAAGATAATGACGACGATGACAGCGCCGAGCGCGATCAGTCC
>ERZ773083.976-NODE-976-length-20989-cov-3.083023_pt1 | contig 20989 bp, 16 predicted proteins | sample MGYA00511465_ERZ773083 | MGnify/ENA primary metagenome ERZ773083 (study PRJEB29015, sample SAMEA2738001) | human oral metagenome | biome: human oral; feature: human-associated habitat; material: dental | place: China | collected 2060 ... | reverse complement strand
GTATGCAGCAGTACAAGGCTTGAAAGTCTTATGGACAACTATATGACGGCATGCGGCATAAGGGGATATAAAAGAATTAAAAAACAGTGGGATTATGTGCCTTACTCGCTTGAGGGCATGGATATGGATGAGCTTAATGAATTTAAAGACGGGATATTTAATAAGCTTGAAGGCTTTCACAAGGCATGGCATAAAAAAAAGACGGATGCAGCTCTAATTCTTGACAGTTTTATTTTGCTTATGGAAGAACTTGATATAAGAAAAAAAATAATAGCTTTAAGCAATTTTTTTGAAGCGGAAAACCTTCCGGAAAAGGCAAGGGAATATGCAGAGGTTTATGATGCCACAGAGGAGTTTTTTGACAAAATAAAAAGGCTGCTTAAAGATGAAGAAATTAAGAAAAATGAACTGCTTGAGATAATTAATGCCGGTCTTGGCGAGATAAAAGTAGGGATAATACCTGCAAAAGTGGACAGGATAACCGTAGGTGATATAAAAAGGAGCAGACTTAAAGATATAAAGGCACTTTTCATAGTGGGTGCCGATGATAATATGATGCCCGGTATAAAAAAAACTCAGAGTATATTTAATGATCGTGAAAAGGAAAATCTTAAAAAACTCGGTATAGAACTTTCATCAACTGCAAAGGAGGATTTATTTGTACAGAGATTTTATATGTACATGAATATAACAAAACCTTCAAAATATTTGTATATAAGTTATTCGGCTATGGATGCCGACTCAAGACCTGTAAGGGAATCATCATTTTCAGCTGCGGTAAAAAATATGTATAGAGGTCTACAAACCGAAGAAGCCTCAAAATTTACAGGGGTTTATTCAATATATACTGCAAAGCAGAGATTTATAGTCTTAATTGACATGCTTAAAAGACATCAGTTCAGTATAGGTGATAATTCTGAATGTGATATTGAATTTAAAAAACTTTCAGAGCTTTTTAACTGGTCAAAACTAAAAGAGGCATCATTATATACTTATGATGATACAGCCGCAGAAAACAGACTTAATACTTCTGCGGCAATTAATATTTATTCCCGGATTATAAATACGGATTATGTAATTAAAAACAATGACTTTGAAAGCGGTAATATTTCTAAAAATAATGCAGCTGAAAGTAACGAAGCAAATAAGAATATAATATCTTCAATTACACGCCTTGAAAAATATATAAGCTGTCCTTATGCATTTTTTATGAGATACGGACTGGGTATTGCAAAAAGACAGATATATTCATTGGAGGCGGTTGATATAGGGACTTTAGTGCATAAGACCATAGAGCTTGTATTCTTAAGCTGTAAAAGAAATTCACAGGATATAGCCTTGATAAGTGAGAATGAAAGAAACAGGCTTGTTGAGATATGTGCAAAACAGGCACTGGGTGAGAATCTAAGCGGCATATATAATGAAAGTGCCAGAAATGAATATCTTGTACAGAGGCTTATACGCATGGCAAAACAAAGTGTAGGGGTACTTTCATATCAGCTTAATCAGGGGGATTTTATACCCTGTGAATTTGAAAAAAAATTTGGCAGATATGATAAAATAAAGGCACTTGAGTTAAACCTTAACTGTAAGGCGACAGGTGCAGGAAGTGCCTGTAAAGATTCGGAAAATGTAAATATGTTTCTTGAGGGAAAAATTGACAGAGTGGATATATGTGATGAGGGAGACAGGATTTTTGCAAAAATTATAGACTATAAAACCGGCTCAATGTCCTGGGAACCCGATCTTGTATATTACGGAAGTCAGATGCAGCTTGTGATATATCTTGAGGCGTTAAAAGAGATGCTTATGAAGAAATTTCCGCATAAAGAGGTACTGCCGGCTGCAATGCTTTATTTTCATATAGACGATCCGTTGATTGAAGCAGTACCTTATGCGGATGATGACGAGGTGAAAAATGCTCTTATAAGAGAATTAAGACCCAGCGGTCTTGTAAATTCAGATATTGATATAATAAAACGCCTTGATAAAAATATAGAGGGGAGCAGTCTTGTAATACCCGCCTCAATCAAAGACAATACAGTGCAGGCTTATCGCTCAAGTACGGCTTCTACTGAAAGGTTTTCAAAACTGGGAGAATATGTCAAAAATAAATGCACTGATATAGGAAATGATATGTTAAGCGGCAGGATAAGCGTAAATCCGTCATTAAGGGGAAATATAAGTGCCTGCGATTACTGTGAATATAGGGCTGTGTGCGGTTTTGACAAAAAAACACCCGGATATAATTATAGGGTATTTAAAAAACTTGGACCTGATGAGGTATGGCATAATATAGAAAAGGATAAATATAATGGCGGCAAATTGGACTGATGAGCAAAGAGCGGCTATAAGCGTAAGAGATAAAAAGGTACTTGTGGCAGCGGGGGCGGGAAGCGGAAAAACCGCAGTACTGACAGAACGTGTTATAAGCCGTATAACTGATGAGAAGGACCCTGTTGATATAGATGAGCTTCTTATAATGACATTTACAAGAGCGGCTGCTTCGGAGATGAGAGACAGAATATTTAAAAGAATAGAGGAGACCATATCGGATTATCCTTACGGTTCAAAGATGTATGAAAGGCTTAGAAGGCAGGCTGTGCTTGTAGAATATGCAAAAATAACTACCATAGACAGCTTCTGTCTTTCAGTTATAAGGGAGCATATAGATATGACACCGCTTGATCCTTCTTTCAGGATAGCTGATCAGGGGGAGATAAATATTATAAAAGATGAAGTGCTTTCGGAGCTTATGGAAGAAAAATATGATTCGGCTGATGAGGGCTATATCAGGCTTGTTGATTCATTTGCAGGTGCAAAAAGTGATGTCAGGATAAAAGAATATATTGAAAATCTTTATAGTTTTGCTTCGGCAAAACCATGGCCCCAAAAATGGCTTAAGGAACTGCTTAATTCTTATAAAGACGGTCATGACAGGAAACTGTGGCAGGATTATATAATTGAGAGAATAAAATATATCGCCTCAGATATAGAAAAAAAGATAGTTGTTGCCATAGATTTATGTGATAAATCTGAAGGGCTTGCAGGATATAAAAAGACCTTTGAGTATGAGAGTGGTCTTATAAAAAAGCTTGCAAGTGTCGGTGATTATGAAGAGCTACAAAGTGCACTTAAAGATTTTGATTTTCCTATGATAGGCAGAGCGGGCAAAGATGCCGATCCGGATTTAAAAAATATGGCAAAAAGTATACGTGATGATTATAAAAAAATTATAAAAGATAATTTTATAAAAAATTTTCTTGCAGATATCGAAAGGCTGGAGCTTGAAGAAAAATCACAGTATGCAGCCGCAGATGTGCTTATAAATCTATGTATTGAATATATGGATCGGCTTATTGAATCTAAAGTTGAAAAAAATGTTGCAGACTTTAATGATCTTGAACATTTTGCGCTTGACATACTTTATAAGGATGGTAAAAAAAGTACGGCTGCACTTGAATATGCCTTGCAGTTTAAAGAAATATATATTGATGAATATCAGGATTCAAATTATGTGCAGGAAGAGCTTGTAAATGCCATAGAAAATGGCAATGTATTTATGGTAGGCGATGTAAAACAGAGCATATACGCTTTCAGACAGGCAAAGCCCGAACTTTTTAATCATAAATATAATACCTATAAAAGGTATGTGAGCCGCCGTGATGATTTGAATACAGAAAATCATATAAACGGTAAGTCATGTAATCTCCGGTCCGTTCGGCAATCTTCCGATTTGAATACAACAAGTTGTATAGGCAGCCGGGAGACTCTTTGCACTAAAGAGTGTGCAGGGAAAGATATACTTATAAATCTGAAAAAAAATTTCAGAAGCAGAGGCAGTGTAATTGACGGGATAAATGCACTGTTTTATAAAATTATGTCTTCAGGTCTTGGCGGTATCGATTATGACAGTGAGTCGGCACTTTACAAAGGGGCAAAATACGAGGATATAGATGATGAGAGGGGAAAAACCTCAATTATCCCTCAACTTATACTGTATGAGGAGCCGGGTGATATAGCGGTCAGGGAAGATTTTAATGATGAAGGCGAAAAAAATCAGGATGTATATGAGGATTACGGGCATACAAATGATATATTAAGAGGTATCGAGCTTGAAGCCGTTATGATATCAAAAAAGATAAAATCAATGATTTCAGGTGAAGGTGAGAAGCCTTTTTTGGTAAGGGATTCTGAAAGCGGTGATTACAGGAGACTTAAATATTCGGATATAGCAATACTTTTCAGAGCGGTATCGGGAAGGGCGGAAATTTTTGTTGATGCTCTTATATCAGAGGGGATACCGGCATATGCACAAACATCGGCAGGATATTTTGATACACTTGAGGTCAGGGTAGTACTTGCAATGCTTCAGGCTATTGACAATCCTTACAGCGAAGTTGAACTGGCAGCCTTTTTACATTCACCTGTAATAGGGCTCTGTGATAATGAGCTTGCAGAAATAATATATAGATATAAAAGCCGTATGTATGAAAAAAAACATATAATCATGCTTTATGATGCCTGTATATATGCACTTAATATCGAGCCTGAGAGTTTTAATAAAGATACTGTGCATAAAATTAAAAAGGCACTTGATATGCTTTCAGGATATAAGGAAATGTCAAGATATACCAAATTGTCCGAACTGTTAGTACATATCTATGAAGAAACGGGCTATCTTGATTATGTATCCGTACTTGAGGCAGGAGACATAAGAAGGGCAAATCTTATAATGCTTGTTGAAAAGGCTGCCGCCTACGAGGAAACCGGACTTAGAGGATTGTTTAATTTTATAAGGTATATTGATAATCTTAAGCAATACAATACTGATTACGGCGAAGCTTCTCTTTTGGGAGAGTTTGATAATACAGTCCGTATTATGAGTATACATAAATCAAAAGGTCTTGAGTTTCCTGTATGTTTTATAGCCAATATGGGAAAACAGTTTAATTTTCAGGAGACAAAATCACCTATAGTAATTGATTCGGAGCTTGGCATTGCCTGTGATTATATAGATCCGCAAAGGAGGGTAAAGTGGAGCAGCATAAAGAAAAATGTTTTAAAATACAGGATGAAACAGCAGGCTCTGGGTGAGGAGATAAGGATATTATATGTTGCAATGAGCAGGGCAAAAGAGGCTCTTATAATGACAGCCTGTGTAAAGGATTATGAAAAGGTTATTGAAAAGTATACACATCTTATAAATACGGATGGGCATTTAAGCACGGCAGACACCGGTGCAGCCTCCTCTTTTCTGGACTGGCTTCTTATGGCACAGCCATATATAAAAGAAAATATTGAAATAAAATGTGAAAGATATAAACAGGGCAAAGCGTGTGAAAATAATTATATAAAAGCTGAGAATATAACTGAAAGGCTGCACAGGCTTAAAGAGGAATTTAATAAAGCTTTAAATAATAAAAATGCTGAAAAATCCGAGTATGAATATAATGATATAAAAAATCTTATAGAAAAACCCTATAAGTTTAATGCCGATATAGAGCTTTGTACTAAGATGAATATAATGCAGATTCATGAATTAAATAAAAATGCGCTAAATAAAAATACATTAAGTAAAAAAGATGAGAAAACCGATTATAAAATACAGTCTTTTAACGGACCTCATTTTAATAAAACGGCCGCTAAATTATCAGATGTGCCGGATTCACAGGCTGACGAAGACTATACACTTTTTTTAGATGATGATTCTGATGAAAATAACTCCGGTTTTATTAATAAAAATAATAAGGCATTTGACAGGGGCAGCGCATTTCATCGTATTATGGAGATTATGGATTATAATTATGTGAGTGATATAAAAAGTCTGAATAAATTTATAGAAAAAATGCTTAAAGAAGGATTTATATCATTTTATGAAAAGGATAATATAAATATCACTGATGTAATGAATTTTATTAGTTCCGATCTCGGAAAATTATTTAAAGAGGCTTTAAATAATAAAACACTTAAAAGGGAAAAAGCCTTTACCATGACCGTTCCGGCAAATCAATTAGGTGTATCCTCAAGTGATGAGCCTGTTCTTATACAGGGGATTATAGATGCATATATAGAACAAAGTGATTCTGTAATTCTTGTAGATTATAAAACGGACAAGGCTGATTCACAAGAAGAACTTATAGAAAGATATTCATTTCAGCTTGAATATTATCAAAAAGCACTTGAGGCGGCATTACAGAAAAAAGTGGAGAAAAAATATATATGGTCATGTAGGCTGAATAAAAAAATAGAGCTTTGATATATTAAGATGATATTTTATTTTTCATTTTATGCCTGAATTTATTTTAATATTATTAAAATAAATTCAGTGCAGTTTTTTTTAGAAAGGTTTAAAGGACTTGACATAAATAGAAGTATAAGTGTATAGTCTAGCTTTAAAGATCTAATTTAAGGATAAGGTAAGTTATGAGCAGAAGAAAGCTTAGGGAAAATTATTTTAAAATATTATTTTGTTCGTATTTTCATAGTGATAATGAGCTTCATGAACAAATTAAGCTTTTTATGGAAAATGAAGAAAACAGATACTCACAAAAAAAGGAAACTGAAAAAGAATATTCAGAAAAAGAATGTTCAGAAAAAAAGCATTCGGAAAAAAAAGAAGAAGTGCGGCATACCCGGGATGAAGATGACGGCGGGTTTAATGAGTTCTGTTTAAGGCTAAAGGATATAAAAGAAAGATGTAATGATATAGATAAGGCGATCAGCTCGGTATCAAAGGGCTGGAAGCTTGACAGAATGGGGAAGGTTGAACTGACAATACTGAGGCTTGCAGTATATGAGATGGAATATGATGACAGTATACCAAAAAAAGTTGCAGTAAATGAAGCGGTTGAGCTTGCAAAGAGGTTTGGAGGGGACGATTCTCCGGCGTTTGTAAACGGTATACTTGCTAAGCTTATATAGAATTTTTATTATATAAAGCATACATTTAATGATTACTCAGCTATTTTGCAACGCCATATATATAAAAATCATATTTATTTCAGGGAGAGATGATGTCATCTGTATATTCGGTAACTCAAGTAAATACATATATAAAAAATATGTTTAGTCAGGACTTTTTATTAACAAAGATTAAAATAAAGGGTGAGATTTCAAATTGTAAATATCATAACAGCGGACATATATATTTTACCATTAAGGATTCAGGGGGAGTAATACAGGCGGTTATGTTCGCTTCAAACAGGGTCAATCTGAACTTTGAGCTGACTGACGGTATACAGGTCATTGCAGGCGGCAGGATAGGTGTATATGAAAAGAGCGGGGTTTACCAGCTTTATGCCGACAGCATAGAAGAAGCGGGTACAGGAGATCTTTACCGGAAATTTATAATATTAAAAGAGAAGCTTGAAAAAACCGGGATATTTGATCCTGTGAATAAAAAAAGACTGCCTCTTTACTGTTCAAGACTTGGCATAGCTACGGCAAAAGAAGGTGCCGCCTTAAGGGATATAGTTAATATTTCACTGAGAAGAAATCCATATATAGAAATTGTAATATGCCCGTGTATAGTACAGGGAGCCGCTGCAAAAGAAAGTATAATAAGCGCCTTAAAGACCCTTGATATATATGGAGTGGATGTAATTATAGCCGGCAGGGGAGGAGGCTCCATAGAAGACCTTTGGGCATTTAACGAAGAGGAGGTGGCAAAGGCACTGTATAACTGTAAAACTCCTGTAATAAGTGCAGTAGGTCATGAAACCGACTATACAATTGCCGACTTTGCAGCTGATTTAAGAGCATCTACGCCAAGTGCCGCAGCGGAGCTTGCAGTTATTGATATAAATTCATTTATAGACAGACTTGAAGTAAAAAAAGACCTTATGAAGGCTGCTTTGCTGAAAAGGTTTGAAAATATAAGCTACGAGCTTGCACATTTTAAAACGGAGCTTGAGCATCTTTCTCCTGGAGCCAAACTGGCTTTACAAAAAAGGATATGTATAAGCATTGAAACAAGGCTGAGAGAGGCTGCCAGGCATGTTTTTGAAAGCAGGCGGCATGAGGCACAGCTTATGAATGAGAGGCTTAAGGCTCTTTCGCCCCTTGATAAACTTGAACTTGGATATGCATTTGTAACCGATAAAAAATTTAAAAGGATAAACAGCGTTAAAAAACTTAAAAAAGATGATATAATTACATTGAGGTTCAGAGACGGAAGTGCAGATGCAAAAATCATATCCGGAGATGATATAAGCAGTTTATGATATGATGATAAGAAGAAGTGTAAAGAAACTTTAATTATAACCGTTTAGAATAATTGCTTATGATAAATAATAAAATTTAAGGAACTGTAAATATGGCAGATAAAAAAAGTATAGATGCCGCAAAAGAAGAGGCTCATACTTCAAAAAAAACTGTTACAAAAAAGGTGCGGCAGGAAAAAGGTATAAAAAATAAAAAAGATGATAAAGCGGTTGAGAGCCAGGTATGTATACATGATGACAGACCGGTTGAAGAGATACTTGCAGATATTGAAGCCGTGATAAAAAAACTCTCGGATGACGAGATCTCACTTGAGGACAGTATAAAGACCTATGAAAACGGCATGATGCTGATGGCAGGTGTAAAAAGCAGGCTTGATAAAGCACAGAGGCAGATTATAATACTTGAAAATAAATATACAAAAAAAGCTGATAAAAAAAATAAAACTGTAGATGACGATTTTGCGGAAAGCTTCAAAAATGACATTTCCGATAAAGAAACGGAGGTTGATTAGATATGGCTTCTGATTTTGATATATCTGAGATTGAAGAAAATATAATTAAATTTCTGCCTGAGGTCAAAGGACTTCAAAAAACGGTTCTTGATGCAATGTACAGTGCCGTAACCGGCGGAGGCAAGAGGATAAGACCCCTTATAATGCTTGAAACCTACAGGTTTTTTGCCGGTAAAGGTGCCGATATAAAAGCCATAGCGCCTTTTATGTCTGCAATTGAGATGATACACGCATCATCTCTTATACATGATGATCTTCCATGTATGGACAATGATACACTGCGGCGTGGGAAGCCTACTACATGGGTAAGTTACGGTGAAGATATGGCAGTGCTTGCAGGAGATGCGCTTATAGTTGAGGCATTTTCAGTAATGTCTGAAGCCGTATTAAACTCGGATTTTCCAAAGAGAGCGGCACATGCCTTAAATATTATAGCACAAAAAACCGGTATAAAGGGTATGATAGGCGGACAGACTGTTGATGTTGAAAACACCGGAAAGCCTCTTGATAAACACAGGCTTGATTTCATATATAATTTAAAAACCTCGGCACTCTTAGAGGCATGTATGATGACGGGGGCAGTCATAGGAGGAGTTTATGAAAGAGATGCAAAGCTGATTGATGACATTGGAGAGTGTGCCTTATGTATAGGGCTTGCATTTCAGATACAGGATGATATACTTGATGAAACCTCAAGCGAGGCTGTACTGGGAAAACCTATACATTCAGATGAAAAAAATAAAAAGACTACATATGTAAGTCTTTATGGACTTGAATATGCACAAAATGAAGTAAAGAGACTTTCACAAAAGGCAAAAGATATTTTAAAAAATATTTCAAAAGCCGACATTAAAGATAATATGCATTCAGGTGTTGATAAAGAATGTATGGATTATAAAGTCCTTGAAAAAATAATAGATAAACTGACATACAGAAAGAATTAGAGTAATGCTGCTTGATAATATTAATAAAGCCTCTGATGTAAAAAAAATCAAGGCTTCTGATTTAAACAAACTTGCAAAAGAGATAAGACGTTTTCTTATACGTAAGCTTAGCGTAACCGGAGGACATCTTGCCAGCAATCTTGGGGTGGTTGAGCTGACTATAGCTTTATACCGCTCTTTTAACATACCTGAAGATAAAATTATATGGGATGTGGGACATCAGTCCTATACACATAAGATTTTAAGCGGACGAAAAGATGCTTTTGATGACTTAAGGAGATTTGGAGGTATATCGGGCTTTCCTAAAACCAAGGAAAGTCCCTGTGATGCTTTTAATACCGGACATTCATCAACAAGCATTTCGGCAGGTCTCGGTATAGCCCAGGCACGGGATCTGATGGGAAAAGATTATAAGGTGGTATCAATTATAGGTGATGGAGCTCTTACAGGGGGCATGGCTTATGAGGCACTTAATAATGCTGCAAGAATGAAGAAGAATTTTATTATAGTATTAAATGACAACAGTATGTCAATTTCAAGAAATGTAGGCGGCATGTCAAATTACTTAAACGGTATAAGGACTGCAAACTTCTATAATAATTTAAAAAAGAATGTTCAGTCAACACTTGAAAAGTTACCTCTTCTTGGTAAACCCGTGATTGACAGTATAAAATATACAAAAAACGGAATTAAGCAGTTTCTTATACCCGGTATGCTTTTTGAAAATATGGGAATAATATATCTGGGTCCGGTTGACGGGCATAATACCATGCAGCTTTGTAAGGTACTTAATGAGGCAAAAAAACTTGACCTTTCAGTTCTTGTACATGTAATTACGAGAAAGGGAAAGGGATACAGACCTGCCGAAGAAAATCCTGAAAAGTTTCACGGCGTTGGAGCATTTAATATAGCTACGGGAAAACCTTTAAAAGAAAAGACAAAGCCTGATTATACCGATGTATTTGCAGATAAACTGTGCGAACTTGCAAAAAAAGATAAAAGGATAACCGCAATAACAGCTGCCATGCCTGACGGCACAGGACTTGCAAAATTCGGAAAACTTTATCCTAAGCGTTTTTTTGATGTCGGTATAGCGGAACAGCATGCCGTTACACTTGCTGCAGGTATGGCTTCGGCAGGTCTTAAGCCGGTAGCCGCCATTTATTCATCATTTTTACAAAGGGGTTTTGATCAGGTGCTTCATGATGTATGTATACAGAATCTTAACGTGGTATTTGCTATTGACCGGGCAGGTCTTGTAGGTGCAGACGGTGAAACGCATCAGGGAATATTTGATCTTTCATATCTTAGCTGTATACCGAATATGAGTATAATGGTGCCTAAGAACGCCGTAGAGCTTGAGGCTCAGCTTGAATTTGCACTTTCATATAACGGTCCTATTGCTGTAAGATATCCGAGAGGACAGGCGTATACGGGTCTTGAGGAGTTTAATGCTCCAATTGAGTATGCAAAGGGCGAGATGATTTATGAGGAAGAAGAAATTGCACTCCTTGCTGCAGGAAGTATGGTAAGCTGTGCAAATAATCTGAGAAACAGGCTTAAAGCCACAGCACATAAATGCAGTCTTGCAAATGTCAGATTTATAAAGCCTTTTGATAAAGAACTTATTGACAGACTATGTAAAAAGCATAAGCTCATAGTAACTCTTGAAGAAAATGTTTTAAGCGGAGGTTTCGGGATTATGGCAGGCAGGTATATAAGTCAGAATTATCCTGATGTAAAGGTTTATAATGTAACTTTGCCCGATGCTTATGTTGAACATGGAGATGTATCGCTTTTAAGGCAGAGTCTTGGTATTGATTCGGAATCTATTTTTAAAAGACTTAAAGAAAGATACGGGCTGTAATATTTAATTATGCTTACTCTAAAAATAATAAAGACTATAAAGTGATGAATAATAAAAAAATATCAGACAAAATAAGACTTGATACACTGCTTGTAGATAGAGGGCTCGCTTCAAGCCGTCAGAGGGCAAGGGCTGTTATAATGTCAGGTGTTGTCTTTGTGGACGGAGAGAGAAATGACAAGCCGGGTACCGTATTTTGTAAAGATGCCGATATAATTATAAAGGGAAATCCGTTAAAGTATGTAAGCCGTGGAGGACTTAAGCTTGAAAAGGCGATCGAGAGCTTTTTTATAGAGCTTGAAGGCAGAGTGTGCATGGATATAGGGGCTTCAACAGGGGGTTTTACCGACTGTATGCTTCAAAATAATGCTGCAAAGGTCTATGCCGTTGATGTCGGATATGGGCAGCTTGACTGGAAACTTAGAACCGATCCCCGTGTTGTATGTATGGAGAGGACAAATATAAGATATATAGAAAAAAAGCTTATACAGGAACCGGTAAATTTTGCTTCAGTTGATGTATCATTTATATCGCTGTCAAAAGTGTTTCCGGCTGTTGTACCGCTTTTATCCAAAGATGCAAAAATGGCTGTTCTTATAAAACCGCAATTTGAGGCGGGGCGTGAGAAGGTAGGTAAAAAAGGGGTTGTAAGGGATAAGGCAACTCATATTGAAGTGATTGAAAATGTCATAGGCTACGCATATGAAAACGGACTTGGATTTGATTTGGATTTTAAAAAGTCTGAGCCACAAAATAATAATTTCATTACATATTCCCCTGTAAAAGGACCTCAGGGGAATATAGAGTATCTGCTTTATTTAAAAAAAATCACTGATGTTGATACATGTGATGCTGAAATAGATGATGTCGGTACAGATACAGAAGAATTAAGCAGTGAAAAGCTGAAGGCGTATAGTTCGATACTATGCGTGGACGGCAGTTATAAAAAAGAAAAGAATATAGAGGAAATCATTAAAAATATAGTAGATGAGGCACATCTTAACCTCATGAGCTGAGGAGGGTTATATGAGGAATTTTTATGTTGTAGGAAATAGCGAAAAAACTGAAGCAGGCTATGTTGCAGAGATTATACAGGAGATAGTTAAAAAAAATAATGGCATATGCCATATCGGTTCAGGTTATGTCAATAGGCACAGTATACCTGAAAATATCGAATGTATAATAACACTGGGAGGAGACGGCACACTTTTAAAAGCTGCAGGAGAAACGGCAAGTCTCGGTATACCTCTTATAGGTGTAAATCTTGGGCATCTCGGTTTTTTGACAAGTGTAAGCTATGATAATGATATAAATGATATAAAGGATATGCTTAAAAAGCTTTTTGAAGGCAACTTTACAATAGAAGACAGGATGATGCTTGAGGGCATCAAATCTGAAAAATATACGTCTGAAGTTGGCGCTTCAAAAAAATTTACTGCACTTAATGAGGTGGTTATAAAAAAAACGGAGACTGTAAAATTTACAAGATGCAAGGTATATGTTGACGGCGAATTCTTGAACGAATATTCTGCAGATGGTATAATAATAGCGACACCCACAGGTTCTACTGCATATAATCTCAGTGCAGGCGGTCCTATAGCAGGGACTGCCGGACGGATGATAATTATAACTCCGATATGCCCACACGCTTTAAGCCGCAGAAGTATAGTCTTATCACCTGAAAGCATAGTGGAGGTGGAAATGATAGACAGGGAAGATGTTGTAAAAGCGGCGCTGTTTGACGGGGAGGTAAAATTAAGTCTTAATTATGCTGAAAGGATTTATATAAGAGAAAGCAGTGTTAAAACCAGGCTTGTTAAGCTTAAAGGGGCTTCATTTTTAGATAACTTAAGGCGTAAAATGAATAACAGTATATAAAACCGGAGGTGCTATGAAGAATCTCAGACATTCCAAAATTATAAATCTTATAAAAAAATATGATATTGAAACACAGGAGGAGCTTCTGGATAAGCTAAAAAAAGAGGGACTGAATGTAACCCAGGCTACAATATCAAGGGATATAAGGGATTTGAAGCTTACTAAAGCGGCTTCATCAAAGGGAGGGCACAGATATATTTTTAAACAGTCAAGTGAAAGCTTTTATGAAAAATATATCAGGATTTTAAAGGAAGGACTTTTAAGTGTAGAGCAGGCTCAGAATATGGTGGTAATTAAGACGGTTGCAGGTATGGCTATGGCTGTGGCTGCTGCAGTTGATGCACTGGAGCTGGGGGAAGTTATAGGCTGTATAGCCGGTGATGATACTATAATGTGTGCTACAAAAGGGAATGAAGAAGCGGTTATTCTTATTGATAAAATCAAGGAAATTATGTGATAATATTAAGGCAGGTGATTAAATGCTTATAGAACTGCATATAAGAAATCTTGCACTTATAAGCAGGGCTGATCTGGAATTTTATACGGGACTTACGGTGCTTAGCGGTGAAACCGGGGCAGGCAAATCAATATTGATTGATTCTATAAATCTTGCTTTAGGTGCAAAGGCAGGGAAGGACGTTATAAGAAACGGCTCGGAATATGCATATATAGAACTTTTATTTTCAATAGACGATGAAGAAAAGATTAAAAAGATAAGGGCTCTTGATATAGAGATAGGTGATGAGGGGCTTCTTATCATAACAAGGAAAATAAGTTTTCAAAGATCGGTCATGAGGGTAAATGACGAAGCTGTGTCTGTAAATAAACTTAAAAGACTTACGGGCATACTTATTGATATGCATAGCCAGGATGAACATAGGAGCCTTATGGATCCGGTTCATCAGCTTGAACTTATAGATTTATATGCAGAAGATGAAACCGCTCCGCTTAAAGCACGGATTAGGGATTTACTTAAGGAATATGATGAAGTAAACTTGATGCTTTCCGATATACCAAGTGCACAGTTAAGACTTAGAGAGATTGAAATTTTAAAATATGAGATTGATGAGATAGAAGATGCACAGCTTAAAGCTGATGAGGAAGCCGAACTTGTCAGTCAGGTAAAAAAACTTAAAAATGCCTCAAGAATTATAGAAATGCTTAACAGAGCGGCTTTTATACTTGAGGAAAATGAATTTTCAGAGGCGGCGGCAAAAGTCAGAGAAGCTGCGGCATATGACAAGTCGCTTTCAGAGATAGCTTCACAGCTTGATGAGTCTGAGATTATAATGTCTGAGGCTCTGCACTCACTTAATGCATATATATCTGATTTTGAATATGACGGCAATGAGTTTGAGAGGCTTGAAAAAAGGCTTGATCTTGTAAGGAGACTTCAGGATAAATATTCGGATGACATAGATGAAATATTTAATATGCTTGAAGAAAAAAAAGAGAGACTTGAATTTCTGGAAAATTTTGATGTAAAACGTAATGATCTTATACAGAAAAAAAACTCATTAAGACAAACGCTGGATCAGGTATGTATGCAGCTTGGTAAAAAGAGGAGAGAAGCTGCCGGTATGCTGTCGGAAAATATAATAAAAGAGCTTAAAGACCTTAATTTTATGGGAGTTGATTTTAAAATTGATTTCGGCAATCTTAAGGAATATACAAAAACAGGAAATGATAGCGTTGAATTTATGATAAGCACCAATCCGGGTCAGCCCAGGAAGCCTTTAAGGCATATTGCAAGCGGAGGTGAGCTTTCCCGTGTGATGCTTGCCGTAAAAACCGTATTTGCAGGAAATGATGAGGCGGATACGCTTATATTTGATGAAGTTGATGCCGGCATAAGCGGAAGGACCGCACAGAGGGTTTCTGAAAAGCTGTGTATTATAGGTAGAAAACATCAGGTTATATGTATAACTCATCTTCCGCAGACAGCAGCTATGGCAGACCATCATTACCTTATAGCGAAACATACCGACGGTGTCGATACCGAAACCGATATTGAGTATATAAAAGATGAGCGCATAGTAAACGAACTTGCGAGGTTGCTTGGAGGAAGCAGAATAACCGAGGCTGTATATGGTACTGCAAGGGAGATGAAAACGCTTGCGGATAAATTTAAGGCAGAACTTGATTTGAAAGGATAAATAAAATTTAAAAACAATGAAAAATATACTATTTGTAGCATCTGAATCAGTTCCGTTTATTAAAACGGGAGGGCTTGCGGATGTTGTAGGTTCGCTGCCGAAATGTTTTGATAAAAAATATTTTGACTGTCGTGTAATAATCCCGAAATATATGTGTATACCGCAGGAAATGAGGGACAGGCTTGAATATGTAAGCCATTTTTATATGGACTATCTGGGACAGGGAAGATATGTAGGGATACTCAAAACAGTTGTTGAAGGTATTACATTTTATTTTATAGACAATGAATCATATTTTTCAGGTATGAGACCTTATGGAGACTGGCTTTATGACCTTGAAAAATTTTCGTTTTTTTCCCAGGCGGCACTTTCTGCACTGCCTATAATAGGTTTTAAACCCGATATAGTACATTGCCATGACTGGCAGACCGGGCTTATACCTGTATATCTGAAGGATAGATTCAGAGGCGGAGACTTTTTTAATAATATAAAATCAGTGCTTACAATACATAATCTGAAATTTCAGGGAGTATGGGATGTAAAAACTATACAGAGGTTTTCGGAGCTTCCGGACTATTATTTCAGCCCTGACAAGCTTGAAGCTTACAAAGACGGAAATCTCCTGAAAGGAGGTATAGTATATGCGGATGCTATAACTACCGTGAGTAGAACCTATGCTCAGGAGATACAGATGCCGTTTTACGGAGAGGGTCTTGACGGGCTTATGCGTGCAAGAAGCCAGAGTCTAAGGGGTATAGTCAATGGCATAGACTATAATGAGTATAATCCTGAAACTGATTCTTATATTGATACAAATTATACTAAAAAAAGTTTCAGGATTGAAAAATATAGAAATAAAGTACAGCTCCAAAAGGAACTGGGGCTTGAGGTGAATAAAGACAGATTTATGCTTGGTATAGTATCAAGGCTTACGGCACAAAAAGGGCTTGATCTTGTAAATTGTGTTCTTGATGAGATATGTGCATGGGATACACAGCTTGTAGTGCTTGGAACCGGCGATGAAATATATGAAAATACTTTTAGGCATTATGACTGGAAATACTCTGACAGAGTGTCCGCACAGATTTACTATTCTGAGGCTATGTCCCATAAGATTTATGCAGCCTGTGATGCTTTTTTGATGCCCTCTCTTTTTGAACCCTGCGGGCTGAGCCAGCTTATATCCCTTAGATACGGTACAGTACCTGTTGTGAGGGAAACAGGAGGTCTTAAGGATACGGTTGAACCCTATAATGAATTTGAAAATAAAGGAACCGGCTTTACGTTTGCAAATTATAATGCACATGAGATGCTTGCGAAGATAAATCATGCAAAAAGCGTATATTATAATAAAAAAAGGGAGTGGAACAAAATCATAGACAGAGGAATGTCAAAAGATTTTTCATGGAACAGCTCGGCACTTGAGTATCAGGAGCTTTATGACTGGCTTATAGGCTATTAATATAAAGTACAACTAAAAAGTGTAAACGCTTAAAAAGAACGAAAGATTGGGATTTATGAAAAAAATAACTAAAGAAGTTAAAAATGATGTATTGTATATAGAAGCGGTGTCGGATATAATAAGCTCAGTGCATTTTAAAAAAATGGATGAATTTATAATGCATGGTACTACAACCTGCCTTGAACACTGCATTGATGTGTCATATATGACCTATAAGATATGCAGGAGGTATGGACTTGATTATAAAAGTGCTGCAAGGGCGGCACTTCTTCATGATTTTTTCCTCTATGACTGGCACAGGCATTTTGAGGAAACAGGCGATAGATTTCATGGTTTCACTCATCCGAGGAAAGCCATGGAGAATGCCGTAAAATATTTTAAAATAAGTAAAAAAGAACAGAATATGATATTGAGGCATATGTGGCCTCTCACCATAATTCCTCCAAGAACTATTGAAGGTATGGTGCTTTTATATGCTGACAAGGTATGTACGGTCAAGGAAGCTTCAGCAGGTATAAGAAACAGATTAAGCGATAAGTTTAATAAACTGTGCAGGGTATTATATGTTACCGAAAATTAGACCTGTAAGGAGAGATATCAGATGACTGTACTTAGCCAGCTTATTTCAAATCCTATGTTTATGAGTTCGGCAGCCGGCTGGCTTGCCGCACAAATTTTAAAAACTGTTATTGACTTCCGCTGTAATAAAAGTTTTAAAGCAGAAAGACTTTGGGGAAGCGGAGGGATGCCAAGCTCACACAGTGCGGCTGTGTGTGCACTTGCAACCACCTGTGCATATAGATTTGGACTGTCATCATTTGAATTTGCTGTAAGTGCTATACTTGCAGCCATTGTCATGCACGATGCCGCAGGTGTCAGGCGTGAGACCGGCAAGCAGGCAAAGGTGCTTAACCTTATAAAAGAAAGCATGGTGGTAAAAGAGGACGGAGAGACTTTTGATTTTGATGAAAAACTTAAAGAATTTGTAGGGCATACTCCGCTCCAGGTAATAATGGGAGCGATTCTAGGCATATTTATTGCAGTGCTTATGAAATAGATTCCTATATACCGGTATATAGAATTTGATTTTGCCGGTGTATAGGCATTCAGAGTACTTTTGGCAGTAAAAGTGAGCTGTTTTTACTTTTTAACTGCCGTATTTTTTGTTATTTGACTGAATTTGTTTAGCCGCAGAAGCGGGTATGACCTATGTTTTAGAAGGTTGGATATAAAAAATGATCAGGCTTATTGCCACTGACATAGATGGAACTTTAGTAGAAGACGGAACTGCATCAATAAATCCGGAGATTTATGACATAATTCTTAAATTAAGAGAGAAAGGCATACAGTTTGCTGCCGCAAGCGGCAGGCACTGGTACAGTATAGAAAATCTCTTTAAACCTGTGTGTGAAAAAATTTTTTATATATCAAATAATGGTGCATATATAGGTATGAGGGGTAGAAATCTTTTTTTATATACATTTGAAAAGAAATTAAGCGATGAACTTATATCTGTAATAAAGGAAAATCCCAGACTTATAATTATGGCATCTGGAAAGGATACTTATTATACGGATACAAATGACGAGGATTTTCTTACATGGTTAAGGCAAGGCTACAGACCTCTTATAAAGATAGTCGATGACCTTACACAGGTTAAAGAGGATTTTATAAAAATATCCGCTTACAGCGCTTATCCGATAACCGATGAGGCATCATATATTGTTGACAGGTTTTCAAACAGGCTTGAGGCGAGGTATTCAGGAAAGATGTGGCTTGACTGTGTACCTTTGGGCGTTGATAAGGGAAAGGGAATAAAAATTATACAGCAGGCTCTGGGTATAAGTGATAAAGAGACCATGGTATTTGGCGATCAGGATAATGATGTAGAGATGCTTAAGTCTTCATACTATTCTTATGCTGTTTTAAACGCTGTTGACAGTGCTAAAAAAGCTGCAAGGTTTACGGCGGATAAAAATACTTCCGATGGCGTGCTGAAGATACTTAAACTATTGACAATATAAATATTTTACACCTTTTAGGCTAAGTTTTTTACTTGGTCTTTTTAGAGTAGTCAGTTCAAGGTAACAACCTGGATTTAAAACCGATCATATTATTATAGCATTACAGACGGCAGGAAAGAACTGCCGGGTTTTATCATCAAAATTGTTCAGAGTACAAATATTAAAATCAGGATACAAATATTAAAAAGGGAAGTACGGATATATGAGATCTGTAAGCAGAATTGGTAGATGCGGTTATTTGGTTTATATTATTACGATGTTTGTATGTATGACCTGTATGGTATCATGCGGTAAAAAGGGAGTGTCAGGTCAGGAGACGGTTGCAAAAACCGAAATTATGGTTCCATATACTGAAAAACAGATGCTTATGATAAGCACCTCTCAGAGAAATGCTGAAAATAAGGCATATACTGATGAGATCTGGGGAGCAAAGATGGACAAACAGGGACATACTTATGATGAGGTATTTGATGTACGCATGAAGGAGTTCTTTCTAAGGCTCTATGTCATGAGTATGACAGCCAAATCAAGGGGAATAACTCTTACAGATAAAGAAAATGAGACTGTTTCAAAGCTTTCACAAGAGTATATAGATGCAGCTTTAAAGTCCGGTACCAAGCTGAATGAGCTTACATCTGATGAAGTAAATATGATGTTTAGAGATTATGCACTTGCAATGAAACTGAGTAAGTCGGTTACAGGGACAAAAGAGCTTGAAGTAAGTGAAAATGAAGCGAGAATTATGGATCTTGAATGTATAGTACTTGATAATAAAGAACAGGCTGAGAGGGTTCTTTTTGAAGTTAATGCAGAGGGGGCCGACTTTAGCGAAATTGCAAGAAAAAAATCCATAGAAAAAGAAATAAAGGTAAAAGCCGGTCATGCCGATCTTCCAAAAGAGGTTGATGAAAAGGTATCACTTCTTTCAGATTCTGAAATAAGTGATATTATAGAAATTGGCGGAAAATACTATATATACAAATGTATTAAAGGTTATGATGAAGATGCCACTGCAGATCGGAAAGAGCTTATGGAAAAAAGCCGTAGAGATGAAGAACTGAACAAAATTTATGATGAATATTTGAAATATAATAATGTAAATCTTAATATGGACGAATGGAATAAATTTGTTAATAGTAAAAAGACCGTTTTTAAAGAAGCTGATTTTTTTTCGTTATACAAAAAGGGTTTTAATAATTCAAAATAATTTAAAAGAAATCAGCAAAATAAAAAAGGTAAAAATCAGTATAAAAAATGAGGTAAAAAATAATTCAAAAAATATAAGGCATAAAATATAAAAATATATTTTTAGGATAAAATTAATTTATGAAAGTATATAATATATTAGACATAAAGGGATTTACAGGTGCATTATTTAACGGAGTATTATTTGATGATTTTTTTACTGTACAGGCTGAAATTACAACCTACAACAGTTTTTTAATAGACGGCAGAATAAAAAAAGAATATTATGATACTGATGAAATTAAAGATACTGATATAGACATATATTCAAGATGGAAAAAATTAAAACCGATATGTTTTAATTTAATTAAAGGTAAAAAACTGCCTGTATCCTTTGCACTTGTTTTTAAATTTCCTCAAAAGGATTTTATCATTCGGCAGTATGATAAAATGCCGCAACTGGAACAAAAAGCCGATTATTATATTAATATTAAATATAATAATAAAATACTTTCATGCACCAGTGTATGTTCTATAAACACATTTACTGCAGAATTTCTTAATAAAGGGAATTTATTGCAGGAGGCGTGGGATGATTTTATAAAGGTTTTTTTAAAAGATAATAATATTGCGGTTGAAAGTGAATTGCAATAATAAAATTATATTAAATTAATAGATTTAAATATGAATAATATATTATACTCTTTTATATAAAAGCAAAACCATATATAATGTA
>ERZ773083.975-NODE-975-length-21009-cov-4.606614_pt1 | contig 21009 bp, 28 predicted proteins | sample MGYA00511465_ERZ773083 | MGnify/ENA primary metagenome ERZ773083 (study PRJEB29015, sample SAMEA2738001) | human oral metagenome | biome: human oral; feature: human-associated habitat; material: dental | place: China | collected 2060 ... | reverse complement strand
CGAAGGAGAAATGTTGAAATGGAAAATGATTGTGAAAGTAAAATTTTAGATATTGAGCTGACACAGGAAAAGATAAAATCAATGGTAAATATTACTTATTCTCAGCCAGTCAGCTATTTTAGAAAAAAAATTAAATTGGAAATGGATATTTTGAAACCATATAAGGCTGAGAAATATCCAGCAGTGTTATTTGTTCCAGGTGGTTCATTTGCACATAGCTACAAGGAAAACTATTTGCAGCAAAGATTGGAAATTGCAAAGGCTGGTTATGTGGTTGCAAGCATGGAATATAGAACTATTCCTGATGGAGTGTTTCCACAAAGCGTGGAAGATGTAAAATCAGCAATCAGATTTTTGAAGGCAAATGCTGATGAGTATGGCATAGATAAGGAAAGAATAGCTATAATGGGCGAATCGGCTGGAGGTTATCTAGTGGCAATGGCTGGAGCGACAAATGGAACTAGAGATTTTGACAAAGGGGAAAATTTATCTGAAAATAGCGATATAAAGGCGGTTATTGATATTTATGGCGTAACAGAATTTGGAGAAGAAGCGGATTTTGAAATTCCTGATGATGTTGAGGAAGGTTATAGAGCAACATTTTTATCAGTAAAATTTTGGTTAGATGACGTAAGAAACAATATAGAAGTAACAAATCCTATACCACATATTTCATCCAAAACTCCACCATTTCTATTAATGCACGGAGATAAAGACACGTTAGTTCCTCCAGTTCAAACGGAAAAACTTCATAAGGCATTGATTGAAAGAGGGATAGAGTCAACGAGATACGTGATAAAGGGAGCAGGTCATTCCGATGAATATTGGTTTCAGCCTGAAATTATAAAGATAATAATAGAATTTTTAGATAAAAAATTAAAAAATAAAAATTTTTAAGAAGGTGAAAAAATTGCATAAACTATATGATTTTATGGAAGCAAGGGAAAGATTAAATACTGTGATTACTAAAACTAAATTGATTTATAGCAACATTTTTTCCAATGAAACTGGAAACGATGTCTATATCAAACCAGAAAACTTGCAAAGAACAGGAGCATTCAAAATAAGAGGTGCTTATAATAAGATTGCAAAATTGACGGAAGAGGAGAAAAAAAGAGGAGTAATTGCAGCATCGGCGGGAAATCACGCGCAAGGAGTGGCATTAGCTGCTCAAAAATTGGGAATAAAGGCTGTAATTGTTATGCCTAAACATACGCCACTTATTAAGGTTGAAGCAACTAAAAGATACGGTGCAGATGTGATTTTGACTGGGGAAGTTTATGACGAGGCTTACGAGTATGCTAAAAAATTGCAGGAAAAAGAAGGATATACTTTTGTACATCCATTTGATGACGAAGATGTTATTGAAGGGCAAGGGACAATTGCTCTGGAAGTGTTGGATGAGTTGCCTAATGCGGATATAATTTTGGTGCCAATTGGTGGTGGAGGACTGATTTCAGGGATTGCTTCGGCTGCAAAGTTGAAAAATCCACTAATAAAAATAATTGGTGTTGAGCCAGAAGGTGCGGCAAGTGCACTAGAAGCTAGGAAAAATAAACATGTAGTTGAATTAGCTGAAGCAAATACAATTGCAGATGGAACGGCTGTGAAAAAAATTGGTGAAATTACATTTGATTACATTGAAAAATATGTAGATGACATAGTTACTGTATCTGATTATGAGTTGATGGCAGCGTTTTTAATTTTGGTTGAAAAACATAAAATTGTTGCAGAAAATTCAGGAATTTTGTCGGTGGCAGGATTAAAAAAATTAAATGTCAAAGGCAAAAAAATAATTTCAATAATAAGTGGTGGTAATATAGATGTATTAACTATTTCATCTATGATTAATAAAGGACTGATAGCCAGAGGAAGAATTTTTACATTTGCGGTAGATTTGCCTGATAAACCAGGGCAATTGGTGGCTGTGTCGCAAATTCTGTCAAAGCAAAATGCGAATGTAATAAGACTGGAACATAATCAGTTCAAAAATCTGGACAGATTTCACGAGGTTGAATTACAAGTTACGGTTGAAACTAATGGAGAAGAGCATATAAATAAAATAACAGAAGAGTTTAAGAAAAGAGGATATAGAATAAAAAGATTGAATTCTCAAGCGATAATAGATGATTAAAAAAAAAAATTAAGAAAAGGTGGTTTAAAAAATGAGTGAAACTAAAATGATTAACGGTGGAAGAATGTTATTGGAATCGTTACACAGATTAGGAATAACGGATATTTTTGGGTATCCTGGAGGAGCGATAATTCCTATATTTGATGAAATATATAGTTATGATAAAATAAATTACTATTTTGCAAGACATGAACAAGGATTATCTCATGCGGCAGATGGTTATGCGAGAGTTTCTGGAAAAGTGGGAGTTTGTCTTGCAACTTCAGGGCCTGGTGCGACGAACTTAGTAACTGGGATAATGACAGCACATATGGATTCTGTGCCAATGATAGCGATAACCGGACAAGTTAGATCAAATTTATTGGGAAGAGATGCTTTTCAGGAAACTGATACAGTAGGGATTACAATGCCGATTACGAAGAGTAATTATCTTGTTCAGAATGTAAAAGAAATACCAAGAATTGTAAAAGAAGCTTATTATATCGCAACAACAGGAAGACCGGGACCAGTTCTTATTGACATTCCAAATGACATTCAAGTTCACAAAATTCCATATGCTGAATTTGAAAGATTATTTGAGGAAAAAATTGAGCTGGAAGGATATTCACCAACTTATGAAGGGCATCCAGTTCAAATAAAAAGGGCTATAAAATTGATAAAAGAAGCAAAAAAACCATTAATAATTGCAGGAGCAGGAGTTTTAAAATCGAAAGCGTCGAAAGAACTGTTTGAATATGCCGAAAAGACACAGACACCTGTGGCTATGACATTGCTCGGATTGGGAGCGTTTCCTGGTTCACATGAGTTGTCGCTTGGAATGCTTGGAATGCATGGAACTGTGCCTGCAAATTATGCGACTGATGAAGCGGATTTAGTAATTGCTGCTGGAGTCAGATTCGACGACAGAATTGCTGGAAATCCTAATAAATTTATTGAAAATGCGAAAGTAATTCACATTGATATTGATCCAGCGGAAATTGATAAAAATAAAAGAGCTGATGTGCCAATCGTTGGGGACTTAAAACACGTGTTGTCTGAAATTAATCAGGCAGTTGAGCCACAAACTCATAGAGAATGGGTTGAAAAAGTTATTGAGTGGAAAAAAGAATATCCATTGGGGCACAGAAAAGTTGGAGAGGATAAATTGCTTCCACAAGAAGTTTTACAAGCGATTGACGATATTTTAAAAGGGGACGCAATTATAGTAACCGATGTTGGTCAGCATCAAATGTGGGCTGCTCAATATTTTACCTATCAAAATCCTGATTCAATCGTAACTTCAGGAGGAGCTGGTACAATGGGATTCGGACTTCCTGCAGCAATTGGAGCACAAATTGGAGCACCTGATAAAAAAGTTGTGTTAATCGTTGGCGATGGTGGTTTTCAGATGACAGTGCAGGAATTAATGATGATTAAACAGTACAACTTGCCAGTAAAAGTTGTTATTTTAAACAATTCTTACTTGGGAATGGTTAGACAATGGCAAGAATTATTTAAGGATAGAAGATACTCGTTTGTTAATTTAGAAGTAAATCCAGATTTTATAAAAATTGCGGATGCTTATGGAATTAAAAATGCGAAATTGACAAATAAAGAAGATTTGAGAACAAAATTAAAAGATTTGATATTATCTGATGAAGGTGTGTTAATCGAATGTGTTGTTGAAAAAGAAGAAAACGTATTTCCAATGATTCCAGCTGGAAAAACTGTAAGTCAAATGATCGGAAAGAAAGGTGAGTTAGAAAATGAATAGAGAGCATGAAATTTTAATAATTGCGAAAAATACCGATGGAATTGTGTCAAGAATAATGTCTTTATTCAACAGAAGGGGATATTCGGTTTTAAAAATGACAGCAGGAGTTACAAATAAGCCTGGTTATGCCAGATTGACTTTGACAGTTGACGGAGATGACAAGACATTAAATCAGATTCAAAAGCAAGTTTATAAAATTGTAGATGTTGTAAAAGTAAAAGTCTTCCCAGTTGAAAATGTTATAAGAAGAGAATTGATGTTGATAAAAGTGAAATCTGCTCCAGAAACTAGGGCACAAATTGTTCAAGTTGCTGATATTTACAGAGGAAAAGTGCTAGATGTGTCACCAACTTCGTTAGTTATCGAACTTACAGGGGATGTGAAAAAATTGCGTGGATTTGTGGAAATAATGCACAATTACGGAATTTTGGAAATCGCAAAAACTGGAGTTGTAGCGATGAGCCGTGGAGAAAAATTATAGGATTTTAGAAATTTTGAAATAAATTTTGAGCTTAAATATTAGGAAAATAGAAATTTTTTGCTAAAGTAAAAATTCTTGTTGAAAATAAAATAGGAATAGTATAGAAAGAAGGTACAAAAAATGAGTGTGAGTCAGCATTGGGAAAAGGAAAAGTATGAGAAAAATGCACGTTTTGTTTCTGATTACGGAGAAGAACTGATAGAATGGCTGAGTCCCAAAAAAGATGAGTATATTTTGGATTTGGGCTGTGGAGATGGAGTATTGACTAAGAAAATTACTGAATATGGGTGCAAAGTTTTAGGACTTGATGGAAGTCAGAAATTTGTTGAGGCGGCAAGAAAAATTGGGGTTGAGGCAGTACAGGGAGATGCACAGAATATGAAATTTGAAAATGAGTTTGATGCGATTTTTTCCAATGCGGCACTTCATTGGATGACAGATTCAAATAAAGTTTTGGAAGGTGTGTCAAAAGCACTGAAAAAAGGTGGACGCTTTGTGGTCGAAATGGGCTGTAAAGGAAATGTGGAAAAAATAGAAAATGCAATGTTTGAAGTTGCAGAAAAACATAATTTTAAAACTGTAAAATGCTGGTTTTTTCCGACAGAAAAAGAAAAAACAGAATTACTTAATAAATACGGCTTGAAAGTGAAAAGAATGATAAGTTTTTCTCGTCCAACCTTACTTCCAACTGGGATAAAAGGATGGCTGCAAACTTTTTCTGCACCTGCTTTTGTGAATATTCCGAAAGAGATGCACGAAAAATTGATTGATGAAATAGCTGAAAAAGTAGAAAAAGAACTGGAAAAAAATGAAAATGGACAAATTATAGCCGATTATGTAAGATTGAGATTTGAGGCTGTGAAGGAGTAGTTATTTTTATTTTGAGAGGATTGTAAAATTGAAAACAATAGGATTAATAGGAGGAATGAGCTGGGAAAGCACAGTAACTTATTATAAAATAATAAATGAAACTGTGAAAGAAAAATTAGGTGGACTTCATTCGGCTAAATGTATATTATACAGTATTGACTTTCAGGAAATAGAAGAATGTCAGGCAAATGGTAACTGGGAAAAAAGTGGAGAAATTTTGGGAGAGGCTGCTAATAATCTTGAAAAAGCGGGAGCAGACTTTATAGTTATTTGCACAAATACAATGCATAAGGTTGTTAACCAGATTAAAGAAAAAATCTCCATTCCAATATTGCATATTGCCGAAATGACAGCAGAAAAGATATTAGAAAAAGGATTAAAAAATATAGCATTGCTTGGAACAAAATATACGATGGAACAGGATTTTTATAAATCAAAACTTATTGAAAAAGAGATAAATGTCATAATTCCTGATAAAAATGATATAGAAATTATAAATAAAGTAATATATGATGAACTTTGTCTTGGAACTATCAATTCTAATTCAAAAAAGAAATTTTTAGAAATTGTTGATAAACTTAGAAGTAAAGGGGCAGAGGGTATAATACTAGGATGTACTGAAATAGGGCTTCTTATAAAAAATGAGGATACTGATGTTCCATTGTTTGATACAGCGGTTATTCATGCAGAAGAGGCGGCAATTTATTCTATATTGTAATAGTAACTTTTAAATTAAGTTAAAAAAGTTAATTGGAGAAAGGGAAGGGATATGAATATAGATTTAATAAAGGAAGCAGTGGAATTTTCAGAATTGCAAAGTAAAATTTCTCATAATAATTTATATGGAGTTACTGATGGTAAAAAAGTTGGAACTTATATTGAAAAATTATTTCAAAAGTTTTTAGAAGATAAATATGGAGATTTAGGAACAGGAAATTCTGCAAAAGGAATTGATTTGCCTGGGTTAAATACAGATATAAAAGCAACTTCCATAGTACAGCCACAATCATCTTGTCCTTATAGAAATGCTAGACAAAAGATATTTGGATTGGGGTATAATTTAATTGTATTTGTTTATGAAAAAAAGGATTACATTGACAATGATCAAAGATTATGTAAAATAAATTTTAAATATATCACTTTTATAGAAAAACATAGAACGGCAGATTACACAACTACACAAATGCTAATAAATATGAAAAATGCAGGTGCTAATAAAGAGGATATAGTGTCTTATTTAAACGATAGAAGAATTCCAGGAGACGAGATAGAGCATAATATGATAGCTGAAGAGATTTTGAAAAAACCATTTGAACAAGGATATTTAACTGTTTCAAATGCTTTACAGTGGAGATTGCAGTATAAAAGAGTAATTGAGTTAAATAATCAAATAGAAGGTGTTTACAATTATGTTAGATAACAAAAAAGAATACGGTGATTATCAAACTCCTTTAGATTTTGCAAGTACAGTAGTAAAATATATAAAAAATAATTATGATTTTACACCAGATTTTATAATAGAGCCTAGTTGTGGAATAGGAAATTTCTTTGAAGCTTCAAAAAAATATTATAAATCAGAAATGTTTGGAATAGAAATAAATAAAAATTATTCAGATACTGCAAAAAAGAACAATCCAAAAGCAATAATTTATAATGAATCCATATTTAGTTACAAGTGGGACAAAGATATGGAAAAATTTGGCAAGACATTAATACTTGGAAATCCACCTTGGGTGTCTAATACAGAATTAGGAAAATTTGGTTCTAAAAATTTACCTCAAAAAACAAATTTAAAAAAATACAAAGGATTAGAAGCATTATCAGGAATGTCTAATTTCGATATTTCAGAATCAATTATTTTAAATTTATTAAATAAATTCTCAAAAAGAAAATTCATATTAGCTATGTTATGCAAAAAAAGTGTTGCGATTAATATCTTTAAGGAATTATACAGAACTAGCTATAAAAGTGGAAATATAAAAATAATTAATTTTGATTCAAAAAAAATATTTAATATCAGTGTACCTGCTTGCCTTTTGATTATTGATTGTTCGAGTGATACCAAAGTTCAAAATGAAGTAAATATTTATAATTTTAACAATAGTTATGTAGATACAATAGGATATGCTGATAATAAATTTTTTCTAAATACTAATTACAGTTCTGATTTAGATGGAAAGTGTGAATTTGAATGGAGGCAGGGAATAAAGCATGACTGCTCTAAAATTTGTGAATTAGAATTAAATAAAAAAAATTATATGAATGGATTAAAAGAAAAAGTAGAAATAGAAGAAGATTTAGTATATCCATTAATAAAAAGTAGTCATATTAAAAATTTTAAAGAAAATGTTTTTAAAAAATATGTTTTAGTAACTCAAAAAAAAATGAAAGAAGATACTTTATGGATAAAGGAGAAATATCCTAAAACTTGGAATTATCTTGAAAAACATAAAGATAATTTTATGAAACGAAAAAGTTCAATTTATAAAAAAATGCCACAGTACAGTATGTTTGGAATAGGTGATTATAGTTATATGAAATATAAGGTTGCAATATCAGGATTTTATAAAGATCCAATATTTAAAGTAATTTTTTCTGAAAAACCTGTCATGGTTGATGACACTTGCTATTTTTTAGCTTTTGAAAATAAAAACGATGCAGAGATTATTTGTGATGTGTTAAATTCAACGGAAACAATTAGATTTTTAAAATCCATATCAGATATGACAGCAAAAAGACCATTTACAAAAAAGGTTTTATCAAGAATAGAATTTAAAAAATTTAATTATGAGATTTTAAATTACACAGAAAAAGAAATTTTGGATTTTAAAATTAGAAATGGATTGTATATAAATAAATTATTTTAAAAAATTAAGTTTATAGAGAGGGAGATAAATATGAAACATATTAAAATATTTGATACAACACTAAGAGATGGAGAACAGACACCAAGAGTTAATCTTAACGCACAGGAAAAATTGAGAATTGCAAAACAGCTTGAAAGTCTTGGAGTGGATATAATTGAAGCTGGGTTTGCTGTGGCATCGCCTGGGGATTTTGAAGCGGTTAAGATGATTTCGGAAAATGTAAAGAATTCGACAGTTTGTTGTTTATCAAGAGCTGTGAGAAAGGATATTGAGGCAGCGGGAAAAGCTTTAGAAGGTGCGGCAAAACCTAGAATTCATACATTTATTGCGACTTCGCCTATTCACAGGGAATTTAAGTTGAAAATGACAAAAGAGCAAATTCTTGAAAGAGTAAAAGAAATGGTGGAACTTGCAAAATCATTTGTTGATGATGTTGAATTTTCTTCGGAAGATGCGACTAGAACTGAAAAGGAATTTTTGGTGGAAGTATATGAAACAGCTATAAAAGCTGGAGCGACTACACTTAATGTGCCTGATACTGTGGGTTACAGAACTCCAAATGAAATGTTTGAACTTATAACTTATTTGAGAAAAAATGTAAAAGGAATCGAAAATGTGGATATTTCTGTGCATTGCCATGATGACTTAGGACTTTCTGTGGCAAATTCGGTTGCGGCGATTCAAGCTGGAGCAACTCAGATTGAGTGTACAATTAATGGACTGGGAGAAAGAGCTGGGAATACTTCACTTGAAGAGATTGCAATGATTTTGAAAACGAGAAAAGACTTGTTTGAAGAATATTACACAAACATTGATTCAAAGCAAATTTACCCAACAAGTAAATTAGTAAGCCTTTTGACAGGAGTTTCAACACAGCCAAATAAAGCAATCGTTGGAGCAAATGCCTTTGCACACGAATCAGGAATTCATCAACACGGAGTTTTAGCAAATCCTGAAACTTACGAAATTATGAGTCCAGAATCTGTTGGAAGAAATCCAGACAGCTTAGTACTTGGAAAACATTCAGGAAAACACGCTTTTGTACAAAAATTAGAATCGCTAGGATTTAATCATGTCGGAAGTGACAGAGTGGAAGAATTATTTGCACAGTTTAAAAAATTGGCAGACAAGAAAAAATATGTTTTAGATGAAGATATTATCGCATTAGTTGCTGGAGATGCGGCAAAAATTGAAGGAAGAATAAAACTTACTCACTTTGAAATTTCAAGACAGGAAGGGAAAAAACCAAAAGCTACAGTTACAATCGACTTGGATGGAGAAAAATTGGTTAAAGAAGCTCTTGGAGATGGACCAGTTGATGCAGCTTACAATGCAGTAAACTTAGCAGTGAGCGACACTTTTGTCTTGGAAGAATATAAATTGGAAGCAATTACAGGAGATACGGATGCACAGGCACAAGTAGTTGTGATTATCGAGAAAAATGGAAACAGATTTATTGGTAGAGGACAAAGTACAGATGTAGTTGAAGCTAGTATTAAGGCTTATATTAATGGGATAAATAGATTATATAGTAATTAAATAGAAAATATTGGAGGATAAAAGATATGATAATGATGCAGTATAAAGTAAAACTTCCAAATGATTTTGATATGAACAATATTAGAAAAAGAGTGCAAGAAAATGGATTTAAAACAGATGGATTTGAAGATTTATTTTTTAAAGCCTATTTAATCTCTGAGGAAAATAAAGAATATTCGCCATTATACTTTTGGAAAGATAACAAAGGAATGAATAAATTCATATTTGATGGTTTCTATGATAATATTTTAAATTCTTTTGGCTGGCAGACTATAAATATTGGAATACCATTGTTGCAAGAGTTTAATGAAAACTTTTCTAAAGCAAAATATTTATTGGAAATAGAGAACGAAACAAAACCGATGGAAAAAATGAAAAGAATGGAATTTTCTATATCAGATGATAAAATTGTTGGAAAAGCATTAGTATATAACCCTGAAAATTGGAAACAGACAGAGTATTATTTTTTTGAAGATGCTCCTAAAGAAGTAGAAAATTCAAAAGTGTACGAAGTTTTGCATATTTCTCAATAAATTAAGATGAGAGTAATAGATTTTACCGTAATCAAAATTGATTTTGGAAAGATAAAAATGGAAATAGATTTATTGGTAGAAGACAAAGTACGGATGTGGTTGAGGCTAGTATAAAGGCTTATATTAATGGGATAAATAGACTTTATAATAAATAATTTTAAAAGGGAGGGGATTTTGATGGAAATATCAAATAATTACATTAATGAAATAAAGAAAATACTTAAAAATGCTAGACAAAAAGCATATACCGCTGTAAATTCGGCTATGGTGGAAGCATATTGGAAAATCGGTAGACGAATTGTAGAAGAAGAACAGAGTGGAAGAGAAAGAGCAGAATACGGGAAAGAAATTATCAAAAATTTATCAAAAGAATTGACAGAAGAATTTGGAAAAGGTTTTGGTGAAAGAAATATTCGGAATATTAGACAGTTTTATGTGCTATTTTCAGATTATGAAAAATGGAAATCACTGATTTCCAAATTAACTTGGACACACATTCAAAAAGTTTTAAGAGTTTCCGATGAGAAGGCCAGAATATTTTATCTGACAGAAGCAGCCGAAAATATGTGGTCTGTAAGAACATTAGATCGAAATATATCTACACTTTATTATAATCGTATTGTTGCAAGTATTGATAAAAAAATTGTTGAAAATGAAATGAAAGAGAAGACAAAAAAACTACAAGCAAAAGAATTTATAAAAAATCCAGTAGTGTTGGAGTTTCTAGATTTACCAACAAATATGTCTTATACAGAAAATGAATTAGAAAAAGCACTAACAGATGATATTCAAAAGTTTATGATGGAACTTGGAAAAGGATTTGCGTTTGTGGAAAGACAGCAGCATATTCGTACAGAAAATTCAGATTTTTATATAGATTTGGTATTTTATAACTATATTTTGAAATGTTTTGTTATAGTAGAGTTAAAAACAGGAAAATTAACACATCAGGATATAGGACAGCTTGATATGTATGTCAGAATGTACGATGACTTGAAAAAACAGGAAAATGATAATCCGACAATAGGACTTCTTCTTTGTACAGATACAGATAGTACCGTTATAAAATATTCAGTCTTGAATGATAATAAAAATCTTTTTGCAAGTAAATATGTAAATTATCTTCCTAGTGAAGAAGAATTGATAAATGAAATTGAAAGGCAAAAAATATTGTTTCAAATAAATAATGAAGTGGATTTGTAGAAATTAAAAAGATAAAGATATTGATTTTAATGATGGGAATTTTTTTTGTTAATTCCTATTTTAGCGTTAATTTATGCACATTATGAGTTTTATTTCTGGAGTAGGAGGGCCTGTGAAAGGAATGTTTATCAGATTTTTTGCAAAGCCTGAAATTGTGGTGTTTACTTTGAAAAGAAGTTGAGATAGAAATTAAATAATATTTTGGTTAAAAGAAAAAAATTGTAAATTTCAGATGACTCTAAATAAATATATTTTTAGATTTTATAGAAATTATTTACAGAAAGAAGGAATTTTAAAATGAAAACAATAGTTTTTGCACATCCATGGAATGGAAGTTTCAATAAAGCAATTTTAGATAAAGTAGTGGAAAAACTTGATGAAACAAAAGAAAAATATACAATTATAGATTTGAATAAAGATGGATTTAATCCTGTGATGACAGAAGAAGAATTGTCTTTGTATTCACAAGGGAAAAGTATTGATCCTTTAGTGGAAAAATATCAGGAAATATTGAAAAATACTGATGAATTGATACTTGTATTTCCAATTTGGTGGATGTCAATGCCTGCAATATTAAAAGGATTTTTTGACAAAGTTATGGTTAAAGGCTTTGCATACGAAAATACACAGAATGGAATAAAAGGTTTTTTAACTAATATAAAAACAGCAAAAATGATAACAACTGCTACAGCACCAAAATTTTTGTTAAATATAACAGGTTTTGGGATTACGATGAAAAAGGCTAATCTTGGTGGAGTTGGGATTAAGAAAACGAAATGGATTCATTATAGTTTGAGAATGCAGGGGAAAGATGAAGATAGAAAGAAATTTCTTGAGAAAGTTGAGGAATTTGTGAATGAATGAGAAAAGGGGGAGAAATGTTTATATTTAAAATTATAATTGTAATTTTCGGTTTAATAGAAATTATGACAAATGGTTATTACCTTTTTGGGAAAAATAAAATAATGAAGGCTAAATTACAGCATAGAGAATTACCTGAAGAAATCACAGTTTTTCAACTTAAAGTAAAAGTAATATTGATGTTTTTAAGCGGCTCTCTGTTTTTTATAACAGGAATAGCATCTTTCTTTAAAGAAAAAGAATATTTATTATTTTTATCATTAATTTTCTTTAATTTGTATGCTTTGTGTGAAGCTTTATATTATAGATATTGGAAAGTATTTAGCTTTTTTATAGTTTCAATTTTTATGACATTGATTTATATTTTTTTAAGGTAATAATTACATAAAATAAGGAGTTTTATATTATGAAAAAGAAATTGTACAAATCAGTAAAAGATAGAAAACTTACAGGTGTATGTGGAGGAATTGCAGAATATTTTGATATTGATTCAAGTATTGTGAGGATAGTATGGCTTATTTTGGTTCTTTGTGCAGGAACGGGTCTACTGGCTTATATTATTTGTGCGATAGTTCTTGATGATAATCCTAATGAGTAAAATATTTTTGAAAAAAAGAATTTGATTTTTGAAATTTTTAAATAGTTAAATAAAAAATTAGGTGGAGAATGAAAATGAAAAAAGTATTTTTTTGGTTATTCTACTTGTTGTTTTTAATATTTTTTGACATTGTTTTAGCGATTATAAGGTTTAATAATAGCATTTATGATTTTTTAACAAATTTGAATATAAAAAATGAGTGGATTTTGGAAAAGTTATTGCTGCTGCCGGAGTTGCTATTCATTATTATTAGTTTGATTTTCGCTTACTTAGTTTCAAAAATAAAAGTCAGTAAAAAAAGTCTTTTAATTCCACCATTAATTATAGTAACAATAAAAGCAGCAATATTTTTAATATGGGCTGGTTCTATTATGTCAAGTCCTGAAATGGATGAAATGGGACAGGGAGGAGTCTTTGTATTTATTATAATATATGGCTTTGGAAGTTATGCTGGAATGATGGATTTTATATTTTATCTGGGACTACTATTTAATCTATTTAAGCGAAAAAAAAGTAAAAACAAAAATGATAAAAATAAATCTGTTTCTTAAAATATTTTTTTATTTAACAGTAGCGAGGAGAAAAAATGAAGACAAAAAGTTGGATTCTTAATGTTTTGTATGTTTTTTTAACAATAATTATTGTGCTTTTGATTGTGTTTTTGATTGATTCACATTATGAATATAAACAAATAAAAATTAAAATGATTGAGATAAAATCGAAAGATATTCCAAAGGAGTTTGATGGCAAGAGAGTGCTGTTTGTAGCAGATTTTCAGTATGATACGATGACACGGTATAATAGAAAACAGCAGAAAAAGGCGATTGAGCTGATTAATGCACAAAAAAAGGATATGATACTGCTGGGGGGAGATTATACGACTTGGGAGAAAAATATTCCTAAGTTTTATGAGGATGCGAAGGATATAAAGATTCCAGAACTTGGAGTGTATGCGATTTATGGGAATCATGAATATCCAGGTGAAAAGGAAACTGCTGAAAATATGAAAAAACTTGGATTTAATCTGCTCGTAAATGAAAATAGGAAAATAACAATTAACAATGAAAATATATATATTGCGGGAGTGACTGACTTGTGGCACGGAAAGCCTGATGCGAAAAAGGCTCTTGAAGGTACAAAAAAAGAAGATTTTGTATTGTTTTTGACTCACAATCCTGAATATTTTGAACAGATGTCAGAAGATGAAAAGGAAAAAACTGATGTGATTTTAGCGGGACACAGTCATGCTGGACAAGTTACTTTTTTTGGAAAAATTATTATGTCGGCAGTGAAGGATAAGAAAAAATATGGCTATGGAATGAAGAAATATAATGGTCATAAAATATACATTACTTCAGGATTAGGAGGAGCTTTTCTTGAGATGTTTATTAGATTTTTTGCACAGCCTGAGATTGTGATTTTTGAACTTAAAAGAGGATAAAAAATAATAAAATTTTATTATAATCTTTTTGAAAAACCAGAATATGAATGTTATTATTGAAAAAATAAGAGAAGTATGAGAATTTGAAAGGAATTAAATTAGTGAGAAAAAATATAGGTGGAAATTCTCCTTGGTAGGACATTGTAGGATATTCGAGAGCAGTAAGGATAGGAAATATTTTTGAAATAGCAGGAACAACAGCTGTCAAGGATGGAAAGCCTTATGCGGCAGGAAATGCTTATGAACAGACAAAATATATTCTTGAAAATATAAAAAAAGTTCTTGAAAAGGAAGGATTAGGGTTAAAAAATGTTATTAGAACAAGAATGTTTGTTACAGATATTTCAAAATGGGAAGAATATGGAAGAGCATATGGAGAATTTTTTAGGGACATTAAACCAGTTGCAACAATGGTAGAGGTGTCTTTATTAATTGATAAGGAATTGATGATAGAAATAGAAGTAAGTGCAGTTGTTGATTAAGAAATAAATAGAAAAGTTATAAATCTCAAAATTAGAGAGAAAATAAAATAAAATAAAACAATTTGAAAAAAAATCGAAATATAAATATAAATGTTTTTATTGTGAAAAGGTAATCTTGGAAGATGAAATAAAAATTCAATATAAAAAATTTAAAGAAAGGAGCTTGTATAATGTAACTATATTATACAAGGAAAAGCCGATGCCTAAAATAATTATAGAATCAAAAATATCTTCTAATGGTGGAGGAGATAAGTTTAAATTAAAAATAAATGATGAAAAAATTGTAGAAGTAAAATTTAATGAAAAAACAGAAATTGATGTAGACTATGGAGAACAAACGCTTCAAGTATGCAATAATTTTTTAATAAAAACTCCTAAAAAAGTTATAAATGTGGAATCAGATAATCAAAACTACAGAATAACACTTCATTTTAAAGCATGGGGAATTATTTTTATCTTTCAGATTCTAATGGCAGTGTTAATTATGAATATACATCAAGCAGCCGTTTTTATTGCAATTCCAATATTTATTTTAGAAATTTTGATTCTAATTTTTATGGGAATGTTTGAAATAAAAGAAGTTAAAAGAAAGGAAGATTAGAATGACTAGAATTGATGAGAGAGTAAAAGATAGAATATTTGTTGCACTAGATTATGATAATATGGAAGATGCAAAAAGACTTGTAGAGAAACTTGGAGAAAATGAATATAAAAAATATAAATTATGAATATTTTTTAGATTTATCAGTAAGAATAACATATCACTCAAATGCGATTGAAGGAAATACATTGACACTAAATGAAACTGCTACGATTATTTTAGGTAGTACGATATCTGGAGGTAAGAGTATTCGTGAGGTTTTTGAAGTTTTGAATCACAAAAAGGCAATTGACTATATGTTGACTGAACTTGCGAATGACCAAAAATTGGATATTTATGTGATTAAAAATATAAATTTAGAATAAAAAAATTTAGGAGGATTAAAATGAAAATTAATCATGTGGCACTTTATGTAAAGGATTTAGAAAAATCAAGAGAATTTTATGAAAAATATTTTAATGCAAAGGCAAATAATAAGTACCGTAATCTTAAAACGGGATTACAAACATATTTTTTGAGCTTTCCTAACAGTGATGTGAGATTAGAAATTATGTCAAGACCAGAATTGACTGATAGAAAGGATAAAATTATGAATATGGGATTTATTCATATTGCATTTAGTGTAGGAGATGCAAAAAATGTAGACAGTTTGACAAAAAAACTTACTAATGATGGATTTAAGTGCTTGAGTGGACCAAGAACAACGGGAGATGGATATTACGAAAGCGTTGTGGAAGATATTGATGGAAATTTAATAGAAATTACAGAGTAGGAGTATCAACTATTTAATAAAAAAGATTCGATAATGTATTTTTATATTTTAAAAGTAGTTGAAAAATTTGATAAATACATAAATTAAGTAAATTAATTAAAAATTTAGAAACAAAAATTTGGAGAGAAAATCGGAGGAGAAAAAATGTCAGAAATTAAAAATGAAGTAAAAAAACCAAAAACTTTGTTTGATAAAGTTTGGGAAAAACATGTGATTACAGGAGAACCTGGGGAAGCACAACTTTTGTATATTGATTTGCACTTGATTCATGAGGTTACTTCGCCACAGGCGTTTTCAGGATTGAGAATTGCAGGGAGAAAGGTTAGAAGACCTGACTTGACATTTGGGACAATGGATCACAATACGCCAACAATTATGGCTGACAGAATGAATATTAAAGATAAAGTTTCAAAGGCACAGTTGGATGCGTTGTCGGCAAACTGTAAAGAATTTGGAATTGAATTGGTTGATATGTTTAATGAAAATAATGGAATTGTGCATATGGTTGGACCTGAACAAGGGTTGACACAGCCTGGAAAAACTGTAGTTTGTGGAGATAGCCACACTGCGACTCACGGAGCTTTTGGAGCTTTGGCATTTGGAATTGGTACGAGTGAAGTGGAACATGTTTTGGCTACACAGACAATTTGGCAAAAGAAACCAAAAACAATGGGAATTGAAATTACTGGAAAATTGCAAAAAGGTGTATATGCAAAAGATATAATTCTTCATATAATCAAAACTTACGGAATTGGGCTTGGAAATGGTTATGCATTTGAGTTTTTTGGAGATACGATAAGAGGGCTTTCGATGGAAGAAAGAATGACAATTTGTAATATGGCAATCGAAGGAGGAGGAAAATCAGGAATTATCGCACCTGACGAAACTACTTTTGAATATGTAAGAGGAAGAAGATTTGCACCAAAAGGCGAAGAATTTGATAAAAAAGTGGCTGAATGGAAAGAATTGTATACAGATTCTGTAGATGCGTTTGACAAATACATAAAAGTTGATGTTTCAAACCTTGAGCCGCAAGTTACTTGGGGAACAAATCCTGAAATGGGAATTAATGTTACTGAAAAATTTCCAGAAATCAGAGATCACAATGATGAAAAAGCATACGAATATATGGGCTTAAAACCAGGACAAACTCCATTTGACATACCTTTAAAGCACGTATTTATCGGTTCTTGTACAAATGGAAGATTGAGCGATCTGGAAATTGTCGCAAAAATTGTAAAAGGTAAAAAAGTTGCACCAAATATTACAGCAGTTGTAGTTCCTGGCTCACAAGTTGTTAAAAAAGCGGCTGAAGAAAATGGAATTGCACAAATCTTGAAAGATGCTGGATTTGAATGGAGAGAAGCTGGATGTTCCACTTGCCTTGGAATGAACCCTGATTTGATACCTGCTGGAGAGCATTGTGCCTCAACTTCTAACAGAAACTTTGAAGGACGGCAAGGAAAAGGTGCAAGAACTCATTTAGTGAGTCCTGCAATGGCTGCTGCTGCTGCAATTTATGGGAAATTTGTGGATGTAAGGGAATTGGATGAAGTGAAATAATTTGATGTTAAAGAATTTTAAATAATTTATACAAAATAGAAAGAGGTAAATAAAATGAATAAAAATGAAATGATTAAGGAAGTGCAACAACAATTTGGATATGATGAAAACTTTTCTCAGAAGGTTATAAGTATTTTTGAAAGTTGCTCAGAAATAGGGCAAAAAGGAAAAGATCAAGTTGTAAGTCGTTATGTAAAAGAGTTAAATATTGGTGAAACCGAAGCAAACAATATTTTTGATTGTGTCCTTAATTTAATCAAAAAAGGGCTAAAAGACAAGTTGAAAAATCCTTTTAAAAAGTAGTTAAAAATAGGATTTTTATACAAAAAAATGAAGGAGAGAAAAATGAAACCATTTACAAAATATGAAGGAACAATCGTTCCAATAATGAATGACAATATTGATACGGATCAATTAATTCCAAAACAATATTTAAAAAGTATCGAAAAAACAGGATTTGGAATACATGTATTCGATGAGTGGAGATACAACGAAGATGGGTCTGACAATATGGATTTTAACTTAAATAAGCCAGAATACAAAAATGGGACAATTTTAATTACTGGAGATAATTTTGGCTGTGGGTCAAGTAGAGAGCATGCCGCTTGGGCATTGCAAGATTACGGAATTCATGTAATTGTGGCTGGAGGATATTCAGGAATTTTCTATATGAACTGGTTAAACAATGGGCATCTGCCAATAACTTTGCCAGAAGCAGACAGAATCGAATTATCAAAATTGCCTGGAGATGCGAAGGTAACAGTTGACTTGGAAAATAACAAATTGATTGCGAATGGGAAAGAATATGTTTTCGAGCTGGAAGAAAGCTGGAAACAAAGACTACTTAAGGGACTGGATTCAATTGGATTGACTTTACAGCATGAAGATGAGATTAGAAAATATGAGGAAAGTCATAAGTAGTTAAAAAAGGAGTAAAAATGAAAAATTGGGAAATCATAGATGGAGAGCATACTCGTAAAGTGATGTGGATAAATCATGAAATAGAAATGAAATTGTACTGTAATGGTGAAGATGACATTGATGAAGAGAAAATTGATGAAATAAAAGTCGAAGAAATAGTTGAAAAAATTTTAGAAAAGAAAGAATACTGGGATACAAAGTGTAAAAATTTGTTTGCTGATGAATTTGTTGACTGGTTTAATGAGGAAAAATGGGTAAAGCCTGAATATTCTGAAATTTATTATGAAAATAAAGATATTTCTGATGTTGAAAAAAAATTAATTGAAATAATTGGAAAAGAAGATACAGAAGAAATTATGAAGAATAATTTTTTAACAAAAGAAGCATTTAAAAAGTTGCTTGATAATGAAGATATGGAAATAGTAATTGATTATAGTGAGGTAGAAGAAAATTCTAATTTTACAATAGCTATGCATGAAAAATTATTTTTTGTTGATAAAATGTTTTATGCTTGTTGTAATTTTAATGGTGAAATAGACGAGTATTATATGGACTAACTTTCTTAAATTTTTTTAGAAAGGAAAATCAGATATGGAAATTCAGGATTTTCGAGAAAGTTCACATAGCAGTTATTTTAAAGAATGGTATGGGAAAGTTATTTGGAAAGGTGAAGAAATACGAGTAAGTCTAACAATTTCCAAAAAATGTGATAATGTTGAACTTGAAAAAGAAAAAATGTTTAAAATTTTGGAAGAATTGTATCTTAATCAGGATGAATGGAATAAAAAAGTGAAAGATACGATGGTTAAGTATTTTTATGATGTGCTGAATGATGATTTTTTTGATGATGGAGTATTTCCAGAGTATCCAACTTGCTATGATATGTTATTTGAAATTTTAAAAGATGATTTTACAAAAGAAGAAGCTGAAAAGGCATATAAAAATAATATATTTCCAATAGACAAGTTTAAAAAATATATTTTTGTTGAAAGTATTGAAATAACAAGTGAAGGAAATTTTTATTTTGAAGTAGTTGATGATTATATAGTTGTGGGGGATAATTGGATTTGGTTAAAAGGGAACATTGATAAGGGATTTTTGGCTGCAAGTTTTAATGCTCTTTTTGAGTTTGTTGTTGATTTGGAATTAAACGATAAATTTTCTACGATATTTAGAGAGAAGACAAAAATACATTCAATGTGGTTAAGCAAGTGGGGAGAGCCAAGAGAAGGATTGGCAAAATTTTATTATAGTAATTATAATTTAGCAATAACTGGAAATTATAAAGCTGGGAAAAAAGAGGGAATTTGGAAATTCTATGATGAGGATGGGAAATTGACTAAAAAGGTTAATTATGTTAATGATATTGCTGAGGAAGAAGTTGTTTATTGAAATAATAGAATAAAAATTAGAAAGAAGGCAGAAAAGTCAAAAAGACAATTAAAAATGGAAGAATATTTTAAATAAAATGGGATAGAGTATGATAAAAATTTTGTTTATGGTATTAATTAAAAAAGAAAGAAATTTTGAATTTGTAACTGAAATTTTTTGTATTTTGCGAAGGGAGAATATTGATTTATGTTTTCAATATTAGGTGCAGTATTATTTGGAGTTATAGCAATTATGACAGTTCTTGTTGCTTGCGGTTTGCCTTTGGGCGAATTTACAATGGGTGGACAACATAAAATCTTACCTAAGAAATTTAGAGTTGTGGCAGTCATTTCAGTGGCTATCCAAATTTTTGCAATGATAATTATTTTGCAAGCCGGAGGTTTTATTTCCTTGTGGTTGTCTTTTAAGGTTACTAAATATATTTGTTTCTTCTTTGCCGCTTACCTATCTTTGAATACGATTATGAACATGGTTTCAAAAAGTAAAAAAGAAAAATATGTTATGACTCCGATTTCACTTATTGCCGGAATATGTTTTTGGATAACGGCATTTCAGATGTAGTATGTGAAATGAGGATCATCTACAGTGCGTCAAACAAATTGGAGTTTGGCAATAACATTTCTATACATAATCACCAATGAGATTATTGTGCTATCCTGAATAGTGGAGTCGCAAAGACGATGAAACATAAGAGTTTGTCTAAATGAATAGAAGAACTTTTAAAGCAGTAAATCGCAAAGGTTTACTGCTTTTTTGCTCATTTTGAGAAGTCATAACCACCCGTGAAAACGGGTGACTTGTACACCGGCTATAAGCCGTTTCCCTCTAGCGGCGTCTAAAGACGTTCGCTGAACTTCTTTTAGTTAATGCTATGATTACTTGACTAATGCCCGTAAAAACGGGATTTCACCTTGTTCTAAAACCGCCATCTGAGAACGCTTTGACACTTAACTTATCAAAGACAAGGTCATTTTTTCCCAATCGCCTATATATTTAGA
>ERZ773083.971-NODE-971-length-21053-cov-16.212163_pt1 | contig 21053 bp, 15 predicted proteins | sample MGYA00511465_ERZ773083 | MGnify/ENA primary metagenome ERZ773083 (study PRJEB29015, sample SAMEA2738001) | human oral metagenome | biome: human oral; feature: human-associated habitat; material: dental | place: China | collected 2060 ... | reverse complement strand
GGAGCCGCAACCGCACCGCGCCACGCGGCTCGGGCGGCTCCCAGTCTTCGGGAGCCGGGCAGCCGCGACTGTCGGCGCCCGTTCTCTTGGTGTCCTCACCAGGATCGACGCCAACGGATCCGCCCTTGAGCCCGGCCAGAGCGGAGCCTCCCCCACCCTTGAGAGCGTGCTCGCCGCGCTCGCCGACACGTCTGCGGGGGGCGCCGATGGCATGGGGCGCAGTGAACTCGCGGTCGCCGTCGAAGGTCCACGAGCCGTACAGGCCGAGGTGAATTCGCAGCCAGGTGACGGAGGCGTCGTCGAGGAGCATGTCGGGGCGGGGCCCGAACGGGAGGAAGAGATGCTTGCCGTGGGCCTGACCGCCCAGGAGCACCTGGCCGTCCAGGCGGCTCGCCCCGTCGGCGAAGCGTCCCTGCGGGGAGGAGGCGTGCAGGTTCTGTCCGCCGTAGAGCTCGTTCAGGGCAGCGGCGAGCCGGTGGATGGTGTGGCCCTCCGGCATGTGGCGCTCCGATCAGGCCCCGGCGGGGGTGATGGTGGGTGCGCCGGAGGGGCCTCCGGCGGGGAGGGCTCCGTCGTGGATGCGCATCTCATAGTCAGCGAGCTGCGCGATACGGCGCACGTGGCGCTCATCTCCGCTGAAGGGCTCGGCGAGGAAGGCGTCGATGATCGCCAGGCCCGCTGCCGGGTCGTGCATACGTCCGCCCAGGGCGACGACGTTGGCGTTGTTGTGCTGGCGGGCCAGTTGGGCGGTCTCGATCGACCAGGCCAGAGCGGCGCGCACCCCGTCGACCTTGTTGGCGGCGATCTGCTCCCCGTTGCCGCTTCCGCCGAGGACGATGCCGAGACTTCCGGCGTCGGCCACCACGGCCTCTCCGCAGGCCAGGCAGAAGGCGGGGTAGTCATCATCTGGGTTATAGGAGTGGGCACCGTGGTCGATGACGTCATGGCCCGCCTCCCGCAGATGCCCGATCACGGCGCTCTTGAGGTCGAAGCCGGCGTGGTCGGAGGCGATGTGGATGCGCATGGGCTGAATTGTGCCTCACGCGAACAGCGGTACGCACCATGAGGGCATGAGCGTCGTCAAGACGCCGGAAAAGACCGGTCCGGGTTAGCGTGTTGGTTATGACTGACGCCTCTCCGATCCAGACCGGCCTTCCCCCCTCCTCCGACTCATCATCCCCATCCACCGGGCAACCGAATGGCCCCGCCGGCGAGGTTCTGGCCGGCGTCCTGGAGACGGCCGCCACCGATTCCTCGATCCGCCCCCAGGACGACCTGTTCCGCTTCGTCAACGGCGGATGGCTGGCCACGGCCGAGATCCCGGCCGACCGTCCCGGCAGCGGTGCCTTCACCGTGCTGCGGGACGAGGCCGAGGCGGCCTGCCGTCAGATCGTCGAGGAGCTCGCCGACGGCTTCTCCGCCGCCTCCCCCGAGGAGGCCTCCCAGGCGCTGGCCACAAACCGGGGCCGTGTCGGCGCCCTCTACGCGGCTTTCATGGACGATGAGCACCTCGAGGCGCTCGGGGCCGGGCCGTTAGCCGGTGAGCTGGCGCCGGTGCTGGCCGTCGCCTCCAAGGAGGAGCTGGCCCGGGTGCTCGGCGGGATGATGCCGATCGGGTTCATGGGCGTCGTCGGCGCCGACGTCGAGGTCGATATCAACGATCCGGAGCGTTACACGAGCTGGGTCGGCCAATCGGGGTTGGGCCTGCCGGATGAGTCCTACTACCGCGAGGAGGCTCAGGCGCCGCTGCGCCGGGCCTATGTGGCGCACGTGGCCAGAATGCTTCAGCTGGCGGACCTCGTGGACGCCTTCGGCTCCTCCGGTGAGGACCTCGCCGAGCGGGTCATGGCCGTGGAGACCGATCTGGCCAAGGGCCACTGGGACCGGGTCGCCTGCCGCGACGTGGAGAAGATGAACAACCCGATGTCCTGGCAGGAGATCGTGGACTCGGCGCCGACCCTGCCCTGGAGGGAATGGCGCGAGGGGATTCGGTCGGCGGCCCGATCCGCCGGAATCGAGCAGACCACCTTCCTCGATGAGGCCATCGTCACTCAGCCCGATTATCTGCCCCACGCGGCCAGAATCTGGCAGGAAACCGACCTGGAGGACCTCAAGGCCTGGGCGGCATGGCACGTCGTTCACGGACGGGCGACCCTGCTCTCAGGCGCCTTCGTGGAGGAGAACTTCGACTTCTACGGCCGCACGCTCCAGGGAACCGACGAGCTGAGGGCTCGTTGGAAGCGCGGCGTCGCCCTGGTGGAGTCCTGCTTGGGCGAGGCACTGGGAGAGATCTACGTGGAACGCCACTTCCCACCGTCGCACAAGTCGGCGATGGAGAAACTGGTCGGCCGGCTCATCGAGGCCTACCGCCAGTCCATCTCCTCTCTGGAGTGGATGAGCCCGGCCACGCGGGCGCGTGCCCTGGACAAGCTGGCGCTGTTCACCCCCAAGATCGGCTATCCGGTGCGCTGGCGCGACTACTCCGCCGTCGAGATCACCCCCGGGGACGTCTTGACCTCGGTGCGCAGTGTGGAACGGGCCGACATGGCCTACTCGCTGGACAAGCTGACCAAGCCGGTGGACCGGGACGAGTGGCACATGACGCCGCAGACGGTTAACGCCTATTACAACCCCACGATGAACGAGATCGTCTTCCCCGCCGCGATCCTTCAGCCTCCCTTCTTCGACCCGCAGGCCGACGACGCCGTGAACTACGCGGGCATCGGCGCCGTCATCGGCCACGAGATCGGCCACGGCTTCGACGACCAGGGATCCACCTTCGACGGCACGGGGAAGGTCAGCGACTGGTGGACCCGGGAGGACCGGGAGGCCTTCACCGAGCGCACCAGTGCGCTCATCAGCCAGTACGACGCCTACACTCCCGAGGTCGTCACCGCCAAGCACAAGGCCGCGGGCACAGCGGAGGGGGAGATTCCGCACGTCAACGGCGCCCTGACCATTGGAGAGAACATCGGCGACCTGGGCGGCCTGGGAATCGCCCTCAAGGCCTACGCCCTGGCGCTGGCCGACGCAGGTATCGGCTCGGTCGATGAGGCCCCCGTCGTCGACGGACTGACCGGCCTGCAACGCTTCTTCTACTCCTGGGCGAGAATCTGGCGCTCCAAGAACCGTCCGGACTACGCCGAACTGCTGCTGACCGTGGACCCGCACTCGCCGGCAGAGTTCCGCTGCAACGGAATCGTGCGCAACGTCGAGGCCTTCTACCGCGCCTTCGAGGTCCAGCCCGACGACGCCCTGTGGCTGGCACCGGACGAGCGGGTGTCCATCTGGTAGATGGCCCTCTCGATTCATCGACTCCGTGAGAGGGATCACGGCGTTCTACGCCGAAGCGGACACTTCGTTCACAGATAACGATGGATCCTCTTCTCATTCAACGCTAGGGTGGAATATAACGCGGTGATACCCCGGCTCACCGGTTGCCACCTGTTTTCCCCGTACACCTAGGAGTACTCATGCGTCTCGGACGCCCCCTTGCCGCCGCGAGCGTAATGGCCGCAGCGATTGGCGCCTCCCTTGCTGCCTCCCCCGCCTTGGCCGACGGCACTATCAAGTTCGCTGACGACCAGCAGAACATCGTCAACCCCTCTGATACTGCCTTCTCGGTCGCCGGAACCGGCTGCACCGGCAAGGACGCGGCTGTTGGCATCGCCCTGTACGCCCCTGACGGCACCATCTCCACCGTCGTGAGCACGGAGCCCACCGCTGAGGGCAACTGGTCCACCACGCTGAACATTCCCGAGCTGGTCAAGTCGACCGGCGTTGAGGCCAAGACGGATGGCACGGCCGACGGCTGGTCCATCGGCGCCGGATGCGTCACCTACGGCGGCCAGCAGCAGGGCCAGGACCAGAAGGCCATCGCCTTCGACGACACCGACGTCGACGGCACCTTCGAGATCAGCACCGACCCGAACGGCGCCCAGACCTTCACAGTTGACGCCACCGGATTCTCCCCCAATGAGGAGGTCACCGTTTCACTTGTCGGCAAAGACGACCCCAGCATCACCTACAACATCGGTAAGGTCACCGCCGACGCCACGGGCAAGGTGCATGGCACCCTGCCGGCTCCCACCGGTGTTGCCGACGGTCAGTACCTGCTGACCCTCGAGGGCGCCCGCTACGGCGAGGCCGCCACCAGCAAGAGGGTCATCACCGTCAAGAACGGGGCCTTCGACCTCGGCGAGGCCGCCGACAACGGCATTGGCGGTAACGGTAACAGCAACGCCACCGGCGACCCCACGACCCCCAGCAACGGCGGCAACAGCGCGAAGGCCCCGGCCAACACCGGTGCCACCCAGGCCGCTTCCACCTCTAACAAGCCGCTGGCCAAGACCGGTGCCAACGGTCTTCTCTTCGGCGGCATCGCCGCGGCCCTCGTGGCCATCGGTGGTGGCGTCCTGGTCGTGCGTCGCCGCAAGGCCTGACAGCATCTTCCCAGGATGACTGGGAACATTTCCCGTCGGGGAGACGGCGCCGCCGCGCGTCGTCTCCCCGACGAGCTTTCACCACCCGTAGACGGTGCGCGGCAGGCAGGCGACCGCGCACGACGCCATGAACCTTCCCCCGGGGCTGACACTGAGACCATGGACTCCACCTCCGACGACGAGAGCACCGACAACTCCCCAACGACGTCCAAGGACAACACCTCCGACGCCGTCTCCCACCTCCATCAGCGGACCCGTCGGGGTCGAGGACCACGGCACTGGTCGAAACGCCGGAAAGTCACCGTTGCATTGACCTCCGCGGTGGCTGTGATCGCTGTCGCCCTGGGAGCCGATGTGGCCGTCCTGGCTCATCGCCCCGCGCGCGTCGACATCACCATGCCCTCGACCTCATCGCCGACAGCGGGCGAGACCTGGCTGATCCTGGGAACGGATTCCCGCGCCACCGTGCCGGGAGATCAGAACCGGTACGGGACCACTCAGGACGTGGAGGGCTCGCGCGCCGATGTCATCGCCCTGGTGCGCCCGTCGGAGGCGGGGCTCACGGTCATCAACCTGCCCCGGGACCTGACCGTCAACAGCAAGGGCATGGAGCTGGACCGTTTGGCCACCACCTACATCCCCGGACCGCAGAACACAGTCAACGCACTGTGCACCGGCCTGGGAATCCCCACCACTCATCTCGTCACCATCGACATGGCCCAGTTCGCCGACATCATCGACTCCCTGGGCGGTATTGAAGTGGACATCCCCGAGCCGGTGCGGGACGCCTACACCGGGCTGAACCTCACCTCCGCCGGCACCCGCCGGCTTTCGGGCATCGACGCCATTGCCCTCGTCCGCTCCCGTCACCCGGAAATCCTGCGCGACGGCACCTGGGTAGCCATGAGCGAGGCCGACGGCGCCCAGCGCCGCAGTGAGTCCACCACCATGGTGATGCAGGCGGTCCTGTCCGCCGTCGGACAGAAATCCGGCAATCCCCTGGCGCTCCATCAGCTGGCGCACACGGTCGCCGGCAATATCACGCTCGACTCGGGAACCGGCCTCGGCGATCTGATCGCATTGGGACGTCGCGTGTCGAAGGCCAAGAAGGCCGACTCCACCACGATCATCGATCTTCCAACAGGACCTCGAGACGAGTCCATCATCGTCTCACCCAACCAGGAGTCGCGAGACCTGCTAGCCCAATACGGGTACACTCCCAAGACCTGCCGCCCGGCAAGCTCCTGACCGCTCCACCGCCGCAAGAGTTCCGCATCACCGCAACGTTACGCGCGCACCTTCAACATACATCGCCTTTCTCACGTGAGTGAGGACACCTGCCGAAGTGGCTGGTATCACATTTGAGACCTACGCCCTTGACCTATTCCTCGTTACGGTAGATAACAAGCCGGTGAAGAATCGGATCATCGGCAGCCTTCGTTCCCCGTAGACCTAGGAGGACACATGCGTCTTGGACGTCCCCTGGCCGCAGCGACCGCGGTGGCCGCAATGACTGGAGCCTCTCTCATTGCCTCCCCTGCCCTCGCCAACGACTCCAACAGGAACAGCACAAGCAGCCCGGCCAGCTCCAGCAGCCCGGCCAGCTCCAGCAGCCCGAGCCCCAGCGAGAACGCCCCGAGCCCCAGCAGCTCCAGCGAGAGCCACTCGAGCAGCAGCTTCAGGATCACTCAGGAGAAGACCTTCGTCTCCGCCAGCACCAACAGTTCCTTCACCGTCTCCGGGACCGGATGCACTGGACAGCAGGCCACCGTCGGCATCGCGCTGTACGCCCCGGACGGCACCGTCTCCGACATCGTCAAGACCGAGGCTGCCTCGGACGGCAGCTGGTCCACCGATCTCGACCTGGCCGCACTGATCAAGTCCATCGGTTCCTCTACCGCGACCACCACCGATGGGTGGACCATCGGCGCCGGATGCATGACCTACGGCGGCAAGACGGAGACTGTGCAGACGACCACTCAGCAGCAGACCCAGATCTTCTTCGACGACACGCGCATCTCCGGCTCCTACGAGGTGTCCGCCCGGACGGAGACACAGTCCCAGACCTTCACCTTCAACGCCCAGGGGTTCTACGCCGGCGAGACGGTGACTGTGCTCCTGAAGCACAAGAGTGACTCCAGCATCTGCTACACCCTCGGAGAGCTGACGGTCGACGCCAACGGCAACCTGGTGGGCAATCTGCCTGCGCCCACCGATGCTGCCGACGGTGAGTACCTGCTGGTTCTGACCGGCTCCCACCACGGTGAGACGGCCACCAGCAAGACCATCACCACGGTTTCCAACCACACCTTCACCATCGAGAACTCGGAGCGTTCCACCAGCGAGAACGAGACCACCGAGCGTTCCACCAGCAAGAACGAGACCACCGAGCGTTCCACCACCGAGAACAACGGCGGTGGCGGCGGGGAGACCCAGACCAACGGCGGTGGCGAGAACAAAACCACAACCGACCAGCAGGTCAACGACCAGACCAACCGCAGCAAGAGCGTGAGCTCGGGTACGAAGGAGTCCTCCTCCGACACCAGGGCCGCCGGTGAGACGAACACCAACAACGGCAAGTCCCTGGCACACACCGGTGCCAACGGACTGATCTTCGGCGGGATCGCCGCGCTGCTCGTGGCAATCGGCGGGGCGGTCCTGTTCCTCCGCCGTCGCAACAAGGCCTGATCACTCTTCTCAACGTTTCCTGCAACACCGGAACTGCCTCCCGACGCCGGGGAGACGACACGCATTGCGTCGTCTCCCCGGCGTCGTCGTGGACTGTCAACACTCCCTCCTAAATCGGAAGGTGAGACAATCGCCCGGCGCCTATGAGCCACACACCCCTTTCAGACAGGAGTTCTTATGCCTGGTCAGAACCTGACTCGCCTCGAGGCCGCTAAACGCAGCGCGACGGTGCATACCCGGAGCTACGACGTCGTCCTCGACCTCACGCGCGGTGAGACGCTCTTCCGGTCCACCACCACCGTACGGTTCACGGCCACGCCAGGAGCCTCCACGTTCATCGACTTGATCGCGCCGACCGTCCGCTCCATCACTCTCAACGGGCGCGCCCTCGACCCCACCGAGGTCTACGAGGACTCACGAATCGCGCTGATGGACCTGACCACGGACAACGAGCTGATCGTCGACGCCGACTGCGCCTACATGCACACCGGAGAGGGCCTGCACCGCTTCACCGATCCTGCCGACGGCGAGACCTACCTCTACAGCCAGTTCGAGGTGCCCGACTCCCGACGGGTCTTCGCTGTCTTCGAGCAGCCCGATCTCAAAGCCTCCTTCACCTTCACCGTCACCACCCCGGCGAGCTGGACGGTGCTGTCCAACTCCCCCACCCCCGAGCCGACCCGGACAAGGGCGTCCGACGGCTCGGGAGAGGCCCGTACCTTCGCCTTCGCCCCCACCGAGCCGATGAGCTCCTACGTCACGGCCATCGTGGCAGGCCCCTACGTCGGCACCACAGACGAGTACGTGGCCAGCGACGGGCGCTCCGTGCCCCTGGGGGTCTACTGCCGCAAGAGCGTGGTCGAGTACATGGACTCCGAGGAGATCCTGGACCTGACCAAACGGGGCTTCGCCTACTACGAGGAGCTGTTCGCAACGCCCTACGCCTTCACCAAGTACGACCAGATCTTCGTGCCCGAGTTCAATGCCGGGGCGATGGAGAACGCCGGCTGCGTCACCCACCGCGACGACTACATCTTCCGCTCCCGGCCCGTCGAGGCCCGCGTCGAGCGGCGCGCCGTGACCATCCTGCACGAGCTGGCCCACATGTGGTTCGGAGACATGGTGACCATGACCTGGTGGAACGATCTGTGGCTCAACGAGTCCTTCGCGGAGTTCACCTCCACCCTGGCCACCGCCGAGATCACCCGATGGAACCAGGCCTGGACGACCTTCCAGACCCTGGAGAAGGGATGGGCCTACAACCAGGATCAGCTCAGCTCCACCCATCCGGTGGCCGCAGAGATCAACGACCTCCACGACGTCGAGGTCAACTTCGACGGCATCACCTACGCCAAGGGCGCCTCGGTCCTGGCCGCGCTCGTGGGATACGTGGGCAGGGACAACTTCTTCGCCGGTATCCAGCGCTACCTGGCGGCACATGCCTACGCCAACGCCGAACTGAGCGACCTGCTCCGAGAGCTGGAGGCGGTCTCGGGCCGCGACCTGAGCGCATGGACCCGGCTGTGGCTCCAGGAGGCGGGGGCGACGACCCTGCGCACCCAGGTCACCGCCAACGCCGACGGCATCATCACCCAGGCAGCCATCCGCCAGGAGATCCCGGCCGATTCGCCCGCCTCCCTGCGCCCGCACCGGGTGGCGATCGGTTCCTACAGCCTGACCGGCCAGGGCGCCGAGGCGCGTCTGGAGCGCACCGGCCGCATCGAGCTCGACGTCGATGGAGAGCTGACGCCGGTTCCCGAACTGGTCGGCACCAGACGGGCCGACATCCTGGTCCTCAATGACGACGACCTCACCTACGCCAAGGTCCGCCTGGACGAGGACTCGCTTGCCCGGGGGCTCGCCCATATCGAGGCCTTCACCGAATCCCTGCCGCGCTCGATCGTCCTGGCGTCGGCCTGGGACATGGTGCGCGACGGCGAACTCGCAGCTTCCCATTTCCTGAAGGCGGCGCTGCGGGCACTGAGCGTGGAGGAGCACTCCTCGGTCATCCAGGGGCTCCTAGGACGGATCACCACCTGCTTGTCCGGTTTCCTGCCCCCGGCCGTGCGTCGCGATCTCGCCCCGGGGACCGCCGACCGGCTGCTGGAGCTGGCCCAAGCAGCCACGGCCGGAAGCGACAAGCAGCTCCAGCTGGTGCGGGCTCTGTCCGCCCACGCGGTGACGGACGAGCAGCTCGACGCCATCACCGGACTTCTGGAGGGGACCACAGCTCTTGACGGGCTCGACGTCGACCAGGACCTGCGCTGGGACCTGCTGACCGGACTGGTGGCTGCCGGCCGCTTTGGGGAGGAGCAGATCCGCACCGAGGAGGACCGGGACCGTACGACCACGGGGCGTGAGCGCGCCGCCGAGGCCCGCGCCGCCGTCCCGACGCCGGAGGCGAAGCAGACTACATGGAGGGCGCTCGTCGATGACGCCTCCATGCCCAACGAGACCCAGGTGCGCGTGCTGCGCGGCCTGGCCAACGTCGAGCGCCATCCCGAGCTGCTGGAGCCCTTCGTGGCCGAGTACGTGGACGTCATCGACTCCGTGTGGTCCTCGCGAACTTTCCACATGGCGGAGAACCTGCTGACGGGCCTGTGGTCCTGCGTCACGGTTGGCCTGGACGGGGCGGATCCGGCCTCCGCCCTGGAGGGGTGGCTGAGCTCCCATGCCGAAGCACCAGCGGCCCTGCGACGGATCGTGCGCGAAAACCTCGACGACACCTGGCGCACGGCCAGGGCTCAGGCCGCTGAGATCAGCGGCCGGTAACCCCGCCGGGTCCCGCCCGGCGGGGATCGGGAGACGCACTGGCCGGGGCCGGGCACATCATGTGCCCGGCCCCGGCCGCCTCTGTGCTGATCGCCGGATCGGTCAGCGCTGGTGCGGATCCTCGTCCCGCTTGCCCGAGGACTTGGCGGCAGCTGCCTGGGCGGCGGCGAAGGCGTCGACGTCATCATCCTCCCGGCCGGGAGTCTTGAAGTTGAACCTGATGATGAGGAACCGGAAGAGGAAGTAGTAGATAACGGCGTAGACCAGGCCCATGATGACGATCATGAGTGGTCCGCGGACCACGCCGCCGGAGAGCTCGGCGGACTTGCCGAAGTTGAGCAGGTAGTCGATCGCCCCGGCGGAGAAGGAGAAGCCGTCCTTGGCGCCCAGGAGGTTGGCGACCGCCAGGGACGAACCGGTCAGGACCGCGTGGACGGCGTAGATCGGGAAGGCCACGTAGGCGAAGGCGTATTCGAGGGGCTCGGTAATGCCGGTGATGAAGGCGGTCAGGGCCACAGAGATCATGAGGGCGCCGGTCGCCTTGCGCTTGGCAGGCTTGGCGGTGTGCCAGATGGCCAGCGCGGCGGCGGGCAGGGCGAACATCATGATCGGGAAGAAACCGGTCATGAAGCTTCCGGTCCACGAGTTCGAGCCGTCCACCCCTTGGAAGAAACAGGTGAGGTCACCGTGGGCGGTGCCTCCGGAGGCCGTTTGGCAGGATCCGAGTTGGAACCAGGGCACCGAGTTGAGCAGGTGGTGCAGGCCGAAGGGGATGAGCAGGCGGTTGACGGTGCCGAAGACGAAGACCGCCAGGGCGCCGGCGGCACCCTTGGAGTTTCCAGCGTTGATGAGCCAGCCGCCGAGCTGGTCGTTGATGAGCCAGTTGAAGGCGGGGTAAAGCGCCGACATGACCAGGGCGATGATGAGCGCCGCGCCGGAGGTGACGATCGGGACGAACCGGCGCCCGCCGAAGAAGGCCAGCCAGTCGGGCAGCTTGATCCGGTAGTACCGTTGCCAGAGCAGAGCAGCGACGACTCCGATGATGATGCCGCCGAGGACCCCGTAGTTGATGGGCGTCTGGGTGGGGATGTCGCAGAGCTTGATGCCCTGGTTCCAGGGTCCCACCTGAACGATCTCCCCCTTGGCCGGATCGAAGCTGTGCAGGCAGTCGAGGGCCTCCTGGCTGAGGGGCTCGGGCTTGCCCATGACAATGGGGGACATGATCCAGGTCACTGCTCGATAGATGAGGTAGCCGAACAGGCCGGCCACCCCGGTGGAGCCGTCAGCCTTCTTGGCGAAGCCGACGGCCACGCCGACGGCGAAGATGAGGGGCAGATTGTCGAAGACCGCCCCGCCGGCTGCGGCGAAGATGTCTGCGACTGGCTGGAGCCAGGAAAGGTTCCGGGCGAGCCCGTCGGCCCCCAGCATGTCCGCCTGCCCTAGGCGCACCAGCAGACCCGCAGCCGGAAGGGTGGCAATGGGCAGCATCAGCGACCGCCCCAGCCGTTGAGCGAGGGCGAAGGCACCGCTCGTCTTCTTCTTGTCTGACATGATGTTCTCCAAAGTGGAATCAAGCGGCAGCACTGCCGCGTCAGAGATAGTCACCATGACGGTGGTGGTCTAGACGGATCGACACCGAGCACGTCTGGTCCAGTACCACCAGAAAAACCTATGGAACCTTCAATGTCAAGCATTAAAAGCGCTCTTCAGCCATAATGAAGGACGCGACGGAGCGAAAACAATGGTCGCGACCAGTTCACCTCTCCGACCGCCTCCACCCATTGTCAACCAGGGGAGCCCCATGCCCAAGAACCCAGGCAAGAGACCGGCGAAGTACGTCATCGTGCGCAACCACCTGCTGGAGCTAGTCAGGAACGGACTCGCCAACGGCTCCCCAGTCCCCTCCGAGCGTGAGCTGTGCGAGCGGTTCGAGGTCTCCCGGATGACCGTACGCCAGGCCATCGACACGCTCGTCGTCGACGGCATCCTGGAGCGCCATCAGGGCAAGGGCACGTTCGTCGCACCCCCGAAGCTCGATCTGCAGGTTCGGCTGACCTCCTTCACCCAGGAGATGCAACGTCGTGGAATGGAGCCCGGAGTCGTCATGCTGCTGGCGGAGACCGTCCCCGCCGGCGAGAGCGTGGCGGAGGCGCTTGAACTGGAAGCGGAAGCCGAGGTCCACCACCTGCGTCGCCTGCTGACCGCCAACGCGATCCCCATGGCCATCGAGGAGAACTGGATTCCCGCAGCGCTCCTTCCCGATCTGCTTCGCACCAGCCCGAGTTTCTCGGTCTACGCCGAGCTGGCCCGGGCCGGTCTGGCGCCCGAATGGGGCGAGGACATGATCGAGGCCCACGCGGCCACCGCCCAGGAGGCCGCGCTACTGTCGGTCCCAGAGGACGCCCCGACGCTGGACATCACCCGGCGCACCTTCCACGAGCACTGCGCCATCGACTACTCGCGCACCCTGTTCCGCGCCGATCGCTACACCCTGTGGGTTCCGGTGGCCGCCCCGAAACCGGCCTTCCGCCCCTCCCGCCCCTCGTCTTGAAAAACAGTCGTCGATCGGCACTGGACAAGTCCATGACGGCCTGTAACATGGATTACTGGTATGGACCACTAGTCCGGCACCGGCGAAGGGGCCGCACCCGACAGCGCATCCCTTTCTCCACTTCCCGACGATCCGCCCCGGCACTATTACGCACCCAATCCCGGCACCCGTCCGGCCCACCCAGGAGGAACCCATGTCCCAAGCCCAGAGCATCGTCGACGCCCTCGGAGGATTTGACAACATCGTCGAGATCGAACCCTGCATCACCCGCTTGCGCTGCGAACTCGAGGACGGCTCCCTGATCGATGAGCCTGCCCTGAGGGCCGCAGGTGCGCACGGGGTCGTCAAGCTCGGCGAGATCGTTCAGGTCGTCGTCGGACCCAACGCAGACACGCTCGCAGAGGACATCGAGGACCTGCGGTGAGCCTGGCCGTCCGGTCCCCCGTGGCCGGCGTCGTCGTCGGCCTCGATTCCGTTCCCGATCCTGTGTTTTCAGGCCGGATCGTCGGCCCGGGAGTGGCCGTCGCCCCGGATCGTACTAGCGGTGAGGAGGTGACGGCCCTGGCCCCGGTCGGCGGGACCATTGCCAAGATCCACCCCCACGCCTACATCATCACCACCGATGAGGGGCGCAGTGTCCTGGTCCACCTGGGGCTGGACACCGTGGGTCTGAGGGGCAGGGGCTTCACCCTCCTGGCCGGTGAGGGCGAGGCGGTCGACGCAGGCCAGCCCGTCATCACCTGGTCCCCCGCCCACATCGAGGAGCATGGGCTCAACCCGATCGTTCCCGTCATCGCCCTGGAGGGCGATGAGTCCGCACTGGGGCCCATCCGGCCCGGACGCAAAGTGGCAGCGGGCGACACGCTCATGGATTGGGCCTGAGGCCGAGTGCGCATCTCCGCGCCCGGGCTCTCCCGTCCTCGCGGAGGCGAGATCCAACGGCGCACGCACCTGAGCCAGGGGCCGAAGATTAACGGATGATGCGGTGCCGGCCGTCTGGATGACGGCCGGCACCGCGATGCGTCATCAGCCCCAGGATGTACGAGGCGATCGGTTCAGTCCTGTGAGGTCATTTCCTCGCGCACGGCGGACAGGAGACTTCCCAGCCGGGTGTTCCCGGGCAGGTCGTCGACCAAGACGACCTCGCCTGCGCCGTCGGCCAGGGGGATCCTCCAGTTGGGGTACTCCTGGTCGGTGCCGGGCTGGTTCTGGGCGCGCCGCTCCCCCACTCCGTCGACCAGTGCGATGCCGACCAGGACCGAGGGGGTGCGCACCACGTAGCGGTGCAGGGCCTCAACCACCTGACGCTCCGTGGGTGAATCCCCCAGCAGACCGTGCTCGCGCAGCCGGGCCGTCATCCGGTCGCGCTCGATGCGCGCTTCGGTACGCACCTGCTCGACCGGCTCGGTGAGTAGTCCGAGCCTCTCGCGCAGCTCGACGTGCTCGTCGGCGAGGTAGCCGGCGGTCGGGGGAAGATCGTGGGTGCTGACCGTGGACAGGGCCAGGCGGCGGTAGTCCTGGGGCTGGAGGGGCCAGCCGTCGTGCTGCTTCTCGAACCACAGCACACTAGTACCCAGCACACCCCGACTGGCCAGATAGTCGCGGGCCCAGGGCTCCACGGTTCCCAGATCCTCGCCGATGACGACGGCACCGGCCCGGTGGGCCTCCAGGAGGACGACGCCGAGCATGGCCTCGTGGTCGTAGCGCACATAGGCGCCATGGTCGGCCCCCATGCCCTCGGGAATCCACCACAGGCGGAACAGGCCGATGACGTGGTCCACGCGCAGCGCGCCGGCGTGACGCAGTACCGTCCGCGCCATGTCTCGCAGTGGGGCGTAGGCGGTGCGAGCCAGGTACTCGGGGTTCCACGGCGGCTGAGACCAGTTCTGCCCCTGCTGGTTGTACATGTCCGGCGGAGCGCCCACGGTGACGCCGGAGGCGAAGGCTTCCGGGTTGGACCACACGTCCGCTCCCTGGGAGTGCACTCCCACGGCGAGGTCGTCCATGACGCCCAGGGCCATTCCCGATGCCAGGGCCTCTGCCTGGGCGCGGGCCAACTGCTCGTCGACGATCCACTGCAGCCAGGCGAAGAAGTCGATGCGCTCGGCCAACAGATGGGCCTCGTTGGCCACGTAGGCGGAGTCCGCCTCACGCAAGGTGGTGGGCCACGTCTCCAGGGGGCCGTGCTTCTCCACCAGCGCGCTCCACAGGGCGAAGCGCTCGAGCCCCTCGCCCTGCTCAGCCCGGAAACGTTCGAAGTCGCGCTGGCGGGAGTAGGAGCGGCCAGCGGCGAAGATGACCTCCAGCGCCTCGCGCTTGGCCTTCCACACCGCGTCACGATCGATAGGCTCAGCGCTCAGATCGCTGTCCTTGACCTCCTCGAAAGCCCATTGCACCAGCGAGCGCTTGGGCCCGGACAGTCGGGCGACCTCCGGGATGTTCTCCGGCCGGATGTAGAGCGGGTTGACGAAGCGCCGGGTGACGGGCAGGTAGGGCGAGGGGGTCATCGGCGCCACGGGCTCGGCGGCGTGCAGCGGATTGATGAGCAGGAAGTCGGCCCCCTGGTCTCCCAGGAAGGAGACGAGCTCGGTGAGGTCATCGGTGTCACCGGTCCCCCAGGAGGCCCGCGAACGGATCGAGTAGAGCTGGGTCATGACTCCCCAACCGCGGTCTCCGAGCGCCTTGGGCAGATCAAGGTGGTTGGGAGTCACCGCTAGGGCCGAGGCCACCGTGACCGTTTCGGAATCGGCATCAGCCGGCGGGGCGGCGTGCGCCCCCTGGAGCGCTGCCTGGTCGGCGGAGCCGGGGCTGACCTCGGCGACGATTCGGTGCCATCCCAGGGGCAGATCGGCCCCCAGGATGAAGGAGGCGCGCCCCCGCTTGACCCCGTCGACCTCCCTGGGCACGGTCCAGTCCTCGGTCTGGGTCAGCTCGCGGACCTCGCCGTCCTCGAGTTCGACCCGCACCCGTACCTTGGCGCCGTCGGGCACGTAGACGGGGACAGTGGACTCCACGCCGCCGCGTGTGACCACTGTGGGGGCGAGCGTCTGACGCCAGGGAGCGTCCTCGACCTCCCGCAAGGACTGTTCGATCTCCTCGTCGGTGCGCGCCCGCACGCCGAGTGCGGCGAGCACGGCCTTGAGGGTGGCGCTTGAAGGCGAGGCAAGGTTGCCGTGGTAGTCCCAGTACTCGGTGGAGACACCATATGCCTCAGCAAGATGCTTGAGGCTCTCAGAAGCAGGTAACTGGTCGTCGTTGAACTCGTTCATGTGCGTGGGTCAGCCTTGCGTGAGCAGATGTGCGGTGGGTGCCGTGGAGCATGTTGTGCGCTCCACCGTCAACCCTAGGGGGACTGGTAGGTTGGAGCGGGACACGGGCGCTAGGAGAACTAGCAATGTCTAAGTGTGCCCTAGCTGCTCACAGTTGTGCACCCTGCCGCACCGTGTCAGCTGACGTTTTGCTGCAACAGTTTCACCATCGCGCCCCGAGATCGCGCCGCCGCGGATGATGAGCGGCGGCCCCGTGTGTCCAGGACTGCACAGTCGATTGGACGACTGGTGAGACGGCTGCCCGAGCCCCGCCCCGACGCCGTCGGGCAATGGTGGGTCGCCCGGTTCCGACATGCGGATGTCGGAACCGGGCGCCCCAGAAGACATCGGCGGGCGGCTCCCAGTCAGAGGGACGCGATCTCTGAGGCGAGGGTATCCGCCGTCGGACCGACGACGACCTGGACGACGCGACCCGAGCGCACCACGCCGAAAGCACCGGCCGCCCGCAGCGCCTCCTCGTCAACCTTCGCCTGGTCGGCGACCTCCACGCGCAGACGCGTGATGCACGGCTCGAGGTCGGTGATGTTCTCCTGGCCGCCAAGACCGGCGACGATGTCAGATGCAGTGCTCATGGCTACTCCTTCTCGGTTCCCGTCCTCACGCAGTTCCCGTCTGTCATGCGGTCGGCCGGGCGGCTGAAGCTCTTCGTGGTCACGATCACTTTATCCCACCTCCGCGCCACTCGCGGCGAGGGCGCGGAACCGAGACGACGAAGCGGCGGCGGTGGGGATGAGACGGTTTTGCCGCACGAAGAACGGCTCCACCGGCAGACGTCCCCTCCCCTAGCGATGCTCCCTCGCGTAACCTTATGGAAACGCGATAGATGCCTTGGAACCGGCACTGGAGGAAACTTTATTCCCCTGGCGGAAACGTCTCATTCAGGCCGTAGTCGGGGCACAATGAGCGATGATCCCCTTTCGTCTCCGATGAGGAGCACCACATGACAGCGTCCGACACCACTTCCACAACCCTGTCCGGCATCGGTGTGAGCCCTGGCCTTGTGGCCGGGCCCGTCGCCAGGATGGCACCCCCTATTCCTGAGCCCGAGATCGCCACTCTCGAGCCCAGCCGCGATGTCGAGAAGGAGTGCGAGCGCATCGCGCTGGCGGCTCAGCAGGTCAAGAAGGGCCTGGAGCTGTCCGCCGCCGAGGCCAAGGCCGAGGCCCGCACTCTCCTTGAGACCACAGCACAGATGGCGGCCGATCCCACTCTGACCTCAACGGCGCAGGCCATGGTGCGAGAGAAGCGCCTGGTTCCTGAGCGTGCCGTGTGGGAGTCAGCCGGAACGCTGGCCACGATGCTGGAGTCGCTGGGCGGCTACATGGCTGAGCGCACCCGCGACGTGCAGGACGTACGAGACCGTATCGTCGCAGTCCTGACCGAGTCGCCCATGCCGGGCATCCCCCGCCTGCCCGAGCCCTTCGTGCTCGTGGCCACCGACCTGGCCCCGGCTGACACCGCGCTGCTGGACCCCGAGAAGGTCATCGCCTTCATCACCTCCGAGGGCGGGCCCACCTCTCACACCGCCATCCTGGCCCGCGCTCTGGGTATGCCGGCGATCGTCGGCACCGGTGAGGAGGTCACCGACGCACTGGCAGAGGGTGACATCGTCCTGGTGGACGGCACCAAGGGAACGATCACCATCAATCCCTCCGAGGACGCTCTGCGTCGGGCCCGCGAGCTCGCCTCGCGCGTGCGTGTCTTCAACGGCGACGGCGCCACCAAGGACGGCCACGAGGTCCAGCTGCTGGCCAATGTCGGTGACGCGGCCGGAGCCCGCAGTGCTGCGGAGGCCGGAGCGATGGGTATCGGCCTGTTCCGCACCGAGTTCTGCTTCCTCGACCAGCCCGAGGAGCCCACGGTGGAGGCTCAGGTGGAGGCCTACCAGGGCGTTCTGGAGGCCTTCCCCGGCAAGAAGGTCGTCGTGCGCACCCTCGACGCCGGAGCTGACAAGCCGCTGCCGTTCCTGACCGATGCCACCGAGGCCAATCCGGCGCTCGGCGTGCGCGCCTACCGGACCACGCGCCGCGACCCCGAGGTGCTGGAGCACCAGCTCGAGGCGCTGGCCAAGGCCGAGGCCGCCACCGAGGCGAAGGTATGGGTGATGGCCCCGATGATCTCCACGGCCGACGAGGCCAAGGCCTTCACGGAGAAGGCACGCTCCTACGGCCTGAAAACGGCCGGCATGATGATCGAGGTGCCCTCCGCCGCGCTCATGGCGGACAAGCTCTTCGAGCACGCGGACTTCGCCTCCGTGGGCACCAACGACCTCACCCAGTACGTCATGGCGGCCGACCGCCTGCTGTCCTCGCTGGCCGACCTGTCCACGGCCTGGCAGCCAGCCGTGCTGCGTCTGATCGGCAAGGCATGCGAGGGTGCCTCTCCCAAGGGTCGGCCAGTGGGCGTGTGCGGTGAGGCCGCTGCGGACCCGGCGCTGGCAACCGTGCTGGTGGGCCTGGGCGTCGCCTCGCTGTCGATGACGGCACGCGCACTGCCGGATGTCGACGCCGTTCTGAAGTCCGTCACCCTCGACGAGTGCCGGGAGCTGGCCAAGATCGCCATCGCCGCGGCCACCGCCGAGGACGCTCGCGCCGCCGTGCGCGCCAAGCTTCCGATCCTGGAGGAGCTCGGTCTGTGACCAGCCCCTACCCCGTCCCCGCCGCCACGGAGGAGCCCCTCGGCTCAGTGACCCGGGTCCTCGGCCTGGCGGCGGGTGATGGGGAGGATCTCTTCACCGGCGGTTCCCTGCCGCAGCTCTCGGGCCGGGTTTACGGCGGCCAGGTGGTTGCCCAGGGAATGCTCGCCGCCGCCGCCACGGTCGATGACGACGGCGACGGGGAGCGTCTGCCGCACTCGGTCCACGCCTTCTTCATGCGGGGCGGTCAGCCGGACAAGCCGATCAGCTTCGCCGTCGAGCGGTTGCACGACGGCCGATCCTTCTCCCAGCGGCGCACTGCGGCCTCCCAGGAAGGCACGTCAATCCTCACGATGCTCACCTCTTTCCAGGAGGAGCAGGAGGGGGCTGACATTCACGTCACGGCCCCCTCGGTGCCACGGCCTGAGGACCTGACGAGTGCCCTGGAGATCTTCCGCACCATCGATCACCCGGTGGCGCGCTTTCTGGGGCGTACGGCGGCATTCGACCTCAGGCACGTGGAGGGCAACCTCTATCTGCGCCCCGCCAGGGAGCGAACCGGCCGCCAACATCTGTGGATGCGTTCGCGCAGTCGTATCCCGAAGCAGACCTCTCAGACCGTGCACCGGGCGCTGTTGGCCTATGTATGTGACCAGGTGATGCTGGAGCCGGTGCTGCGCAGCCAGGGGCTGTCCTGGCGCAGCGAGGGCATGAGTCTGGCGACCCTCGACCACGCCCAGTGGTTCCACCGGGACGTGGACATGGGCGACTGGCTGCTCTACGTGCAGGACTCCCCCTCCTCGCAGGGCGGCCGGGGCATGGCGCGAGCCCAGGTCTTCGACTCATCCGGCAGACTCGTATCGACCATCGCCCAGGAGGGCATGGTCCGCATACCCACGGACTCAGGTGCCGACGCCGGCTTGGGCCGTTGGCGGATCCGCATGGGCGAGGGCGACGACGGCAGCGCTATCCCCGGCTGACGCCCTCCCCACCTTTCCCTCTCAGGTGATTCACCGTGCCGATTGCCGTACTTCAGGTTCTCAACGCTTTCGCCGCAACAATCAGTACAGTGTCATCACTGCTGGTTGTCTTCCAACCTCGGATCATGAGCAAGTCGCAAGAGATCAGCGCCGGAGAAAGGTTCTTCGCTCAGATGTACGCGGCTCGAGCTGTTCCCTTCGGCATAGTCACTGCAGTCATACCTTTCGTCGCAACTTCAGACGTCGCTACCGTGAGACTGGTCCTCATGGCTGCGATGGCGGTCCAGATCGTCGATGCCGGCATCGGTATCCGACGCAGCGAGCAAGCCATGATCGTCGGTCCATCAATCGCGGCAATCGTTCACGGCACTATGGCATGGTACGCCTGAGAAGAAGGTTTCCTCATAGAGTCACTGCTGCCTTTGCTGTTCACAGGATTCTGGTTCTGAAGGAGAGATGATCCATGGGCTGTGAGCCGGAGGAACTCCTCCTGGACGGAATTCCCGCCTTGAGGTGGGGAGAGCCCGGTGGGCGGGCCGTTATTGGTGTGCACGGCCAGTTCTCGAACAAGCGCGATCCCGTCATGGCACAGTGCGGCGACGTGATTGCGTCACGGGGCGACCAGCTGATCACCTTCGATCTGCCCACCCACGGTGATCGTCAGGACGACAAGGCCTTCAACCCCATGGAGGCGAGTCCCGAGGTACGAACGTTCGCACAGCTGGCCCGCAGCCAGTCGACTGAGATCGGTCTGCTTGCGAACAGTATTGGGGCCTACTTCTCCTTGTGCGACACGCCTGCCGGGACCTTCGAGCGCGCTTGGCTGGTGTCGCCGCTTCTTGACCTCGAGTGCTACATCCGGGACATGATGGCCGAGTACTCGGTGACCGATGAGCAGCTGGAGGCAGAGACCGAGATCAACACGCCTCGTGGAGTGCTCGAATGGCCCTACTTACGTTTTGTCGAGAAGCATCCGGCGAGGTTGGACATTCCCAGTTGGATTATTCGCGGCGACCAGGATGAAATGGTCCCTCTGGGCACCCTCAGCCGGTTCGTCGGCGCACCCGGGGTCGAACTCGTCCAGATCGAGGGTGGCCAGCACTTCCTTGGCCGACCCCCGTATCTTGACACCGTGGTGGCATGGTTTGAGGAACGCTATCCGGCATGACAAGGACCGTTTGGCGCCTGGCATTCTCGGGAGGGTCTGCGATCATGAGTAGACAGGCCAGCCTCACGGTCAGATGGTGCGGGTCGGGAGCTGCGTTGTTTATCCAAGGGCGTACCTCTCCGACAAACGACTGCCACCGGGCATCAGAGGTTTGCAGGAGAACGCAGTCCTCGCCGGACAAGTACGTCCCCGATCAGAACCAGCGCACCGCCCCGTAGGCTCATCCCCTACTTCTCGTCGTGACCAGGCCGCAGCAGCCCCGCAACGGATCGTCGCGCCGGATCTGAGACTCATTTCTATGGCGTCACATCAAAGTCGAGCGATGACCGTGCCCTGCTCAGGGCAGGCCTGCTCACGCAGCGCCCACGGGGCACCTTGCCTCGGGCGGTGTTGCTGGAACTCGTCGAAACGGAGCGGCACACCTTTCGCGGCGTAGGGATCAGGGCTGTCCATCGCCTGAATGTGGAGATGGGGCTGCGTGGAGTTCC
>ERZ773083.970-NODE-970-length-21057-cov-16.526378_pt1 | contig 21057 bp, 11 predicted proteins | sample MGYA00511465_ERZ773083 | MGnify/ENA primary metagenome ERZ773083 (study PRJEB29015, sample SAMEA2738001) | human oral metagenome | biome: human oral; feature: human-associated habitat; material: dental | place: China | collected 2060 ... | reverse complement strand
GCAAGAACGTCAAGACCAAGATCAGCCAGGGCGCTGACGGCAACACGATCATCGACGTCATGCTGGACAAAGAACTGTCGGCGGATAAAGTCATTGTCGGAAAAGCGGGAGCTGACGGCAAGGACGGCGTCATCGGCGTCAACGGGAAAGACGGCGTATCCGGCGTCGGCATCAACGGCAAAGACGGCATTTCCGTCAAGGGAGATAAAGGCGAAGTCGGCATCAACGGCAACGACGGCATCTCGATTAAAGGAAAAGACGGGAAAGACGCGGTCACCATAAACGGGAAAGACGGCGTACCGGGTGTAGACGGCAAAGAAGGACATATCGGCCTGAACGGCAAAGACGGGATCACGGATATCTGGACGAGACCGGGACAGCCGGGACTGAACGGAGCCAATGGTACGACCATGACCCGTGTCGTCTATAAAGATCCGAAGGGCAACGAACATGAAGTAGCCACACTGGACGACGGGCTGAAATTCGCCGGCGACGACGGACAGACGGACAAGAGCAAAGTCATAGCGAAACTGCTCAATAAGACGATGGACATAGTCGGCGGAGCGGACAGCACGGCCCTGACGAACGGCAACATCGGCGTGAACAACGTGAACGGGAAACTGCAGGTACAACTGGCGAGCGCGCTGAACGGGATCACCTCAATCTCGAACGGGAAAGCGGGAAGCAATAATACCACGATCACGCTGGGAGACGGGACGGTGAACGCCGGCGGGGCGACGATCAGCAACGTGAAGAGCGCACTGAACGGGACGACGCTGGCCAACGCGAGCGAAGACCAGAAGAAGAGCGCGGCGACGATCGGCGACCTGAAAGACGCGGTCAACAACATCAGCGGCGACGTGAACTGGACGATCCAGGATGCGAACACCCCGCAGGGCAAGAAGGTCATAAATAAAGATACGCCGCTGACGGTAAAAGGTGATAAGTACGTCAAGACGACAGTCAACAACGACGGACTGAACCTGGGACTGGACGAAAACCAGCTGAACAACACGATCACGAACATCACGAACAACACGGTAGCGGGCAAAGGGCTGCACTTCGGGGCCAACAGCGGCAGCGACGTGTTGAACAAACTGGACAGCAAGGTCACGATCCAAGGCGAAGGCGCGAAAGCGGACAGCGAATACTCGGGCAAGAACGTCAAGACCAAGATCAGCCAGGGCGCTGACGGCAACACGATCATCGAATTGCTGCTTGCCAAGGATGCTTCTTTTAACAGCGTGACGACCGGTAATACAATTATCAATAACACCGGACTGAGTGTGGGCGGTAAGACTTATGTAACAAGTAGCGGTCTTAATGCAAACGATCAGAAAATTACCAATGTGGCAGACGGCGTAGCAGATACGGATGCGGTCAATGTTCGTCAGCTTAAAAAGATTACTGTAAATGGGGCCACTGCCAAGAGCGGTAAAAATATTACCGTTGATAATGATCATAAAGTTAATTTGAATGATAATATCACACTTGGCGATGACAATGACTCTTCAAAACAGGTCAATATTGATGGCAATGCCGCAACCATTACCGCTGGCAGCGGAGACAACGCAGTGAAAATTGACGGTTCCAACGGCACCGTCAAATCCGGTAAAGTGATAATCAACGGACAGACCGGTACAGTAAACGGTCTGACCAACCTGACATGGGATCCGAACAATATCACCAGCGGCCAGGCGGCTACGGAAGATCAGTTGAAGGCTGTATCCGGCGAAATTGTTAAGCAGTCACAGAAGTACAGTTCCGTTAAAGAAGGTAAAAATATCAAGGTGACAACAGGCACCAACGATAAAGGCGGAATAGAATACACTGTAGCTACTCTGGATGATCTGAACCTTACGTCAGTAACGACAGGAAATACAAAGATGAACACGGACGGGATTACTATCAAGAACAGTTCAGCCGATTCGTCTAAGACTGTCAGCTTGACAAGCAAAGGCCTTGATAACGGAGGTAACAGGATTACTAATGTGGCACCGGGTGAAATATCCAAGACTTCAACGGATGCGATTAACGGTTCTCAGCTTTATCAAACTAATTCAGTAGTCAATTCGCTGAGCAATGTTGTCAATGACATGGATGACCGTGTCAACCGTGTCGGTGCCGGAGCAGCTGCTTTAGCAGCCCTTCACCCGCTGGACTTTGATCCGGATGACAAGTGGGATTTCGCAGCCGGGTATGGTAATTATAAAAATGCCAGTGCTGTAGCAGTCGGCGCTTACTATCGTCCGAATGAAGATACGATGTTCAGCGTAGGAGGTTCCTTCGGCGGCGGTAATAATATGGTCAACGCCGGCGTCACCCTTAAACTCGGTCGAGGCAATCATGTGTCTACCAGTCGTGTTGCGATGGCTAAAGAGATTAAAGATCTCCGGGCAGAATTGGAACATATGAAAAATGCAATGGTTAAAGTTTCAGAAGGCAAGAAATTGGATAATCTGGACTTGGCACAAATGCAATTGTTCCCTGATATTCCGGAAAATCACTGGGCTTATGATTATGTGGCTACTTTGGCCGGGAATGGTGTTATTGTCGGATATCCGGACGGTCAGTTTAAAGGAGATCGGATGATGACCCGTTATGAAATGGCGGCACTTATTTATCGTGCTATGCAAAACGGTGCGGTAGCCGATGATCGAATGGCCAGAGCTTTGAAAGAATTCGAACCTGAACTGGAACGTATCCGTGTAGACACTATCACCAAGCATTCTGACGGTACGCCTGATATCCAGCGTGTACGTGTTATCAAAGGACGCGGTTAAGAAAGATTATCGTGACAGGAGGCTGTTAAGATGAAAAAAAGATGGCTCACTGCACTTTGGATGACAATTTCGCTATTGCTGCCGGGAACGGCAGCAATAGCGGAAGATATTACTGTAGCCGGTCAGTTTGAAGGTGCTTATGCGGATGATGTATATCGTTTCGTTACTACACAAGGACGGGAAATTCCGGCTATTATGGAAAATGCCGGGAAAATAATGAGTTATACGCCCTTTCAAGCTACCGGTTATATCGCATACAATGATGCTAACCAGCCTGTATTTGTAATTCGTAATGTTTCCTATGAAGAACGGAAACCGAATCAGCGTACTGTAAGTTATCGAAATGATGTTGCAGAAAGTTATTCACGCAATGATACAACAAGTACAAGCAGCAGAAGAGATGCAGGCTATTATGCGGGTCCTGTGAAGAGTGATGTCAGCAGTTTCTATCAAGTCAATCCGGGAAATCTGACAATAGAGGACATAGAGTCATATCAACTTGCTTGGGATTTGTCGGGAGTTCCGATCGGGACTAAAATTTATACTGTAGGAAGTGTGATATCAACTGCCGGTACCGGTCTTATGAATTTCCGGACGGCAGAGGGAACAATGATTCTCGTAAATTTAAACGGGACGGTAGTTCCTATGGGGCAGAGGGTAACTGCTCTGGGAGTTGTTACATCTCCTGCCGTTTTAACTGTCCAATTTATGGTTAGCGGTTAAATAAGAACACAGGTTAAGTAATTGTTTACAACACCTCAAACGCTTATTCAGCGCTTGAGGTGTTGTTTTTTTGCTTATATTCATTATTGTAATAAACTTTGTAAAAACTATATAATTATTGCAAAAATGATTGTACTATATTATAATTTGAAATAATTATTTATTTTGAGAAATATAGATTATTTTTTGCTTTCCAGTACAATAGGAGGAAATGTATGAATCGGATTTACAAAGTCATCTGGAGCCGGGTGAAGCATTGCTATGTGGTGGTTTCGGAAATTACAAAAAGTGCGGGTAAAGGAATTTCTGCAGTGAGCGGCCATTCTCTCTGCGCCCTTGTGTGCGCCCTTGCCCTTACAGGATGTCTGGTGCCGGGCATGGCGGAAGCATCGTTTAATGCCGGAACCGGATCGTCGGCATATTCGGCCGACAGTATAGCCGTCGGGGATGATGCTCAAACAACAAAGCAGTATACAGTGGCTCTTGGCAGCAGGACGCGGGCAACTGAGATATATGCCATTGCTATGGGCGATCAGGCAAAGGCTACCGGACAGGGGGCAACCGCCATAGGGTCATTGTCTTTATCGACAGCCCTGCATTCGCTTGCTGTCGGTGACCAGGCGCATGCCACGGGACAGGACAGTTCGGCTTACGGTCTGCTGTCCGATGCTACCGGAGTGGGCAGTGTGGCATTGGGGACTGTGGCCAAGGCGCATAGTAACAATGCCATAGCGGTAGGAAATACATCTACTGTAACAGGCCTTAATTCAATTGGGATCGGTTCGTTAGCAAACGCTGAGGGCTCTCAGACCGTGGTGGTGGGCCGTCAGGCGCATTCCGATGCAACCTCTGCAAACAGTGTTGCCATAGGGCAGGGGGCTCACGCAGCGGGGCAAAAAAGAGCAAACGATACATACAGTGCAAGTACCATCGCCATCGGGAATGTGGCGGAGGCTGCGGAAAATGGGGATATCGTCATCGGCCGTCAGGCGGTGAGTACGGTATCCGAGTACCATAACCAGGAGGGATCCGGCGCCGTCGTCATGGGAGCGGAAGCTAAGTCTTACGGTTCCCGGGGCGATGTGGTCCTCGGTTCCGGAGCGGAAGCGAATATCATCAGAAAAGGAACCACCAACCCGGCGGACACTCCGGGCTATTCACAGTCGATAGCTATCGGCAGCATGGCGAAGGTTTACGGTACGCAGGCCATGGCGATCGGCGGAGATGCTTTGTCTATCGGACACTCTTCCATCGCCATCGGCGGCAATGACATTGATCAGGTGAAGTCCCAGCTGCAGGCGGCCGTTCCCGATCTTTTGGCTGCCGGCGTGCAGAATAAATTTACACGGGAAACGGCGGCGTTATATCCCGGGACAACACTGGGGAGCGCAGCTCTCAGCACCAGCCAGAATTATTCAAATACTGCCTCTATCGGCGGGGCCAGTATAGCCATGGGCGCAATGACCCAGTCCTTCGGTGTCGGTTCCACGGCGATCGGCGTCAATTCGTTATCAAAGGGGATTGCCAGCACCGGCATCGGCGTCATGGCGCGGAGCTGGGGCAAGAATTCCCTCGCCATCGGCAGCCAGGCCGGCGCTTATGGGGATAAATCCACGTCTGTTGGCGATACGAATAAGGTAGGCTTCGATATGACGGACGGCACCATCTCCGGTGCATCTTCCGCGGCAGTCGGTACGGATAATAATATTTACGGAAATAATTCTTATGCTGTCGGCAGCGGGAATACGGTCGGTTCCGCTACCGTTACGGATACTACGGAAGCCAACGGCGATAAGATCAAAAAAGTTACTGCCGGTACGGTGAAAGGGAATACGGCAGGCGCATTCGGTTATAAGAATAGCATCACGGCGGATAATGCCTATGCGATGGGCAATAACTCCACCGCTTCCGCCGCCGGCGCCATGGTGCTGGGGAACAGCGCTTCCGTAACCGCAGAAAACGGTGTGGCGCTCGGCAATAATACAAAGGTAACGAATGCAGGTGCCGTGGCTATCGGCGCCGGCTCGGAAACGGCAGTGTCCGTGGCGACTCCTTCCGCGACAATCAACGGGACAACGCATGCCTTTGCAGGTACAAACCCGGCTGCCACGGTCAGCGTGGGCAAGGCAGGCGGTGAGCGGACGATCACCAACGTGGCGGCAGGTCGTATTTCCGCCGCGTCCACCGATGCCATTAACGGCAGCCAGCTCTATGCGGTGACTTCGGAAATGGATAAGGGCGTGGCCTATGCGGGCGATGTAAAAGGTGCAGGAGCTGCAGATAATAAGTTTACCCGGAAATTGGGCGAACAGACGAATATCATCGGCGGTGTGGCAGATGCGTCTAAGCTGTCAGACGGAAATATCGGCGTGGTATCCAATGGGACAGATACGCTGACGGTGAAACTGGCCAAAGACGTGAAAGTGGACAGCGTTACAACAGGTAACACTGTCATCAATAATAACGGGCTGACCGTAGGCGGAAAGACCTATGTAACCAATAACGGTATCAATGCCAATAACACAGTCATCACGAATGTAGCCAGCGGCGGAAATACGACGACCAACGCTGCCAATATCGGTGATGTGCAGAAGGCGGCTGCCGGGGCGAAATCTGCTGTTACCGGTGCCAAGCAGGCTACTGTTACCGGTACGGTTGCTGCGGACGGGCATACTGATTATGTGGTCAGTGCGACAAAAACGACTCTGGCGGCCGCTACAGGCGGCAAAGTATCCGTAACCGGCGGCACGGAAGACGCAAACGGAGTGATTGCGTATACTGTCGGACTGGATGCCGCGACCAAAACGGCGATTGACAACATCGGAGGAGGTACGATTTCTGCCGGCGATACTAAGACGGTGACCGGAGATACGGTGAATACCTACCTGAATAATAACTACTACAATAAGACCACGATGGATTCCAAACTGGATGACAAAGCCAATACTAATCTGGATAATATTACCAATGCTGGGAAGACCGTCATCAATGATATTGCGGCAGACTCGGTCAAAGTTATTAATGGCAAAAATACGACTGTTACTTCCGGTACGGAAGCCGGAGCAAACGGTACGGTTAAAACTTATGCGGTGAATGTATCCGGCGATTTGACAGGAATTACATCGATTTCCAATCAGAAGACCGCTCCCGACGGCACCATAACGGGTACAAAAATCACTTTTGGCGATACGACAAATACGGTAAATGTTGGCGGCGCAAAGATCACCAACGTAGCGGCCGGAGATATCAGCGCAAACAGTACCGACGCCATTAACGGCAGCCAGCTCTATGCGGTGACTTCGGAAGTGGATAAGGGCGTGGCTTATGCGGGCGATGTAAAAGCTGCGGCAGCCGCGGCTAACAAGTTCACACGGAAGTTGGGCGAACAGACGAATATCGTCGGCGGTGTGACAGATACGTCCAAACTGACGGACAACAATATCGGCGTGGTATCCAACGGGACAGATACGCTGACGGTGAAACTGGCGAAAACATTGACTGGACTGGACAGCGTTACGGCAGGTAATACAACCATCAATAACAACGGCCTGGCCGTAGGCGGAAAGACCTATGTAACCAATAACGGCATCAACGCGAATAATCAAAAAGTGACCAATGTGGCTGACGGCAACGTGGCATCCGGCTCCAAGGATGCGGTAAACGGCGGCCAATTGCATGACGCTAAAAATGAAGTCATCAATAAAGGCCTTCGTTTCGATGCGGATAATAACAGCGAAAAAACGAATAAATTAGGCTCTAAAGTCACCGTCAACGGCGATAGTAATATTACGACGGAGATTACTCAAACCGGTGACGATACAAAAATCGGCGTAAAACTCAACCGGGACATTAATGTGAAGACAGTAACCGCTACGGATACGGTGAAAGCCGGCGGTGTGACGATGGGCAACCAGACATCCGGCGGAACCAACGGCAACTATGTGACAGGTCTTGATAATAAGGACTGGAATATTCAAAATCCCAGCATTGTATCCGGCCGCGGTGCAACGGAAGATCAGTTGAAGGTCGTCAGCGATGAAGTAAAAAAACAAGGCGCCAACGCCACCGATTATCGGCTGGTACAAAACGCATCCAGTGTGGACGGGTCTTATACGGTTGATGCCAACGGTGATATTGATTTAACCGTGGAAGATAAAAACCATGCAGGCCAGAAAGAAACCGTTACGATTAAGGATGTCGCTTCCAAATCCAAATTGGATGACGTGATTAACAAAGGCTTGCAGTTTGACGCTAATGTTGGTGGCGTACAGACCAATAAATTAGGCTCCAAGATAACCGTGAAAGGGGAAGGCACCGGGGCCGATACGGACTACAGCGGAGAAAACCTTAAAACATTTATCACGCAGGACCCTGCCGGAAATACGACCATCGACGTGAAGATGAATAAGAACCTGAAAGTCGAAACAATCGTCGCTACAGGTAAAGACGGAAAAGACGGAAAAATCGGTATTAACGGCAAAGACGGAAAAACGACAAACATCTCCGTCACCCGTGACGGCAAACCCGGCGTGGACGGTGCGCCGGGCACGACCACGACCCGTATCGTATACCAGAAACCGGACGGCACGAACGAAGAAGTGGCAACCTTAAATGACGGCATGAAGTACGGCGGCGATACGGGGAATGTCATTAAGAAGAAACTGAACGAACAGGTGAACGTCATCGGCGGCATTACGGATACATCCAAGCTGACGGACGATGACAACCTCGGCGTCGTATCCGACGGCAACGACAACCTGAAAGTCCGCCTCGCCAAAGCCCTGAAAGGACTTGAAAGCGTGACGACCGGTGATACGGTCATCAACAATACCGGGTTGACTGTAGGCGGAAAGACCTATGTGACGAATAACGGCCTCAATGCCAATAACCAGGTCATCACTAACGTGGCGGACGGTGTCAACGGCACCGATGCGGTTAATGTTAATCAGCTGAAAACTGTTGCCGGAGAAGCTGCCAAACATACGACTGTCAAAGCCAAGGACGCGAATGTAACCGTTACGACAGGCACCAACGCGGCAGGCGGCAAGGAATATACCGTCGGGCTCGCCGACAAGGTGACGCTGGGGACCGATCCGACCAAACAGGTATCCATCGACGGCACGACAGGTATCATCAAAGCCGGAGACAAAGTGACCATTGACGGCACGACAGGAAACATAGATGCCGGAAAAGTGAAAATCAACGGGGAAAACGGTACCGTCAACGGACTGACCAACAAGACCTGGGATCCGAACAACATCACCAGCGGACAGGCCGCTACAGAAGACCAGTTACAACAATCTCATAATTCATTAGAGCAGAAAATCACCAATTTAGGTGATGAAATCACAAATAAAGGCATGGATTTTGCCGGCAATGAAGGGGAATTCCACCGGAACCTGGGAGAAAAAGTCACTATCAAGGGAGAAGGGACAAAAGCCGCTTCCGAATACTCCGGCGAAAACATCAAGACCTTTGCCGACGCAAACGGTAACGTCGTCGTCAAGATGGATAAGAACCTGAAAACGGAAACCATCGTCGTTACAGGTAAAGACGGTAAAGACGGCAAAATCGGTATCAACGGTAAAGACGGCGTGACGACGAATATTTCCGTTACCCGTGACGGCAAGCCCGGAGTGGACGGTGCGGCCGGCACGACGGCGACCCGTATCGTATACGAAAAACCGGACGGCACCAAAGAAGAAGTAGCTACTTTGAATGACGGTATGAAATACGGCGGCGATACGGGAACTGTCATCAAGAAGAAGCTGAACGAACAGGTGAACGTCATCGGCGGCATTACGGATACATCCAAACTGACGGACGATGATAACCTCGGTGTCGTATCCGACGGCGGCAATAACCTGAAAGTCCGCATGGCCAAAGACCTGAAAGGGCTTAACAGCGTGACCACCAATACCCTGACGGTGGGAGACGTGAAGATCGATAACAGCGGCATCAACGCAGGGAATAAGAAGATCACCAATGTGGCGGCAGGCGATGTTTCCTCCACCTCCACCGATGCGGTAAACGGCGCTCAGCTCTGGAACACGAACCAGTCGATCCGCACTATCGGCGGTGCCGTCAATGAACTGGGAGACCGCGTGAATCGGGTCGGCGCAGGGGCGGCGGCTCTGGCGGCGCTCCATCCGCTGGATTTTGATCCGGATGACAAGTGGGATGTGGCAGCCGGCTACGGCAACTACAAAGATGCCAGCGCCGTGGCGATCGGGGCGTTCTATCGTCCGAATGAAGACACCATGTTCAGCGTGGGCGGCTCCTTCGGCGGCGGCGAAAACATGGTCAATGCCGGTGTCAGCCTCAAGCTGGGACAGGGTAACCACGTGTCCACATCACGGGTCGCTTTGGCTAAAGAAGTGGAAGACTTAAAAGCGATTGTCAAGGCGCAGAGCGCTGAAATAAAGGCTATGCGCGGGGCTATGCAGGCGGGCATGACGGAAATGAAAGATGTCACCTTCCCGGATGTGCCGCAGGATCACTGGGCATATGGCTATGTGAAATCACTGGCCGACAGGGGCCTTCTGGTAGGATACCCCGACGGTGAATTTAAAGGGGATCGTTCCATGACCCGCTATGAATTTGCGGCTATCATCTACCGTGCTTTGCAGAACGGCGCGCCGATTGACAATAACATGGCAAAAGCGATCGGAGAATTCGAACCCGAAATCAATCGGATAAAGGATCTGGATCGTACCCGTGTCGATCGTATTTCCGGCAAGGATAACGACCGGCATAAGGTGGAACGCCTCCGTGTCAATAATAAAAGTAATAAGGAAAAAGGCGATTACCGTGACATATACGGTTCCCATATTTCGCCTGAAGCGTAAGCCCGATTATCGCTGTATGCGATGACGGGCAGCGCCTTCTTGCTTGACCGGAGAACAGTACCCGGCAGACGGGAAAATCATATAATACAGGGGATGCGCGCATCCCGAAAAGCAACGACAGCATCGGTGCATTAAAGCCGATGCTGTCGTTGTGTTTTGGAACCCGTTCAAGAAAGGATTTAATGTAAGAGACCAGGCCATATGTGAAAAAAATAGGAAGGAACTCTATTATACTGCAAGTGACCAACCCAACAAGATAACAGGAGACTCCTTTTGCACCTGGCTTTTTACGATTCTTTTCGAGTTGGAAAAACGGATTGATCTGACCGGGCGCAGCGTATATGAAAAAAGAGTATTTGGATTTCTTGCAGAACGTCTTTTTAATGTATGGCTGGAAAAGCAGAATATAAAGATTTATGAGACGGATGTGGTCATGTTGGAACATGGGGACTGGCTGAAAAAGGGGTGGCATTTTTTGAAACGGAAAATATCGGCAGGAAATAATACATGAGTGGCTGTACCATCTTTTTTGTTGCATTTGATTCGTCTTAAGGCATATGTTTCGTGAGGCGTACCTTTTGTTTCTATTACGATTACAGGAGGGGAATTGATCTAATCTTCATCTTGATCGTATTAATATAAACGAAAAAAACGCTTATATTATTGACTTTGATCGGACCAATTTGATATAGTAGTGACAGGAGGTGATAGTTATGATTACATATTTTTCTATGGAAGGATTTCTTTCTGTTAAGAAAAAGGTGGAGCTTTATTTCGTGCCCAAACCTCATACACGGATTACAAAAACCCGTTTTGAAGATAATTTTATCCACACGCCAAAGTATAAATTAATGAAAGCGGTTGTTCTTTTTGGAATGAATGCGTCCGGCAAGTCTAATGTGCTGCTTGGCATGGAGCATCTCATTTCAATGATTAATCGCGGATTGAATTTAGGTGCTGTTGATGATATGCGTCGGAATCTGATTAATTTTGACTGCGAAACAGTTGGTTTTGAAATCGGTTTATATGATGTGAAAAGTGATCAGGATTATGTGTACCGAATTGCCTATGATTGTGAGAAAATCGTTTCTGAAAAGTTGGTTTTAAACGGACAGGAAATTTTTTCTTTTTCTGACGGGAAGTTATCTATCGCAAATCTGAGCGGTATAAAAGAGCGGGATGCCCTTATCCGGTTATTTTCCGGTGTTTCTACAGAATTATATCTGCTGAAGCTGAAAGACTACATGGGGGAGTATATTACTTCTTTCCGAAAACTGGCAGCCGCCGTAAAAACAAATATCCGGGATGTTGTACCTCTGCTGGATAGGAATGACATCAGAGTTGTGAATGAAGAACGCAAGGGTTTTTGGGAAAATAATAAAAAGCGTATTTTATCTGTTTTTCATATGCTGGATGGAACGATTACGGATATCGGATTTGAAAAAATCCAGGCAGACAGATATGAAGTTCTTATTTTCCGGGGAAAAAAGAATTACCATTTGGGAATAGAATCCAAAGGGATTCAAAAAATATGCCATTTAATGGATGTTTTGATAACCAATATGATCAATGGGGATGTACTGGCTATTGATGAATTGGATTCTTCCATCAGCACGGGTTCTTTGCTTGAGTTGTTTAATGATTTGATAAATACGAAGGAAAATAAGGGGCAGTTTATTATTACTTCTCATAATCCTTTTTTGATGAATCAGAATGTTTTTCATCCCCAGCAGTTATACATCGTGAATAAAAAATCTGATTTGTCATCAGAGGTCTATTCTTTGGATGATTTTGACCTTCGTAATGACAAAAATAAATTATACGAAGATTATCTTAAAGGAAGGTTTGGTGGGGCCGGTGAGTAAATCCATTCGAAGACCTGCTTCATCTAGAAGGAAACCTAAGAAAAAGGTTCTATTCCTGGTGGAAGGGAAGACTGAAAAAAATATCATTTTCTATCTTTTTGACCAAAAGGATTATCTGAATATATCGTTTAGTGTAAAGGAATATCAGGGTGGTGGATATGTTGATATAAAGAATTGGATTACAAAGCGAAGGGATAGCCTTGATATTGTATTTGTTCTTTGTGATTTGGACCGAGCACAGGAAGAGACGGAAAGAAAAAATCTTATTACGACTATTAGATTTCTGGAGAATGAAAATATTAGGAATAATATATTTTTGTCATTTCCTGATTTTGAACAATGGCTACTCCGCGGTTTGCCCGGCAGTAATAACAGGCCGCCGTTCTATCTCCGCCTCGGATATGCTAATGAAGCAGAGCAAAAAGCGGATGAACATTTGTTTTCCAAGTATACAGGTGCGGGAGGCAATTTTTCCACAGCTGAAAGATACTTTTCCGGAAGACCCTTATTCTATATGAAAAGAGATTTCTCCAAAGGAATATTTCAGGAAGAATGCATTAATACGGAACAAAGTTCATTATATTATTTAAGGGATTATTTAAAAGTATTGAATCATGCATGATTTATTGTATTTTGTTATGGAGGGAATAGATGAAAATCTATCAAAATGTAAATGGAAATTCCGGTATAGCAGGATATGAGATTAGCGATACCTATATTGAGGTTGAATTTGCAGATACAGAGGCGGCGCAGGGGCATGGACTCAATTCGTTTATTAACCGGCGGGTAAAATATTTATATGAAAATTGAAGGAGTCTTACTTTAAAGGGCTCTTTTTTTGTATTGAAGTATAATGATTTTAAAAAATACGGGTAGGAAGGAAGTGTACATCATGAAAACAGCGCGCAGAGAAATAGAGGACTGGCCTGTGCTGGCGGTCTGCTATGATTTTGATCGGACGCTTTCCCCTGAAAATATGCAGGACGGGTATATCCGTGCCGTGGACTATGATGTAGACAGCTTTTAGGCGGAATCGAACCGGCTGGCGGAAGTACACTGCATGGATCAGAATTTGGCGTACATGTATAGAATGCTTCAGAGCGCCAGAGGGAAGGAAATACTGAGTAAGGAAAGGCTGAAACAGTACGGCGGTAAAGTCAGGCTGTACGACGGCATTAGAGGATGGTTCCGCCGGATCAATGCCTATGGGGAAAAGCGGGGCATCCTTGTGGAGCATTACATCATTTCTTCCGGTCTGCGGGAGATCATAGAAGGGACGGCGATTGCGAATGATTTCACCCATATTTACGCCAGTTCCTTTTATTACAATGAGCATGGAGAGCCCTGCTGGCCGGCGCAGGTGATCAATTACACGAATAAGACGCAGTTTCTTTTCCGCATAGAGAAGGGAACCCTGGATATCAATGACAATGCGGTGAACGATCACTTTGCGGAAGGCGAACTGCGCGTCCCGTTCAGGAATATTGTATACATCGGCGACAGCGCCACGGATATCTCCTGTATGCGCCTTGTCAATTCACTGGGCGGCCATTCCGTCGGCGTCTACGATTTGGAAAATACGGCCAGCAAAGATACGGTACGCCGGATGATCCGGGACGAACGCATCCGCTACTATGTACCGGCGGATTACACCAAAGGAAGCGAGATGGACACGCTCATGCACCGGATTATAGACAAAACGGCAGCCTATGAGGTGCTGGAAGAGAAGCATCTGAGAGACAGGAAAGAAGCGGTGTCAAGTTGTCATTCTTATGTTAAGTAATTTAAAAGTGGTATAGTAGTCATTTTTGTTGCGAAAATAGTAATGGACGGAGACATAATATTTTAATAAAGATATTATCTATTGACAGAGTGATACATTAGGAGTGGAGAGATTATAACATGGGACAACAGTATGATAGATTTTTATCGTTTGAAAACTTTGAGTTGGCTTTTGCACGGATTGTTCGATCTCCCAGAAATGAACATAAAGGGTTTTATGATAGAGATATAAAGGCATTTGAGTATAAGTTTGAAGATAATATTAACCAGTTGATAAATGAGATTAAGAATGATATGTATGAACCACAAATGACAAAGCGGTATTATATTCCTAAATCAAGTGGGTTTGTTAGGCCGATTACTCTACTTAATTTTTTGGATTATTTAGTATATCAGTCTTTAGCAAATATAGTGGCAGATATTATGCATGAAAAAGTTAAGGATTATTTTAATGTAAATACTTTTGGTAATATATTCAAGAAAACAACAGATGACTATTCACCTGAGTTTTTTTTTGAGTCTTGGAAAAAGCAATGGAAACGCTTTAATAATATATTTAAAGAAACATATCGTGATGGATATACATATTGTGTAAAGTTTGATATGGCGTCCTTTTTTGATTTGATTGATCATGAAATACTTTCCCAAATAATGTTAAATAATGAAATAGATAAACTTATAGTTATGATTCTAAAAAAATGTCTTGGTAAATGGGCTGAGACAACAACAATGTTTGATGAGAGATATAATAAAACTCATGGACTTCCTCAAGGGCCACTATGTTCATCATTTTTTGCTGAAATATACTTATTTCCGCTTGATGCGTTTATGAGGCGACAAAATGGTGTTAAATATTTTAGATATGTCGATGATATAAATTTGATGGTTCAATCTGTGGAGAGAGGTAATAAGCTTAAGTTATTTTTAGAGCTAGCGATAAGAGATTTAGGATTGATACCACAAAATTCAAAAGTCCATGTACAAAAGATAGAGAATATAGATAGACATATGCAACAGATGTTTAATAATTTCTCTGTTATTACAAGACATTTTAAATCGAATGGTCGCTTAAGCGAGGGAGAACATAATAGACTAAAAAATAAAATAAAAAGATGTATAGAGGATAAGGAAATCGATAAAACTCTAATTAATTTTTCTTTATATAAACTGAATAAAGATGATGAAATCAAAAAAATGCTATTGGATAATAAAGAGTTGTTCACATCCTTTTTTCAGCCAGTGATATTTTACTTAAATAGATGCTTTCCATCTGATGATGAAGTTATTAAATTTATTATTAGGTATATATCTTCTGAAAAGGTGTTGTTTCAGTATAATAAAGCAGTTTTAGTGGGGAAATATGAAACATTGCCTTTCGATGAAAATATATTAGAACAGTGTGATCACGACAAATCGTGGATACTTAAATATAGAATGTTTCAGTGGCTTTATAGAAATGAAAAAAAGGAAATTCTTAATGAATATCACATAGATGACGAGGATAATTATTTTATACAGCAAGTATTATTGTGGGTTAAGATAAAAAGCATGCAAGATTCGGTGGCGAAGAAGCTATTGTTAAGGAAGTATATTTTTAATTGTAAAAATAATAATGATGCATATATGTTATCTATACAAGGGTATTCTTTATGGAATGAAGAGTTCCCATCTGAACACTTAGATTTACATTCGTGTAATAAAATCAACAGGTATATTCAGCGATATGTAACACAAAAAGATACAGATTATTTTAGGGCAAAGATGAAAGAAATCTATGATATAGATATTCCCAAAGATTTTATCGAAAAGGTAAAAGAAAAGACCGGATATTATGAAGAGTTAGAGAGAGCTTTTAAAGGATTTATAATGCTAAAAAAAATTGACCCAAGTAGTTCTGTTCAAAATTTAGATATTGTACATAATATATTATTGAGTGTTTTGGGAAAAGACTTTTCAAGTATGGATTCATTGATGACATTAATGCCGATAGCAATTAGTGTTTTTAAGGAGGTACATAATATTAGGTCGGAGGCGACATTAGCTCATCCATATAAAAATAAATCAACCGAAATCCGCAAGATTATTACATATAAAGAGTTATCACAATTATTGAATGATAATAGGCTTAAAGCGGCATATACAAATTTTATTGAGAACTATGAGCGAGCCGAAATTAGTTAATTAAGGAGAATCCATTGTGAAAGAATTTTAAACCGAATACCTGGCTGTACCCGCAGCCGGTGCTTGTGATTGCTTTCTAGCGCGGATGGCACGGTGGACGGGATGGTGGCGGCCTGGGGCGGGATTTATGATGCAAACCAGGTGGGATTCATGCTGGACCATACCCATAAGACTGTGGCGAATCTATTGAAAAAGAAAGCCTTTACCGTAAGTATGGCGACCGTTTCCACGATGGCGGAAGCAGATTATCTGGGAATTGTGTCGGGAAATCGTGTACCCGATAAGGTGGTGCGCACCGTACTTCATGTGGCGAAGAGCGAGTTTGTGGACGCGCCGGTACTTTCGGAATTTCCTTTGACACTGGAGTGTAAAGTGTCCAAAGTAACGAAAGTAGGCGAGGATTACCATACGGACACTTGGATTTAAATCACCCAATGAAGTGGCAACAGAATTCTTCTTAACTTATTCCGCATGAGGGCTTGTCACATATGTCTGATTACGCTACGGAACTCGTTCAAGAAAGAATTTACCTTCTTCCTATTTCTATATATTCATGTTACAATAAAGTATCATTTTTTAATATATTTATAGTCGCTTCAATGTAGATGAAAAAGGAAATATGGCAAAGGAGTGTGGATTCATGAATCGTATTTACAAGGTCGTATGGAGCAAGGTGAAACATGCCTATGTTGTCGTCTCGGAACTGGCGCCAGGGTACGTTCACGGTACAGCGGGAACGGGCCGGTATAAAACCGCGATGATGGCGTTAGTTGCCTGCTTATGCATAGGCGGGAGCGCGCTGGCTGCGCCGGCGACAAATCCGCCCGGAGAAGGCCCGGGAATTGCTATCGGTACGGGCAGTAACGCGCCGAAAGAGGAAAATGTGGCTGTCGGTAAGGGTGCAACTATTAAGTATTCTAACGGTGCAAGCAATGCTACCGGTGATGTGGCTGTGGGCAGTGGGGCTGTTATTGATAACTATGCCAGTCAGGGTGGCAGTATTGCCATCGGCAAAAATGCCAAGATTAATAATATGACCGGTAAGCAGGAATCACTATTTGCATTGGGGCAAACAACCTATCACTCTGGAAATTTTGGGGGGACATTACAAATTCCCGACAATCCGGAGAATGTGGCAGGAAGTATAGCTATTGGCGATAACACCTATGCACGGACTGGGAGTGTTATGATTGGTTCCCATAATTATAGGGGGAATATAGGTGACCAATCTGTAGATACATCTGATACAAGCAAGTATGGAATCAATATTAATGCAACTACCTTAGGAACGAATAGCTTTAATCAAGGCGCCTTTTCCACAGTTAATGGTGCTTATTCCATCATTTCCGGTAAATATGATGGGGGTGGTTTTTCATCGTATGCCGGACAGAATTTTGGTGCTACCATTACCGGTTCTCTGAATAGCATTGAATCTGCCACTGCTTCTTCTAAGTATTCCGGCGTAGCGAACAGCATCGTCGGTACGGCGAACCGGGCCTTCAACTCCAACGGTTCCCTGATCTTCGGTGCCGGTAATGAGATCACTAATTCAGTTACAAACATTAATGCCCCGTCCAGCGGCGGCGCTTCAGCAAAAGATCTGGCAGATACATTGCGCAGCGCTGTAAGAAATAGCGAAAGCGGCGGTTCTACATTAGCTATTGGCGGCGGCAACAAAGCCGATTACACACAGAAGACATCCATCATCGGCGTCAACAACACCGTGACAGGTACCGGCAATAGGCCCAGTACCTACAACTTCATCACCGGTTTTAAGAATGACGTCGAAAATGTGGAGCATGTATCCGTCATCGGCTCTAACAACATCATCAAGGGGTCTGCGACGGATCCCGTGAAGAATGTCGTTGTGGTCGGCGACAACCGTACCGTTAATGAGCATGCGGATGGGACGGTCGTGATCGGTTCCCATGACGCGGCGACGGCTCGATCATACAATACAACCAATGCGGCCAATATGGTTTTAATTGGAACTAACGCCAACGTACAGCATACCGGCGGTGTCCAACAGTGGTCCGGCGGGCATGTAGCTATCGGTAACAACAGCTATATTGAAAACTACGTTAATCAGGGCGGCAGTATCGCTGTCGGGCAGAACTCTCATGTACAGAATATGACCGGCTCTACGGAAGCAACGTTCATTATGAATCAGTACGAAACCAAGACGGAAACTGACACGGGAGGAAATACGATCCAGATTGCAACAGATGTACAGAAAATGTCCGGCGGCATTGCTATCGGTGAAAATGCTTATGCCCGTACCGGCAGCCTAATGCTTGGTACCCACAAATATACCGGCCAAATAGGGGATACTACGGTTGACACTTCCGATGCTGCCAAAATGGCGGCCGCCAATCAGCAGATGAATGCGACCATCTTGGGCACCAACAGTTTCGGCAACGGCGCTTTTGCCACTGTGACCGGCGCTTATTCTATTATTTCCGGAGATTATGCTGCGGGCCGGTGGAGAAACTTGGGCGCCGGCATTACCGGATCTTTGAATACTATCGAATCTCAAACGGCAACCGAGGCGTTTGCAGGGGTGGCGACCAATGTTTTAGGTACGGCGAACAGGACTTTTAATACAAATGGAGCCTTGGTTCTCGGTTCCGGAAATGAAGTGACCAATTCGATCGCTGAAATCGAATTGCCCAACACAGGGACAGACTATGCTTCCTCCGCCAAAGGCGTGGCGGAAAAACTGCGCGGAGCCATTAAAACCGCCAAGGGCGGCGGCGCCGTCGTAACTGTAGGCGATGCGAATACCGTCGATTATGTGCGGGATTCTCAGGTCGTCGGTTCCAATAATACGGTTACCGGAACCGCGGCCGCCGTCAGCACGCAGAATGCTCTTGTCGGCAGCAGCAGGAAGCTGACGGGCGTTTCCCGCAGCGTCGTCATCGGTTCGGCTGACAGTGAAATGGAAACAACCGTTTCCAATGCAACTATTCTCGGCCATAACGCGAACGTGCAGAAAGAAGGCGGCGTGGCGCTCGGCGCGAGATCCGTGTCTGCCGTTGATGCCGGTGTAGCGGGCTATGATCCGTCCATCAAGGCGGCATCCACAGATACCTCTTCTGTATGGAAGGCCACAGAGGCGGCCGTTTCCGTAGGTGATGCGACAAAACATGTGACCCGCCAGATTACCGGTGTGGCGGCAGGCAGTGAAGATACGGATGCCGTCAACGTGGCGCAGCTGAAGAAAGTGGAAGCCAAAGCGGAAGCGGCTAAGACTAATGTGACGGCCGGTGATAATGTGACCGTTGCTCATGATTCGGCGACAAATACATACAAAGTCTCCGCCAAGGATACCTATACGACGGGCGGTACCTACGATGCGGCTACAAAGAAAATCAAATTCACACAGAATGATCCGTCCAAGAACTATGAAGTCGATGTGAGCGGTCTCGTAGGGGGCGGCGGAACCGGCAGCCTGACCTTTGCGGGAGATACGGGCAGCGCCATTACTAAAAATTCAGGCGAAACCCTGCAGATTACCGGCGGCGCGACAGGAGTGGCGGCAGCCAATAATATCGGCGTCGTTTCCGAAAACGGCAAGCTGAACCTGAAACTGGCTAAGAATATCGATCTCGGCAGCGACGGCAGCATGAAGACAGGCAATACGAAGATAGATAATGCGGGCCTGACTATTGCCGGCGGCCCGTCCGTGACCAAAGACGGCATTGATGCGGGCAGCAAAAAGATTACCCATGTGGCTGCCGGTGAAATAAGCGCCGCCTCCACCGATGCCGTCAACGGCAGCCAGCTCCATGCCGTGAAGAATGACATACAGAACATTACGAATAATGTGACGAACATCGGCGGTAAAGTGAATAAACTGGATACCCGCGTGAACCGAGTCGGTGCGGGAGCAGCCGCACTGGCGGCGCTCCATCCGCTGGACTTCAATCCGGATGATAAATGGGACTTTGCCGTGGGTTACGGCAATTATAAGGATGCCCATGCCGTGGCGGTCGGCGCCTTCTATCGTCCCAATGAAGACACCATGTTCAGTGTGGGCGGTTCCCTGGGCGGCGGTGAAAACATGGTCAATGCCGGCCTCAGCGTGAAGCTCGGGCAGGGCAACGGCGTATCCACCTCGAAGGTGGCCATGGCCAAGGAAATCGTCGACCTGAAAGACGCGGTTACCCGTTTGGAAGCACAGAATGAACAATTCCGTCAGATCATCGGGCAGATGGCAGGAAAGCACGTAGACGTGGACTTTCCCGACGTGCCGAAAGATCACTGGGCGTATCAATATGTAAAATCCCTGGCGGACAGAGGGCTTCTGGAAGGATATCCTGACGGCGAATTCAAGGGCGATCGTTCTATGACGCGGTATGAATTTGCGGCCATCATTTACCGTGCATTACAGAACGGCGCACCTGTCGACGGGAATATGGGCAAGGCCATGGATGAATTCGGCCCTGAAATCGAAAAGGTGAGAGAAGCGTACCGCTTCCGTGTAGACCGTGTTTCCGGCGGGGATAGCGACCGCCACAAAGTGGAACGCGTGCGTGTAAACAACGAGGATCATAAGGATAAAAACGAGTATCGAGACGTATACGGCTCGCATATTTCACCTGAAGCGAAATGATTTCTGACATAACAAGAACAGCATAATGGGTAAAATCCCCGGCTTTCTGACAGCATCGGTTATACTGTGCCGATGCTGTCAGTTTTTTATACCGAAAATGAAGTCGTTGAGGAAGACAGGCTTTCCATTTTCGGAATTATATGTTACAATAAATTGACATTTTATAAACGTTTAATGCACAAATTTTATGATTTAAGATGTAAAAAAAGGAGTGTGGATTCATGAATCGTATTTACAAGGTCGTATGGAGCAAGGTGAAA
>ERZ773083.967-NODE-967-length-21108-cov-11.700233_pt1 | contig 21108 bp, 17 predicted proteins | sample MGYA00511465_ERZ773083 | MGnify/ENA primary metagenome ERZ773083 (study PRJEB29015, sample SAMEA2738001) | human oral metagenome | biome: human oral; feature: human-associated habitat; material: dental | place: China | collected 2060 ... | reverse complement strand
ATTTTGCCTTTGAAGAACCTGCATTTCTATATTCTTCCATACCTTTATTATAGTTGTCTGCTGCATCATTTAAATCAGCTTGATGTTTAACATTTTCATAATTTGAATAAGAGTTCCTATAATTACTTTGATATCTTGAATATATTTTATCTGCTTTATAATAAAGATTTTGAGCACTTCTAAGATATTGATTACTTCCTTGTTTTTCTTCCACCTCTGCAAGAGTAATATAACCATCTGCCCTATGTTTTGCAATTTCCTTTTTAAAAGAACTATATAACTCTATTTTACTTTTATCTAAGTCAGGTTTAGATTCAGCCACTCTACCTATTGAATTATCCATATTTATTACATAGTCTATAATTTCCAAAGCATAAGCATGATTTTTTCTTATATCTGTATTTTCTGAAAAGAGTTCTTTGTTAGTCTTTAAAGCTAAATTAAAAATATCTTTTATATTATTAGAAGTTAAGAAATCTTTTTGTGCTTGAAATTCTCTTGAATACTCACTGTTATCAGAAGCAATATATATTTGAAAAAGTTCTACATTAGCTTGATTTCTATCTGTTAATTTTTCACTATTTTTAAGTTTTGCATAATGTTCAAAAATATTTAAAAACTTATTATTAATTTCAATTTTTTTCTTTTCTTTTAATTTTTTAAAATTTTCTGGTTTCTCATCAAAATATTTAAAAGTTAATTCTACATTTTGAACATAATCTCCTCTTTCATATGCCTTTCCTGCCTTATATAAATTACTGCAAGAGATTAAAAAAAAGCAAAGAACAATAAATAAAATCTTTTTCATCTTAGGTTTCCCCCTTAAATAATTAAGTTGTTGTCTTATTTATAATATATCTTTTAATTTTTTTAGTCAATTACATTTTAATTTCTTTTATATTTAAAATTTTAAAACTTCAAAATAATTAATTGAAATAATGTTAAAAAGAATATATAATTAATAAAATATATTCTTAAATTTTTATTATTTATTAGAGAGGTGTAAATATGGAAAAAGAAAAGCTTTACCAAAAAATTTCTCAAGAGATACTTGAAAATATTGGTGGTTCTCAAAATATTCAAGGAGCTGCCCACTGTGCAACTCGTCTTCGTATTGTCCTTAAAGATTTATCATTGGTTAAAACTGATAAATTAGAAAATATTGATTTGGTTAAAGGTTGTTTTATTGCAGGAAGTCAATTACAACTTATTCTGGGGGCTGGGACAGTAAATGAAGTTTATAAAGTTTTTGCAAAAGAAGCTAAATTAGAAAATATGTCTTTATCTGATGTAAAAGATATAGCTGCTAAAAAAGAAAATCCTCTACAAAAAGTTATCAAAGCATTATCAGATGTTTTTGTAGAAATTATTCCTGCTATCCTAGCAGCTGCAATCTTATTAGGAGTTACTGGATTTTTAGCTAATTTTGAAGCTGTCAAAACAAATCAAACTCTGTATGCAATCAATCGTTTAGCTTTCTTAGCATCAGTTGGAATTTTTGCAGTATTACCTATGGTTGTTGTGTACTCAGCAACAAAAAGATTTGGTGGAAGAGCAATTTTAGGTATAGTTGTTGGAGCAATAATGCTTGATGGAAGTCTTGCTAATGCTTATTCAATAGGTACTCCTGGATTTAATCCTGAAATTTTAGATTTATTTGGGTTGAAAATTCAAATGGTAGGCTTTCAAGGTGGTATCATAGTTGCACTTATGATGGGATACATTGTTGCAACTCTCGATAAATTTTTTGAAAAGAAAATTCCTTCTGTTATTAAACTTTTAATTTCTCCTATGTTGACAGTTTTTATTTCTACTTTCTTATTATTCACAATAGTTGGACCTGTTGGGCGTGAACTTTCAAATTACATAACAGGTGGACTTGTATACATTAGTACTGAGTTTGGTATGATAGGATATATGATATTTGCAGGTTTACAACAAATTATTGTTATAACTGGATTACATCATATTTTAAATGCAGCAGAAGCACAATTGATTGCAACAACTGGAAGAGATTTTTTAAACCCTTTGATGTCAGTTGCATTAATTTCACAAGGTGGAGCAGTAATTGGATATTATCTATTACATCGTAAAGATAAAAAAGTTGCTGAAATTGCATTACCTTCATTTGTAAGTATTTTATTTGGTATAAGTGAGCCAGCAATTTTTGGTGTAAATTTAAAACATAAGTTTCCTTTGGTTGCTGGTTGTATTGCAGGAGCAATAGCAGGTGCATTTGTATATATATTTAAATTAACTTCTCTTGGCTTTGGAGCAACTGCAATTCCAGGTTTATCTATAATAGATCCTGCTAATAATGGTTATATAAATTATATTATAGTTCATTTAATAGGAATTTTTGCAGGTATAGTTTTATGTTACTTTATAGGAAAAGTTAAAACTAAAAAAACTATTGAAGAAGTAAAAACTGTAATAAAAGAAAATAAAAATATAGAAGAAATTTCTTTAATTCCACCAGTAAATGGAGAAGTGAAAGATGTTTCTCAGTCAAGTGATCAAACATTTGCTTCAAAGGCTATGGGAGATGGAATTTTAGTAAATCCTATTGATGAAGTTTTTGTTGCCCCTGCTGATGCAAAAGTTGAATTAGTATTTCCTACAAAACATGCCATTGGTTTAACTTTAAAAGATGGTAGTCAAATTTTAATTCACTGTGGTATAAATACTGTTACTATGAATGGCGAAGGTTTTGAAACTTATGTTGAAGAAGGACAAGAAGTTAAACAAGGAGATAAATTAGTAAAAATGGATTTAAAGAAAGTTCAAGAAGCTGGACATAGTACACAAACTTTGATAATAGTCAATGAAGTTGGACAAGGAAGTAAAGTTATAGTTGATGCAAATAGTAAAACTCCAATTATTATAAAAAAAGCTTAAAAGGATAAAAAATGAATAGGGAAGAATATTTTGAATTTATAAAAAATAGTAATAATTTAAGATTAGAGGTAAATAGTGATCCTTATCGTTTGCATTTTCATTTAATGCCACCTATGGGCTGGTTAAATGATCCTAATGGACTTTGTGTAATAAAAGGAGTAAATCATATTTATTTCCAATATACTCCTTTTTCTGCAACTTGGGGAATGAAATTATGGGGACATTATTCCACTGAAAATTGGATAGACTATAAGGAACATGATGCTTTTCTATTTCCAGATATAAAAGAAGATAAAGATGGTGTATACAGTGGTTCTGCCCTTGTAGAAAATGATGAAGTTCATTATTTTTATACTGGAAATGTTAAATATACAGATAAAAAATATGACTATATTTTAAATGGGCGTGAACAAAATGTAATAGAGCTTATTTCAAAAGATGGTTTTAATTACAAAAATAAAATTATTCTTTTAAAAAATTCTGATTATCCTAAAAATATGTCTACTCATGTTCGTGATCCAAAAGTATTTAAAATTGAAAATGATTACTTTATGATTTTAGGTGCAAGATCAAAAGATAATAAAGGTTGTGCCATTTTATACAAATCTACAGATTTAAAAAAATGGGATTACTATATGGAGATAAAATCCGATAAATATTATGGTTATATGTGGGAATGTTGTGATTTAGTAAAAGTTGAAGATGTATGGTTTCTTATTTGTTGTCCCCAAGGAATAGAACAAGATGGAATTAATTTTGCTAATATTTATCAAATTGGCTATTTTCCAATAAATATTAATTTTAAAGAAAAAACATATAACTTAGGAGAATTTATAGAGTTAGATAGGGGCTTTGATATCTATGCCCCTCAAACTTTTATTGATAATAAAGGAAGAACTGTGTTAATTGCTTGGATGGGTATACCAGATGCAAATTATACTAATAATAAAACTATAAAAAATGGTTGGCAACATGCTCTATCTATACCTAGAATATTATCAAAAAAAGGAAATAAAATTTTACAACAACCTTTACCAGAACTTGAAAGTCTAAGAAGTAATAAAAAAGTGAGTACAGATAACCACATTAAATTTTTAGTTTCTACCTTTGAGTTAATAATTGATATTGAAGATTCAAACAAATTTTTATTAATTATGGAAGATGTAAAACTATCTTTTAAAAATAATATTTTTTCATTGGAAATGAATGAAAGTGGAGAAGGTAGAGATAAAAGAGCAGTGTATTTAGAAGAACTTAAAAATATACAAATGTTTGTTGATACAAGTTCTATTGAAATTTTTATAAATAATGGAGAAGAAGTTTTTACAAGCCGTTTTTATCCAAAAAATAAAAAAATATTTATTGAGATATTTAATAAAGGTACTTGTACTTGTTATGATTTAAATAAATTTAAAATAGAGAAGGAATAATATTTATGAAAAAATTTTTTAAAATCTTTATAATACTTACATTTATATTTAATACTTTAACTACCTATTCTATTGATATTAAAAAGAAGTATTCTGATAAATATATGATAGATCTACATACTTGGCTACCAAATACTTTTGAAGAATTAAAAGCTTTTAATGAAGATGAATTATACAAAATGGCAGTTGAAAAATATCATTACCATAAAGACAAGTCTAATTTTTATAGCCAAAAAGAATTCAAACAAATTGAAAAATTTGTTAATATAGAAAAGGTAAATCAATATTTTGTTGAAAGATTGAATAAAGAAAGAACTAAGTTAGGTTTATCTTCTAATGTTAGAATTGATAATACTCTAATAAAAGCTGCAAAAATTCGTTCTACTGAATTAGCTGCTGCTAAAAGAATATCACATAAAAGACCTAATAAAACTGAATATTGGACTGTCTTTGAAAAAGTAGATAAAAGTTTAATGGAAAAATATTCTTTTGAAAATATTTTAAAAGTTAGTATATCTAATGAGGCACAAATGATTTCTGAAAAATTTATAGCTAATTATTTTTTTGATTCTATGATTGACCCTGAATTAAGAAAAATAGGTGTCAGTTTTTCTTTTGGTTCTTCTGATGATACCAATTTTTTAGTTCAAATTAACTATGGTGTTTTATTTGGAATGAGATAATTTTACCTTATTCCAAATAGAATATTTCCTTACTTTTAATTTCCATAGCTCCAAGTCTATAATTAAAAAATGTCCCTGTATCAAGGCAGAAAACATTATTAGGATATTCTCTAACTTTACCAGACACACTTGGAGTATGTCCAAAAAATATATTTTTTCCAGTATTATTATTTTCCCAAAAATTATCTCTATTCCATACAAGATAATCTACTTCTTGTTCTTCAACTGACTTTGAGCAGTCAAAACCAGCATGTACAAATATACTTTTATCAGATACTATCATAAAAGGCATAGCCTCTAAAAAATTTTTTAACCATTTAGCATTTGAAATATCTAAAAGGTTTTTATCATCTTTTCCAATAATTTTTTTTATATACTGTACATAATTACATACTGTTTCATCTCCTCCTACCTTATACCACAAGTCTTTATAGTAAGAAGAAATAAAAGCACTTTCATAAAGCATTTCTTCATGATTTCCCCATATATGTTTTATTTGATATCCTTGTTCCTGTAATTCAATGTATTTCAAATATAGTTCAATAGAATTCTCTCCTCTATCACAACTATCACCTAAAATAATTAATAAATCATCTTTCTTTAAATCTATTTTATTTAATAATTTTTCAAAAAGATTATAATAACCATGAATATCTGATACTACAAAAATTCTATTATATTCATTTTCATTTATATATTCAATTTTAAAATTTGAACTCATTATTTTCACCTCATTTTATTCCTTACATAAATTATACAATATTTGTCAACAGAATATTTATGAGTATTGCAATTCAATAGAATATAACATATTATATAAGTAGATTTAGTCTATATGGAGGTAAATAATGATAGGAGCAATAATTGGAGATATTGTAGGTAGTACTTATGAATTTATAGATAATGTCAAAGACAAAAATTTTGAGTTATTTGTTCCTTATAGTATGACTACTGATGATAGTATTATGTCACTTGCAGTAGGACAAGCTTTAGTGAATACCTATAAAGAAAAAGATACTACAAAAATTCAAAATGAATTAATTAAACAAATGCAGAAATTTGGAAGAGAGTATCCATATTCTGGTTATGGTTTAAAATTTAAAGAATGGTTAAGAGAAGAAAATCCTAAACCATACAACAGTTTTGGTAATGGTTCAGGTATGAGAGTTTCATCTGTTGCTTGGCTATATGATAATCTTGAAGATATTAATAAATATGCTAAAATTACAGCTTCTATATCTCATAATCATCCAGAAGGAATAAAAGGTGCTTGTGCTATTGCTTCTGCAATCTATCTTGCTAGACAAAATAAAAGTAAAGAGGAAATAAAAAAATATATAGAAGATAAATTTAAGTATGGTTTTGAAGCTATTTCTGAAATTAGAAAATGGTATACTTTTGATGAAACATGTCAAGTTACTATTCCAATAGCTATACAAGCTTTTTTGGAAGGAAAAGACTTTGAAGATGTTCTAATAAATGCTATTCATGCAGGTGGAGATACTGATACCATAGCTTGTATGGCTTGTAGTATAGCAGAAGCATATTATGATATTCCTGATAAATTTTTAGACTTTTGTTATCCTAAAATAGCATTGGACTTAAAAATAGCTTTAAAAAGTTTCTTAATATTAGTAAAAAAAGAAAAGAGATTAAATAATAATCTTGAAAAAGTTTTACTGCTTTTAGAAAAAGAAAGTATTTAAAGTAAAAAAGAGGATTTTTTGTTTATTTTAAAAATCCTCTTAATTATATTAGGTTATAGTCTAAACTTTTTCTTCAGGTGAGATAGCAATTAAAATAACACTCACTATTAATAAAATACTTGCTACTATAAAATTTAATTGAAATTTTACATTAAATACAATTATCTCAAAAATTATAGTCCATATAATATAACTAATATTTAAAGAAATTCCTCTTGCAACTCCTACAATAGACATAGAATAATACCACAAGAAAAATGATAGAGAACCTATTACTGAAATTAAAGCTATATATAAAGCAATATTGGATTTAAGAACTATGAAAACCAAATTATAAGCCCTTATATATGGTATAATCAAAAAACTATAAAATACTGTTGATGTTAATTGCCTTATGAAAATAGCAATACTAGGTTCTGTGTCTACATTCTTATATTTTAAAATATAAGAAGCTATTAAACCTTCCAAAGCCCATCCAAAAATACATAATATTAAAGAAAATATACCTAATATAGAAATCTTATCTGAATCCATTTCATTTACCTGAAAATTTAATATAAATATTCCTGCCATATTTATTAATACAGCTATAATCATCTTTAAATTTATTTTTTCTTTCAAAAAAACTACTGATAAGATAGTTCCTAGGATTAAATATGTGCAAGAAAATGAAGCTGTATAGGATGCTCCCATATATTTTATTCCTAAAAGATAGCCACTCATACCTATGGGTCCACCAAATAATGCACCTAAAAAAATTAAAAACATATTTTTAGATTTTATAGTTCTTTTTAATTCAAATAACTTTCTTTTTCTCCATAAATAAAAGAAAAGCCATATTGATGAAAAAAAATCATGTAAAAATACTATTACCAATACAGGAATAAACATTTTTTCTATATAAGAATTAAAAATAATATTTTTAGTAATTAAATTATTAATTATTGTATACAAAGCCCAAGTTATCCCCGAAAAAAGCCCTGCAATTACTCCATATTTGTAAGATTTATCCATAATTTTAAATCCTCCAACCTTTTTTGGGCACTAATTAGTCTTTTTATTCCATATTCTCCAAAAGAGACACCATTCATTTCTTTAAATATTGTCCATATACTCCACAAAAAATCCTGACAAATCTTATGAATTTCCATTCTTATCTTAACAGTTGAATTTATATTATTTTCAAAGTAATAATCTAAAAGTTCTTTTTCTTCATCATCTGATAAATTAGACTCTATTGAAAATGCTGCTAAATCCCATATAGGATCATTTAATCCTGAGTATTCCCAGTCAATTAGAAATAAACTATCTTCTTTTTTTAAAAAATTTTCAGGAACAGTATCATTATGGCAAGAAACTAATTCTATATTAAAAGATTTTAAAATTTCTTTTAATTTAAAAACATCTTTTTTTAATTCTAAATAGCCATCATAAAATTTACCATTTTCTTTATTTATTAATTCCTCATATCTTTTCATTTCTTTAAAAGGGTCAAATATATTTGGAAATATTATTTGAGAATTATGTAATTTTTTTAGAATAACAGCAACTTTCTTCAAATTATATTTTGCATTACGAGGTGTTAACATTTCTGAATTATTTATATATTCAGATAATTTAATTCCACTTTTTTCATCAAAAAAATATAAATTAGAATCTATGTTTATTGTTGATATCAACTTTAAATTATTCTTTTCATTATATCTGTTTATTATACTTTCAGTTCCTTCACCAGGTTTTCTTAAAACATATTTTTTTGAATTTATTTCAATTAGATAATTTTTATTTGTCATTCCTCCAATAAATTGAATATCCCCTATATCTTTTAAATCAATTTTTAAGTTTGATATTAAGATCTCTTTTATTTTTTGTATTTCATTTTGAAAAGAATTAATTGGTAAAATATCTTTATAACTTTTATCTAGTTCAATAAGTTCTTCTAAACTGTCAATTTCATAAATTACATTATCTTTAATTTTTTCAATACCTATATCAAATTTATGAATATTTTCTTTAATTATATGATCCCAATAATATTTTTTTAATTTTATTTCATCTTTCACATAGATTTCAACGATTTTTTTTAATTTTTGACAATCTTCATCTGTAAAAAATGAAATACCTGACATAATATAGTTTTCTGAACCACCTATTTCTATTTTTCTTATTTTTCCATCATTATTTAACAGTAACTGCCATTCATTATTAAACATATTTATTTTTTTAGAAAAATATTTTGATTCATCTATATCCTTTTTGAAAATATTCCTTGTTAAGTAAATATCACCATCTAAAATATATGAATCTTTTAAAAATTCTCTTATTAAATAAAATGAATATATATTGTTATACTCTTTATACTTAGGATTATAAATAAGCTTTACTTCTTTATATTTATCTCTAAGATATTCAAACTTATCTTTCATATAACCTGTCACAATAACAATCTCTTCTATTCCTTTTTGTAAAAGATATTCTATATTGTTTTCTATCATAGGTTTTTCAAATATTTTTACCAAAGGCTTTGGAGTTGATAAAGTCAAAGGATTTAGTCTTGTTCCCATTCCTGCTGCTATTATTATTGCATTCATTATATACTTCCTCCTTTATACCTAATTTATCCATCTATATTTTCTTTCAATAATCCTTGTTATCTATAATAAAACTTATAGCTATAATAGTAAAAATCAATTGATATATTTTTTCAAAATAAAAAGTCACTTCAAATAAACCATAAAAATTGATAAATACAAAAGTTGAAATAGCTAATAATTTAATATATTTTTTTAACCTATCATTCTCTTTTAAATAATTTTTTAGCATACTAATAAAAAGATTTATTAAAAAGATTATATATACACTTAATGTCAATAATCCCTGAGTTACAGCAGTTTCTATAAAGTTATTATGATAATGATCTACATTTTTATATGACTCTATATTATTACCTTTATATTTATAAAACCCTTCTCCTAATAAAATAGAATTTTTTGCTTTTTCTATACCCTCCATAAATATTGTATATCTTGCATCTTTTTTTATTTTTTCTTTAGTCATAATTGAACTTTCTATTCTATTCACTACTCTAACCTTATTATCTATCTTACTTGGATATTTAAATAAAGAAAACATAAGTGCAAATGTTATAATTGCAGCAATTAAACCTTTTTTCCAATCCCATATAGTAAAAATTAAAATTATTGTTGCTGGAATTGCTAAAAAACTTCCCCTTGATTGAGTAAAAAATACTAATATCAAAACAATTATTGTATAGCAAGCTAATATAATTTTTATACATATATTTTTATAATAGATACAAGAAAATAAACCTAGAAACAAGTATATTCCAAGCTCTGCTGCATATTTTGGAGTAGATGTATTACCTACTATTCTGTAAGATGCTATAATATCTAAATGTTCATAAACATCTATAATCCCTTTATAAATTGAAGAAATTGAAATTAATAGTAATATTGGTAATATATATTTTGTATACTTATCTTTTAATTTATAATTTAATAAAACCAACATAAATCCAATACTAAATATTGTTGCATGTGAAAAAACATAAAATTTATCACTTCCCTTTTCATCAACAATAATATAAGAAATACTAACTAAAATAAGATAAATAATGCTAATTATAATGTCTTTTTTATGTATTAAATATCCTTTTATACCATTTTTAAAGGAATAAATAGAGATTAAAAACATTATAAATATTGAAATAATATCTTTAGTATCTCCACCTCTACGAGATAAAAAAAATAGATACACTAGCATTGAAACTAATATCAAATTATTTAAAAACTCATGTTTTTTACTGCTAACATTCATATTAAATCTTCCACCCTTTTTCCCTTAGTTTTTTTTTGTATTTTTTAATTTTTTCCACTAAGGGAAGTTTTTTTATTTTTTTTATGAGTAATGCAAAATAGTAGAATATATTTTTTAAATATGGATATTCCATTTCTTTATATGAGTCCATTTTCATAGTTAACATATCATAATGGGCTCTATAATTTCCAAAAAACATTTTCTTTCCTTGAGTATCTAAAATAAAAATATTCCCGTTAGAATTTAAAAAATTACTTGGATTAAAATCACCATGATAAAAACCTTTTTTGTGAATCTTTTTCATTAAATTCACAAGAATTTCCAAATTTCTTTCTTCTGCACCAACTACTCTTTCCATTAACAACAAAGAATATACTATCATTCCATTTCTTCTTTTTGTAATTGCCATAAGAGGTCTCACATATTCTTTAATTTTATATGTATTAATTAATTTATTAATATTAATAAGTGTAGTTAAAGCTTCACCTTTTTTGAAAAAACTCATTAATTTTCTTTGAGGTATTATATATTCATTTCTCGGTTCTTTAACAATATAGTTATTTCCATCAATTTCTATTGCTGAAACATAGTTTCTTTTTGTATCTTTTAAAATTTTTATAGTTTTATAATCATTCTCTATTATTTTTTTCCCAATTTCCACATATTTATTTTCATAATAAAATATATTAAATCCCTTATACTCAACTTGTCTTAACATAATGATTTCCTTATTTTAACATTGTTATTTTTATATCATCTCTTGCTTCTGAACAACCATTTTTACAAAAATAATTTTTATTTGAAAATATTTCTTTTTTCCTTTTATAATAATATTCTTCATTCATAGAATGTTTTTTGGTAGGGTCACTATAATGCCATAAATGTATCTGCATATTAGGAGTTTTTAATTCTTTACCTTTTACACCTGCAACATAAAGCCTATTACCAAAATCATCATCTTCTTCTCCCCAACCATTGTAGTTTTCATCATAACCATTTACTTTTAAATAGTCACTTTTCATTACTGCGTAACTCATCCCTACAAGCTTTATTCCTCTTTTTGATAGTTTTAAAATATTTAAAATTCTTCTTTTTCTGTCAGTTTTTAAAGTCTTATTTACACTTTCTAGATAATTTTTAGGTAAATCTTTTAATAGTTCTTCATATTTATTTGATAATTCTATTTTTTTTAAAATTATATCTTTTTCTTCTTCATTTACTGAAATAGGTCTACAAAGAAGAAAACATCCTTTTTTTATATTTTTTTCCATATATTCAATATATTCCTCACCAAAGATTAAATCTTGATCACAAAAAACTAAAAGTTCACCTTCTGAATTTATAACTCCATTATTTAAAGCTCTTGTTTTTCTAAAACCTTTATCTTCTTGATAAATATATTTTATTTTAAAAGAAGCTTTTGGAATCAAATCAGCAATATAATCTAATATTTGTTGTGAAGAACCATCATCTGTAATAATTAACTCATCAATTTGCCTATTCTGTCTTAAAAGACAAATAAAAAGAGCTCTAAAATGTTCTAATCTATTATAAATGGGAACTATAACTGATATTTTCATAGTTGGTCTCCTTATCTATTTTATTTTCATTTTAACATTATAGCATAAAATGACTTTTTATAAAAAATAATAGTCTTTTATTTTTTCTTATTTTATTATATAATAATTTGATTATTTTATCTTGGAGGATTTTATGTTAAAAAAAGTCTGGAAACAAAAATTATTAAATTCTTATGTGAAATTTTTTTTAAAAGAACCTAAAATTGATGATAATATTTTTATTACTTCCACAGATGGTATTGGAGATAATATAATAAGATTAAATTTACTTGAAGAAATTTTAAATCAATATGGTAATGATAAATGCTATATTCTTTGTGATATAAAAGTAGTTCCTTTGTTAAAAACAATTGGTTTCAAAAATATTATAGTTTTTACTAAAAGAATGAGACGATATTTATTTGGAAAAATAAAGTTATTAAAATTTTTGTATCAAAAAGGATTTAATAAAATTATTTCTTTAGAGTATGATCAGCATGATTTTGATATTCAATATTTTAAAAATTTAGATTCTTATTGTTTAGATAATAAATTTCATCCTGAAATGAATCAATATTATAAATATGTTATTTCAACTGATTTTAAAGTAACTGAAGAAACAATAGTAAAAGCTTTTAAAATTTTATTTAATAAAAATATTGTAGAACAAGATGCTATTCCTAATTTAAGAAAATACTATTCCAAAAAATTAGAAAATATGGATACTTTAGTTGTTGGAATTGGTGCTGGAGCAAGAAACAAAATGCTAAAACCTAATTTACTATGTGAAATTCTTAAGTTATTTGTAAAGAAAAAAAATATAAAAAAAATTATTTTTTTAGGTGCTGGAGATAGAGACCAAAAATATTTAAATGAAATGAAAAAATATATTAATTTTACTGATTTTAATATTGAAAATCTGGTAAATAAAATTTCTCTTGATGAAAGTATTGATATTATTTCAGAATATCAGTATTATCTTGGATTTGAGTCTGGATTATTTCATATAGCTGCCTCTTTAAAAATTAAGACTTATGGAATTTTTACAGAAATTAATGAATTTTCTCATAATAATTGGGAAAATGTTACTCTTTTTTCTGGAAGTCCAAGTACTTCAAATAATAATGAATATTTTGGAAATTCTAAATTAAATAATATTTCTCTTGAAGAAATAGAAAAACTTTTATAAAGGTAATTTTTTATAAATAAAAATATGGAAACTAAACTTTATCTTTTATCTTATATCTAGGATTTTAGATATAATTTAAATTTCCATATTTTACTTCTTAATTTAAGATTAATTTTTCATAGTCTTTAATCACTTCTTCTCTACTAAACTTTTGAATCTCTTTTTCTATTAACTCTTTATTCAAACTATTATTTTTTAAAGATTCAATAATATAATAAGCAAGTTTTTCATAATCACCAATTTCATATAAATCTCCAATCCTACCATTTTCTAAAATTTCCTTTGGTCCAGTTGGGCAAGAACTTGAAATAACCTTTTTATTTAAAATTAAAGCTTCTATTAATACAGTTGGTAGTCCTTCATATTTTGAACTATGAACAAATATTTTTGCTTTTTTTAACCAAGGATAAGGGTTTTTTATACTTCCCAATAGAATTATATCTTTTTCCATATTTTCATCTTTAATCATCTTTTCAATTTTCTCTCTGTCAGGCCCATCTCCAAGAATTAATAATTTTTCAGATATTCCTCCTAATTCTTTTGCTCTCTTAAAGCCTTTAATTAATGTTGAAAAATCTTTTTGATGAGTTGTTAATCTAGCAATTACTATAATAAAATCCTCTTTATAATATATATTTTTGACACTTTCTTTCGATAAGGTTAAAATTCTATTAAAGTTAAATGGATTGTAAATTCTCAATAACTTATCTTTTAAAAAAGGAAATAAATTAGCTGTTTCTTCTTTCATTTCATCACATATTGTAACTATTTTATTATATTGTTGTAATCTTTTTCCTAATCTTGCTATTCTACTTTCTTTTTCATACCAATTTTTAATAGAAGCATGAACCCAAGCCATCTTTTTATCAACATCTATAATTCTTACATATTTTGAAAGTCCCATATCAAAATCTATAACCACATCATACTTCTTATTCTCTACTAATTTTTTTAGATTGGACTTTTTGACATAACTCTCATAATTCATCAATAAGTTATAAATTATTTTATAGAATATATTTTTCTTTTTTCTTCTAAAAGAATCAGTGATTTTTATTAGTTTTTCTGATTTTAAATAAAAAATTTCTATTTCTCTTGGTATATCTTTTTCAAAAACATTCAAAGTTTTAGTTCCATCTTCTATTACTAAGTCAATATCCATTTGACTTTTATCTATATTTTGCAAAACTTCTACTAAAACTCTTTCGATTCCTCCCATTCTAAGACTTCCATTATAAAATAATACTTTTTTTTTCATGTAAACTCCTTTATTTTCAATTTCTTCTATATTAAAAGTATTTATACGAATTTCTTTATATAAAATTTTTCACTTTTATATTTTCTACTTTTTTATTAACTTAAACTCATTTCCCCTATAATGTTCTGGAAATCTTTTTTCTTTTGGAGGTAAGTCCATATAACTATAATATAATTTTTTCAAATAAGTATCATAATTATTAGGAATATCAAATTCAATTCCTTCAAATTTTATTTTTTTTAAAGGAAATATTTCATCTTCCTTCCAAAGGATTAAATGAAAACCACAATCAGGTGTATATGCAATATTTTGCATCGCTTTATTTTCTTTTTTCGCCTTATTAATAATACTATTCATTTTTTTTTCAATATTCTTATAGTTAAATAATTTTGTCTTTTCTAATTTTCTTTTTAAGTTGATTAATATATTGGTAAAAAATAATATAAAAGAAAATTTTTCTATTTTATTTCTCCTTAAATGAAAAAAAGAATTCCAAAATTTTAATACTAGAGAATTTGGATAATAACTTACTAAAAATATATCAATATCCAAATCTGTAATAACATCTCCTACTTGAACTTTTTCTTTTTTAGAAATAGCTTTATAAAAATTAATATCTTTACTTGTATTCACAATTTCAAAATTTTCACTTTGATAATTTTCTTTTAAAAATTTAGCATCTTCTTTCATAATTATAATATCAATATCATCATCCCATGGTATAAAACCACCATGTCTTACTGCTCCTAAAAGTGTTCCTGAATCTAACCAGTATTTTATTTTGTTTTCATTACAAAATGTTACTATATCTATTAATATTCCAAGTTTTTTTTCTTGAATTTTTCTTAATTCAGTACTATTATACATTTAGCCCTCCATCTAATAATTATTTATTAAATTTAAAACTTCTTCTTTCATTTCATCAAAATTAAAAGTATTGATATCTATCTCATCATAAGTTCCAGTTTTATCTTTACAAAAAATAACTTTATTATATTCAGATTTGGGTGCCCATACTAAATGATCAACTCCATATTTCCCACCCTTTGGCGGATAAACTGTTAATATTTTTTTGTTCAAAGCACTTGCTATATGAACTATTGAAGTATCTGGACTTACAACATAATTACTTGCACTTATTAAAAGAGTTGTATCTAATATACTAACTATATTTTTAGGAATATAGACATTACTATATTTTTTTTCTAAAAATTCTAATTCTTTATATTTATCTCCAAAATATACTAAAATAATAGCTATATCTTTATCTTGCAAATAATTTATAATTTTTTCTAAAGTTTCCACACTAAAACTTTTATGTTTACTTGCACCATAAGGATTTAAAATCAATTTTTTACTTTCTTTTATTTTATTAAAGAAATCCTTATATTTTTTTTCTTCTTTTAAATAAATTTCATAAGAAATATCTATATTTTCTCTTTTTAATCCTAGTCTCACTAAATAAGCTAGATATCTATTTGTTATATGTTCTGTCCATTTAAAATCTTTACCACTTTCAATAGATAAATCAAATAATTTCCACTCTTTTCTATCAAGCCCTATATTAAATCTAGCTCTACATAGATTTATCAACATCATTTGATTAACTCTTAACATTTCTGAAAAATCTATTAATAAATCATATTTCTCTTCTTCTATTATTAAAGCTAAATCCTTTATTTTTTTTCTATCTTTATGATATTCATAAATCTTATCAACATTAGGGTTATCTTTTATTATATCTATTGCAGCTCCCCTTGCTACAACTCCAATTTTTATATTTGGGTAGACTTTTTTTATTTCCCTAAACATCAAAGAATTTACTACCATATCTCCAATCTTTCCATCATATCTTAAAAAAAGTATAGACTTTATATTATTGTTTTCCAAGAAATTATCTCCTTCTATTATTTTAGTTTTTTCTTTTCTATCCCAAATATATTTTCCTATTTTTAGTCTCTTTTCTCTCATATAATTTTGAAAAATTCTATTTAATTTTCTTATCATTCTTGGTCTCCTTAATCAAGACTAACTCTATCAATAATTTAAGATTCATATATAGCCTTAACTCTTTATCTTTTATCACTTTATCTACTTCTTTCTTTTCAAATTTTTCAAGTTTTCTTAGATACCATTTGTATCAATATCCATATAATTTATCTATGATTTCTATTTTTATATCTTAAGCTTTTTAATTTTGAAAATGAATATTTATTTATTCTCTAGTAAATATTCTTTTTTAAATTTTTATTCCCATTACAAAATCTCCTTTTCATATTTATACTTTCAATTATTATAACAAATTATCTATTTAATTGCATTAATTTAATTTTTTCAAATAAAAAACTGACTATAATCAGTATTATACTCAGTTTTTATCTATATTAGTTTATCCTTGTTAATAAGAATTCTTTAACTCTACTATTTAGTTCATCTAAGATTTTATATTTATTTATATATTGAGATCTTTTTTTACTAGGTATATCCTCCATACTCTTTCTAATTATTTTTGGAGGTAAAGTCCAAAAAATATTGTCTACTTTTTTAGAGCCTAAACTTTCCCAAAATTCATCATAGTCAGCATTTATTTTCCTACTTTTTTTAAATTTATATCTCAAAGACAAATAAATATGTCCCTTATTTCCAACAGCAATCTTATCATAATCAGGAAAAAGAGAATACAATAACTCTATAACCAGTCTTTTAGGAAAGATTCCATAAAAATTTTTAGTAATTTTTTTTATCTCCTCTATATTCCCATTTTTTTGCATTCCTTGTAAACCACCAATAATTATTTTTTTTTCATTAATAGAAAAAGTTAGCTTGGAAAATTGTTTCCCTTCTTGATTCTCACATATAATATTAAATTCTCCTTCTTTTTCAAAATCTGTATATATTTTGAAATAAAAAATTAATTTCTCTGTATTTTTTCCTTCAACTTCACAAATTTTAGATATTCCTTCCTTATATATTTCTAATAAAAAATTTTTATTGAAATATTCTCTTAAAAAAGTGTAGGAAGAAATTATTATTTCTACTTTTTCTTTCATTTGGAAAGTATTTGTTATGTATGGTCTATGTATTTTTGAACAAAGAACAGGATAATTATATATTTTATCTTTTAAATATTCATCATTTATGATGAATTGAGCTAATTTTTTTGAATATTTATAATATATTAGATTTCTCAAAATATATTTTATTTTTTTCTTAAAGGTATTAATTTCTCCTTTAGAATTTCCATTTTTCATAACATTATTATAAAACAATATTTCAGCTTTCATTTTATACTCCTATTTCATTTTTATTTTAATGCAAAGTGTAAAATAAATAAAGTAAACATTGCCCAAACGCTAGGAGTAATGTCTTTCACATTTTTTGTAAATAATTTTGAAAATACATATACAATGAAACCTGCTGCTATACCATCAGGAATTGAATACCCAACTATCATTATCATTATAGTTACAAAACCAGCTGAAGCTGCTGTAAAATCATGCCAATCTATGCTTGAAAGTTGAGTTGCCATAAGTATTCCAACACAAATAAGAGAAGGAGCTATAACTGGCTCAAAAAACATTCCTCCCACTTCTATTGGTGAGGCTATTGCTACAAGAGGTGTAAATATTGAAGCTATTAAAAACCAAATTCCAGTTGTTATTGCTGTAAATCCTGTTCTTCCACCTGCTGCAACTCCACTTGTAGATTCTGTTAAAGTAGTTACTGTTGAAGTTCCTAGTACAGCTCCCACAACTGTTCCCACTGCATCAGAAAATAACATTTTCTTCATTTGATAATTTTTTCCAGTTTTTGATGTAATTTTATTTGTTATAGCAACTAATGTTCCTGCTGTATCAAAAAAATCAACAAAGAAGAAAGTAAATATTAAAAATATTGATTTAGGTTTTGAAATTAAACTTTTTAATCCATAGAAAAAATCTCCAAAATGATTTAGTGAAGTATTTACTTTTACAATCTCATTCGAGAATTTTGGCATTCCTTCAACTCCAAATCTACCTAGGATAATTCCTACAATAGCAGTTATTAAAAGTCCAAAAAATACTGCTGCATCAATCTTTCTACTCATCAAAATTATTGTTAAAAGTAATCCAAACACTGCAAGTAGCACAGTAGGATTTTTAAAATTTCCTAATGTTATAAGGGTTGCTGAATGTGAAACTGCTATACCTGCTTTTACTAAACCTATTAAGGCTATAAAAAATCCTGTTCCTGCTCCTATGCTCTGTTTTAAATTTTCTGGTATAGAATTAATAATTTTATCTCTTATTCCAGTTGCTGAAAGAAGTAAAAATAATGTTCCTGATACAAAAACCATAGCCAATGCTTCTTGATAAGAATAACCATATAATTTTACAACAATAAATGTAAAAAATGAATTAGAACCCATACCTGGTGCAAGTCCCAAAGGTGCATTAGCAACAAGTCCCATTACAAAACAAGCTATTGCTGATGAAATTGCTGTTGCTAAAAATACAGAGTTAAAATCCATTCCAGCTGAACTTAATATTATAGTATTTACTCCCAAAATATAAGCCATTGTCAAAAAATTTGTAGTTCCTGCAATAATTTCTTTTTTAAAATTGGTTTCATACTCCTCAAAGTTAAAAAATTTTCTTAATGCTTCTTGCATTTTTTCCCCCTTATTATTTTTTCAAAAAATATTTTTATAACTTATAATATATTATAAATTATAAAAAATGTCTATCTATTTTTTAAAAAAATATTACAAAAAGAAATATTTTGTATAGTAAATATATTGACTTTTAAAGATGTTTGATATATTATATAAATGTAATAAAGTTCTGTAAAGAGCTAAATATTTTAGAGGTGAAAAAGATGAAAAAATATTTTAAATCTTTGTTTGCTTTTATTTTTGTTTTTGGCTTATTTATTTCATTTTCTTCTATAGATGTGGAAGCAGCTCAAAAGAAAAAATATGATACTTGGCAGGATGTTGCTAAGGATATGAATATTGAATTTCAAGCTGCTAAAAAATTTATTGAAGAAGGTAATAATGATGAAGCCTATAATGCAATGAATAGAGCATACTTTGGGTACTATGAAGTCCAAGGATTTGAAAAAAATGTAATGGTTAACATTGCAGCAAAAAGAGTAAATGAAATTGAAGCAACATTTCGTAGAATAAAACATACTTTAAAAGGAAATATTCAAGGAAATGTTGAAGAACTAGATAAGGAAATAGATACTCTTGCAATGAAGGTATATAAAGATGCTATGGTACTTGATGGAGCAGCTTCAATAGATGATCCAGATGATTTAGGAATGAAAGTATTTAGTAATGAACAAGCTGTTGTTGGAGATGAAACAACAATTAAGTTAAAATCATTTGGTGGTTCATTTGGATTACTTTTAAGAGAAGGATTAGAAGCAATATTAGTTGTTGTTGCAATTATTGCTTATTTGGTTAAAACTGGAAATCAAAAACTATGTAAACAAGTTTATATAGGAATGGCATTTGGGGTTATTTGCTCTTTCTTATTAGCATTCTTAATAGATTGGTTACTTGGAGGAGTTGGACAAGAATTGATGGAAGGAATTACGATGTTCCTAGCTGTTGCTGTCTTATTCTGGGTAAGTAACTGGATATTATCTCGTTCGGAAGAACAAGCTTGGTCAAGATATATAAAATCTCAAGTTCAAAAATCTATTGACCAAAACAGTGGAAGAGCATTAATCTTTTCTGCATTTTTAGCGGTTGTAAGAGAAGGTGCTGAATTAGTTCTATTCTATAAAGCTATGTTAACAGGTGGTCAGACTAACAAATTATATGCTTTTTATGGTTTCTTAGTAGGAACAATAGTTTTAATTGTTATATATTTAATATTTAGATATACAACAGTAAGATTACCATTAAAACCATTCTTTATGTTCACAAGTATTCTTTTATTTGTATTATGTATATCATTTATGGGAAAAGGAGTTGTGGAACTTACTGAAGCAGGTGTTATATCTGGAAGTACAACTATACCAGCTATGAATAGTTACCAAAATACTTGGCTTAATATCTATGATAGAGCTGAAACTTTAATACCTCAAATTATGCTAGTAATTGCTTCTTCTTGGATGCTTTTAAACAATTATTTCAAAGAAAAAAGAGCAAAAAAAGAAGCTGAAGCATTGGCAAAGGAAAATAAATAATTCTTTATTATATTTTCAAATTTAATTAATTTTATAAATTTCTAGGAGGGATTTTATTATGAAAAATTTAAAATTTTTATTAGGAGCTTTACTTGTTTTAGGGTTAGTTGCATGTGGAGAAAAGAAAGAAGAACCAAAACCAGCTGAACAACCAGCAACAACAGAAGCACCAGCTACTGCTGAAGCTCCAAAAACAGAAGCACCAGCTGAAAAACCTGGAGAATCAGGATTTGCTGAAGTACCTATTGATGAAACAGTTGTAGGACCTTATCAAGTAGCAGCAGTTTACTTCCAAGCAGTAGATATGATTCCTGAAGGAAAACAACCATCAGCAGCTGAATCTGATATGCACTTAGAAGCTGATATTC
>ERZ773083.966-NODE-966-length-21116-cov-93.821376_pt1 | contig 21116 bp, 9 predicted proteins | sample MGYA00511465_ERZ773083 | MGnify/ENA primary metagenome ERZ773083 (study PRJEB29015, sample SAMEA2738001) | human oral metagenome | biome: human oral; feature: human-associated habitat; material: dental | place: China | collected 2060 ... | reverse complement strand
GCGTTGTTCTCCGCCACCGCCACCGCCATGCCGCTCGTGGCGTTGTTCTCCGCCACCGCCACCGCCATGCCGCTCGTGGCGTTGTTCTCCGCCACCGCCACCGCCCTGGTGGACAGTTCTGCTTTGCACCACTTCACCTTCTTCGTTTACTTGGATTTCTATCAGGTTATCACAGTCAGGGTCGACAACCATACGATGCTCTACGTTCTGATGATCAGTGTAGTTTGCTATCAGCACGTCTTTACCCCCCGAACGAACGATTCGGTTACCGCCGGCCAACAAGACAAATTCTCCATTGTTCATACGGCTGATACCCAAACTCTTATACACCGTCCCTTCTTCAAGAGTTGCATGCTGATAGTTAACCTTACTCTCCACCTCTCGGAAAGCATTCAGTACATTAGCCCTGGCTTCGTTATCATCCTTCAAATGATCGGCAAAGTCATTGACATTGCCGTTATAGCCATTCTGCTCCAGTACGTCCTGCGGTAGGAGTGCCACCGACATACCGGCCAACTGCTCCGGGGTAGATTCACAGCTCTCCATGACATGCTTGGTAATAGACTCCTGACTAGAAGTATCAATCTCCCCGGTAAAGGATGAAGCCGTCTTCTTAAAACTACAGTCATAGGTGCCGTCACCGTTATCATGTCCCCACATATGATAATCAGCCGCCGGTAGGTTGCTAGCGTTGTAATGACGGTCGGTCGATTCTCTGCTTTTGGCAATATTATTAAGCTGTGTCAGAGTCATTGATTGAAACTCATCTTGATGAGACTCGTTAGCTTCCTTGTCGGCTTTAAGACTATTCTGTTTCATCGTCTCCCGTAGTTTTGGCGAGCCAATGGCGAGGTCTATCGGGTCAGACGAATTTTGTTTTTGCGACAATACGACATTACTGTCCAGCATCTCTATTCCGCTATCGCCGGATGTATCAACTACTGCCGTCTCACCAAGGGCGGCAGCCGGCATTACGCCGGATGCCATAATCATCGCTAGGGCGGTAGCGGCAGCTTTCCTGGGTACAATGAGTTTCTTGTGATCTATGTTTTTATCCGATACATCATTCTTGCCGGTAAGATCAAGTGCGGCTTGCTTTATCTTATTAACGAAGCGTGCTGAAGCTGGCATAGCTTTACCTTGCTTTTCGACTACTTTACCGTCAGCACTCTGCTGGCTACGCAGCAGCACCTTACCATCAGCTAGGTTCGTCGGATTGGCGAAGCCACCTTTGATCGACTTACTGACATCGTCGTCAGGGTTAGCCGGGTCACGCCATTTCTCGCTGTCCGGCGCCACTGCTCGCCACACTCGTCGAGCATCATCACCGTCCATCCAATCGCTATGATCTTTCATCCAGCCCTCAAAAGCACTCTTCTGGTCGTCGTTTAATGTAACTCTCACGCCACCGGGATTCTTCAGAGCGAAACGAACCACTTCGTCTACTTGGTTATGACCTAACCCATTCTCCTCAAAGGACTCCAGCAAGCCTTGCGCCTTTGCCTCTTCGGCATTATCCGGCAGACGATACTGCTCCAGTTCTTCCTTGGTATATGGATACCTCTCAGCTTCATGCTCGTCTATCGCTCGCTCAGACTCCTCGGCGTCGGTCTCTGATGATATTTCGTCGATCTGATCAGTCTCCCGTTCAGCGGACTCTCGTGGTTCAGCCGTCTCTGTAGTGACAGTCGGTTGCTCGGCAGACCCAGCCGGAGACTCGGTTGGCTGTTCGGCTACTACCGGCTCCTGAGTTGCAGCAGTCGTTGGCTCAGCGGTGGTCTCCATCTTAGTGTCGGACGACCCCGTAGTTACCTCAGTGCTGTCCGGCTTGGGCGAGTGGTCAATCTTGACCACTGTGCTGGCGGTATCGACAGGTATCTCACCCCGTTCACCCACAGGCTGAAGCCGCTCTGAGCGATACTCGGCTGATACATCAGTGTCTGCGGTAGTACTAGCCGGTGAGTCTACCTTATCAGCCGTTGCGCCCGTAGTATCAACCGCTACATCAGGCTTATCGCCGGGCTGACCGTTCATCACGTCAGCTAATTCTTGGTCGTTCAAGCCGATATCACCGAAGTAGTCCCATACATTGGTGTAGTTATTAGCTGATTGATCGCCAGCTTGGTTGCTGTTTTGGTTGAACTCTGGGTTTGTCGCCATTGCTATTGTCCTCTTTTTATCTGATTACATTCATCTGGCTTAAGCTTAGCACCGGCTGACCGGTCGTGTCAATACGCACCGCTGTTGTCATGTGGACAAGGCCGTTCCGCCCGCCCCACAACCATTGTAAATAAAAAGATACATCAAACCTCTATCATATATAATAGGCTAGCGATGAATTACTATGACGTCTCTATGATTGGTAATGTGGGCAAGTATCGTGACGTGCTCACCTATCAGCACCCGGACCGTCTCGATACCGGCACTTTAGTTAATGTGCCGGTGGGTCAGCGGACTTCACTCGGCGTGGTCGTTGGACACGCCGCTAAGCCTGACTTTGCTTGCAAGGATATCAGCCGGGTCGCAATAGAACGCCCCCTACCGAGCCAGCTAGTCCAGCTACACCACTGGATGGTTGATTATTACGCCACCAGCTCGGGCGACTGTTGGCAAAGCATTTTACCCGCCAAGGCCACTACTACGCCCCGAGCCAAGACACTTCCTCCGACGATTAAGCCACCCCAGCCATCTAGCGATGACTGTACACATTATTTGCTCAATGCCTGTCAGCGCTCTGCCCTGACTCGGATTCAAGTTGAACAGTCCGGCGCTATCTTACTTCATGGCATCACCGGCAGTGGCAAGACCGAGGTGTATAAAGAGCTAGCTAGTGACGTGTTGAACAGTGGTCGGTCGGTCATCATGCTCGTCCCCGAGATCTCACTGACCGCCCAATTAGTCGGCGAGTTTCAGCGACGCTTCCCCGAACAAGTGGTGGTTACTCACTCCGCCATGACTACCAGCCAACGCAACCTAGCTTGGCGAAATATTTTATTCAGCACCAAGCCCCTGGTAGTTATCGGTCCTCGCTCAGCTCTCTTCATGCCCGTGGCTGAGCTAGGGCTAGTCATTGTCGACGAGTGCCACGAGCCATCCTACCACCAAGACCAATCGCCCCGCTACAGCACCGTCACAGTCGCCTCTAAGCTAGCTCAGCTGGCTAAATGTCGACTGATCCTCGGCTCTGCTACCCCCTCAGTCAGCGACTACTATCTGGCGGAGCATCTACATCGCCCCATCGTCATCATGGACCAATTAGCTAAGTCGGATGCCATCCGTCCTACTACTAAGATAGTTGATCTGACCAAGCTGGATAATTTTCGCTCCGAGAGCGACCTCTTCACCGTTCCACTCCTCACGGCAATGCGCCAAGCACTCAGCCAGCACCGCCAGAGCCTCCTCTTTCATAATCGGCGAGGTACAGCCGGGCTCGCTCTTTGTCAGAATTGTGGCTGGACTGCTCTCTGCCCGAATTGCTTCACTCCGCTCACCCTACACCACGACAAGTATCAGCTAGTCTGTCACATCTGTGGACACCATCAGCAGCCACCCCTGACTTGCCCCGACTGCCATCAGCCCAGTATTACCTACAAGGGCATCGGTACTAAGCGAATTGAGGAGGAGGTAAAGCGACTCTTCCCGACCGCCAAGCTACGGCGTTTTGACGGCGACACGTTAAGAGGTGAAGCCGTCCAGGATGTTTACCACGAGCTCAGAGATGGCACAACCGATATCATCATCGGGACTCAGACCATTGCTAAAGGACTTGATCTACCTCACCTCGCCGTGGTCGGCATAGTCCAGGCCGATGCCGGGCTCAGCCTACCCGACTTCAGCGCCAGTGAACGGACTTTTCAGCTGATCGCTCAGGCTTGTGGACGAGTGGGTAGGGGCAACCAAGCCACCACCGCCATCATTCAGACCTACCAGCCCCAAGCGCCGGCTGTTCGCTATGGCGCCAGCCAAGATTACGCTAAGTTTTACAAAGAGGAGCTAGCTCGGCGTCAGCAGGGTCACTTCCCGCCCTTTAGCTACCTACTACAGATTACTTGTAGCTACAAGACCGAGCGTGGCGCCACCACAGCCATCAGCCGCTTAGCAAGTAAATTACGTCAGCGCCTGCCAGCCAGCGCTAAACTACTCGGACCGTCGCCCGCCTGGCACGAGCGGACTCGTAGCGGTTATCGCTGGCAAATCGTGATCAGATCCGGCAAACGACACATCCTGGTTGATATTGCTAAGCAGATCAAGTCTAGTGGCGGTAAGTGGCAGGTCAAACTGGACCCGATCAGCCTACTCTAGTACCACACCGCCTCATCATCGCCCCGGACGACAGATCGGCCGGGCATCAATTCATCATCTGATATAATACTTCTATGAGTTCCAGCTTTACCCACAAAAATATCATCACCCTGCCAAACGACCACTTACGCCAGCGCTCCCAACGCATCACTCAGATTGACGCTGATACTCGTCAGATTATCAGCGACATGATCGCCGCCACGCTAGACTGGGAAGCTCATCGCCCTAACGAGGTCGCCGTCGCCCTGGCCGCCGTCCAGATAGATAAGCCGGTCCGGATCGTTATCATCCGAGCCGACTTCGACAACAAAGAGAACAAAAACTTTCAGGTACTAATCAATCCCGAGATCACTAAGTACGAGGGTGAGATCATCACTGATTACGAGGGTTGCCTGTCGGTCAAAGATGTCTACGGTAAGGTACCTCGCTATAGCAAGGTACGGGGGCGAGCCATTGATATCAACGGCAATCGGATCAAGATCAAGTCGACCGACCCTTTCCTGTCACGAGTCTTACAACACGAGGTCGATCACACCAACGGCATATGTTTCGTCGACCATATCGCCCACGACCAAGACGCCTTCTCAGTCCTCACTAAATCAGGCGACTTGGTGGCTTGTCCTTACAGCAAGGTGATTGACTCCGGCATCATTGTCGACGATGAAGATAATCGAGCGCTCCGCTGATGATCCGAGTAATTTTCTTCGGCACAGATAAGATCAGCACCCCCACCCTCCGGGCTCTAATTGCTAGCCCTAAGTACGAAGTGGTCGCAGTGGTCACTAAGCCGGATGCCGCTCGAGGGCGTGGACACAAAATGTATTCACCCGAGGTAGCCCAGCTGGCTCACGAGCATGATATCACTTGTCTGCAGCCGACTAAGCTCAGTCAGATCACCGACCGGCTAGCTAAGCTCCGGCCTGATATCGGGGCGTTGGTCGCCTACGGCAAAATCGTCCCTAGGCAGATCATCGACCTTTTTCCCCGTGGTATCATCAACTTTCACCCCTCGATGCTCCCCGTCTACCGTGGTCCATCACCGATTGAGACAGCCATCATGCACGGCGATAAATTAACCGGGCTCAGCCTGATGAAGCTAAGTGCCGAGATGGACGCCGGCGATATCTTTTATCAAGAGCCCGCCACTATCGCTCCCGACGAGACCGCTCGTCAGCTATACGACCGCTTCGCTAAGCGTGGCGCCGAGCTAATGGTAGATAAGCTGGATCAGATCGCCCAGGGCAAGCTAACCGGAGTATCCCAAGACGATAATCTCGCCGTTTATTGCCACATGATTACCTCTGAAATGGGGCGACTCGACCCCCACACTATGACCGCCCGTGAGTGCTATGATCGCCTGCGCGCCTTTGACGGCTGGCCAAAATGCCATCTGGACCTAGCTGGCACTGACGTGATCGTTACCAAGCTCAAACCCCTTGACCGGTTTCAGGGAGATAGTTGGCAAGACATCGTCCCCTGTCAAGGCAACTCCGCTCTACAGGTGATTGAGCTAATCTCACCCAAGTCGGGTCGGCGCATGTCGGTTACCGACTTCTTAAACGGACAGCACAGCCGATCGAACTAAGCTCTAGGGGTCTACCGGTGAAGCCGGCGATGCATCACTGTCGGTGTACGACGGCTACAAGTCAATAATCTCTACCCGATGCCCGATCGTCTTGGTGAACTTGATCGTATCCGACCAAACGACCGCTGTTTTGGCGCAAACATGGCGCAAACTTTGGCGCAAAGTGCTATAATAAGCTTATGAGCTATCAGCCAGTATTCAAGGTCTCCGACCAGGTTCGTCGTCATCTGCAAGATATCGAGCGACTGCGCAGCACCATCACTAGCGGTCATATCCTGCCGGCAGTTGAGGCATCAGTACGCCATCGAGCCAGTGTTGAATCAGTCCATAGCTCTACCTCGATTGAAGGCAACCCGCTTGATATTAATCAGGTCAGAGCAGTCATCTCCTCCGACCGAGTCTTGACTAAGCAAGAGTATGCCGAGATTGAAGTATGTAACTATAAGCAAGCCCTCGACTACATAGACCGACGGCGACGAAGTGGCGGAGATATCGCTCTAGATGACATACTCGGGCTTCATCAGATCATCACCGACCGATTACTAGACAGCACTCGTAGTGGTAAAATTCGCCATAGACCGGTCTATATTGAAAATGAGCAACATCAGATTATCTACACCGCCGTCGACGCACCCCGAGTAAAGAATGAATTAATAGATTTACTGAACTGGGTCAAAGATAATCAGTTCGTCCTCCACCCCGTTATTATCGGGGCGATCATCCATTTTCACCTTGCCGCCATCCACCCCTTCAGTGATGGCAACGGACGTACCGCCCGAGCTACTACCGCTCTTTACCTAGCGCTCGCCCACTACGACAATGATGGCACCCTGACTCTCGATACTTACTATGCCAGCGATCGACCGAGCTACTACGCTATTCTCCGACGTCTCAACGGAGAGAACTACACCAGCTCTCAACAAGCCGACCTGACACCCTGGCTGGAATACTTCACTGAAGGATATCTGACTTCACTCCGTGTACTGGATGCTGAGATCCGCTTGCTTAGTCTTGCTACGCTTACCGATAAACCAGCCCTTGACCGCCACGATCAAGATATTATCAGCTACGCAGCTAAGTTTGGCTCGCTGAGTATAAGCGAGGCAGAAAGTATCTTACCCGAGCTAAGTCGTCGCACCATCCAACACCACCTCAAGCACCTAGTCGACCGGGGCTATCTCGACCTTATCGGCGCTACTCACGAGGCTAAATACGTATTGCATCAGTCAGATTAGCGGGTGATAGTTAGCTCAGCCCTATCTGCCGCTATCACCACTAGCGCAGGTATCGGTAGCGGCGGCAGTGTCGTTACTGGCTTCATCGCTATTATTACCGCCGACCGGCTCCCTACCGGAATGACTGTCACGCCTAGCTAGTGCCTGACGCAGTGCCTGATGCACGATAGGTCGGTCAGTTAGCTGAGCCATCCCTTTCTCCAGCATAGCCTGCTCTTCGGCTGGATAGTAACCCAGCACCGGTGACCTTAGCTGTTCAGCCGTGCCTGACGGCGTCGAAGCATCGCTACCCAACGTTTGCCTCTCCGGTAGACCACTCGGCTTAAACTTCTCCCTGTTCATGCGCCTCCTTCTTCTTATACTTGTCGTCATCAATCAAGAGAATCGGTACCTCGAAGCCTCTAGCAAATCGTTTATGACTATCGCTAATATCCCCCACGTCCGAGCCGTGGACAATGATACAGGACGGTTGCAACCGACCGTGGTGTACTGCCGGGTCACCTGAGATCCGCAGCAAGCCAACCTCATTATAAGTATGTTTCCATTCATAACCGTCTTCGTTTCGCCACTTAGCGCAATCATCCATGAAGCGCTGACAGGTGGTCATAGATGTCTGACCGTGCATCATCGACGGATAAAACACGCCCCGACCGTGCTCCATCCAGCCGTCACGATAGTTCATGCCGATCAGAGCACCGGGATTAATCTGACTAAAGCCCAGCGCCACTTCGCCATGATGCCTACCGGTCACATAATTCAGATACTTGTCACCGATGCAGCTGGTTGAGATAGTTGAGGTACCCATCGCCCTATTCCATATACCGGGATCTTTCATCAGCTCCCGAAAGATACCCTTCATGTTGTAGGAAAAGACCGTATGGCTCAGGATGTTGAACGGCGCTCCGACCAGCTTAGTTACCTTAATCAAGTTGCCCTGAGCGTCTTCAACGGTAGCATGCTCAATCCCCTCGCCGTGGCTATCGACATCAAACATAGCTCGGTTCCAATCATCCGTAACATAGCGATAAGCCTTGTCGTATAGTCGAGCCAATGCGCCGTCCAGCTTGGTCACCTCAGCCCGCCCCAACTCACCGGCAACCGGCACAAACAGGCCTGACTGCTGGATAGCGTCAAGTATCTCGTCATTCTCGAGCCAGCCTTCCGACATCACTCTGGCTAGCCGGATCGTCGCCCGGTCATCATCGTCTAAGATACCTTCCTGCTCAAGCTCTTCCCAGTTAAAGCTATCTATCTGAAAAGGTCTCGAGGCCGGATCAAGCATAGACTCGACGGCTTGGTACATATAGTCGCTGTCGTCGATCAGACCATAGCCGATCCGCTCCGACACGACGGCATCGTAATTCTCCAGCTCCTCGAGTGTCGAGATATCCCACTTATTGCGACTACGCATCAGGGCGACCAGACTAGCCCTAGTGTCATCATCCAGCGACAGCTCTTCCGCCTGACACAACTGGTCAAATAACTGGCGACCACTCTCTTTTCCTTCTGTCAATACCGCTAGATTAGTTAGCCGAGCCCTATCATACGGCATCAGGTCAAGCCCGGTCAGCATATCGAGATGACGACGGACATTACGCAGCTGATCCGGATCCATCTCCAGCAGATTGTCGATAGCATAGGTGTTATAAAAAGCTACATGCCCCAGATAATCGTCGCCCAGCACTTGATCGCCGCCCTTCAGGCATAGCTGAAGTAGCTGAGCATAGCTATCCGGGTCGGTAATCAGGGGAAATTTATCCTGTAGCTGTGTCAGTGTCGCACCCAGGTGTCGTAGACTCTCCGGCGGTATATCCGGAGTATCAATTACCCGCTCAATGACAGATATCGCATCAGGATCATCTAATTGGCCCGCTGACCTCAACACCTCAATGATATTGATCGGGTCAGCCGGGTCGTCCGAGTGATCCCGTAAGTAAGCGTCATACAGTTCTTCGTCACCACCGGCAAGAGCTTCAAGCCAATATTTGCCCGTCGGCCCACGCTCGCCAAACTCCCACACACGCATCCAGTTGAGCTCGGGGAACTCCTCTCGATAAGTCTTGTAGAAGCGACAATAGCTCAGCTGCCGAGGTGTCAATCGCTCGACTATCTCAGGCATGCCGGGGATATGACCGACTGTCAAGCCAAGAGCGCTGTCGTAAGTATCGTCCGGAACACGCATTTCATTTACCGCCAGCCGGAAAGTATCATTGGGTAGTCCGGCAGTAAGCAATTCACTTAGCTCATCATGACGAGATATGACACCTAGCTCGCACAACTGACTAGCCACCACATTCAGGTCGATGGAGGGGATATCATCTGTATCGTGAGCGGTATTATCGACGCTATCAGAGTCGCCAGTAGCATTATCGGCACCATTATTTACCTTATCCGTCTCTTCCTCATCAGCTCTTTGATTGAGGTCAAAGGCTTGGTCGCTAGCCACCGCCCGCCAATACTTAGTCACCTTAGCTTCGGGACAGATACGCAGACTAACCAAACCCTTGCCTTGATGCCGTTGATAACAGCTCATGATGTCGTCATACAGCTGACCGATATTACCCTGATTGATCAACCCCGCCCGAGCTAGAGCCTCTTGTGCCTCCAGATCACCTTTAATCGCTTGCCGATACTGCTCGGGTGGCATATTTGCTTTACCCAGCTGAGCAGCCCCACCAAGAGTGGCAACCAGGCGAGCTAACGCCTGCTTCTTTTGATGGTGTTGATTAGCTAGCTGACCGATCGACTCTACACCAGTAGACTCAGGCGTAATATAGTCTGGCGCTATTGGACGTTTATTCTGACTATCCACAAAGTTTCACTATCAAGCTTAACATCAGCACCTAGCTACCAGTCACGATACAGCCCAGCATTATATCCCTTAACAAAGTCGTCCACGCTAGCTTCTCTGCCGTCAACCTGGCATTCACTGAGATAGCGTTCTATAGATAGAATTCCAAAGCTAGATACTCTGGCCTCAGCGCCGTAACGTGACAAATTAGTTTTAGCTGGATCATCGAGTAGAGTGCCAGCCTCACCCAGACCTGTTCTATTTTCAAATATTCTATCTACTAACTCTACGACTAGAGTATTAACACCGTTCAGATACTTCTGCTCACGTTGTACCATAGCTCGCCAGTTAGCCTTTTGTTCATCACTATATTTGGTATTATAATCATTGACGAAGCTATCCAGAGAGTACTCTGTCTCATCGTTATTACCAGGTTGAAAATCCACTTGGAATTGACTCAAAGCTATTTGCCCTAGAGTATTTAGCACATAAGTACCTGGTCGAGGACCTGTGTTAAGTAACTCCCTGGCGCCACCTAAATACTCGTCGGTGAGTCGCTTCTCCTCGACCATATCACTAATCTCCTCATTAATATAGTCGACACCCTGATTAATATTAGCTTTGAAAGAGCTAATATAGCCCGTTGCCCCCAATTGATCAATCTCATCAACCGTGCGATTTAACAGCTCTTGGGCAAGCCCGGCTCTGCCAAGATCAGTCAATTTTCTATCTTCATTCACGCCCGTAAACAGGCTGTCGTACACGATATGATCAGAAGCAGTCAAACCGCGCTCCTTGACATTACTCTGTAAATCGCCCTTGGTTATCTTAGGCTCCTCCCATGACACTACCTTATCGGTACTATATTCTGGCTGCCCCGACTTCTTAGCCAAATAGTCGAGTAGCTCTGGTCCGTAACCATCACTATTTGCGTGATCGTAGAAGTCTTGGCGTCGCTCAGCGTCCTCTTGCCATGCTTTCCTATCATCATACCAACCAGATACAATCTCACCATATGCGTTTAGCACCGGCTCACCTTGGTCAGAAAAGGCTATTAATCGACCCAGCCCCTTGTCTCTAGCAAATTGCTCAATTTTAACTACATCACCCAAATTGTCTTCACCTTTATTAGCTATAAACTCTTGCTTAAATTGCTTGACAATCCTCTCCATATAATCCGAACGCTCTCGCTTCTCCTTGTCGCTAAGAGCACCGAACTCACCAACGGTCGGTCCTTGCCACCACCTAACGGTGGACCTAGGCGATGAACTACCGGATGATTCTCCACTACTCGACGATGGATTGCCTGACGAACTACCGCTCCCCTCGGGGGTGCTTGGAGTACCACTTGAGCCGCCCGAAGCACTAGCTCCGCTACCCGGGCTACCTGATTGTCCGCTGCCTACACCACCACCGCCCCGACTGCGTGACGAAGAGGATGACTGACTACTTGATGAACTACTTGACGAAGAAGATGAGCTTGATGAGCTGCTCGCCGAAGAGGACGACGAGCTACCCGACGAAGAGGACGAGCTACTTGAGCTACTTGATGAAGTCGATGAGCTGCTACTCGAAGATGAGCTTGACGAGCTGCTCGACGAAGAGCTTGTTGAACCGCTTGATGACGAGGAAGATGAACTGCCCGACGATTCTCCACTGCCCGACGATGGGTTGCCCGACGAACTACCACTCCCCCCTCGGGGGGTGCTTGGAGTACCACTTGAACCGTCCGATGATGGAGTTGGAGTTGGTGGATTCGCTTCTTCTTCCGGTGCCGTCTCTACCCTGGCCGGACGCTCAAATAGCTCGTCATCGGTGGACAGCCTACGGGTTCCCCGATATCCCGGTATCGGTGGCAGTGGCTCAACATCCGGCATGACCGGCACCGAGCTAATCACCTGATCGACCGGTGGTGTGATGTCATAGCCGGTCAGCGTATTGACCATTTCCTTAGCCGTCTGAGTGAAGCTATCCGCCGTACCGGGGCCAACCTCAGTGGCTAAGACCATACCGGTCTTAGTGTTAACTACCTCAAGGAAAGCATAGTTGCGGTTCTCTATCATGTCGGATACTCCCGGCTGAGTAATAGCATCCGGGTTAAAGTTGATAAGTCCGTTATCCTCCACGATAACGTTGCCTACTGAGAACGGATTGCCCTGGGTGCCTCTGGTCGGCGAAACCATCAGCTTGATATGACCCTCTCTGGCAGCCTGGATGATATCTTCACGACTCATCGACATACCATAACCATACGAGCCACCTCTCGGGTTGAAGATATAGCTGCTACCCTCACCGTGATGACCAAGCAGTTCGTTATAGTCCGGACGCTCAATGCCGTAGTCGAGCCAACCGGCTCGATGGAAGGTTGGATTGCCCTTCACGGCATCTTCTGCCGAGATAGTCACCTGATGTTCCTGCGGCTCGTAGTCAAAGTGTTTCTCCACCTTGTACCCTTCAGCCTGCCACTGCTTGATCTGATCGTGGTTAATCTCGCCCTCTCGATAGAACTGCTTCTCCGGCTGATTACCGCCGGCTACCACTTCGCCTACTGCGCCACCACTAGGTGTATTCAAGAGGTTACCTAGGGCAGTCCTGGCTGCATTAGGCGCATCGCCATGCTGTCCGGCCAGCATATCTTCAACCGCCCCGTGTACGTCGTCCCTAGCAAATGCCGCAATCTCTTGCCCTATAGTTGAGAAGGCTAGTGTCCTGGCAGTCGTAACAGCCCATTCCTTAGCCACTCGGCGGCGACGGAGCTTCTTGGCTACTCTATCTCTAGCAGCCTGCATTTCGTAAGCCTTAATTATCTGCTCTCTGACATTCTCAGGCACATTGTCCCAGTTGAGCAATGCGCCGTTCACATCAGGAAACACCGCACCGTAAGCCTGGGTGGCTGCGCTAAGACCATCCATCAGCTGGTCCTTGTATCTACCGAGTTCCAAGTTAGGATCTTTGTTGGTACGGATGTAGGCTTGCTCCAGAGCGAACTGACGAGAGGTCAGCTCATTTCTGACCACCTCGGCATCGCCACCACCACTATAGTAGTCAATCAAGTCGACACCTTCATTGCGACCGACCTCCCTGGCGACCACCAGGTCAGCCAAGACTTGACGCATCCGGTCAGCATCACCCGAGGCGATCGCCTGGTCCATCGCCTCCATATACGACTCCGCCGTCCGCATCTCGGGTAGAGTCTCGGCGAGTTCCATTTCGTACTTATTGTCCTCGTCGACCTGGCCACCTTCGGCGATTCGGCGAGCCAGATCAGCTCGGTCAATCTTGACTTGCTCATTTTCCTTGACCCCAGCCAGCACACCTGCTACTACGGCACTACCGCCAAACGAAACCGCCTGAACTGCCCGGTTACGAGCAACCGCTCCGCCTATCCAGCTGGCCAGACCGGCCACCCCGGCCACCGCTTCAGGCTTGATAGAGAGAGTCCAACCTGTCTTTTTCCGCTCAAACTTAGCTACCAGCTTGTCAATCGCTCGTTCGTGATGACCTGAGTTAACACCCTCTGCCGAAGTACCTTGGTACATCTTAAAGCCTCGCATGACGTCATTTAGCGCTCGACCGTGATCAACCTGCCCCTTGATGTAAATAGCACTGGTAAGATAGTTGTCTAGGATAGGCATGCCCTCGTTGCCCATCAGGTCGTTATTGATCCGTCTGGCCTCCTCGATGAACGCCTCTTCATTGCCATTCTTGACGAAGGTCTTTACCGCCCGACGCATCGCCTTGTAGGCCTCGCTATCCGGGCTTAGCTGCTCACGCTCTTCACCGACGGTATCAGTAAAGAAGTCGCTATCCTGGGTCATCCGCCAGATCAGTGCCTGCTCCGTCTCAGCGCTCGACGCTGATCCGTCGCCTGAGTTCACCCCCAGAGTGTGAGCAAAGTCCTTAGAGTACTGTTCCTTGAGTTCCCGTTGGTACTTAAACTCATAGTAGTCTCGGAAGATCTTACCCTTCCAGAGGCGAGCCACCGCACCCCTCACCCTGGCGCCCAGCTTGAGCTTGCCTTTGGCATTGAGATCTTCCGGCTTTGGCGTCAGCTCCTTATCCAGCTTACGTTTGGCGTCTATGTACGCCTTCATCTCAACGATACGACTGCGGTCAACACTCGCCATGTTCACATTCTCGGCGTCGTTATCTCGCACCATTCGACGGATCCTCTGCTCTAAGGTGGCGCTGTACTGCTGTCTCTTCTGCCAAAACTCAGGGTCATTAGGGTCGCCCTTACTCAGCCTAGTCTTTTCCTTCTCTTCCGACTCTAACAGTTGATTGACCTGACTCTTGGACAGTCCCAGCACGAGTGGCGTTAGCTCAGCTAAACGCTTGAACTCTTCCTGCGTCATCCCTCGTGGATCGGGCACACCCGGTTCGGATGCGTTGTAACACTGAATAAAATCACCAAAATTTGTTCCTTCGCCATCTTTAAAGGTCTCCATCACCTCTTCGTACCGCTCTTTACTGAAGCTCTTCATCATTAACTCAGTGTAGAGCAAACTCCTAGCCCCTTTATAGACATTTCTGTTAAAGATTTGTCCGATCAGTTTCCTACGAGGTGCCAGGAACTCCTCTAGCTCAGCCCGAGCTAGTTCGTTTGCCTTCTCCCGATCAGATTTAGCTAGTTCGTTTACCTTATCTATTTCCATCTGGTAGAGTTTGGCTTGAGCTTGGTTGTATGCCTGACACTCCTTGAGACCTTTGGGCACTTTATCGCCTTGGTATTTTACTAAAACTTTTTTAATATCAGGTGGGACTACCCCATCCTTTAGATCCTCCAGGTCGTCGTCAAAGTCCAGCAGTTCATTTATACTATCCGCCGATAGCTCCTTGGCCATCGCCAAATGCTTGCGGTACGACGCCACTTCCTCTTCGGTCAAAAGGTTAATGCCATCTCGGCTCATCAAAGCGTCACTAATGACACCTTCCGGTTTATTATCAAGTTGATTCAATAGTATATCGCCACGATCTTTACTACTGGATTCATCATATCGATTAAACTTATCTCGATCTACCAGTATACCAATGGCGTCGCGAACCTCTGGGCTAGTGCTCTGATATTCCTGGCGCAGATCCTCGGTCTCCAGCAGCCTATTGGCTCCCTCTATCAGTATTTGATAAATCTCTTCCTTCGCCGAATCGTATTCCCGACGCTCTTCAGGAGTCTTGGGGCGAGTATCTGTATACTTCTCAATAATCTTTCTAGCTCCGAGAGAGGTAATCTTATTGTCAGACTTTCCTAGCCTATAGTCTAGGTCAAGCAACCCTTTTATGCTGTCTGCTGATAAACTTGTAGCTATGGCTAAGTGTTTGCGGTACGCTTCTATCTCAGCATCAGTCAAGAGATTTATGTTCTCTTTCTTTAATAAGTAGTCATGGATGGCGTCATCGTAGAGTCCTGAGTCTTTAAGGTCATTGCTGAGCACCTTAGCTAACTCACTACGAGGCGATCCATCTTCCTCGGTGACATTCCAACAAAACTGCATCAGACTGTTAACTACCTTCTTTGTATCATCGTCGCACGCCTGATATTCCTGACGCAGATCCTCAGTCTGCCTAATCCGCTCTGCCTTTTGGCGAATCAAGTCTCTTAGCTCGGTACTAAAGCCTGAGCCTTCACCTTCGGTCTCGCTCCGATTCTTAGCGTTGGCTACGCCATTCTTAAATATGCCCGATTGGATAATCCGCCTAACATCACTATCCGGCAAAGCATCCAAGTCGTTCAGTAATCCGTTTAGCTGATAACACTCCTTGCCGTTTAGACCATCAGCGTCTTGGATGGATTTAACTATCATCTCGGCTGCGCTATTTACCTCGCCACCATATTGCTGCTGCAGCTCCGCCATCCGTTCCTGCCCCAACGGACGAATGAACGCTTGTTTTAGCAGCTCGCTACGCATCTTGTCATTGAGCACCTGCTCGCCAACATACTTCGACATGTCCTCACGAAGCTTTGACAAGTCCTCAGACGACGGTTCTTCCTCATTCTTAGCGTTGCCCTGCTTTTCGCTCCTGCCCTCACCCCCGGTCGGTGATTCCGGTTGCTCCTTCTCTGACTCTTGCCCAGACGAAGGATTTACCTCAGGTCTAGGTTGAGGTGCAGGCTCAGGCTGAGAAGTCGCACTCGACTGCTTGGGCTTCGATTTGCCAGTAACAGCCTCAGCAGCCTCACGAGTCTGAGCGATGATCCTACTATGAGAATTACCAACTAAATCGGCTGTCAGTTTACAGTACTCTTTGTTGCTTACAAAATCACTTAATCTTATCTCTTCAACTTTTTTGCTCAGCTCATGACGGCGTTGTGTAACATCGCTACGTAGTCGCTCCATCCCCTGCGGATCTTTCTCTGCCAAAATGGCAACTCCGTCAACCAGTTTATCCAGATCGTCCATCTGCTCATAGCTGAAGTTAGATATGACCTTAAATATTGAATTGGTGTCAGAATCAGAAAACTTACCCTCAATATTAAGAGTCCGTTCCAGATCATCGTCAAGCTCATCCAAGCGCTTCTCAAGGCTAGCCCTAGCCTTGCCCTTCGGCTCAAGAAGCGCCAAATGAGCTAAGAAACGTTCTCTGTCAACCGACTCCAACATAGCCTCTTGAACAACATCACTTTCATCGTCACCCAACATAGTCATGCGTCTGACCACTGCTCGGCGATTCTCGATGTTGTCCCAGTTCTTCTCGCCGGCGGGATTAGGCGCACCAGCTAGCTCAGTCGGGGGCTGTTTCTCACCCTCAGCACTATGTCGCTCCTCACCTTTACCCTCACCCCCAGTCGGCGATTCCGGTTGCTCTTTCCCCGGCTTCTGCCCAGACGAAGGATTTACCTCAGGTCTAGGTTGAGGTGCAGGCTCAGGCTGAGAAGTCGCACTCGCTTGTTCGCTGCCCTGCCCCTGCCCCTCGCCTCTACTTTTAGTAACAGCCTCAGCAGCCTCACGAGTCTGAGCGATGATACTACTATGAAAATTACCAGCTAAATCGGCTTCCCGTTTAAGCTGCTCTTCGAGATTTAGATTTAAAGAATCACTAAATCTTATCTCGTCAACTTCTTTGGTCAGCTTATTACGGCGTTCTGTAACATCGTCACGTAGTCGCTTCATCCCCTGCGGATTTTTCTCTGCCAAAATGGCGACTTCATCAACCAGTTTATCCAGCTCGTCCATCTGCTCATAGCTGAGGTTAGATATGACTTTAAATATTGTACTGGTGTCAGAATCAGAAAACTTATCCTCAATATTACGAGTCCGTTTCAGATCATCGCCAAGCTCCTTCCAGCGCTCCACAAGGCTAGGGCTAGCCTTGTCATCCGACTCAAGAATCGCCAAATGAGCTAAGAAAACTTCTCTCTGAACCGATTCCGCCATAGCCTCTTTAACAACAGCGCTTTCATCGTCGCCCAACATAGCAATGCGCCTAGCCGCTGCTAGGCGATTCTCGATGTTGTCCCAGTTCTTCTCGTCAACGGGATTAGGCTTATCTTCCGCTTTTTCCTGAATTACCGGCTTCTGCTGCTGAGGTTGAGCCTCCACGCCTTGTTGTTTAGGCTCTGGTATTACCTCAGGCTTGACAGCAGGCTTGGGCAATACCGCAGCAACCCATGGCGCCAATTCATCTGGTATTACCTCAGGCTTGGGCTTCGATTCGGAGTGTTGATGCCCCGCCGCCTGAGCCTCTTCAGCTAGCTTCTTTAGGCTACATAGCCCCTCTGCTGGCCAGGCAGTACTAGCTCTCTCGTACTCTTTTCTCGATTTATACTCATCACTATCAGGCTTCGACGCCCAGAGATCACCTTGCCACTTCTGCTGCAGCTCGGCCGGTAAGCTAACGTAGGCATGGAACGAGCTCTCCAGAGTAGCGAACTCCTCGTCATTGAGCCCCTCTTTAATGGCACCGACATAGTCAAGATGCCCCGCCGAGGCACTCTGACTATCCCTAGCCGGATACTCTTCGGCTAATTGACGCTGACGACTGGAGCTAATGTTGTGAAATACTATGTCGGGTATAGCCCGAGCACCGCCGGGGTCACTCTGATTTAGCTCATTTAGCCCCTGCAATACTTGCTGACGCCGCTCTAGCTCCTCGGTCTCGCTCTGACTGAGCTGCCAATCTTCCGCCGGGATACGATAGTGCTTATACTTTTGTTCCAGTCTACTATTTTTGTTCTTCATCTTCTCATCCAGATTTACTTAGTTACAGCACTAAGCATTTACCCCTAGGTAATAGGTGCGGAAGCGCATCATCGTCTCTAGTGCTACCTGCTGACCATTGACACCGCTCTGACGGAAGAAATCCTGGATCTCGGCATCAGTCAAGTCATCTTTATCCAGCATATTGCTCAGCTGCTCCAGTTGCTCGGCGTTTAGCGCATTGATCATCTCTCGGTCAATCTGGCTCATCAGCCGACTCCGTAGATCATCTATCAGCTGACGGCGCACCTCAGGGTCTTCACTACCGGCGATCTTTTTCTCATCTAGTATCTGGTTAAGGAATTGGTCTACTGGGTCTAGTGTCTGTTTGTCGTCCATCTTGCCTCCTCGGCGATCTAATTTATCTCCCCAGTATCATAGCACGCTAAGCATAAGTATGACAAATGTAGGTCCTTACCCTCTTCGTCTCTATCTGATACGCACCTCTCTAGTAGGGCCATCAGCACACTCGACACCGGTGCCGTTAGTAGAGTGGAGATCCTCAATGATTACGCCATCCGGATCGCCATCAAAGCAATAACTGATCATGACATGACGACCGGAGACACAATCACTATACTGGAATCGATCGCTCAGATAACCACGACCGACCGTCACATAGTTACCTCGGTCAATCCGGGCATAGCCATAATTCTGTGGTCGCCCGGAGTCATCGTAAGACGTCGGCTGATTGCCAACCAGATACAAGTCTCCCGCCAGGTCTTTACTCCCTCGAGCATCAACCAGCTGAAGCCGAACACTGCTCGGGTCATCTACCCCGTACCTGTCAGGGTTGTTGACTAAGATAATATTAGCTAATACCGGACAGTCGGCGAAGATTGGCTGAGTCCCTTCGCTAGGATGCGGAGCGATCGGGGCATCTATATCTAGAAGAACGTTGCGCCCGTCATCAAGGTCAGCCCGCACGATGGGATAGAGTGTCTCTCGCCCGTTATCCTTAGCGTGGGCGTCATCATCGTCGTCATAGTTGTAGTCATCGTCGATGGTGTCGTCGCAGTCGTCGTCATAGTCACGATCGTAGTTGTAGTCGTCGTCATAGTCACGATCGTAGTCACCGTCATCATCGCAGTCACGATCATAATCATCATCCACCCGCACCCCTACTGGCGTATTTAGAGCAGGCTTCTCTGATTCATCATCCACCCGGACACCCACAGGAGTATTCAGGGCAGGTCTGCCCGCCTTGTTGCGGCTATCGTCATCTGATAAATGACGCACCGCCATCTTAGCCAGGTTTCGCCTCACACTTTCTTTCTTATCTAAGTACCGAGCCTTGCTATAGCTAAAGTCAAAATCCTCGATACGGGCAAACCATTCATTATTGTCGCCCAGGTCGCTCCGACCACCTACACATCTCTCATTCATGCTCTATATAGTACAATATTACGCTAAATATGTCAAGATTATGTGTTAATACCGGTGGTACTTCAGGTAAATATCTCTTTTCTTATCCTTTATCTTGTCCAGTAATTTTGCCATCTTCTTATCTGATCTGTGAGCATAATCATATATAGGGTCAAACTCGCCTGCCACCGGCGGGAGGATGTAGCTAAGGTTAGTTGCGGTATTCAGTCGGTTGACTCCAGCTCCTCTCGCTCCCTTCTCGATTATCTGTCCTACTTGTTGTCTAGTATGGTCGTATCGCTCCTCGTCAGTCATATTTTTCAGTCTGATCTTTTCGTTCTGAACCATTGCCCAATCATGTAGAATATCCATAGTAGGCACCCCTCTCACTCTGTCGAATTTACTAAAGAAGTGATATGAGCTACACCACCTGGCGGCGCCCAACCCGCCACCGACGTTTTTCCCAGTCTTAAATATCTTCTTGAATACTTGATTGACATCTTTACGATACTGGCGATACGCAATCGTAGTCGGTTTATACAGTTTCCTCATATTATACCTATACTGCTCTCGCTTAATTCGATTAATTCGACCTTGCGTGGTGAAAGGATTATATTTTATCACTCGGCCGATGACACCCAATTCTTCTCTATCCTCCTCAAGCTTCTCTCTCTGTAGTTCCATCATACCGATTAAGCATTCCCCCTTCCCCAACTCTCTACCGAGTTCACCGATCACAAGCATACCAGCAATGTTTGGGTCTATTTTGCGCTCTTTTACATTACGTCTGAGTGCATCGAATCGATCTGCCAAATAGTCAGGAGTGTCTTCTAGTATTTCATCCAGCTTAGACTCATCTAGATTGATTGATTTGACCATATAATCTAGCTCGCCCACATAGCACGCTTGGTCGTAGCGTATGTTAGCTATGCCGGGAATAACAACAAACTCATCAGTTTCTCTGCCTTGTTTGTCTTTAACATGATGATCGTAATCAACATACCCGAATAGATTTCTCTTAGCCTCTATAGCATCAATTGACCAGCCCGGATTGTCATAACACATCTTTATCTTGTCTGTATACATGTACTTAATCGTCTCCGCCCAGGCTTTGCGACCAGTATCTCCATCGAAGTCATCCATATTATCAAAACTTAGCCTGTTATAAAGAGTTCGGAACACCTTACTGACAACCTTATAACGCTCTAGTCTCCACCACTCTTGCTCAGCCAGTTCCTGATTCAGCGGTTCAATACTTCGGGCGGTTTCTTTATCCAATGTTAGCTTGGCACGACTTATTGCATTCTGCACCTCTAACTTTTTATCTGGCGCCTCTATATCATCCGGCTCCACAGTTGCGGTTGATACTTCAGATGATGCAGTGTCAACCAGCTCGACAGTAGGACTTATCGCTGGCTGTGCGGTTTCATCCGACTCTGGCGTCACTAAGTTAGTCGCCAACGGTCGATCTTCTCCTCTATTTATGGTATCAACCTTTGACTTGATAATCTGCACAGCAGGCTCAGAAGTAGCTATTAGTTCTGGTTCTGGTTCTGGTTCTGGTTCTGGTTCTGGTTCTGGCTCTGGTTCTGGTTCTGGTTCTGGTTCTGGTTCTGGTTCTGGTTCTGGTTCTGGTTCTGGTT
>ERZ773083.965-NODE-965-length-21151-cov-4.185817_pt1 | contig 21151 bp, 16 predicted proteins | sample MGYA00511465_ERZ773083 | MGnify/ENA primary metagenome ERZ773083 (study PRJEB29015, sample SAMEA2738001) | human oral metagenome | biome: human oral; feature: human-associated habitat; material: dental | place: China | collected 2060 ... | reverse complement strand
GTGTCGAGGGTTCGAGCCCCTCCCGACTCACCATATGTAGTTTGGTCTGTTTTTACACCTGAAATTAGAGTTTGAAATGGTTCTTTATATTTGTAAAGGATCGTTTTTTGTTGGTTAATCTCTAGGTTCGTAAATAGATTTCGGGTTAATTGGTCTTTTTGCCAAGAATCGTCTGATTTCATCTTATCAGCCAGAGAATCTAGCTGGTTCATAAGCTCGTCCAGAATTTCTTGGACTTGGTCTGGATTAAAGATTTTTCATTAATCTCGTCGCGCTCGATTTGCAAGCTAGCGATATTCTCGCGATATTCCTCTAACTGCTCTTTTACCATCTCATGGTGGATCCGAAGGATGTAGCAAAGATTATGCTCGACTATAACTATCCGGTTTGGCGAGTTCTTGAAGAAGGCGAGCATGAATGACATGCGGGAAGATTTGAATCGAAAGTTCGGGTTTAAGACGGCATGTTGGGTGGATTTATAATATAGTATCTGTCGCATCGTAATATCGACACTACAGTGTTTCCGTTGAGTTTATTTGAGCTAATTATTTTGCCGCTAAACCTATAAGCTCATGAGCCAAATTTCCAGACCACAATGAGCCCGCTCTGTGAGACGTGTTAGGATTACTACTATATTTAGCAGCCAAACCTCTCAAGTTTTGTAAAATGTGTTGTTGGAGTTTGCCATAAGTTTCTCTAGCTACACCATCAGATTCAAAGTCTTTGCTCATTTCTCTAACTAGTCCATTGTAGAAACCATCAAATTGTCTTTCATCATAGGAATCATTGCTACCAATCAACTCTTGTAATTTTACAAATTCTTTGAACTCTGGGTCAAAAGGTAATTCGTGCCAGTCTTTACGGGAAATGTCTTTCATAGCGTGTGTCGCCATTTTTTCCGCGTAAGATATAGCGGAAATCATGGATGGTCTGATGCCTGTATCTCCTTGATGCTGTATTAAATAATCGTTAACATACTTCACTAGCTCTCCGGTTTGTTTCAAATCTACATGAACTTCTTCAGTAGTTTCATCTACTCTAATGTCCAAGCTTTCTAATAGCTTATTGAGTTCTTCGTCGGTAGTTTTTGGCTTTTCTAATGTACTATTTGCAGTATTTTTAACTAACCGCCTCAAAACATCAGAGGAAATTTCAATATTATTTTTATCTCTGCCTATACGACTAACGCGCTTTTCGACTTTTTGTTCGTAATTGGAAAGGTCGAAGACATATTTGTCTAGGTCTCTATAAATTGCAGAATACCTCCCATTCATGCGATCATCAACTATACGTTGTAATTCTGTGGTTTTTTCGATATGCGTTTGTTCGTCATCTTTAGAATCGTAATAATCTAGCATTGCGCTTAATAGTTCATGTACGCCGGGCATATTGTCATGTATAAACTCTCTGGCTCTATATAAGACGTCTTGAAGCTCAAGAGCATCTAATCTATTTCTTTCAAATTTATTAGTATCGCTAGTCGGGACCTCACGCTCGGCGCATAATAATTCATTCATGTTGCTTGGCGTAATTTTTGAAGTTAAAGCCGAAACAGTGTAATCAGCGGCGCCATATTGACCATAATGCCATGCGTAAGCTGAGCCGCCGGTACTGTTTTTTCTATTCAAAATTGACACTTCTGGGTCGTTTTGTCGCATCATAGGAATTACATTTTTCTTAAAAGCATCTAATTTATTTTTATCAAAATCATGAGCGTAGAGGTATTTTGATATAATGCCAATTTTATCCACATCTCCACTTTTCATTAAATCTTTTGTACCTTGCAAACAAGCTGTTAGTTCTTCAGAGTTTCTAGCCATACTCATAAAGTTATTGATTATTGAGGTTATTGGTAAACTACCTTGTGGGTTATTCACCATATACGTAGTTAAATCAAGAAACGAACCGGTTACTTCTGATGTATAAAGTTTTTCATCATAATGGGCTTTAAAAGTTGAACGTAGATCTTTGACAACTTTTTTCTCGTCATCGTTTGCTGTTTCTATTTTATTAAACTTATCAAGTTCTCCAGCCAGATTAATTATTTCTTGTGGGGTTTTAGCTAGACATTTTTCTAATGTGGTTTTATTCAACCCAAATTCCTGTATCATTTTTGGTAGAGCTTCACTGTATTGCTCATTCGTAAACCATTTAACAACATCGTCTTTTTTGTCTTCTATTAATAAACTCATATTGGCTGAATCTAGTCTGCCTTGACCGATGTAGCTACGAATGGACGAGAAGACAGTCGGGTTTTCCGCCTTAAAATCTGTTAAGGTATTATCTTCATCCCAACGTTCTAGTTCTATTTGTATTCGTTGTTGGCGTTTCCTTTCAGCTAATTCAGCTTCTGCTTTTGCTTTTTGTTCAGGTGTTTCTTCTACCGCTGGCTCTTCTTCGTCAGAATCATCCCAGTCAATATCATTTTCCCAATTCTCGCTATCCCAATCATCCTCATCTTCATCGTGTACTTTATCGAGCGATTTTTCAGCTTTAGGCATAAACTCTGGAAATTTGCCTGGGTTTTCCCATGATGTGTTTTGTAATTGTTTTGCGAAACCCGTGTCACTATTGGCTATTGCGGCAACGTCTTCCCAATCAGTGGGTTCTGAGTCTATTTTTTCCGAATTTATATAGTTTGGATTTGTCATGGTTCTATTCACCTATATCCTAGAATAATTTAATTATAGTATATTTTTTATGAAAAATCTTGGCTCAAAACTGGCATTTCTGGCGTTTTTACTTGTCAGACAAACGCTCTCATATTGCGCGAAAATACTCTAAAACGGCATTAGAAAATTGAAGTAATATTTGTCTTTATCTTCACGGTCTAGGTGAATATAAATGCGCTTCCCATAGTCGTAGTATATTTCTTTATCCCGAGTTCCAAGCAAAGTTTCGTCGTCAAACTCTCTTAGCGCCCATTTTGCGTCTCGGACGTTCGAATCGACAAGCACCATCTCTTTTAAGTCTTTATATTGATACGAAGCTAATATACCCTCGTGTTTTTCGTACAACTCGGTTAGTTGCCTTGCGGTAACTTCTATTGGCTTGTCATTTTTTGGCTTCTTATAAATGTGGCGTTTTGCCATAACTAACCTCCAATTCGAGGTTGCGCTTACCAAAAACGGTACGGTTCTATTTTATCATGTTTTGTCCGATAGAATGTCCGATAGAATTGTTGCTGACAGGGGCAGAATAAGTATAAGCTTGTCCGATAGAATCGATTTTTTGTCCGATAGAATGAAAACTAAGCTGTTTTTAGATAGTATTTTCGATATCGTCCAATGCCGCCAGATTTCAATATCCCTGACTTAACCATTCCAACTAGCTCGCGGTTTGCCATTTTGTCGTCGCCAACAGAATTCATGCCATTTAATTCTCGATAAGTGCTATTATTTATGCCGTCATCGTTATGATGTTTGAGATAAACGAGGCAGTTAAGCTGACGATCTTTCAGCTCATAATTGCCAAATTGTTTTAGCCATTCTTTATCTTCTGTTGAGATGAAAGCCGAAGTGAAAAGTGTCGCTTTGAAAGATTGGCCAGAAATATTCTCAAATACCGGTGCTTGTAGGCCTGCCTCACGAATAGTTTGTTTAATCGTTCTGACCCCACGGGCTTTTTGTTCAGTATATCCATTTTCCTTAAAGAAGTTCATAGTAAGTGGGTTACGTGTGATAGATTGCGTTGTTTCAAGTTCATCGATTGGCATTAAGCTTCGTCCTGGATTGATGATTTCGATTCTGTTGGCGTAAATATCAATTTGGATCCGCGAACTGCTAGTAGCGTAATCGCGGTGAACGATAGCATTAGCTAGCGCCTCGCGAATTGCGATTTCTGGGATTACCAAATAGTCTTGACGCTTGCCATCGGGACCAATCATGCCACGTACTGGAAGCTTGCTCTTTATAAATGAAAAGGCGTGTTCAAATTGGTCGATTACGCAACCATCAAATTCTCGGCTGTCAGTATAAGTTAAGCTGGCGTCGCCAACGACTTTATCGGCTTCTGGATATTGAGTTACAGCAATGTTCATTGTTGGCGCAATGACTTCTTTGAGAGACATTCCATTTCCAAATGCGAGAAGTCCAAAGAGACTTACCTTGCCGTCAATAATAGCTTTCTGTTTCTTCAATATTTCTTCTTTAGAAAAACGCTGATAAACATTGTTGTTCCGAGAATTTAGTAAATCGATATAATCCCTAATTTTGCGCTCATCTAGAACTTCACGATAATCTACGTCATAAGTAAAGGTTTCGGCACCACCTTGTGCTGCCGCAGAAAAGCGCATAATATCTTCACTTGTGGCCTTGACGTTCGCCGAACCGACTCTAATGTAGGTTCCATGCTCTGCTCCACGCTTTTTCGAGAACAGTGGACGCATGATTGCCGGAAGTGGATCAATAATTACTAAAACATGGCTATCTTCTACTGAGACTACTGGGATAATCTTATGGTTAAACCCAGTGCCACATAAACTGACGAAATCTTTTTGTAAAGTATCTAATTCTTTTGCAGAAAGTCCGACCTCATCACCATTGTCGTTAACTCCTAAAAGGATTCTACCACCGTCCGTGTTCGAAAATGCACTAACTGTCATCCAAGCATTCTCAGGAAGTTTTCCGTGAGTCGCGCTTTTAAATTCTAGCCTTTCGCTTTCTGGTTCCGATATAGTATTTACCATATTCTTATTATAATACCTTGAAGTTATTCTTTAGTGTTTTTACCTGAACTAATCTCTTTTAGCTCTTTGTCTTGTTCTGAACTAATTTTATATACTTGCGAATAATTAATTTCAGTCAACCCGTTTTCTTCTATTTCCGCAATATCTTTAGGCGGATTTAGAGATAGGTGAAACTCTGTACCTAGGTCAATTTCGTCAATTACTGCGCTGACGGCATTTTCTAGTTGAGTTTTTACTTCTATTTTCTTTTTTCCGAATGTCTCAAGACCTTGATCTATAGCTGTGCTAATATCTTCGCTGATTTTTACATCTAAAACTTTTTTAACAACTTCATCTTTCTGATCTAATTTAGAATTGTCTTTTCCTGCCTCTTTTAAAGATTTTAACGTCAGTCGCGATATTTCAGAATCAAACCAGTCTTTTCGTATCTTTATGCAGGACCAAGCAATACCAATCACAACAACTACCCATTTGAAAAAACCGACATTATCAATCAGGATTTGATACCATTCGGTGCCGTTATCAAACCCCCTGAAAGTTAGGCCGTTCTTCTCAGTGATACCAATTTTCGCAAAAATTCCACTAATTCTATTATTGAACTCATTTAGCTCATCAAAATTTTTTATGTTATCTGGTAATTTAATATTAATAACATATTCTTCCTGATTTGGCGCAAAAACACTGACGATCTTGGCTAGCGTTGGAATCATAGTATTTATTTGAGCGATGAATGAGTCCAGTTTATTGTAATCTGGTGTGCTTAACTCAAAGTCGTCAATATTTTCGAATCTTTCAAATATAACTTTAGTGTCATCTGGATAAATGCTTTCGTCTACCAATTTTAAATCTAGCATACTGCGCACCAATTTGCTTGTTGCTTTAAATCCACTAATTTTGTATGCTTGACCGCCATAGATTGGCGACGATTGTAGTGATAACTGTTTTTGTCCGCCTAATGCTTGGGCTATTTGTTGTTTTACTACGCCTATTCGCATAGGTTTCCTCCGTTTATCTTATTTTTTATTTTATTATAAATATAATAATTATACAACTTTGTCAAACCGATTATGTTTATTTCATTGGCATTGGAACTCTAAAGAGAGTTTTTTGCAATGACGATGGAGCATTAAAGCCGATAGCTTTTCTTCTATATATTTATATATGGTTCGTAATCTTGTTGGTTGTCATGACGCTAGTAGCTACGTAAAGGCTGAGATATCGCTCATCATATGTAATTGGTCTGTTTTGGTGTATCTTTGCCGAGTTCAGTGTATTGCTCGGCAATAAGGTCTATCTGGCGCTGTTTGTTGTTCTTCTCGACTTATATACTACGCCTGTGCTCTTTTTCTTTAATGGTTCAAAGTAGGATATTTCGCTTATGTTTTCCACAAGTCATTCTCTGTTTACCATATTCGTTTTGACAAGAATATTGATATATTACATAATATTGTGATACAATAAAAGTATATTCCGATGCGGGTAATTCGAACGGAGAGATACCTAAGAAGAGCCCGTTTTTTTGTTATTTATCCTTCTTCTTGTATTCAATCTTTTTCTTGATATCAACGTTGTCCAAGAAATCTACGTATTTAGGGGTGAATGGGCGATATAGAGAAGATGCGGAGTGGTGGTTTTCTTCTTGTCAACCAACTACCGTACAGATGCGGCGCGTCATGTCGTCTGCCACATCAAGAAACTCCGTGCAACACTCACCAGCAAAAGATGGTGTGACTGTCTATAGCTATAATAAGTTTTTAAATAATAGGTTCCAGACGGGGCTTATTTTTTTGCATCAAGAAGAAGTTTTGAGACATATTTTGATTTTAGTATTTTATATTTTTTGCGGTCGAAATTAGCTTTTCTAGCAAATTCATATTTTTTTTCAAGATATTCATATGCCTTATATGGATTAGCAATCAAAAAATCACGTAGAATAATAAAGTCTTTGTAGGAATCACTTGAAGTCAAACAAATATGTATATGAAAATCACCTTCCTTAGTTTCTTCTTCTCGACTTGCTAAAAATATTCTATTATCATGGCTATCATTTCCTTCATGATAGCCATTTTTAACCAAAATATCACGGATATTCCTCATCTCCGTCTTATCAGAAACTCCGACTAAAATGTCGACAATATTTTTCCCACCGATCCCAACTGCACTACTTCCCACGTGCTCAATTGTGATGTTATTTGGTATCAAAGATTTGATGCGATTTTTCTCATTAACAAAGCGTTGTCTTAGAATATCTGAGTATTCATCTATACTTACCATTGTAAGTGTATTTTAGCATATCATTTTTATCTGCATTGTTTATCATATTTGACTCATTTAAATAATCCAAAGAGGATCAATAAATAAAAAAGAATAATCCTAAGAATTCCGCTTATCCTATCGAAAAATACCAAAATATGCTATGATAAAACAAATTAAATAATAAAATTCTTATCACAAAACTGAAAATATATCGGTTTTTTGTGGTAATAAAGGCGAACCTATGGAGAATAAAGAACAAATCCGCAATGTTGCCATTATTGCGCACGTTGATCACGGTAAAACAACCCTTGTTGACGCATTACTAAAGCAATCAAATACTTTTCGCAATAATCAAGCTGAAATGAGCCAGACCTTGATTATGGATTCTGGCGACCAAGAGCATGAGCGCGGAATCACAATTACAGCAAAACAAACCGCAGTACATTACAAAGGTTTTAAAATCAATATTATTGATACACCAGGACACGCGGATTTTTCTGGGGAAGTTGAACGTACTCTTAATATGGCAGATGGCGTGCTTTTAATCGTCGATGCCCAAGAAGGACCAATGCCACAAACCAAGTTTGTGCTTAAAAAGGCTCTTGATTTAAAGCTCAAGCCAGTTGTGATTATTAATAAAATTGATAAACCGGCTGCTCGTATCGACGAAGTGAAAGATGAAATTTCCGATCTCTTTTTAGAACTAGCCACCGATGAATCGCAGCTTAACTACCCAATTTATTATGCTATCGCGCGCGACGGTCGAGCTGGCAAAACCACAAATCTTGACGACGATCTTCACGTGATTTTTGATTCAATTATCAACGATATTCCTTCACCAAAAATTGATGAAGCAGAAGACAAAGGTTTGCAACTATTAGTTGCTTCACTTGCAGCCGATAATTATCTTGGTAAATATGCAATTGGCAAGATTTTTCGCGGCAAAATTAAGCACGGACAATCTGTAAAAGTTCTTAAAACAACTTTTGAAAACGGACAACCAAAAATCACTACAGAGAATGCTAAGATAGATCGTTTATTTGTCTATCGTGGACTCGGCAAAGAAGAAGAAACGGAAGCCTTTGCTGGCGACATTGTGGCGGTAACAGGGATTGCTGACGCTAATATCGGTGATACAATCGCCACGGGTGATAGCCCTGAAGCCCTGCCGACTATCGAGCTTGAGCCACCAACTCTCAGTATTTATATCGGACCAAACACTAGCCCATTAAAAGGTAAAGAAGGCGAATTTACCACTTCAAGACAAATTTCTGATCGTTTGCATAAAGAACTAGAAACAAATATTGCTCTAAAAATCGCGCAGGACGGACTTGGGTATAAAGTATCTGGACGAGGAGAGCTCCATCTCTCCGTTTTAATCGAAACTATGCGCCGTGAAGGCTATGAACTAGAAGCTGGGCGTCCTGAAGTGGTTTATAAAGAAATTAATGGTAAAAAATGCGAACCATTTGAAGAACTTACTATTGAAGTTGCGCCTGAGTATGTTGGTGCAGTCTCACAAGAACTAGGAATCAGAAAAGCAGAACTAAAAAGTCAGGAACTCACCTCGACCGGCGCTACTCGTTTTACATATGAAATTTCAACTGCTGCCATAATTGGACTTCGTAACCAGTTAATGACCGCTTCAAAAGGTACTGTTTTAATGTCTTCAATCCCTCAAGGATATCGTGAGATTGAAGGGAAATATAAACCTGAGCGTAATGGCGTTCTTATTTCTTTCGAAACTGGTACCTCGACTGCTTATGCTCTTGATATGGCGCAAGCCCGTGGTATCCTCTTTATTCCTCCCCAAGTACCTGTCTATCAGGGAATGATTGTTGGATTATCCAATAAAAAGGATGATATTGATATTAATGTCTGCCGTGAAAAGCAACTAACTAACATGCGCACCCACGCATCTGATGGAGCTATTCAGCTTACTCCGTACACGAATTTAAGTCTTGAGCAATGTCTCGATTTTCTACTTGATGATGAACTTCTTGAGGTTACGCCAAAGAGTCTACGCCTAAGAAAACGTCAGCTTGATCCAGTTAAACGTAAACGTGAAGCTAGGAATTAATAATTAAGATGGATTCCCGTCCCTATTTGATCGATTCACACTGTCATTTGCATGATCAAGAGTTTTTCGATCAAAAACAGCAGGTTGAATTGTTAGAAAAAGCTACAGCAAATCATGTTAAGAAAATTGTCTGTATTGGGACTAGCCATCAGGATTCTCTGAACGCTAAATCTTTTATTGATAGTCAGAAATTCCAATTATTTTGGACCTATGGCATTCATCCTTCAGAGCTTCAAACACCAAAACAAGCAGTAGATTTTTCAAAATTTAAGAACAAACCAGTTGCGATCGGTGAAGTCGGATTAGATTATCATTACGGCGAATCTGATCGGCAAGCACAGATTAAATTATTTGAGGAAATGCTAGATCTTGCAATCCGCTTTAATCTACCACTCGTCTTTCATATTCGTGAAGCTTTTGATGATTTTTTCGCTGTTTTAGATAATTTTAGTTCAAACGAAATTCGTGGCGTCGTCCACTCGTTCACCGATAATAAAAAGAATCTCAATAAATCGCTAAGTCGTAACTTTTTTATTGGCGTAAATGGTCTTGCAACTTATTCGACTTTACCAATGCCACCACTTGACCATATTATGTTAGAAACTGACGCACCATTTCTTGCGCCTGTCCCATATAGAGGACAGACCAATGATCCGTCTCATATCAAGGATATTGCCTGTTGGCTTTCACAAAAACTGCAAGTCGAAGAAGATGAGATTGCACGAATTACGACCAAAAATACTGAAACTTTATTTAGAATATAAAGAGCAAAATTACATTAAACCAAAGTAACATAAAATATAAAAAGAAGGATTGGTAAGTGAAAGAAACTAAACAAATCTATCTAGATTACGCGGCAGCTACACCAGTAGATGCGAGGGTTTTGTCAGCTATGCAACCATACTTCTCTGAAAAATTTTATAATCCATCAGCCTCATATTTGCCAGCCAAGCATCTTCGTGCTGAATATGAAGAAAAGAAGGCGGTTCTTGCAAATTCGATCGGTGCAAAATCGTCGGATCTTATTATTACTGCGGGTGCTACAGAATCGATTAACTTGGCTTTTACTGTTCTAAAAATCCCAAATTCGCATTGTCTAATTTTAAAAACTGAACATGCCGCCGTACGTGAGTCAGCCAAAAATCTCGCCTCGTCTTATAGTGAGGTGGCGGTTGATCGGACTGGTATGATTGATCTAACTGATTTGCGTAATAAAATTAGAGAAAATACAGTCCTTATTTCTGTTGCCCTTACTAATAATGAACTTGGAGTAATCCAGCCACTTGCAGAAATTAGTCAAATTATTCATGAAGTCAGAGAAGAACGCCTCAAAGTCAAGAATTTTACGCCGCTTTATCTACATTCTGATGCTTCACAGGCTATGCATTTAGTAGATATTTCAGTCGCGAGGCTTGGGGTCGATCTTTTGACGATTAATGCTGCGAAAATTTACGGACCTAAAGGGATTGGGGCGCTTTACACGGCTCATGGTATAAAATTATCACCAATTATCTTTGGTGGCGGACAAGAAATGGGCTTGCGTTCAGGCACTGAAAACGTCCCAGCACTTATTGGTTTTTCAGTAGCCTCCGAATTGGCAAAAAAACACCTTATAAGTAGCCGAAGGCAGTATCAAGAACTTGCTAAAATTTTCCGAAAAATCATCACAGATGGTTCAAAAATTCCTCCATTATGGCTGGGAAATATAAAACATCAACTTTCAAATTTTATTCCAGTATGTTTTAAAGGCTTAGATGCGGAGCGATTAATTTTTAAATTAGAAGATCAAGGAATTTATGTTTCAACAGGTGCTGCCTGTGCCGCCTCCAAGGGGCAAAAATCGCACGTTCTTTCAGCGATCGGTTTATCGGACGAAGAAATTGCAGGATCTTTGCGTATCACAATGGGGAAGGATACAACAAAAGAGGATATTGAATATGCTGCAAGAAAACTCGTAGACGTCGTTAATAATGAAGCTTATAGACTAAAATTAATTAAATAAAAATAAGAAATATTCAGAAACCGAGAATTATGCAAACACAAGATCAACGAAGTAAAATACAGACTTTAGGCACAGAAGGATATTGTAAAAAAACTGAACAAATTGTTTTTGTCGGAATGTCTGGCGGTGTAGACTCGTCACTTTCTGCGTTGCTCCTGAAAAATGCAGGATACAATGTTGTAGGTGTTTATATGAAAAATTGGTCAAGAGATCTCCCAGGGATGAAATGTCCGTGGGCGGAAGATCTTGCTGATGCAAAACGTGTTGCCACAAAACTTGACATTGATTTTCGCATCTTTGATTTTGAGGAAGAATATCGTCAAAAAGTGGTTGATTATATGCTAACTGAGTTTAAAAAAGGCAATACCCCGAATCCAGATATCATGTGCAATCAAGAAATAAAATTTAAACTATTTTATGATGTGGCTAGGACGCAGGGTGCAGATCTCATTGCAACCGGACACTACGCAAAAACTGATGGAAGAAATCTCAAAAAAGCTGTTGACCAGAATAAAGACCAAACCTATTTTCTTTATCGTATTTCTGAAGAGGCAATCAAGCACACTTTGTTTCCTCTTGGCAATCTATATAAAACTGACGTAAAAAGAATGGCGGCTGAAGCAGGGCTAGATAACGCTTATAAGAAGGAATCAATGGGAGTATGTTTTGTTGGCGAAGTCGGGATCCGAGATTTTTTGAAGGAATACTTTAAAGTCAATCCAGGCGCTATTGTTGATCGTGAAACTGGTCAGACGCTTGGTACTCACGAAGGTGCAATTTTTTACACAATTGGTCAACGACACGGGCTATCTCTTGGTGGAGGGCTGCCTTACTATATTGTTGATAAAGATATGGCTAAAAACATCGTTTATGTCTCCAAAAATCTTAATGATTCTGCGCTTTGGACTAAAAAATTATCACTTAAAGATGTTTTTTTACGACCAGAGTATCAATCTGATAGGGTTATTTCTACACCTCCTGAAGATATTGACGTGCGTATTCGTCATCGTGCTGCTCTCCAAAAAGCCAAGTTAAAAATAGAAAATAACAGCCTAGCAACACTTGAGTTTGCAACGGAATTTAAACGTCCTGCCTCAGGACAGTCCGCCGTCTTTTATCATGGAGACGTTTGTCTTGGTGGCGGAATTATTAAATAATCCATCCAAAATTGATATCATATGCCAGTTCTATTTTTCATGTAGTCTTATTTTTTAAAACAAGTTCCACCATGATTTATTTCAAAATCATGCGTAAATGATTCGATAAATTTATCAACGCCTAATTTTTCAACCTTTTCATCGATTCCATCGATTTCATAGTTCTTATCATTTTTATTAGTTACCGAAACTACGGAATTATCTGTCGGATTTAGTTTTATTGTGATGGTCGTTTGACCATTCCGACAAATTAGTTTTACCGTATTATCTCCGACAATGGCTTTTTGAATTGATATAATCGCAATAATTCCAAGTACACCAATTATAAATAAGATAATTAATTTTTTCATTCTGCTCCCCTTTTCTTGGAATTACATTTTATTAAATACTTAACTTCACCATAGCATATAGAAACGGTTATGTCTATATGGTGTAAAATAAACATAAAGAGTTTGACATATTATCAGATAGTATATAAAATGGAACAGACACTAAGATGTCGATCTTTAAAATAGTCTACTAGTGTAAGAAAGGGGGACCTATGAAAAATCAAAAGCATGCATTTTTCAAGACGATTAGCTATTGTCTTGCAATAGTCTGTATGGTTTTCATACTGGGGAGTGCAGTCTTTGCGGGCAACGGTAAGTACTTTCATTGGTCGCAATCGACCGAAAAGAAAATAGAATACATAGGTTGGATGAGTCCGCGTCAGGTTTCGGTCTACTTTATTGCTACATCACCTGAAAATGGTAGATTTGATGTGATGTTGCAGCACAAAGGTATGTTTGGTATATGGTTTAATACTACACATTGTGGTGCATCGCAAACATCGGAAAATCGATACGATGTACGAAACCACAATATGGTCCAAGGTCAGCCAAACTTGTTGATTTGGAACATTGATAGGAGTGCAGAATATCGGATAATTATGGAAAATCCGACGAAGCCACAAAATACGGTGATATCACGTTTTGAATCATGGTCGAGTAACCATAATTGACGACGTGAGATTGCCCATTATGTATACTACTAGACTATATATAAGGCACAGAAAACTGTGCCTTATATTCCAAATTATATGAAGGAATTGAAGAAAATGGATATCATACAACTTAATGGCGTTTCAAAAAGTTTTAAAAACAAAGTTATTCTTCGTGATATCAATTTAAATATCAAAAAAGGCGATTTTGTTGTAATTATGGGGGAAAGTGGTTGTGGCAAGACGACACTTTTAAATATGATAGCCATGCTCGAACCGGTTAGTTCTGGTGAAATAATCATAGATACAAAGGATATTAATCATCTGAAAAAAAGTGAAAAGGTCGATTTTTATCGCAATACTTTAGGTGTAATTTTCCAAGGATCACTTTTACAACCACACCTATCTATTGCCGAGAATATTGCTCTTCCAGGCATCTTTGCAAAAATTCCGAAAGATAAAAGAGAACAGCGCGTTCTACAACTATCTAATGAATTGGGGATTTCTGAAAAATTGAAAGAATTACCAAGTGAAGCTTCTGGCGGACAAGTTGAAAGAGCGTGTATAGCACGTGCTCTTTTTTTGAACCCAAAAATCATCATTGCTGACGAACCAACTAGTAGTTTAGATGAAGAAAATACAAACAATGTTCTGCATCTATTAGATCAAATTCGAGTTCAGTATAACATAACGATCATTGTTTCTAGTCATAATCGTCTAACTGCAAATTTTGCAACACAACTTCTATATATTAAGGATCAATCGATCTATGATGTCAGAAATTCTTAAATTATCAATCAAAGAGTTTCGCTCAAATCATAAAAGAAATTTTTTAGTTTCACTTTCTGCTGGCATTCTTTTTGTACTAATTCTCTTAATTGTCATAATGTCGTACGGAGTCGATAGGGCAATTTCATTTTATGCAAAGGGAGAAAATCAAGGTAAAATCTATCTTTTGACAAGATATATTGGTGAAGATGAAAACGATTTATATCGACGAATTATTCTTCAACGTGCAGCAAAATACCAAGGTAAAGTTGTCGATATTTCGAATATTCAGATTAAACAATCAGGTCAAGAAATTGAACCGACCGATATTATCTTAGAATTTAATTCATATATTATGGCAGAAAAATATTTCAGCCAAACAGATAAAAGAGAATTTGGATATAATAAAGACGATCTTACAATAACAGAACTCTTCAATAAGCAGATAAAAGCACATCAGGAATTAAAAAGAATAAAAGAAAAAAATATAACTCCAATCATCATTATTCTAACTTTCACCTCTATTATAATCTTTAGTTCCGTCTTTTCACATGTCATACGTAGTAGCGATGGAAATATTATCTTATATCACATAGCCGGAGCTAAAAATATACAAATCATCAGTCTATATTTTTTGTACATCCTTCAGATTTGCTGTGTAACATTATGTTTTATTATAATATCATCAGTACTATTAGTGTTTCCTGCTAGTTTGATTTTGCAAAAATATATCAATGAATGGTTACTTGCATATTTTCCAAATTCAACACAGGTCTACAGGACCTTTATAGGATTTGGACTAGATTGTTTGAAGGTAATTTTATGTTTATTCTTTTCGATTTTGACATCATTTGTGCTATGTCTAGATCAATTTTCATACAAAAGAGCTGTTGAGAGGATGAAAAAGGCTTAAAATGTTCATTTCCGATCTTTTCAAAATTAATTTGAAGAAAATATTCTTCAACAAAAAGAGAACAATAAACGTAATTGTCGCCTTTGGATCGATATTTGTACTAATTTTTACTATTAATTTCTTTATTGATGGGCTGATCGGATCATATATTGAAAAAGTTGAAGCTGATACAAACGGTGGTGTGGTTATTTCTGCAAAACAGAAAGATATTTCAAGCCAAGATAATTTCAATGATGCGGCAGCTAGGCAGAAAATAATTAATGACATTAAGAAACATAATGGAAAAATCTTAAAAAATGTAAAAACTATTGGATTTTTCCAACTCCCAGTGATCGAACAAGAAATTGTTAAAAATCTAATTGAAATAAGCATAGAAAATCTGCCAAAAGACACAATTCCAGTTATTGCTTCAACTTCATTTGGCGAACAGTTACTTGGCGAACATAGTGAAAGAATAGAAAAAGCTAAAAAAGTCAGTGATTACCAAAAATTTCGAGAAAAATTAGTTGGGAAAACTTTTGTTGATGAATATGGTGCAAAATATTTTATTGCAGGTTTAAACCGTGGAGAATATCACACTGGATCATTATCATTTGCTGAATTAGAAGGTATTGATACGACAATTTTTAATCTTTTTCTAGAAAAAATAAACACACCAGAGGTTAGGACAATTGCGATTGACAATGGTAATACAGCGAGTTGGCAAATTGGTAAAAATATTGAAAGTATGTATTCTGGTATCTTAGGTGATAATTCTAAAAAAATAAAAAAAGATACACCAATATATGCATATTTTAGTAATAGAAGTTTGGCATACAATTTTTTCAAAAATAGTAACGGTGAATTTTCCGAGATGTCTTCTCAAGATAATAACAAATATCTAATAAATCTTATTCTAGGTCTCTCTCCAGTCCAGATTTTTCTTTTTAATATTTTAAGAACTATCATTAGGATTATTTCTATTATCCTTTTAGTTATTGCAAGTATCATTATCGTATCTACAAATACTCGTTTAATCCTCCAAGATAAAGAAGAGATCAGCTTATACTATAGCCTAGGCGCTAGTAGTCGGCAAATCAAACAAAACTACATAATTAGATTTCTTATTCTAATTTTTATGTCGCTTTTTGCTGCCTTCATGATTACTTTATTATGTTTATTTATATTTCACCTTTGTAGAGGTAATTTGATCAATAACATCTATACTTTAAGTTTTTCTCTTAAACAAACACCTAATGTAAGCTGGTTGGGTTTTAGCTATTTTGACTTACTAGTCATCCTATTTACGTTATTATTAGCACCACTGTCGGTTTACTTAAATTCCAAAAACCTATCTCGTCACGTGATATAATACCAGATATGAATGCAAGCGAAATCCGACAAAAATTTCTTGAATATCAGCAAAGTCTTGGACATAAAATCATTGCTCCAGCACGTCTAGTTCTTGAAAATGACCCTACCACTCTTTTTACTGGCTCAGGTATGCAGCCGCTATTACCGTATTTACTTGGTCAGCCACACGCAGAGGGGAAACGTCTTGCTGATTCTCAGCCATGTTTACGTTTGCAGGATATTGAGGATGTTGGCGATCCGAGACACACTACGGTTTTTGAAATGCTTGGCAATTGGTCACTTGGTGATTATTTTAAAGAACAACAGATTCCTGCTTTTTTCAATTTTTTAACGGAGATTGTCGGTCTTGACCCAGAGAAAATTTACGTTACTTGTTTTATTGGTAATCAAAAATATGGTATTCCAAAAGATACCGAGTCGGCAAAAATTTGGCAAACTGTCTTTAAAAAAGCTGGTATTGATGCAAAAATAGCTGAAATTGGCACAGCAGAGCAAGGTGCCGAGAGAGGAATTAAAGAAGGTGAACATATCTTCTTCTATGACGACCACGAAAACTGGTGGAGCCGCGGCGGTGGGGTCGAAACTACGCCAATTGGTGATCCTTGTGGTCCAGATTCCGAAGTTTTTTATGATTTTGGTGAGGATAAACAGGACGTTGCGGAATATGGTAAATCGCATCCTGCTTCCGACGGCGCGCGCTTTATGGAAATTGGAAACCAAGTCTTTATGCAATATAAACGCAATGAGGATGGTAGCTTTTCTGAATTGAAGCATAAAAATATTGATTTTGGTGGTGGACTTGAACGTATTGCGGCTGCGGCTATTAACTCATTTGATGTATTTGAAACGTCCATGTTTAAGCCTCTTATTCAAAAGCTTGAAGAGATTTCTGGCAAACGATATAAAGAAAATACTAGCGATATGCGGATTATCGCAGACCATCTTCGTGGCGCATACTTATTATCAGCACAAGGACTTGTTCCAAGCAATCGTAAGCAAGGTTATGCTCTGCGTCGTTTAATTCGACGTGCAATTTTAAAGGCTCAAAATCTTGGTATTGAACAAGATTTTCTAGCACAGATTATTCCACTAATAGAAAAAAATTATGCTGATCTCTCTGACAGTATTCTTGATACTAGAAAAGAAGTCCTCCCAGTTCTTACAAGGGAAGAACAAGCTTTCCGTAAAACTCTAAAACGTGGACTAAAAGAACTTCATAAACTTAAAGAATCTGGTCTTACTGGTAAAGAACTTTTTATGTTACAAGATACCTATGGTTTCCCTCTCGAGCTTTCGACGGAAGAATCAAAAAGAGCAGGTATTAACTTAAATCAAAACTGGCGTGAAGAGTTTAATCAATGTTTAGTGGAACAACGAGAACGTTCAAAAACTGCTTCAAAAGGTATGTTTAAAGGCGGTCTGGAAGACCACAGTGAAATCTCGACAAAATATCATACTGCAACCCATCTGTTATTAGCTGCTTTACAGAAGCTGATTGATCCCAAAATTGGACAAGCTGGCTCAAATATCACGTCGGAACGCATGCGGTTTGATTTTAATCTAGCTAGAAAACTAGAAAAAGAAGAGATTAAGAAGCTTGAGGATCAGGTTAATATCTGGATTTCTGAAGATCACCCTGTAGTCTTTGCCGAATATGATAAAGAATATGCCAAAAATATTCTCCACGCCCATGGGCAATTCTGGGAGAAATACCCCAGCAAAGTCAAGGTTTACACGATTGGTGATTTTGAACATCCGATCTCACGCGAAATTTGTGGTGGACCCCACGTTGAGCACACTGGCTTACTCGGTAAATTTAAAATTAAAAAAGAAGAATCTTCTTCTGCCGGTGTTCGACGTATTAAAGCAGTTCTAGAAGATTAATTTGTGTAAAACTAATCATTTAAAATAAAGGATGCCGTTCGTTATAGTCTTTTTCTTTTGTTGGCGTATAATAAAACACATAAAGAGTGGAGATATATGGAACGATTAATTAATTATTTTATCCCTGAAAATTATAATTTAGAGCTTCGTATTAATAAACAAATTGAAGCAGTACAGGGTCATGTCATTGTTTCTGGCAAGCTTCAATCTGATTCTTTAAAACTACATGCTCGCGACTTACGAATTTCCAAGATCTTAATTAATGAACAAGAAGCTGTTTTTGAGTTTGATTCAGAAAAACAACTTCTTAATATTAGTCTTCCAAAGCTTAATCAGATTCAGAACCTTGATCAAACAAAAGACTCTACAATAATTGATATTCATTACAGTTTTAAACTTAGTCACAGTATGATCGGCATGTACCTTTCGACTTATCAATATCAGGGAAAAGAAGAACGTATTGTTTCAACTCAGTTTGAATCACATTATGCACGGATGATGTTTCCATGTATTGATGAGCCAGAGGCAAAGGCGACTTTTGATCTTAAAATCATCGATACTGATATTGAAGATACAGTCCTTAGTAATATGCCAGTCAAATCTGAAAGAGTTTTGATCTATAACTCTGTTAATGCCGACCTGAATCCCAAAGAAGACGCCTCTGCTCTTAATTTAAATACCAAGGTTTCAAGAAAAATTGTTATCTTTGAGACTACACCAAAAATGTCAACCTATCTCTTGGCAATTTGTATTGGTAAATTTAATAAAATGTCTGGAAAAAATCAGCATCATGTCGAAATAACAACTTATGCAGCACTTAATCAACCAATAGAGCGGCTAAAATTTGCTAATCAAATCGCGATGTCTACACTCGATTTTTATGATCAACTATTTGATTTTTCGTATCCATTACCAAAACTTGATCAAGTTGCTATTCCAGATTTTGATGCAGGTGCCATGGAGAACTGGGGGCTCGTTACTTATAGAGAATCTTGTCTCTTGGCTGATCAAAATACTCCAAAAACTACTAAGGAATATATTGCAACCGTTATAACACATGAGTTATCGCATCAGTGGTTTGGTAATCTTGTCACCATGAAATGGTGGGATAATCTCTGGCTTAACGAAAGTTTTGCCAATATGATGCAGTTTTATGCTGTAGATCATCTATATCCTGATTGGCAAATCTGGCAAGAGTATTTTACAGAAGATTGTCTCTATGCTCTTCGTCGAGACTCTCTTCAAAATGTGCAATCAGTTCAGCAAACAGTTTCTGATCCAGCCGAAATTGATAGTCTTTTTGATGGCGCAATTGTTTACGCTAAAGGATCACATTTGATTTTTATGCTCATGCGAGCAATTGGTGAACAGAATTTTTTCAAAGGTTTAAAAGACTATTTTCAGAAATTTCAATATAGGAACACAACTGGCGATGATCTTTGGGCTTGTTTACAAAAATATGCTGAATTTGACGTGAAAAAGTTGATGGATTCTTGGATTTTACAATCTGGTTTTCCAATCATTAACGGAAATCACCAACAACGTTTTCTGGCTGATGGATCTACAGATAAAACTACTTGGATTTTACCTAAAATATTGGATGATATGTCAGGACACTATATTATTCAGCTCTCTGATCCAGAATTTGCTCGAGAAATTGCTAATTTTAAACATCTCAAGTTTGAACAGAAACTTCGATTATTAGTTGATCGTAGTCTTTTAATGCGAACCTCGTATATGAAAACAAGTAGTGTTCTTGATCTGCTTCTGCAATTTAAAGAGGAGAAGCTGGAATCGATTTGGCAAATTATCCTTGTCATGATCTCAAACCTTAAAATTTTCTTTCCTCCCGATTCAGAGAATTTTAAACTATTCCAAAAATATATCATCTTACTCATTACGGATAATCTTTCGCGCTTGACCATAAATCCGTTACCGGAGGATACTCAAGATGATCTTAAACTTCGTCCACTGATCTTAGATTTTGCAATTTATGCTGAAAATCAAGATGTTATGCGATCACTTTCCGAGATTTATCACCAAAAAATTGGTGATAAAATGGATTTTACCACTGTTTCTCCAGAGCTCTTAGATTCGATTATTGCAGCTGAATTCAGATTTGATAAGGAAAAACATTTCGATAAATTATTAGATCGTTATAAGACTGAAGCAAACCCAGTATATAAATCAGTAATTCTTGACACTATCACTGATAGTCGTGATCCTAAACATATAGCACAGATAATTCATCTACTAGAGGATCAGGATACGGTGCGTTTACAGGACCATCTTTTCTTGCTCTCCGCATTACTTTCAAATTTTTGGTCTAAAAAAGATGCTTTTGCATGGTTTTATGAACATTGGGATTACATCAAGAAAATTACAGATAATAAATCTATTGATGACTATATAAGAATTGTTGGCGCACGTGTTAGTAATGAAGAAGAAGCGAAAGTTTTCTTTGCTTTTTGCCAAAATGAAAAAAAGAATCCAGCCGTCGCTCGTGCCATTAAAATTGCAGAATATGGTATTAAGATCACATTAGAATGGAAAAAACGAGAAGCTCAAGGAGTATATAATAAAATCAGCGAGATTATCCGATAACTTGGAGTATAAGATATGTTTTTTTGGGGATACTATAGTCAATTAATTTTGTAGCACGAAACGATTACAGAGAGTATATAACGTATATATAAAAATAAATAAAATCTATTTAGCAATTTTCAAAAATCTCAAAAAATCTTCCAAAAAACTCTTGCGATTTTTGAAGACCTGTACTACAATACTAACCAAGTTCAACAAGTCAATAAGTTGACCACTGTTATGAAGAGAAAACTGCGAGGTAATCTCCTGGACAAAACCAGCGAAGATTTCTAAGGATTATTCATAAAAATAATCCACATATTGCAAGGTTTTCATTTAACAATTTGGACAACGATGAAAAAATAGACTTGCATCGTATTTATCTAAATAAATACCTTCTCGGATTTAGGAAGATAGATACAGAACTAATAATCGAACTTCGATTACTAGTTAAGTCAATGCATAAAAAGGTAAATAAGGGCACTAATA
>ERZ773083.964-NODE-964-length-21178-cov-3.079250_pt1 | contig 21178 bp, 28 predicted proteins | sample MGYA00511465_ERZ773083 | MGnify/ENA primary metagenome ERZ773083 (study PRJEB29015, sample SAMEA2738001) | human oral metagenome | biome: human oral; feature: human-associated habitat; material: dental | place: China | collected 2060 ... | reverse complement strand
CTTTGACGATCGCGACGATGTCGTAGACCTCCTTATGAGCGATGGTGATATGAGTGAGCGCGAGGCGGAGGCTGCCGTGGACAGCTTGTCGCACGGTGAGTGCATATGGCTTTTGATGGACTATGCGCCCTTATAAAACCTATCATTGGAGCGATAGAAAATGCAGATAAAACCAATCGTAAAGCGTAACACTAAGGGAATATGGTGTTGCCGTCTGTATCTTGGGCGAGACTTTAGCGGTAAGCTGATACAGCCTTACACGTCTTTCCCCGCCGCAGCGAGCGAAGAAGAAGCGCAGGCTATGGCCGAGCTGTGGGCGGCATACCTTACCGCAGACGGTAAGGTTAAAAGTACCAATCTGGTGCAACTCTTGCGCGAGTACACGGAGCTTAAGCGACGCAATGGCGCAAGCCCAAACACAATCAGACAATACCAAAGCTTTGTCAAAAACCATATCTCAAAGTATTTACCGCGAGTTACGGTTGACACGCTTGTACCTGCGGACTTTACCGCATTTGAACAGCAGCTTTTAAAGCCACGAGAAGATGAAGGAGCGGGGCTATCGCGCAATACCGTTATCAACATCCATCAGTTTCTCCGCAGCGCCTACAATTACTTTGTTGCCTCCGGCATCTGCTCGATAAACCCGCTTTTTAACGTCGCGAAGCCCTCACAGGAGCGACATGAAGCGGTCTCGATGGAGGAGTGGGGTTTTGCCGAGATAGACAGAGCCATTACAAGCGTGCTTGATAAGTCCTTTTCGGCTCAAGAGTATAGCTTTGAGACGGTCTATGCGTTTGCCGCGTGGCTCGCGCTTAAGACCGGTATGCGATGCGGCGAGGTATGCGCAATTCGACGGCAAGACGTAAATCACATGCAGCGTTATATACACGTGTCTGGTACGGTTATCGAGGAGCCACGCCGCCCACCGTACCGCCGCGACGTAACAAAGGGCAGGCGGCACAGAAACGTCTCCATCACCGACGAAGACCTCGCTTTGATTGATAGGTATGCACAGTTGCAAGGTAAGTGTATGGGGGTGGCTATAAAGGGCGCTACGCCCCTTGTAAGCGTCACAGGGGCGTTTATGAGACCTACTAAGGTATCAAGCGCGTTTACCGCTCTCAGGCGCTCTCTTGAGCTTCCTGCTGGCATTACTTTCCACACACTCCGGCACACGCACGCCTCGTGGTGTCTCGCCAATGGAGTTGACCTAAAGACACTCTCGGAGCGTCTGGGGCATGCCGATGAAGCGACAACGCTCAGGATCTACGCACACGTACTTCCGGGACGAGACCGCGCCGCCGCAGAAGCTTTTGAGACGGCCGCAAAGCGCGTCACACAGACCTTTAATCTTGCAACTTAAGTTTTATAAACCATTTGCAATTTTTTGCAATGGAGCGTTTTTAATGTTTTGAGTAAAAGCATAAAAGCAAGAGTTAAACAATGCTTTTTAAAGTGTTTTGATTTTCCAAAAGTAGATAAGAAGTAATTATCTACTCCACTACGAGAAAGGACTAACTTTTTATGAAAGTATCTGAGCCAATGCAACGTTTGAGAGATGCGCTTTCCGCGCGTCGTATTTCGTGGGAAGACAAGTCAGATTACATGGATCGTGGGGACGCTGGCATCCATGTAATCGAGCGTACGCAGTTCCGGAGTGGCATTGAGACCATAAGCGCCATATATGGCTATACGGAAGACTCGGGCGTCCGCTACGGCATTACATACGGTTACCCTGACATGGTCGAGGTTATGCCACTGGACGACATCGATTACGTAGACCCACGGCCGATGACACCGGAAGAAATACTCAACTGCATTATTCCCGCTTAAAGGAGAAATCATGAAGAAACAACCACTGTACGACAGCGACGCAATGGCCGCCCGTCCGCTTGAAAGCTTCCTGCACGATTCCAACGCCCACGATGATATGAAAATCAAGCGCGTTCGCTTCCGGTTGGGAAAAGAGGGCGTGTGTACGTTTTGGCTCCTTTGCGAAGCTTTAGCGCTCACAGATGGCCACATTCTTTCCTATAAAAACGACGAAGACATACTGACGCTTATGGACTATCTCTGGTGTCAAAGTTTCGAGGAAGTCGAGAAAAATCTTTCCTGTTTTGCGGATGTCGGACTTATCAATTCCGACTCTTTGCGCGAGGGGAAAATCGTCTCAGAGCGTTTACTTGAAAATGCGCTCATTGTTGGAAAAAAGAGAGCAGCAGGCGCTAAAGCCATCGCTAAAAGGTGGTCAAAAAAGGAGTGAATACCTGCGGTTTTATACGGTCGTATTACGAGCGTATTACTAGCGTATATACGGTCGTAATACAAAGATAAAGAAAAGAAAAGAAAAGACTTACTACTAAACCTTACTAGTAATAGGCGAACGTTTGTTTCAATGGTTTGGGAGAAAAAAGAATAGGGTGGATGATGGGTGAAGCGAAAGCAGATGGAGTTTTTAAGGACAGATGGTACTTTGTCTCAGGAGCCGTAAGCGGCATCGAGGATCGCAATAAGGCGGCTTTTGATGCAGTCGAAAAATGGCTGCGTCAGAAAGGGGCTAAAGTCGTATTTAACCCGGTTGCCGTCATCGATGCCAACAAGAGCTGGGAGGATGCTATGCGGGTATGTCTCCATGCGCTCACAGAAAACAAATACGACGCGCTTGTATCCTTGCCTGGCTGGCGCGACAGCAAAGGCGCAAGCCTTGAGCGTAAGGTAGCCGAGGCGTGTGGCATTACCTGTATCGACTATATAGATCTCGTCGCGGGGGATGATTATGAGCAATAAAACTGATTATTCCGCTGATTTTGCGGCTGCGCATGACATGACAGCATTTATCGAGAAGTTGACTGACATGGTATCAGAGACCGCCGATTTATCAGACCTTAGCATTATGCAGCCAAAAGGTTACGAAATTACAAATGATAATGGCTATCGCAAGTTTTACTCTTTTGAGTTTGATAGATTTGCTATTCATGCTGAGATTGTTGCTGGTGCATTTGATTCGGTACTCGTCCTCTTTGATAGCGGATACACAATAGTTAACACTGATTCTGATTCTCTATTGCATAGATACGCAAAGGATCTCGTTGTCGCTTACTTCGGAGACTTGCTATGAGCTATGCACGGGATTACTTCGAGCAGGCGCGAGAAGCGGTGCGCGAGCTGCAAGGCCTGCGCTTTAAGCTCGAGGGCTTGCCGTATCAGATGGACGTCGGCGGCATCGATTATTCAAAGCCTACGATATCCCATGGCACCGCACAAAGCGGTATGCCTGCTGTTGAGCAAGCAGTTGATGCAGAGAGCAGGTACATCAAGCGCATGGGCGAGTTGGTGGAGGTTATCAACGCTGCTTACGACATCATCTACGGGCGAGACCGCAAGAGCGGACTTTTGGCGCTCGCGGGCTATGAGTGCACAGACGCGCTGGAGCTTCGATACCTTAAGGCCATGAGCTGGCAAGAGGTGTCAAAGAGCATGAATTACAGCGCTCGAGCATGTCAGAGGTTCGCAGATACTGCACTTGACATGTGCGAAGCATACGGACTGGCAAAGGTTAGAGACGGTAAAGGAGTTGCAACACAATGACAAAGGTTAAGGCTGTACGTAATCGCGTACATGCAGAGCCCATCAAGGGGCTATATCTCAAGCGCAATTTGGCGCCAAGATACAAGGTACAGGACGGTGTACTCGTACAAGAGATAGATGCGCATTGTCTCGATAGCACGACTATCGGAGCTGATGGAGTGTTGGTAGTACTTCCACATCGTCGTACACTTGCGGACAATCTCCGCTCACTCGCGAAGCTGATACAGTACATTCGTCGCGAGTATGGTGAACAGATATCGCAAGAGCTCAAAGACGAGCTAGACAAAAGGCAAGAGCAGGATCACGCAGCATACAGGCGTGAGAAAAAGAGCAAGCGTGAGGATGATGCACAATGACGGAGTTACCGGAGTGTATGCACTTGTCCTTTACGACAGAGTACATAGAGGGGCTACCGGCACCAAGCACTTATTACACGCTGAGTAATGCAGTCGGCACGATCTCGGTACGAGTGCAGCGCTCAGGGCTTGCCGATGTGGTAGACGACCTGCGCTGTATGTGTGTATGGCTCAAGGATAATGAGGAGGAATTGAGATGATTAACGCCGTGTTATCAGTGGTGGTTCTTGTTGAGATGGCGGCGATTCTATTTGCCGATTGGTGTATCAGCAAGCGAATTACGGATATCGAGGATAAGCACAGCGATTTATGCAATGAGTACGAAAGCATATCAACATCACTTGATTTAATCGAGCGCAAGTTTGAGGCCAAGATGCTTGATGACAACGCCGAGTGGATTATTAACCATGTGTCTAGCTGGGAAGGATGCAGTAAGAAAGCTCATCAAGCTCTGTTGGTGATAGCTTCTTTGGCTGGTGTTCGTAAAGCTCTTAAAAGAGCGGACGAACATTCCTTGACCGATAGAGATATTGTTTTTGTTAATCATGAGATATGCAGGCAGTACAATCGTTTGCTTGAGGAGTACTAATCCTGTCATACTTTGTCGCATTTTGTCGCATTTTGTCACGTCGATATGTGCTAGTGTGTTAGCGTGGTTGTTTTTATCGAGAGTAACAAGAGCCCTTACGAGAGTGAGGGCTCTTGTTTTAGGTAGACAGATGATTGCACCAAGGTATGATTGGGAGCTTGATGCGCTCCTCCGCGAGCAGCGAAAGCGTAACGGCCATGATAGAGCGTTTTATAATTCCGCGCGTTGGAGACGGCTACGCGCTCGAGTACTTGCTGAGTTCCACGGCGAGAGCCAGTACGAGCTCGGACTTGAGCCGAGCAGATACGTACCGGCCGAGACTGTACATCACGTGATGCACGTTGACGAGTATCCCGGCTGGGCGCTCTCAGAGTTTGCCCTCGATGCCGAGGGGAATTTGATTCGCAACCTGATACCGCTGTCTCATGCGGCGCACGACATAGCGCATGGGCGGTTTGGTAAAAATGTTAGGGTGCAGGCGGCTCTAACTGATGAAATGTGGTGATACATTTATTTAGGCGTTAACGGTTTTTTACGGAAAAACGGCGGAAATACCCCCGGGGGTAAACCCCGAATTAACAAAACCGCAGGTAGACCGGCGCTCACCCACAGGATTTTGATACGCGCGGCGTTTTTCTTTTTTTCTTTCTCTTAAAAATGGAGCTTTTATGCTTGATTTTTCCTTACCGGCAGACTTTGGCGGTATTGCTGCTGACCTCGATTTCTCTTTGTCAGACGTTGCAATTCAGAGTCGGGATGATGGTATCGAAAATGAGCGATATTCTCGCCCAAAAATCTATGAGAATACGCTCGGAATTGTCGAGTATGAGCACGCGGCAGACTTCGCAGAGCAATTCGAGTTCGCCCAAGGCGCGCGTTCGTTTGCCTTCGTCTCCGGCAATTTCATTTTCGGAGATTTAATCGAGGCGTTGGTTGAGCGCGGGAAGATTGCACCTAAAACGCTCACCATTCAAACGCTTTCCCTGTCAGAGGAAAATATCGATAGTTTGCGTAATGTTATCGACATGTGTCCTCGGCTTTCCCGCTTGCGGCTTGTCCTTTCCGTGTACTTTTGGGGACATGAGCGGCGCCCCGGCCAGCTCGTACCGTATCTGTATGAGCAGCTTGATATTCCCGAGATTGACTTTGATTGTGCCTTTGCGTCGATCCATACAAAAATCGTGAGTTGTGAGACCGTACGAGGTGGCAAATTCGTTATAGACGGATCTGCAAACCTTCGCAGCTCGCGAAATATCGAGCAGCTGCGCGTTGAGTGTGATGCTGCACTCTTTGACTACATTGAGGGTTTTACGGACAAGATTTTTACGGCCTACTCGGTCGTTAACCGCGACAATCCATATCCCAAGCCGATCAGAGGCGGCAAGCTCTGGGGAGCTATTACCGATTAAGGAGTACATATGGCGTCAGGATCAGGACGTGGCGGCAACGGCGGCCACAGAAAAACTACCAAAGGCAATACCAAGGCCAAAAAGCGCGGGCAGAATCGTAAAAAGAAAAACAAGAAGAAAAAGCAAACAGCGCTTTATGACGATTTGCCCTTTTAGGAGCATAAATGGCAGAGGAGAAAAAGCAAGTTAAAAAGCGCAAGTACACCAAAAAGGCAAAGCCACCGAAGAAAGTAACTGCATGGAGCGAGGAGCAGGCGGAGCAATTCTGCGGGCTGATGCAGGCGTTTAACGCCATTGATGATGTGTGTGCCGTTATGGATTGCGATATTGCAGACCTTGACGGTCTGTGTAGCAAGGCATTTGGTTTGACGTTTGAGCAAGCTGAAAAGAAATTCCACGCGCAAGGGCGCGCCCTCATTCGCAAGACGATGTACAAAAGCGCGCTTGATGGCAACACCAAAGCGCTTGACATGCTCGCACGCGAGCAGCTGGGGCTTGACCCCGTTAAATCGCGGCAAACCGCATTTAAGGAGAAAAAGCCAGATGAAAGGTTGACGTTGTAATGTGGCGAAGACGACATATAGGCTTCACAAGCGGATAGATTGCCCGGAGATTACCGGATGGCTCCGACTTGTCGAGCGAGGCACCATCAAGGCATCTCATGAAATGCACCAGCTGTGTAAGATGGTGCGGCACATATTCGCCACGGAACGGCTTTTTATCGACAAAGAGCGCCTCGAGCGCTACATGGGCTATCAGAAGCACTTTCCCTTTGAGCTTGGAGTAGAAGAAAAGTTTCTCGTGGCTCTTTGGCTCTGTACCTTTCGAGAGGGCTTTTTTCCGCGCTTTGACGATCTGCTCCTATATGTTGGCCGCGGTTTTGGTAAAACCGGCTTTGCCGGATATCTCGCTTTTTGCTTGATTTCCCCGGCAAACGGCATACAGGACTACGACGTAGACATTTGCGCCACGGTTGAGAGTCAGGCCAAGATTGGATACGACGACCTTTGGCGCATGTTTGAGCGGCGCCCCGACTTCTGGGGTCAAGCGTTTACGTGGAACAAAGTTGAGCTTTACAGCCTTGATACCGGCGCCCGCTTTAAGTATTGGAGTGGTAATTCTGAAAGCAAAGACGGCATGCGTTCAGGCGCCGTCTTTTTCGACGAGGTTCACGCCTATCAGACCTCTGATGCTATGGAGGTTTTTACCGGCGGCCTTGGAAAAAAAGAGCATCCGAGAAGGCTTTTTACCACGACAGACGGAGATGTCCGAGACGGTGTTTTGGACGAGAAAAAAGCCGAGGCGCGAGCGATCTTGGGCGGCAAAATACCTGACGGTGGTCTTTTGCCGTTTATTTGCAAGCTCGATAACATCGACGAGATAGACGATGAAAGTTGTTGGGTTAAAGCAAACCCACGCCTCATGACATCAAAAGTATTGCTTGAGCAGTATCGCAAAGATGTTCGTGAGTGGCGACGCAATCCGCAAAAGCACCCGATGACGCCGACAAAGCGTTTTAACCTCCCACAGGAGCGCAAAGACATCGCGGTCACATCGTGGGCTAATCTCTTAGCCGCGTCCGTGCCGATTGATATATCGTCTTTGAGCGGGATGCCTTGCGTTATCGGCATCGATTACGCCAAGACCACCGACATGGTGGGAGCCGTTGCCCTCTTTAAGGTCGGAGACAAGTACCAGGTACTTCCACATGCGTGGTGGTGTACGCAGTCAAGCGACGCCGGAGAGATAAAAGCACCACTCAATGAGTGGGCGGCTTTGGGGCAGCTCGATATCGTAGACGATGTTGAGGTGTCGCCGGAAATCGTTGCTGCATGGGTAAGCGCGATATCTGTGGCGTATGACGTGCGCATGGTGTCGATAGATAGCTATCGTATTTCACTGCTTAAAAAGGCGCTTAAGGCAGCCGGCTTTGACAGCTCACTCAAAGGCGAGCGCCAGCAGGTATGGCTTACGCGACCGTCCGACATTATGCGCGTGCAGCCGGTCATTGACAGTGCGTTTGCGACGCACTCGATAGCTTGGGGAGATAGTCCGCTTATGAGGTGGGCTACTAACAACGCAAAGCTTGTACCAGCACCAAACGACAATTTTACCTACGGCAAAATCGAGCCTCATAGCCGCAAGACCGACCCGTTTATGGCGCTCGTGCATGCCTTTGTAGTCGCAGACAAGCTTCCCGAGCAATCGGAGGTTGTCGCAGTGGACTTTGAGCCGATGTTTTTCTAAGCCGCCCAATGGCGGTTTTTTAATGCCGTGAGTGGGGGTGTGATTACATGCCAGACCAGCGAAGCTTTTACGATTATGAGGGCTTTGTCGATAAGTTTAAGCATAAAAAGACGACAGATGACTGCTATACACCGCAGCCAATCTACGATGCAATTCTTGAGTGGTGCAGACATGAGTACGACATACCGGCAGACGCTCCGATTGTGCGGCCTTTTAAGCCGGGCGGAGACTATCAGTGTACGGAGTATCCCGAGGGCTGTTACGTCATTGATAACCCGCCTTTTTCGATTTTGGCTGAGATTAGACGCTGGTATCTTGCGCGAGGTATCAAGTACTTTCTTTTCGCTCCTGCGCTGACGATTTTTAGCAGCAAAATTGACGACTGCGCGATTTGCGCTGGTGCGTCGATCATATATGCCAATGACGCGGAAGTCCACACCTCTTTTGTGACAAATCTTGCCGGAGATTATGTCGCCATGAGCGCACCAGGCTTGAGGCGGGTAATCGATGATGCCGTGAAGGCGCTTGCCGCCACAGAGAAAAAAGAGCTCCCGCGATACGAGTATCCCGATAACGTCGTCACCGCATCAATGCTCAATGATCTTTCAAAAGGCGGTGAGGTTGTCCGCATTGGTCGTAGATCATCTGCAAAGATAGCACGGCTTGACGCTCAAAAATCGATTAAAAAAGCAATCTTTGGTAGCGGGTTTTTAGTAGGCAATGCAAAGGCATCCGATATAGCAAAAGCAAAAGCAAAAGCAAAAGCAAAAGTAGCTCCTCTCGTCTTTGAGCTTTCGCAAAGAGAGAGAGCAATCATCGACATTTTTGATCGCAAAGGCGGTGAGTGATGGCATTTCGCGAGCGTATTGTAGACTTTCTCGGCCATGTACTTGGCATAGACGGTAAGCCTACAGCAATTACGGCAGCGTATGACCTTGAGGCGTGCAAGTGGATGGAAATAGCACGCGATACGATGGCCTCGTATATATCGGCAGCTCTGCAAAAGTCGGAAATCAGGTTTTATAGGAGTAAAAATGAGCGCGTCTTTGATGATGGTGCGTGGCTTTGGAATGTTTCGCCAAATCCCAATCAATCACGCGCTGAGCTTATAGACGGGCTTGTTCGTGAGCTTCTTTGCAAGAGAGGCGAGGCGCTTATCGTGCCGGTAAAAACAGGATCCGGCTATCAAATCTACCTTGCGAGCAGCTTTATACGTGAGCAGGGACAAGGTGAGGACACCTTTAGCAGCATTACATCAGCCCGTAAGCAGATACCAGGTACGTATCGTGCACGTGATGTGTACTACTTCGACCTTTCCGCATCAAACGGCGTTTCGTCAATTATGCGAGCGGCTGAACAGCAATACCAAGTCCTTGCCGGCTCCGTTATCGCCGCCATGCGTGACCATAACGCGCCGAAGTGGGTTTTTGAGCTTGGGAGCAGCATTAACGGCACGCCAGAGCAGCAAAAAGAGCAGCGCGAGAGTATACAGAAAAACCTTGAGCGCTTTATCAAGGCAAACGGCGCGGCCGTGTGGCCACTGCACAATGGACAGGTTATATCAAGGGTATCTGAGGGCACTAATGCAAACCCCGTGACGTCTTCACAGGTGGCAGAGATACGCAAGGACATGTTCGAGACGGTCGCGGAGTGTTTCCGTATGCCGACCTCGCTTCTTTATGGCAATACAAACAACTTCACCGAGCTTCTGTCGAGCTTTTTAACCTTTGCTGTTGATCCACTCGCTGCGGCTATCGGTGAGGAGCTTACGCGCAAGACATACACGCAAAGCCAGTGGGCAGAGGGCGCCCGCGCTGTCGTAGACACTACGCACGTCCGGCATGTAGACCTTTTTGCGGTTGCCGGAGAAATTGAAAAGCTCGTAGGCAGCTCGATTGACAGTCCCAACGAGATACGCGGCTTCACCGGTCAAGACCCGCTAGACGAGCCTTGGGCGGATGAATACCAACGCACGAAAAACCACGAGTCGGCGGGCGGGGGTGAATAAATGGACACCGAAAAAGTAATGCAGCTGGTCGTGACGCAAGACGAGCCGGATGTGGCAAAGCTCACTATTTATGGTGACATTACCGACGATTCTTTCTTTGCGCTTCTTTTTGACAAAGAGGATCCGTCTACGACGGGCGGCCTCGATATCGTCAAGGCATTGTCGGAGCTTTCCGACGATGTAAAGACGGTAGAGGTACACATCAACTCCTATGGCGGCGAGGTTATGCAAGGCGTGGCGATCTACAACGCGCTTCGCGATTGCGGCCGTGAGGTCGTGACGGTATGCGATGGCTTTGCCTGTTCGATTGCATCGGTCATCTTTATGGCAGGTTCGCGCCGCATCATGCGTCCGGCATCGCTTTTGATGCTCCACAATCCGTGGATCGCGGCTCGCGGCAATGCGCAAGACCTGCGTAAGCAGGCCGACACGCTCGATACCATTGCGGAGCTGTCTAAGACGGCCTACATGACAGATACGTCAATCGACCGTGAGACGTTAGATGCCGTTATGGATGCCGAGACGTGGGTAAGCCCCGAGCAAGCCCTCGAGTGGGGACTTGCCACTGAGGTTAGTGGCAGCAAAGAGGCTGATACGCCTACGCAGTCCGCGCGGGAGACGGTAATGGCCGCGCTTTTGCTCACCAATGTTGATATTCCAATGCAGACGTCAAAGCCTGCGCCCGTTGACCCTGAGCCAAAGCAAGAGCCAAAGAAAGCACAAGACCAAGGCACTACCGAGACGCATTTCCAGCGCCTCGCCCGTATTTTTGGCGACAATTAAGGAGACAAACTATGCCAATTACGCTAAATAACATTTCTCGCGATGCCTCTAAGCAGCTCGCCGCTGCTTTTGCATCCGAGGACGCACAGCAAATCGAGGAGGGTTTTGCTGCATTGCAGCACGCCATTGCTGAGGACGTTACAGCACAGTATAAGGAGGCCGTAGCCACTAATGACGCGGCTATTCTTTCCGCGCGTGGTTTCCGCCAGCTGACGAGTACCGAGACCAAGTACTACGAGAGCGTTATTGAGGCTCTCAAGTCCGATGCGCCTATGCAGGCGTTTGCCACCATTCCTGATAAGGCTTTGCCCGTCACAGTGATTGATGATGTGATGCGCAACATCACTAAGGATCATCCACTGCTCGCAAAGGTACACATCACGCCTACCGGCGCAGTTACGCGCTATGTACGCAACCGTCACGGTTCCAAGCGTGCCGTTTGGGGTGCCTTGGACGCGGCCATTGCGACAGAGATCACCTCTGACTTTGACGTGATCGACATCACACAGGGCAAGTTGTCCTGTTTTGCCATTGTCACCCGCGACATGCTCGCGCTCGGCCCCACATGGCTTGACGGATATGTACGCGCTGTCCTTACTGAGGCTATCGCCGATGGTCTTGAGTACGGCATTGTCGCAGGCAAAGGTGCCGCCGGTGAGCCGACCGGCCTCAATCGTAAGATTGCCAAAGGCGCGACATATAGCACCACTACCGGGTATGCTGAAAAAACGGCAGAGCAGGTCACAACCTTTGAGCCAAAGGAGTATGGCAAGCTGGTCGCAAAACTCGCGAAGAACGAGGGCGGCAAGGACAAAGGAGCCAGTGTACGAGCGAGCCTGTCGCTCATTTGTAATTCGACCGACTACCTCACCAAGATCATGCCTGCAAGTACGACTAAAACTCCGGATGGACATTATATCAACGACCTGTTCCCGGTACCGACCGAGGTAATCGAGTCTGCGGCTGTGGCTGATGGCAAGGCAATCCTTGCACTGCTCGGTGAGTACGATATGTTCGTCGGTGGAGACCGCGGCATTGAGTATTCCGACGACTTTAAGTTCTTGGACGACCAGCGTGTCTTTAAGGTTGTTACCTATGCCAACGGCATTGCTTACGACGACACGACCGCGCTTGTCCTTGACCTCTCCAAGCTTGAGCCTCAGTACCTCAATGTCACCGTCAAGGGTGAGGTTAAGACTAAGGCGTAAGGAGGTGCCGCCATGGCGGCTTTTACTGATAAAGACCGCCTAGCCGCCGTAAAACGCAAGCTCAATATCACATGGCAGGAGCAGGTGACAGAGGCGCGTATAGGCGACGTGATGCAAACGGCCTCTCCTGCTCTTGCCACGCGTTTGGGATACACAGCAGACCACGCTTTCTCGCCGGATGATGGCGGGGCGTGGTCGCTCTATCTTAATGCCTGCTTGTATGAGTGGTCGGACGCCCTGGACGATTTCTGGCGCAATTACGCCGAGGAGATACGTACTGAGCGGCTGTTGATCACTAATGGCGAGCATGTAGGCGGTGAGTGATATGGCACTCAAGCGTAAGCGCGTAGTCTTTGCGCCGACTGATGGCGTGCTTGAGCTTCATGGGCGCCATAGTAGCTGGTATACACGTGGTGTCAACTGGGCAGCAGATAATTTTTATTATCCGCATTGTGAGCTTCCATTTCGCAAAATGTCAGTCCGTGCGGTCGATGCTCAACTACTCGGTAAGGACGTCGAGCAAGTTTCACTCAAGGTCGCAGCGCTGCTCCCGCCGATGCTATCTACTGTTGATTGCATTGCAGGGATTGGCGGCAAGCTCTACGACATTACCAAAGCAGACGAGGACGGTCGCAAGGTATATCTGTATCTCACCGACCTTGTAAGTGTCGGTAAATGCGATCTTGTTGAGGTCAAGACGACCTACGACAAAGTAGGACTCAAAAAGACTGTCAAAACGCCTTTTAGTGTCTATATGCGCGACGGTGTGCACAGTGTAAGTGCCGCGCAGCATGGGGCGCTTGACGAGATGGAGATCACTATTCGCTCTATCGACTGGCAGGGTGAGAGACTTGTAAAGGTCGGAGATACCGAGTACCGCATACAAAAGGCCATCGGCAAGGGCGACTGGGTTACCCTGCAATGCTCGGAGGGGGTAGCAGATGTCAAGTAGAGCGTACAGCGTGAGTATGGTAAGCGCCGACGGCGATGGGTTTGCCGATGCCATCATGGAGATGGCACAGGATACCGCCGACGAAGACGAGCGCCTGCTCAAAAAAAATGTCCGCGAAGCTGCAAAAGCGACTAGAAATGAGCTGAGAAACGGCGCCCTAACACCAGCCATGACGGGCGGTTACGCGTCTGGGTGGTCTTTTCAGACCGAAGAGGGTATCGGCTTTATCAAGGTCAAAATTGGTAATGCTAAAAAGCCGGGACTTACTCACCTTTTGGAGCACGGCCACGCGAAGTTTATTCACGGCGTGCCGACAGGTGGGCGTGTGCGGGCATACCCGCATATTGAACCCGCTTTTGTCATCGGCGCCGAAAAACTTGGAGGTGGCCTATGAGGAAGCTTGTAGATTTGTGCGACACAATCGAGCGGTTGAGCTTACCGTTTGCGCAGATTGAGTTTGATACGACCGACGGCACTACGCCGCCGGGTTTGCCGTTTGTGCTTTTGGTGCCTGAGACTACGCAAGACGTGATAGCCGACTGCGTTAATTTCGTCCATATCACTCCCTACCGCGTAGAGCTCTACACATCCGGGCGTGATATGGATATCGAGCGGCGCTTTGAGGTCGCTCTTAATGAGAGTGGCTTTTCGTACACACGGCGCACCGTGCCTTTGGGCGATGGTGTGCTTGAGACAACCTATACCGTCACTGTCTACGGGCAGTGACGCAGAAAGGAGGCCGTATGGCCGCAGAACAAAAGGTCAAATTTGGCCTGAGTAAACTTCATTTTGCAGCACTCACCGCAGAGGGCAAGGCAGAGAAGCCTTGGCCAAATATTGGCGCCAAGTCGGTAAGCGTATCTAATGGCTCCAGCTCGTCCATGTCGATTGCCGCAGATAACAACCCCAACTTTTTCACAAAGTCAGGTGGCGCAAGTGGCAAAGAGTACGAGTTTGAGGTTACGCGCTTTATACGTGATTTTTACACCAAAATTTTGGGGCAGACAAAAGACACCGCTACAGGTGCTCTTGTAGAGTCTGTAGACGATGTAGCTAAGCAATTCGCCGCCGGCTTTGAGATTAGTGGCGATTTAGGCGGCTATCGCGTCTGGGTGCTTAACAACTCCGCTACAGGAGTTCCCACCTATTCTGCTAGTACCAATACCGATGGCAGCCTGTCTGAGGCTTCTGAAAAGCTGACTACTAAGGCGTCCTCGATTAAATGTAAGGATGGCAAGGAGCGCACGGTGGTTGTCTTTGAGCCAGGCGATCCTGGATATGCTACCGCTTTTGATGCGGTGCCATTTCTTGCCGCAACTGCGTAATGATTTTTTAAGCGGGGGAGCGATTCCCCCGCTTTTTTATTAAGGGAGAAGAGATTATGGCTGTAAACGCAAACAACGTCGATATTGTTGATATGACCGACAGTCTCGGGCGCGAACTTGAGGTTGAGGCGAGCAATTTCGCCTGCAAGATTTACGCAGACGAGTTTCGCGGCAAGGTTACAGAGTCTTATAAAGGCTCGCTGATTTATGACCTGCTTGTAACGCGAAAAATAATTAGCGATAAAAAACTTGATTTCCCAGACTGGGTTGATGTGCCACAGCTTCTAGGTATTGTGTGGGCTATGGCAGCAGCTTCCGGGGCTATCAAGTGCACCTATAAAAAGTTTGAGGGTAGCGTTTTGAAAGGCAGCGCGAATATGTACGAGTGCGCCGGCGCATTTAATGTCGTCGCGGGTGAGCTTGCAGAGCGCACCTTTTTTCGCCTCCCAAAGCGACTTGGAAATCTTCAAAAATCCGACGAAGCAGAGACCGCGTAAGGGGCAACCGCAACCGCCGGAGTATGCGCCACCTAAAGAGGTAAGCGCATGGAAAGAGCTGGCACTCATTGTGCAGCTTATAGAGGCAGGCGTGCCGTATGGCGACGCTCTGCACATGTCACCAGTAGACGCAAACAAGCTATTGGCGCTTACAAGCGCCATGAAAATACCTCCCGACGAGCGCGAGGAGGTTGAGATTATCGGCACCGCGGCTGACGCAAAGGCAGTTTTTGGCAGCTTTTAGGGAGGTTTTATGGCAAGCGAGTATAAGGGCTTGACGGTAAAGTTTGATGGCGACTCGACAAAGCTTACTGCGGCTCTTGGTGAGATTAACAAAGCCTCTCGCAAGGCACAATCACAGCTGCGTCAGATGCAAAATGCCGCAAAAATCGACCCATCGAATATCAAGGCGTTTCGCGGCGCGGTTGAGGCAGCACGCGATAAGGTAGAGGCGACTACTAAGCGTGTAGATGCCCTGCGCCAGGCACAACAACAACTCGCTGCATCAGGAGATACCACAAGTGAGGCGTACAAGCGAGTAAACCGTGAGCTTACACTTGCAGAGACATATCTCAAGCGCGATCAGCGTGCACTTGTGGAGGCTACCAATGCGGCGAGTGCTTTTGGCCGCGCTTCCGTGCATATTGAGCATTTTGCCGAGAAAGCAAAAAACGCATCAAATAAGATGCAGGCGATAGGCTCTACGCTCACGCGTCATGTGTCCTTGCCTTTGGCCGCCGCCGCAGCTGCATCCTTTAAGAGTGCCGTTGACATTGATACGGCGCTTACCGGCGTACGTAAAACCGTCGATATGACGGAGGAGGGCTACCAAAACCTCAAGCGCGGAGCGGTAGAGCTCTCGCGTACGCAGCCGGTAAGTGCAAATACCATTCTCAACATGGAGGCACTCGGCGCACAGCTTGGCTGGAGCAACGACAAGCTCCAAGACTTCGCCATGACTGTTGCCGGACTTGATATTGCAACTGATATGGACGCCGAGACGGCGGCCACAGAGTTGGCGCAATTCGCCAACATTACGCGTATGGCGCAGGGCGACGCCGGACGATATGCCAGCTCGATTGTCGCACTTGGTAATAACATGGCAACAACCGAGAGTAAAATCTCGGCCATGTCACAGGGTATGGCATCAGCAGGCACGCAAGCCGGCATGTCCCAAGCTGATATCTTAGGCGTAGCGGCCGCAGCTGCATCCCTTGGTCTTGAGGCACAAGCCGGAGGCTCCGCCTTTAGCAAGACCATAAATGAGATCGGCATGGCCGTCTCGACCAACGGCAAGACCTTACAGACGTGGGCTGATGTTGCTGGTATGTCTGTCGAGCAGTTTAAGGCCGCATGGCAAACTGACGTTACAGGCACCTTTGAGCGCGTTATTGAGGGCTTGGGCAAGGTCAAAGCCAACGGCGGAGACCTCAATGAAACACTTGCTGAGCTTGGCGTGACAGAGCTTCGCCAGTCGGACTTCTTACGCCGTATGGCTGGAAACTCTGACTTGGTATCTCGTGCAGTGGAGCTATCTAATAGCGCGTGGAGCGAGAATACGGCGCTCAATAAAGAGGTTGAGAATCGTAACAAATCGCTTGCCGCAAAGCTCGATGTGCTCAAAAACCGCGTAACGGCACTTGCCACAGAGGTTGGAGGGCCATTAGCTGACGCCGCTATGGCGGCGCTTGAGGCCGCCGAGCCGTTTTTTAAGTCAGTCGAAAAAAGCGCAAAAGCGTTTGCTGAGATGGATAAGGGCAGCCAGCAGACGATACTCAAGCTGGCAGCCTTCGCAGCCGCAGCTGGTCCCGTAATTTCCATTGCAGGAAAGTTTACCGGCGCAGCCGGTACGATTGCTAAAGGTGTCGCTGGAACAGTTAAAGGTCTCGGCAATTTTGTCAACGCCGCCCGAGCGACTGATGAAGTAACAAAAGCGGCGTTTTCTTCGGCCGGAGGCCTTTCCGGCAAACTCGGTGCTCTGGCAGGTTCAGCCGGTTTAGCAGGTGGCGCAGTTGCTTTGATTGGTGTCGCCCTTGCTGGTATGACAGGTGCGGCCATTGCAAATGCAGTCCGCCTTGAGCATCGATTTGACGGTGTTAAAGGTGCGATTAAGTCTTTCGACGCTGAGGTAGGCCGCTCCGGTGCTCTTGCTCATTTCTCACAGGAGCTGGACGATGTTGGGACACATAGCACCATCGCGAAGTATTCCCTTGATGATCTTGCGGGATCACTTTCAAAGCATGGTGCTGCTATTCGCGAGAATAACGACGCCGCAGAGGGCACGATCGCACAGCTTAATACCTTGCAAAACGTCATTGGCGACTCAATCGGCAAAACGAATCTAAGTGCAGAGGAAAATGGCAAGCTTGAATGGGCACTAAAGACGCTTGCCGACCAGTACGGTATCAATATCAGCAAATCGGATGTTTTGGCCGGTAAATACACTGACGAGAATGGTCAGGTACAAGACCTAAAATCTAATATCGATTCTCTTGTCGAGGCAAAGAAAAAAGAAGCACGAATCAATGCCGCGGCTAAAAACCTTACTGAGGCATATTCTGCGCAGATTGACGCCGTGAAGGCGTATCAGTCTGCGGTAAAAGATTTAAATGAAGAGTACCAAAAATCGTACAAGCATTTCTACGACACCGCGACAGACGCACAGCTTAAGACGGCCGGCCAAACTCGTGAAGAGTTTGCAGCTAATGCAGCAAAGGCATCTCATACATATAATGAGCTTAAAGGTAACGTTGACGAGGCGAAAAAGTCCTTGGAGGACATGAATGGCCAAGTCAAATACCTTGAGGCACAGATGGGCGATGCCGCAAGCGGTGCGCTTGAGTTCGGAGATGCTATAGCGGCGCTTGGCTCTAAAGCCATCGAAAGTGCGACTAATGCCGGACTTGACATTACCAAGCTATCGGAGAGCCTACAGCAGGCCGGTGTTTCCGTCGAGCAAGTATCGGCTCTTGGTACCGATATGTTCTCGGCGCTTGCGACTGCAAGTAAAGGCAGCGTTGATGATATGGTCACGTCAATTCAAAACCTTAATGCCTTGGGAATTGACCCAAAAGAGTTTACGGTGACTGATGATGGGACGATTCAAGATCAAGCAGGGAACATTTGGGACTTTAACGCGATGACCATCAATGGCAAGCATTATGAGGTCAACAGCGATGGCACTATTACAGCTGAGGAGCTTGGAATTGACCACTTAGAGGCTAAAAAGATTACTGATAAACGTTTTATCGTTGAGGCAGAAGACCATGCAACAAGCACGATTAGTCATGTGATAGGTATGCTCTCGCAGGTCTCGGGGGTCTTTACAGCACACCTTCACGCCAACGCTTCCGGAGGAATTGTTGGCCATGCCGCCGGCGGCATACGTATGCACGCAAACGGTGGCGCGATTTACAATCGCCCAACCTTTATCAGCCCTCATGATGTAATCGGCGAGGATGGTGCAGAGTACTACGACGGTAAGCACATTATTCCGCTTACAAACAAGCAATACTCACAGCCATTCGTTGATTTGATCACCGATGGCGTTGTGAGTCGTATGGGCAATTTGCAGCATACGGAGATCAAGTACGTGACAATCAATCAGGATGTGCACCTCGGCGCGAGCGACCCAAGTGTTACTGCTCGCACGATGGGGCGCGACCTTGCGGCGGTGATTTAATGGGAGCATATAAGCCTTTTAGCATTGATATAGATGGCCTCGAGCTTAAAGCGCAAAGCGAGGGCATGTCAAAAGACGGCCTCTATATCGATTGGGCTACCGGTATTACCGGATGGTTTGAGTCGCCGCCCGCTAAGGTCTCCATGACGGAGCGAGGGCAAGGTCATGGCTCTTTTGATATCCCGGACGAGGCGGTATTATTCTCGGCTCGTACGGCTGTAATTGGCGTTGTCGCCTCGGCTATTGATAGTGATATAGCTGCGGCGTTACGGCGCAATCTCCTCTCCCGTACGTCTCGTATCGTCCGCGTGACGGTACGGGACGGCGAGGAAGAGACGTTTGCGCATGGATATATCACGGTCAAGTGGACTAATTCACGGCTTGACCATTTGCAAACCGGCGAGATTACCTTTGTGGCTGCAAACCCGAGACGCTACTCAACTGCGGCGCGCACCGGGTATATGGCTGCGTCAGGTACGACAGATGGCGGCGGACTTATCTACGACGCCGGGCAGGTTCTTCACTGGCCGCTTAAGTGGGGAGAGCAGGCTCCCCGTGAAAATCTTTGCACAGTGCAAAACCGCGGTACCGCGACGGCTTATCCCGTTATTACCTTATCGGGAGACCTTGAGGCAGGCGCGGCAATTACCGGAGACGGATGCGAGCTGGTATATACGCAGCCCGTATATACAGGCTCACCCGTTGTTCTCGATTGTTTGAGCAGGATCGCGACTATCAATGGCGTTGACGTTACACGTAGTCTTTCCTCGCGTACTTTCCCGGGCGTTTTACCTGGCAACTCTTTAACGCTTGTTCTTGGTGCCTCCGGCACAGGTAGCGCGAGCGTAGAGCTTAGAGATACATACATTTAAGGAGCATATATGAGCGTAGCTTTTGGCGTGCCGCAAGACGGTACAAAGGGTACTACCGCCGCTGATATGCGGCACATCCTCGATTACAAGTGGGCAAACACCGGCGTTGTCGGCGGCCTTGAGTGCAACGGCTCAAGCGGCCTTTACTACATCGTGTCTAAGGGTATGGCCGTATGTTCTCGCGGCGCTTCTGACGGTAAAACCGAGGCGTATTTCCCAGGCGGAAATACTCCGGCTGTTGCGGCAAATGCCACAGGCTTTAGCCGTATCGATGCCGTATGGATCAAGTCGCAAGACAAGACACAGGGCGACGCAACCAACGATGTTGTCGTTGGTGTGGTGCAGGGTACGCCGTCACAAACTCCGGTAAAGCCTCAGCTACCAACCGGCACCGTTGCTATCGCCTATATGCTGATGCCAGCGGGCGCAACCACGACGCATCAAGCGTATAAAACGGGAGAAGTTGACAGTGCAAACCAGGCGGGCGCGTCTCTAGGGGTATTGGTTGACCACATCGACTCCGGACAAGGTAATTTGTCAAGAGGGCAAGGCAAGTACACCTTCATCGGCGAGAAGTTTTTCGTGCCGACGAAACGTGCGCTGTCTGTGCAGCTCAACGCGTCGCTACAGGCTATCAATGCGAGTAACCATTTTGGCAGCGCGTATCTTTTGTACGAGATCGACGATAAAATCATCAAGACATTTAAGCTGGGTCTTTATGATTTCTCGCCTATGTCGTACACCTTTACCGACACGACGACCGTCGATGCAGGTAACCACACGATCAAGGTATCCATATATGCCTCGGCGCAAGAGCCGGCATCCGATGTCTACTTTGCACATCGAGACGAGTACTACGACAACGGCCAGCGCCTCGTCGTAGTTGACCTTGGGATGGCGAAGTAATGTGGAGCCTACATTTAGCTGATACCATGACGGGGCTGCTGGGTGAGCCGATAGACATCCCGCACTTTAGCTGGGCGCTTTCGCTCACTGATAGCAGCTTGGTCACCGGCGATAAGATGGCAGGGGTAGACGAGCTGACATCGCTACAGCTCCTGTGGACGTCGGTACCGGCAGAGACGCCGCAGGCGCGCTCTGCGGCTCTGCAATCATACAAGCGCGCTATCGTCCTTTTATGGGACGGCGTGCCGCTTATGTATGGCATCATTGGCGCTCGTACTGATACTTATGATGGCACGAGTTTTTCAGCACTATCAATCTTCTCGCTGCTTAAAAGTCGCATTTTGACTGACGATGCTAACTTTGGCAAAGGCACGATTTGGGCTAAAGATGCCGACTACAGTCACGAGGGAGATCAAGAGGGCACCGTGACGAGTGTCACGCGTGGGGATAAGACGTTTACCGGCTCTTTGCGTTCAATCTGCTGTCAGATTGGCCGGGAGCTTACCGACCTCAAGCCAGCCGGACAGTTGCCAATAGATTGGCAGTACCTTAACGAGGCTGGCAAGCATACCCGCACGTATCACAATTTCAACGTCCAAAATAACGATGGTCAAAAGCTGCTCAAAGCGATCAGCGAGATTACCAACGGCATCGATATGCGCTGGGTACCGTACATGGCCGATAAAAGCCACGTACGCTTACGCTTTGAGGCTGGTACCGATTCAGAGCCATATATAGGCCAGCGCGGTGTAC
>ERZ773083.960-NODE-960-length-21203-cov-7.417108_pt1 | contig 21203 bp, 20 predicted proteins | sample MGYA00511465_ERZ773083 | MGnify/ENA primary metagenome ERZ773083 (study PRJEB29015, sample SAMEA2738001) | human oral metagenome | biome: human oral; feature: human-associated habitat; material: dental | place: China | collected 2060 ... | reverse complement strand
GCCGCTCTTTCACGTCATCGAACATCTTGCGGGTGATGTCATGCTTTTCCAGCAGGTGTCGAAAGTGCAGGAGTGTCGTAGCATCCGGTGTCCGTTCGATGGAGAAGTCGATCTTCAGGAAGCGCTTCATGGCATAGCTGTCATAGATTGCATCCTCGATTCCCTCGTCCGAGAGACCGAACCAGTTCTGCATGAGATACATGCGCAGCATCGTTTCGAGCGGGATTCACTTCCTGCCACGCTCTTTCTGGACGTAGAACGGCGCAATGAGTTCCATCCATTCTTTCCAAGGGATGATGGATTCCATGGCATCTAGGAAGGCTTCACGCTTTGTTGTTCTGTTACGGTTTGCGTATTCCATGTCTGTAAATGTTTGCTGCACCATTTTTGTCTCTCCCTCATCGTTTATTGTCTTTCTCTATTGTAATCTTTCAAGGCAGAGTTGCGCAACATAAGAATTTATCAGTGTTTCCTTAGATTGTACATCCAAGATGGAGAATCATCCGGTTAAGTTTGTTCCATTCACCAACACAATAGCCACCTATATGTACAGCGTATTAATCCACTGCTGAATCCACTCTATTGATATATACGATCGTCTGTAATCATAAGATACATGAATAAATTGATAAACTCCGGATATTTTTCTTTATCATCCTCTAACCACCCCCGAAATGTTTCTACAGCTTTTTGAGTATCGAAGATATCATTTGAAGACGGCAACCCCACTATAATGTATCCATCACGAGCAATTGCCTTCATATATTTAGGAGAGTCTCCATAGGTCCTATTTAATGCATGAACAGAGTCTACATACATTTCCATTCTATTGATCTTTTCTATTTGAGCTTGAAAAAAATCTTCCTCAATATGCTTTCCCCTATATCGGGTCAATAGCCGAACAGCCTTTTCCTTGTCCCCATTTTTTACATATGCTAAAGATAAGCGATCTAGTATATCATTATTGATATACACCTGTAGCAGTCGTTCCAAGATATATATACGATGTTTTAGAGGCAACATACTAAAAATTGTAAAGATATTTTCTGTTCCGAAGCGATGTTCCGGCTCTGTAAAATACTTTACAAAAATTTCCTCTACGATGTGTATCGCTATATGCAGAATCTCATTAAGTTCGTCAGGCTCTACTTTACCGCTAAAATGGGATCCCTTACCACCGACTTCAAAAACCTTCCGAATATCCTGTGTAATCTTCTTATCATAGTGTCCCTCTAGAATCTTTAACTTTTTCTTCATGCTCAATCCGTTATAATCATCTTTTTTTCCCATGGCCGAGATAATTTTGTCTTTTAACAGCAAATCAATAATTCCTTCAACATACTGTCTGACATTATTGGCACGTATTTTAATCTTTTGTGCCTGACTGAAAAACACTTCAACTGATTCAAAGAATTTTTCATTTGCAGGCATAAGAATTTTCGCCTCTTGAACTCCCATCCCGCTCCTCCTTACCGCTCGATATAGTTATTGCTTATATATGTTGGAAGGATACTGGCTTTACGAAAGAGTATGCAGTATCACTCCGACTTCCCTAAAAACTCCTTCATCGTCGCCACAATCTTATCCAACTGCTCCGTGTTGAGCCCATGATGGCAACCGACATAGAAGCCATAGTGATCGATCCACTCGGCTACGGGGTAATCTTTTTCGATATCACCAAAAAGTTTCTTATAGATGGGCTGATTAAGGAGAGGGAGCATAGGGCGGCACTCGATGTTATTCGTTTCCAAGTGACGGATCAATTCATCGAGCGAAAATGGCGCTTCCTTCTTTAGGACGCTCAGATACATCATAAAGGAGTGATCTACGTAGTCCGGATATGCCGGTAGCCGCAACCATTTTGCCCCCCTACAGCCTGGCTATCAAATAGCGGGTATTTTCTTTGCCCGTATTCATGATGGAATTATGAATCTCAGGCAACAAAATCTAAGAACTCCACCGGTTCACCACGACACCTTTTTCCTAATGAGCATCGTCCTAATCTCCGCACCATATTGATACGCTACCTCTCTTGTTGACTCACATAGGATCCCCCCCTTACTTTCGCTTCAACGCTCCACTTTCTGTAAAAAAACGATACGATTTCATTAACCCATCCCGCAACGATGTTTTATATTTCCACCCTAATTCTCTCAACTTTGCAGTATCAAGAAGTTTCCGCGGTGTTCCATCCGGCTTCTCTGTATCAAACAGTAATCTTCCTTCAAAGCCAACGGTCTCTTTAACTAGCTCTGCAAGTGCCCGAATAGAAACTTCTTCGCCACTGCCCACATTGATATGTTCAGATCCATTATAATTTTCCATGAGGAAAATACATGCATCCGCTAGGTCATCCACATATAGGAATTCACGCAGAGGAGTTCCCGTCCCCCATAAGGTTACGGATTCATCTCCACGTACTTTTGCCTCATGGAATTTGCGAATCATCGCAGGGATGACATGGGAACCTTGCAGGTCAAAGTTATCATTTTCCCCGTAGATATTTGTCGGCATACAGCTGATAAACGGGTCGTCGTATTGTTTATGAAAGAATTTAACCATTTCTAGTGCAGAAATCTTTGCGATAGCATAGCCTTCATTCGTTGGTTCAAGCATGCCGTCTAACAAGGCTTCTTCGCGTATTGGTTGCTCTGCAAACTTCGGATAAATACAAGAACTTCCCAGCGCCAAAAGTTTCTTTACGCCTACCTCATGTGCCGCATGGATGATGTTCGCATTGATCATGAGATTGACATACAAGAAATCCGCCGGATAGTCGTTATTCGCCTGAATCCCCCCAACCTTAGCGGCTCCAATAAAGACATAATCCGGTTTTTCTGAGCGAAAAAAATCCAATGTCTTCTGTTGATTCGTAAGATCAAGCTCTCCATGTGTGCGGCTAACAACCCGCTCATATCCACGATCACGCAAGGCGCGGACAATTGCCGAGCCAACCATTCCTGTATGTCCAGCGACATAAATCTTATGATTCTTCTCCACAAAAATGCCTCCTAGATATTTATATACACATTGTATATATCTTTTTTACATCTTCTATTGATAATGTTTGATAGCCATTTAGTTTTCCGTTAAAACATGCACTATTGGCCATAGCGCTAATATCATCTACACCTATATTTAACATAGATAGTTTTTCTTCTAGTTTTAACGTGTGATAAAAGAACTGTTCCAAATATTCGATGGTCTTTTCTGCTGCCTCCTGTGTACTCAAGCTTTTATCAATACTAAGCACATTGATACCAAGCTGTTGAAAATCCTTTGCTGTATCATCATTCAAAATATATCTCATCCATTTGGGGATTAATACAGCTATCCCCCATCCATGTGCTATATCATACATAGCGGACAGCTCATGTTCCATGTAGTGACATGTTGGAGCTATACTTCGATCGCGACCTAAAAAACCATTTAGCGCCCATGAGGAGGCCCATAGTAGATTAGCCCGTGCTTCGTAGTCACACGGTTTTTGTATAGCAATTGGAGCGTATTTAAATACGGTTTTTAGAACTCCCTCCATCATATTATTCAACATAAACATTTTTTCATTCCTAGTGAAATAGGCAACATCAAGTATATGTGAAATAATATCTACACACCCACAGGCTGTTTGAAAAGCACTCGTCGAATATGTATATTTTGGATTTAAAAAAGCAACTTTAGGCTGAATTAGTTCATGGCTAAAGCCAAATTTTTGTTTACTATCTAAATTACTTATTACACAGCTACAATTCATTTCAGAACCGGTAGCAGCCGTTGTCGGTATAGCAATGAGAGGCAAGCTTTCATGAATCAAAACTTTTTTTCTGATTAAATCCCAGCTGTCACCAACATATTTACTTGCAATTGCAATCCCTTTTGCACAATCTATAACAGAGCCCCCACCTACCGCTAAAACGACATCAACGCCTGTCTGTCGACATAGTTCAGCACCTTTATTAACCGTGGTATTATGAGGATTTGGTTCTACTCCCGAAAACTCAACTATCCGGATATTGCTCCTATCTAAAACAGACATAATTTCATCATAAATGCCATGTTCCTTTATGGAGCCTCCTCCCAAGACAAACATGACCTTGTCTCCATACTTCTTTATACTTTCAGCGAGTTCTCCTATCTGGTCATGCCCAAAAAATACTTGTGTCGTGTTACAAAAGGAAAAATCATTTAACATATTTCTCTAACTCCTTAATCAATACAAATAAGCTATTTGTTTCCGAATCCCCTCTACCGTTAATCCTAAAAATGCATCCTTATCCTGCTTCTTCCCATATTTACGATAAATCTCGCGCGGCATCCCGAGCGTTCGAAGCATAACGCTGCGCCTGCCCAACGCAGTATGTACCTCATATGCTAGAGCGCCTTCATAATGCGGTTCACACAGAAGAACTCTTCCCGACGGGCAATTGTCTGCAAGTGTTTCACAATCAAATGGCAGCAATGTTGTGTAATACAGCACCGTCACATCTTCATCCCTACACGCCTCCATAACTGCGTCGAACATCGTTCCCACTGCAATGACTGTCGCTTTGGTTCCTTTTTGAATCACTGACGCTTTCCCAAAGGTAACGGGAATATCTTCGCGATTGCAATGGTCCGTCAACCGGTAATATGTCGGCTTTCCATCATTCCAAGCTATGTCAAAGAGCGCCGCAAACTCTCGCGGCGTCCCTGGCGCAATTAGTTCCATGCCGGGCAGCGTTTTCACAAGATCGACATCTTCTTGACAATAATGCGAATACCCGAGCGTTGAAAAATCATATGCCGCTCCGGTCGCAATGAAGTTCCCCCCAACACCTTGATAGCAAAAATCTAGCTTTAGCTGTTCATAGGCTCGCCCCAAAATAAAGGGGGAAATTCCATAAACAAATGGTGTGATCCCGGAAAGCGCAAGCCCCGCCGCAACGCTAACCATGCCGTCTTCAAAAACACCTATATTAAAGGCGCGCTCCGGAAATTCCTTTAGAACGTCCCGAAACCCCCATACACCAATATCAACTAACAATAAGCTCGTATTTTCATGGGTGCGAAGAACCCCGGAGACCGAATCCATCATCTGCTTACGCAAACTCATCCACCTCCCTTAGCAATGTATTTAACTCCTCGGCGCTCGGTGCACAGTGAAACCATGCCGGATTTTCCATCAATGTTTTTGCTCCATAGCCGCGTATTGTTTTCGCTATAATACAGGCAGGCTTTTTCTTTTGACGCGCCTCATCTACCGCAAGTCTTATCGTATCTGTCAACGCCTCCGTATCGTGTCCATCGCATTCGTGAGTAACGAACTCAAACGCCTCTAATTTTGTCTGTAAGGAGCCGAAATCCAACATCGCTCCCAACGATTGATTGTCGTCTATAATAAGGCACAAATTGTCCAGATGGTGTGCCGCCGCCAACGCCGCAGCTTCCCACATGGTTCCCTCGTTCATCTCCCCGTCTCCGGCTAACACATATACATGAGCCGCAGATTGTTGTATCTTCCGTGCCATCGCCATTCCTACGGCAATCGGGAATCCATGCCCAAGCGACCCTGCCGAGACTTCAATTCCACCTTCCGGAAATTTCGTTCGATCTGCCTGCATACTAAAGCGAGAGTCATATTGACAGAATCCCATAACTTCTTCTTTTGAGAATAGTCCTAGATGCATCAAAAGGACGTGCAGCGCCAAGGTAGATTGTCCTTTGCTCAGCACAAAGATATCTCGCCCCGGAACTGTCGCCCTGTCCACAGACCAGTTCATGATTCGTCTATAAAGTGTCCATAAAATTTCAATGGACGAAAATCCACTCTGCAAATTTCCATCTTGTCCCGCATGAGATACGCGCAGACAGTCCTTACGCAGTTCCTTTAATTCCGCTCGCATCCTCTCACCTCTGCCTCATCGTATCAATCAACGAGTCTACAACAGTTTTCCGCAGTGTATAACGATCCTCATACGGAAGCGCACGCAAAATATCCCGTATGGACTGAAAATCGGTAATCCCCTTATTCTTTAAATACCAGATATACGCAGAGTTCACTTCATATTTAGCCGCCAACGCATATTCCCATGTATATCCCCAATAATCTTTATTGTAGATATCCGAAAGTTCTTCCTGCCAGATTTGCAAAACCGATTCCATATCATATGTTGTATGATAATGTGTATTCAGATATTGCAGTAACAGTTCCAAATTCACATTACCGGCGCCGCGCCCCATCCCATAGATTGAGGCGTCTACACAAAGCAACCTGGACGTATCTTTTGCCGCGTCCATAAATGTAATTACGTTGCTGAGCGCTAACTGTTGATTATTATGCGCGTGAAATCCGAGCCCAATTTCCGGTACGAGAGCCTTGTGAATCAACGAAAACATATGCGCCACGTCATCTGCATACATAACGCCGAAACTATCGACCATACAGAAAAAATACGGGCACACTTCGTTGACCTTATGAATCATGCGCACGAGTTCTTCATCGGTATAGAGAAACGTTGCCATCGCCTGCAAAAAGACCAAATATCCCTTTGCTTGAAGCTCTCGTGCCATCTCCAAAGCGACGTCCATCTCCGGTTTGAAATAGGCGAGCCGAATTGCATCAACGCCTCCTTCCCGTCGCTCGGAAATAGGAATATCCTTAGCCTCTCCATAGGTAACCATAACGGCAAAAAGAGATTTACTCCCTACCGTACGCGCAATCGACGGAATCACATCCATACCGGAAAATTTTGTCTTAAAGCGCTCGTCGTTATGTTTTCCAATTAACCCTAACTCTATAAAATCTACATCCGTTTTCTGTAGACCTTCTACAATCCGGTCATAGGAGGCACGAGTAAAATTCCAATCGTTTACATAACCGCCGTCTCGGAGCGTACAGTCTAGGACTTTAATCATATATATATCCTCGTTTCATAGTAAATACAAGCATCATTCTAGCTAAACTTTTCTAAATCCGCCTGCACCATCATTTGAACCAGCTCTCTGAAGCCGACTTTACGTTTCCAGCCTAGTTCCCGTTCAGCCTTCGACGAATCTCCCCAGAGCAATTCGACCTCTGCAGGGCGGAAAAACCTTGGGTCTACATCTACGAGCAGTCTTCCCGTCTTCTTGCAGTACCCCTTCTCATTAATGCCCGTACCTTTCCATTCAATATCGATATCAACCACTCCGAAGGCAAGCTCGACAAATTCACGCACGGTATGAGTCTCGTTCGTCGCCAACACATAGTCACCCGGTTTCTCCTGTTGGAGGATTCGCCACATCCCTTCCACATAGTCACCGGCAAACCCCCAATCGCGTTTTGCATTCAGGTTGCCGAGCGAGAGTTTCTCCTGCTTTCCTGCCATCATTTTAGCAAGGGCGACCGTAATTTTTCGTGTGACAAACTCCTCACCACGGCGCGGCGATTCATGGTTAAAGAGGATTCCATTGCACGCAAACATCCCATAGGACTCGCGATAGTTCTTCGTAATCCAGAACGAGTAGAGCTTTGCCGCCCCATAGGGACTCTTCGGATAAAACGGCGTCGCCTCGCTCTGCGGCGCTGTCTCTGGCAAGCCTCCAAAAAGCTCTGAAGTCGACGCTTGATAGAAGCGAATGGGAAGCCCGCTCTGACGAACCGCCTCCAAAAGACGAATCGTCCCTACCCCTGTCGCCTCCGCCGTATATTCCGGCACCTCGAACGATACAGCCACATGGGACTGAGCGGCAAGGTTGTAGACCTCATCTGGCTGAATATCCTGAATCAATGCATGTGCATTGCTCGAGTCTGTCAGATCGCCATAATGCAGGAAAACACGCTGGTCAAATGCCGAATCATTCAAGATATGGTCGATCCGCTCCGTATTCTGGCTGCTCTGCCTACGGATGATACCGTGTACCTCATATCCTTTTTCCAACAACAACTCTGTAAGATAAGAACCGTCCTGTCCCGTAATTCCTGTAATCAACGCTTTTTTCACTGAGATTTCCTCCCTCGAATTTCACTCATAAGAACTGCCCGAGCTTCGCCTGCGTACATACACATGCTTCGGAACTCCTCATGCCGATGAAACACAAGAATTTGCATTCCAAGCATCAAACCGGCCGCACAGAGACACTTGATCAGCAGTCCCATATACGTCGATGAGAAAAAAGCATCACTTAGTATCTGGTCAATCAGTAGGATTTCCAGCAAAACCACGATACTCCACCAAGCATGCTTCCACCAGTATGCCTTCATGCTGCGCTGGAAAATGACACGAAAGACAAACTGCACGCGACCATAGACAATGAACCACAGTCCTACAATCGTTCCGATCATAACACCAACAACCCCGAGATAACGCGCTAATATCACCGACAGAATCAAGTTTGTCAAAGCAGATAAGACCATATAGCCGCGGTCATTTTCAAATACGCCGTGCGTGCTTCTAAAATTGTAAGCATTCTCAAACTGCATCCCAAGAAAGACATTGACGGCAAGAGCCATCACATAAGTATTATCAAGCAAGAAATCTGTACCAAAGAAGAGTGCCACAAAAGGCTGCAGCACGATGAAATAGATACAGGCAACATACCCTCCCATCAGGAAATAGGCGAAATCGAGCATACGGTACACGCGATAGCTTTTTTCCCGATCATCCGTATAGACTAAATTCGCGACAGAAGGGATAATCCCCTGCAACATCTTATACAAGAGTTTATAGACTCCATCACAGAGAAGGACGTAATTCGCTACCAAGCCCGCTGTTCGCAGCCCCAATATCGACGAAATAATAATTGCATCTGTTCCACTATAGACGACATACGATAGTTTATGAATCAGAAAATTTTTCACATCCACAAAAAATTTTCTCTGCCGCAAATCCTGTAGCGTAACCTTAACCGTGTGCAGGAATGGATACTCCTTGCCAAGGCGATGCGAGATGATCAGGTTCGCCAATATGTTGAATCCAAGCGCGGAGAGTGCATACATCGTATAACTTTGCCAAACAACGATTGCAGCAAACTTCACAAGATTCGCTGCAAATGTACAGACGAGATCAATGCGAACACAGATATAGTCCTTCTGATCTGCTGCAAATAAAGTACGCCGATATGCCAGAAAGTAGGTGCTCAGCACAGTACATATCTGGATGACATAAACAAGTTGGACATAACTCCAAGCAACACTGTTATCCCGTACAATCCATGGCAACAGGAAAAACAAGCCAACGCCGATCAGTGCAACCAGCGTACCGATGATGAGATAAATATACCGGTAGATACTCATCAGCATATTGACTTCGGCTTCGTTCTTATTTGCAATTTCTCGATAGAGTCCGTAGCTGATTACGGTACTGATTCCCATTTCCGCAATGGACAGCAGGGAAATCACATTCGTAAACAGCCCCTCAAGCCCCAGCAGCTCAACCGGCAGATGTTGGGTAAATGCCTGCCGAATGAGGACACCAAGAACAGCAAGAACAACATAGAGCGTCATAGAATACGCACTGTTGCGCAGTACATTTGCTACCCTCATATGTTAGCCTTTATATATGCCGTTATCTAAGACTTTAAGGAACTCATACGGTGATCCCTGACTGAGACGTATAATGCGTGCCATGAACGACACCTGTGAGAGTCCGCAAACCAATCCGCTGCAGCTTGCTAATGTGTACATATCGCGAACAACCTCTAAACCGTTAAGATAGCGATTTAAGGGGCGGTCATTTTTTTCTTCTGCAACGCTAATATTTCCTGTCCCACGATGTACATCTTTATAGTACAGCAGCTTATCACCATATCGCTCCTGCAAGCTTTTTAAGCGGTTAGCATCGTCTGTTGCTAAAAAAATATAATCAAAATGATATTCCTGCAATGCGTTATCTATTGCTGTGATAAAATCATCTGCCGACACCATATTAGGATGATTTTTCCAGTTTAACGCATAATCTGTACCGCGGATGTGTACTCCTAGTATATTCTTTGTATTCCAATCAAAGGAGCAAAGAGTCTTTTTCCCAATTTCAATCGCCTCAGACGTCGATTGATTAAGTCTAATATATTGCTTCTGTAATCTAGCTAAGCTTCTTAAGTAATCCTCAGAAAAATTATAGCCGCCGGCAATTTTAGCATTTATATTACCGAGGTCATGCTCCCCGCGCAGCTCATGCCCTTCTGAAAACAAAACCACGCGTTTACTTTCATATACTTCTTCTACAGACAAATTACTTACACGCTCGAAATAATATTCAAAAGGATTTTTCGCTCCTAAAACGAGACTCGCCTCCGAATAGGGGCATTTATTTGATTGAAATGAAATAACAGGGATAAAGCCAAAGATTTCTGCTTCAATCAAGCCATAAAAGACACATCGTAAATACCCTCCTAACCCCATTGGTCTATCTAAAAAGATAAAATAGATATTTTTATCCGGGTTCTTCTCCCCAAAACACTTCACTTTAAAAGTATCCGGATCATGATTGAGGTTCATAACTTGTTCGACAAAATTAGTATCATTTCGATAACGCCATACACGCTGTAAGTAATGTAATTTAGGGGCTTTTTCCAACTGACTTTTTACGTATTCATGCATTCTATGTTTAAGAAAAACAATATTACTCATCATCTTACATGCTCCCCTAAATTTTATTGTTTAACCAGACGGTTGCCCTTGTCAAGCATCAACTGTACCCCATGAATAACTTCATCAAGAGAAATATCTGCACAAATATTATTTTTTTGACAATGACTTGCTTTGTAACATGGAGAGCATGGTACATCTTTTCGCACAACAACACAATTTTTATTCCGATATGGTTCCCAGTGCTTTTGATTATTTGCGCCGTGCATAATTGTTATTTGAGGAACATAATACATAGCAGCTATATGAGCAATAAAAGAGTCACAGCTTACTAGCAGCCTCGTATGTTGAACAATCTGACAAAGCTCTCCAATTGACAAAACATTGCAAAGAGATATATGTTTATTGCAGAGTGTATGCATAATATATTCTATATGTTCATATTCTCTTTTCCCGTGCCCCGTAAAACATATCATCCAATGATGCTGTTCCAACCATCGCGCCAATAAGCGCCAATATTCTAACGACCACTCTTTTATGCGAGCTCCCGTTCCAATATGGAGTATGATATAGCGTCCATCTTGTAATCCATGTTGACTAAGAACCTTATCTGCTTGCTCTGCAAAGAACAATAATGGCTGCATATTTTCCATATTGTTAATAGGAAGACCTACAGCTGTTAAGAGCGCCGCTTGATATTCGACATTATGCTGAGGCAACATCTTCCATCTCAGCGTTTGTGTAAAAAGGCTCCTGCCTTCATGCGAATCATACCCTACCCTCCCTGGGATACCGCTCTGCCAAAAGAGAACTGCCCCGGATGGAAAATAGTAATATAAATCAACTGCTACATCATATTGTATATCTCGTATTTCGTTAATCAACCGGGGACGCCTACATAAGTATTGAAACATCTTCCTCCACAAAGGAATAGCATTTCGTGAGAGTAACCAATGATCCTCGTAGTGGATATAATGTATGTCCTTTGATAACTCCACCAACCCCTTGCTCCAGCTAGCGACCAATACACCAATCTCTATTTCAGGGTAGGAGCGTTTAAGCGCTCCTACAAGACGAAGTGTACAAAGAACATCCCCCAAAGCTGCCGGATTACGCAACAAAATACGTTTTACGCCACTTGGTACAGATTGATTTTTTTTTCGGATATTCCGTTTCAGCGGCAATATTTCCAGTAATGCGCAGAAAACATCTTCCAAATAGAGATAGATTCGCAAGAATTTATTTCTCACTACCGGATAGCGCATATATTGCCCCCCTTTTTTCGCAATAGTTATATTTACTATACTGATACCATACAGAGAGAATAGCTATATGCATCCAAACATAGGGTCGTAAAATATTTTGATTAAACTGCAATAGAATAAACTCAACAACAAGTGCTAGAATCAAAGAAAAAAGCACTCCATCACGCCTGCTGATTGCTAATCGCCACGCCTGTCGAAATAACGATACAAAATAAATGATAAAAGGGATAACACCTATAACCCCACTTGCCGCTAATACTTCAACAAATATAGATGCTCCCTCAGCATCTTTTACATTACCTATGATATTCTCAGCTTGCATAACATGTTCTGGAATACCTCCTAAACTAACACCAACAAAAGGATTTTCTATGAAGACGTCATACGTTCGCGACGCCCAAGCTAATCGATCATCGACCGAATGTGCAGAAGCACCAAATGCCCCTGTCCCTGAAAGTAAAAAATCATATTCTCCAAAATCTATTCCTGTTCCAACAATTAAACTACCTAGTCCTCCACATACACAAACAACAACTAAAATTTTCTTTATAGACTGTAACTCTAGTCTCTGTTCTGCAATAGCTGTACGCACAAATGATATAGTTATTCTCACAGGATGTACACACACAATAAGTAACATCATTAAAAGACCGATACGTGATGATGATAAAATAATTGCGAGAGTCTCAATAAAAAGAACTACTTTGATTGTACTCGCCGAGAGTACAACTTCATTGTTTTTCCTCCATAAGACATAAACTATCGTCCACCCAATTAATAGATATGTTACAAAATAACTCGGTTCATAAGAAAATGCATTAATTCGCGCCAGGAGTCCGGGAATCCACCATTGTGTCACAAGAGGCGTGTTCAGACCAAGAATCGGCGCCGAAAAGAATTGTACTAGTCCAAATAGGGCCACAAAGAAGAAAGAATATATATATACCTTAAGCAACGTTATGAGAGATTTCTGTGTCAAAAACAGATTTACTAATAAAAGAACCATAAAAAGTGAAAACGCAAGCCATAGCCAATAACCAACAGATCGTTCCATATAGGTGGTATTAAGAACAAACAACAACATAAAGCCACACCATATGGCAATCCATCGAAACGCACAAGGAATATATAGTTTTTTTCGTATCAAGGCTAGGATCACCATATAAATCATCGGGATAATTAGTATAATTTGTGTAAACCGTATTGTCATGCCTGCGTCATATGCCAAAAAAACATCAAACGAGGTTGTGCAAATAGCAAGATATATCATTATGACGACAAGTGTGCGCACAAATACCCGCTCCTCTACGCCTTACCTAGTTTTTCCGCATACACTTCTTTAACAATTTTAACGAACTCGCTCGCTGTTCTGTCCCAAGAGTATGTTGCCGCTTTTTCGCGCAATTTTTCCGGAATATAGGATGTACTTGAAAACTCTTGTATTTTTTTTGCAATCTGCCTGACGTCATAAGGGTCGACATACATTGCACTGTCTCCATATACTTCATGAAACACAGGAATGTCAGATAAGAGGGCTTTCTTCCCAGTCGCCATCGCCTCAAGCGGCGGCAAGCCAAACCCTTCATATAGAGACAGCAAAATGAGCCCTTCAGACCACGCGATATACTGCTTTAACTCCGAGTCAGACACGTATCCTGTGAAGTGAATGCGATCTTCAAATCCTACTAGCAAATCTTCAATTCCATCATCACCGGTGATGAACCCTTCTTTTTTTCCTATAAGCAATAAATCCTCGCTTAGATTTTTCGCTGCTTCTCGATACGCCAATATAAGGCGTCGTAGATTTTTATGTGGTTTTATATTCCCTACATATACAAAATAAGGAGCAACATATTTTCGTTCTGTTTTTTTGATATGATACCACGATTCATCAACTGCATTATAAAGCAGTTGAATAGGTCTCTCCGGTACGCCGATATATTTTTCTATCTCATGCGCCGTAAATTGTGAAACACACGTTACCCGAGCGCTCTTCCAAACCGCAGCACGATACATGATTGCCGCGTAAATCTTCTTTAAAACAGTGTCCGCTGCCCCCTGTAGAGCTAAATGCGCCACATCATGTATCGTAACAATCAAGGTTGACCTACAGAGAACGGGGACATTAAAATGCGGAGACCAAAAAACATCGATATTTTTAGGAGTTTTAACAGGAATTTCAACTTGTTCCCGAATAGAATAAATAGGCGCGCGACAATCAATCAGCGTCACATTTTGATTGTTTCCTTTATGTATTTCTTTCAGCTCTTCAGTTTTTCCTAATATAAAAAAATACCATGCCGATTGTTGCTCAATGAGATGTTGCAAAACATTCTCAATAAAGGTTCCAATCCCCGATGCGCGTATCATTCGAGCATCTACAGCAATATTCATGATACACTCCTTTATGCTTGGAAAGACGCCCTCATAGTAAAGTTCACATCACTCAAGCACGGCTTGTTTATCCCATCTATAAGGGGCTACCTACTCGTGTAGAATTGCTCATATGGGAATCAATCTCTTTTATTACCATATCAACAGTGATATGTTCCATACACATAGGGTTCCTACAGTTCGACTCAAAACCGAGACTGATACACGGCTGACACGGCTCTCCTGTCTTAACAACTACTGAACATTCACTAAGCGGCCCCCACCGTTTTTCTGATGTAGGTCCATGTAAGGCAACGAGAGGCACATGTACAGCAGACGCCAGATGCATAATGCCTGTATTCACAGAAACGACCAGTTTTGCATGCGCAAGAATATCGATCATTTCCTTTAATGAATATTTCCCCGCTATGCTCACAGCATTCACACCAGAGGCCTTCAGCTCATCTGCCATTGCTTCAGCGGCACCGGCATTGTCTCGGCTACCGCTAAGCAAAATAGGCATCTGATATTTACGAAACATTTGCCGGCCAAGCTCTCTCCATTTGCCTTCCTGCCACATTCTTTGCCGTTCCATCGCCCCACCCGGATATTGATGAAAGACAACATACGCCCCATCAACGGGGCGCTCCGCAGTCGGGGAAAATGACGGCAAGAATCCCGCCACCTTCAAATTCGCTGCGCGCAAAATATTACGATAATTGTCAATCTCGTGTACCGAATCAAGATGTTCCACCCACTTATCGTAAACATAATGGCGATACATATGAGCACGCTTAAATCCAACTTTATAATCCACATGAACCATCCATGAAATCACGGCGTTGATTCTTGGCCATGGACCAAAATCCAACAACAAGTCAAAATGCCCCAAGCCTCTCAGCGCAGGAAATGATTGAAGCGGTCTCTTCATCTCGAAAACAAAAATATCATCCACCCCACGAATGAGTTTTACCATTGATAAATTATTATTGGAGCAAATCACAGTAATGCTGCTTCGAGGATATTGACGTTTTATCTCATCAACCATTGCACTCAAGACAATCGTATCACCGATTGCAGCAGTCTTAATCATGGCAATTTTGGGTGTATCTATCGTATTGAGATCAATCGCTTTTCTGTTATGATGGAATATACCTAACACAAATAAAATGGGACAACCAATCCATTTATCCAGACGTTTCATCCATGGATTATTTCGCTCTTTCATAATACCCCTTTTTCATTCCAAAAGGTGCTAATATGCACCTTTTCCCGTAAACACCGTTTTTACCGTCTTAAACAAATACACCAGATCAATCCAAACTGACCAATTCCGCACATACCATGTATCCATGGCGACGCGCTCTTCATACGTCGTATCGCTGCGCCCGTTCACCTGCCACATGCCCGTAATCCCCGGGGGCACCATGTAATATTCGCGGATATAGTCGCCGTAGCGCTCGATCTCTTTCGTCACAATGGGACGGGGACCGACAAGACTCATATCACCCATCAGGACGTTCCAAAGCTGCGGCAGTTCGTCTAGGCTTGTCTTGCGCAAGAATGCACCGAGCTTTGTGACGCGTGGATCATTCGTAAGTTTGAAAGTCTCCTCCCACTCTTTTCTGGCTTCCAGGTTTTCTGCAAGATATTCTTCCAAACGTTTCTGCGCATCCGATACCATGGATTGAAACTTGTAGCAAGGGAAGAGCTTACCGCCCTTCCCCACACGACGGTGCGCGAAGATAATCCGACCCTTGTTGTCAATCCCAACGAGAATCGCCAAGATCAAAAGAATCGGCAAGATCAAAAGCCCGCCGCAGATCGTAGCAACAAGGTCAAAGATACGCTTTGCCAGACGATTCCTCCTCCGTGCAAGATTGTTGCGAATGCTGAGCATAAAGACTTTTTCAGTATAGAACGGCTCAACACCGACATGTCCCAAGGGAAGCATCATCAAATCAGGAACGAACAGAATATCCCGAACAAGTGGCTGAATCTTTGCAACAAGTTTCTCAAGACGCTCGCTGTCCATTCCCGGTGCTGTAATGATGACGGTCTGTATCCCAGAATCCCGAATAATGGTCTCGGCAGCGCTCACCTTACCCAACATTAGAAACTTTTGTGGAAGCTCCTCTGATATCGGATCATCATCCAACAACCCGACAACCCGATAGCGATACCCTAAATCTCCGTCAAAGAACTGAAGGACAAGTTCCGCCGTCTTCCCTGCACCAATCAGAATAACAGGTTTCATGAACGTGTTCGTTATCTTAAGGAACTTCAACAGAGCGTATCGAACGGCATAGACATTGAACAATGCGAGCACGCCAAACAAGATGACGTAGAGCCGCGAGGCAAGCACACTTGTCTGCATAAAGTAGAGAGCTAGGATACAGGTAATGAGTGCATAGAGAACGGCGTAGAAGATCTGACGTACCGTCTCCAGAACCGGCTGCATCTTCGTGTAGGTCTGCGAGATTGCAAGAAACGCAATGAATACAAGAGGAATCCAAAAGTAAAGATAGGCATCGGGAACGTGATAGGATGTCCCCATGAAGAGACCATAGAGGTCATGCAAGCCAAATGCCATTTTCTCTGCAAGAAGGATTGCGAGGTAGTCAAAAACAATAAAAATGAGAGGTGCACATATTCTGCGAATACGGGCTGAAATCCAAGTTCCCTTATGCATGAATATGCCCCTCCCTTTCTATATTATGCTTCACGCCGATAGGCAAGCAGACTGTACCCCATCGCGAGAAGAACACCGATTACAAATCCGATTGCAGTAATTAATGTCTTACGCGGTGCAACGGGCTTTTCGATATCGGGTAGATTCGCCGTATCGACGATCTGAATATCCATACTATCCATCGCTGCCTGAATCTTGTTTTGTTCATACTGCTTGACAAGATTCAGATACACTTCGTTCTTGACCTTCGAGTCACGGCTGAGGCGCATATACTCCATGACATCATCCGGAAATGTACCAAGTTCCTCTTCCTTCTTCGTCTGCTGATTTTTCAGTGCGCTCTCACTTGCCGTTGCAACAGCAAGATTGACCGCAGCAAGCGCACGGTTGCTGAGAAGCTGCGATTGTGTTGGGTTCAGTGTTGTCGCATTGGATTCGACAGTCGCACGCACCTCTGCGTCGAGGCTGCTCTGTAACTGTTCGAGTTCCTTATGTGCACGCTGAACATTGGGGTGAAGGTCGGTATAGTTCTGCTCAAGGCCGACAATCTCAAGACGCTTTGCAACAATCTGGTCGCGAATCTTCTGCACTGTTGCGTTGTCAGAGATGTTATATGCCTTGCTTGCAGACTTCTGCTCACCGAGCTTTTCATTTGCCGCATCGAGTGATGCCTGCGCGGACTTCGCTGCTACTTCGACCTCTCCGATTGCTTTATCGTATGCCGCCATCTGCTCGATCGCAGCCTTTGCCTGATCGTCGGGGCTGTAGAGTTTATGCTCACGACTAAATGCAGCAAGCTTTGCTTCAGCCTCCTCGGCTTCATGCTTGGCGGTGCCAATGCGATCATCGAGGAATTTCATGAGGAGTGACTGCGTCTGCTGGTTCATGTCCGTCTGCATAATAAGAAAGTTGTCAACAACAGTCTGAGAAATACGTTGTGCCTCCTCGGGTGTATCACCAAGTGCGGCAACCTCGATGAGATTTGTTCCTTTTGTGTTTTTTATATCCAGATATTTCTTAGCAAATTTTTTTGTATCCGGACGTTCATCTGGATCAAAGTCCAAACTGTCAATAATTGGCTCCAGAACAGTACGTGACTTCATCAACTCAATGTAGTTCATCGTCGGTGAGGAAACACTGCCTCCGCCGACACCAAGCGCAGCCATTGCCGCAGCAGCTCCTGAAACATCAACTTTAGATGCGGTACGCGTCTGAACGAGGGTCGTCGACTCGTACTGCTTCGGCAATACAAACGCAATCACCAGGGCAACAAGGGTGCAGATTCCTATAATGCCAAAGATAACTGCCCTATGGTCACCCATAATCCGAAACAGGCGAGAGAGGTCAATCGTGTCTTCATTGTGTTCCATGATCTATTCCTCTCCCTCAGTCTTTCAGTGCCTTATACATCGCCCACACGTTGAGATACGGCAAAATATCCTCATCAAATTTGATGCCATTCGAGCGTGGCACATAGACGATATCGCCGTCCTGCAGCACGACATTCTGTGTCAGATCATGCTTCTTGACATAGTTCTTGATATTGAGCTGCTTATAGTACATCGTGTCGCCCACAACGCGGAGCACCTGCACCTGCGTACTGCGTCCGCGGCGTGTCACACCGCCGGCAGACGAGATTGCCGCATAGGCATTCAGACTGTCAACTCCAAGCTCGTGAATCCCCGGGGTCTTCACCTCGCCCATGACGTAGATCTTGCGCGGCCCATAGGTCTTGACGATGATCGACATATCCGGAAAGCGCAGATAGGTGCGCAGGCGTCCTGAAATCAGGTTTTTTGCTTCATCAAGCGTGAGTCCCGCAAGTTTGATTGAGCCGGCATAGGGCAATTGAACATAGCCATCCGGGCCGATCACAACGTTATTCAATCCGCTGGTCTTCGCAGAATCGCTCGATTCGAAAGTAGAAAATCCGACAATCTGGATATCGAGCACATCATATTTCGTCAGGCGATAGGTCTCAAGCAGACGATCTCCCTTGAGTGTTGCGGTCTTAAAATCGCCGCCCTCAACAACGCGCTGGGGCTGCTCGCTCTGGGTTTCTGTCTGAGCAGCGGAATCAACTGCTGCTTGCGCGGACTGCAATGTCATTCCAGTACATCCTAACAGAGCAAATGCGCTGAAAGCAGCAAATCCTTTCTTCCATGCCATAGTGTCTGACTCCCTTTTTATATTACAACCTAGTCCTAATTATACAAAATTAAAATAAACTGTCAAGGTGCTGTTCTTTGTCAAAAGAATGCCAACGTCTTGAGCAAAAAGACCCATCCGAAAATCGTAAAGCAGGACAGTGCACTGCTGTAGACGACGCAGTTGCCCGCAAGCTCCGCATCCGCCTGCATCTGCTGTGCCATGGCGAAGCCGGCAACGGCGCAGGGTGTGGCAAACACGGCGATGAGCGTCACAAGCTCGACCCCCCGAAAGCCAAGCATGACCGCAAGCGGAAGTACGATGCCAGGTACAATGATGAGACGGGAGGCAACCGAGAAGACAAGTTGGCGCAGATGTGACTGGTAGCTGCCACCGTGAAAGGATGCGCCGAGGATGATGAGTGCGACGGGCGTGGTCGCCGCCGCAATCTGCGCAACGGGCTTCAGCACGGGCGCGGGGATCGGCAGCTGCACGAGGCGGCACAGGGCACCCGCAATCGCCCCTAGGATCATGGGGTTCATAAGTACGCTGCGCAGGATCGGCAGGAGGTCGAACCGTCCGCCGCGAAAGGTCTCGAGCACGAGCACGCCGAGTACATTGTAGAGCGGAACAATGACGGCAATCATCATGGTTGGAACCGCAATCGCCGCATCGCCGAAGATGTTGGCGACAAGGGGGATGCCCATGAGGACGTAGTTGCCGCGAAAGCTCGCCTGGATCATCGGGCCGCGTCGTGCATTGTCGGGCTCAAGACGGCAGACAATACCGGTAAAGACAAGTGCTGTGAGAAGCACGCCGCCCGCACCGAAGAGCATGAGCAACGGCTGAAATGCCGTCCCCGGATCGGAGATGTAGATGTTGTAGAACATCATAAAGAAGAAGAACACGCGGAACACCATGCGGTTGACATGCAGGAGTTCTTCCTCCGCGAGAAGACGCGATCGCTTCACAAACACGCCGACTGCCATCAAGCAAAAAAGGGGAACGACACCGCCAAGCGCAACGAAAAAATTGCTGAGCATAAAAATGCGCCTCCCCCACATTCTGTATTATAACAGGAAAAAGAAGGAGAGGCAACGCATAGATTCATTCACAAATCCGCATCTGCCGTTCACGGAATGTGACGACGGTGAGATCAAATACGCGGGCAAGCTCACGTGCACGGTGATAGTTTCGGCCGACCCCCTCGGGGACGTGGGCATCCGAGCCGATGGTGACATAGCGGCCGCCGAGTTCATAGTAGCGGCGGTAGATGGGGGCAAGTTCCTTGATGCCGCGCGGCGTGCCGAGACGGCGGGTATTGATCTCAATAGCGGTGTCCGTCTCGACGAGTGCGCGCAGGACAGCGTCGATCTCGTCCGTAAATTCACCATAGGAGATTTCCGGATTGTCAAACGTGGAATTCCGTGCGATGTAGTCGATATGGGCAAGTGCATTGATAAAGGGATGTGCATAGATCTCATCGCGCATGACAGTGAAATATTCGTGATACATTTCCGCCTTCTCGCGACCCTCGAACGTCTCCGGATAGTAGAGATCCTTCACGTCCAGAAAGTGAATCGACGCAAGCACGAAATCAAACGAAACACGCTGCAGGAATGCGGCGTTTTTTTCGCGTGCACTTGCCATCATGCCCATCTCAACACCAAGCGAGAGATTTCCCTTGGCGCGCAGCGACTCATACGCCGCCCAATACGCCGCAGGATCGAAGATGAACTCCTCCGTGCCCGCCGACGGATAGTCGTAATCGAGATGCTCGGTGAACACAAGCCCGAGCCCCTGCCGTTCCGCCTCACGCAGCGCATCCGCCGCTTTCATCTCAGAATCAGCGGAGAACTCCGTATGAATATGGCTGTCAAAGTACATCGTCATTCCTCCTGCCGCTCCAACGAACCGACCGCATCGGAGAGCCGCGCAAAGTCCGCAAGCGAGAGCTGCTCGCCGCGCATATTCTCCGCAATCCCCGCCGACGTGAGCCCCGCACGGCTCATTTCCTTCGTCAGTCCTGCCCCCGTGAGCGCATTGAGGAGGGTCTTGCGCCGCTGGCCGAATGCGGCACGGACAAGGCGAAAGAAGAGTTTTTCGTCAACGGGCTGAACCGTCGGCACATCCTGCACATGACAGGCGATGACGGCACTCGTCACCTCGGGCGCGGGCA
>ERZ773083.957-NODE-957-length-21300-cov-73.592139_pt1 | contig 21300 bp, 10 predicted proteins | sample MGYA00511465_ERZ773083 | MGnify/ENA primary metagenome ERZ773083 (study PRJEB29015, sample SAMEA2738001) | human oral metagenome | biome: human oral; feature: human-associated habitat; material: dental | place: China | collected 2060 ... | reverse complement strand
CAGCTGGGCGCGCGTCGCCTACCCCTCGGCCCGCCTCGCGTCGCAGCGCGTGAGCGAGCTGCTGAGGCGCGTCGGCGACGAGGCGGCGCAGAGGAGGTTCTTCGACGCCTACCTGGCGTGGGTGGCGGGGATGGCCGACGGCTCGGCGAGGGTGTCTGTGGACTCGACGGGGCTGCCCAACTCCTCGCGCATGCCGCTCACGGCGATATCCAACCACAACGGCGAGGTCAGCGAGGAGTGCAGGCTCACCTACGTGCTCGAGCAGTCGACGGGGCTGCCGGTGTACCTGCGGGTGGCCGCCGGCAACGTCGTCGACGTCACCACGCTCGAGCGCACGTTCGCGGAGCTCGAGGTCGCGGGCCTGCCCGCGTCGTGGGCGGTGCTCGACGCGGGCTACTGGTCCGCGGGCAACGTGCGCGCCATGGAGTCCGCCGGGATCAAGTTCCTCACCAGGCTGAGGCCCAACGTGAGGCCCTACAAGAGGGTCGTCGCAGAGCGCCTGGGGGGCATCCGCAAGGCCCGCAACCTCGTCGCCCACGGAGGCCGCTACGTCTACGTCGACAGGTCCGAGGCCGAGCTCGCCCCGGGCGTGCGCGGGTGGCTCTACCTGTGCGTGGACATGCAGACGCGCGGCCAGGAGCAGCGCAGGCTCTACGTGCGCGCCGGCAGGAGGGGGCTCACGCCCGAGCAGGTCCACGGGAGGATGGAGCGGATGGGCGTCTTCGTGCTCGCCTCGACCGCCGACATGGCCGCCCCCGACGTGCTCGACGCCTACCATGCCCGCCAGCGCATCGAGCAGGTCTTCGACGTGGGAAAGAACTACGCGTCCCTCCTGCCGGTGCGCGTGCACTCCGAGGAGGCGCTGAGGGGCCACCTGCTGCTCACCTTCTGCGCCACGGCGCTCCTCTGCAGGCTGCAGTCCAGAATGCCCGCCAAGGCGGCGCCCATGCCGCAGGCGCTGGCCGCCGCCCGCAACCAGAAGTGCAAGGTGTACGGCTCGAAGGTCATCACCTGCGAGCCCACGTCCGCCGCGAACGAGCTCTACAGGGCCGTCGGAGCCGCCTGCCCGGTAGAGATCCCGCTTCCTTGTGGTAAGAAATAGAGCCGGGAATTACGGTTAATCTGAGCTGCGTCTTCAGGCTCTCGCGTGACACCATCACGCTCAGGGATGGGACCTGCATTCCCGTGAGCGAGCGCAAGAGGCAACACGTGCAGCAGCAGCTCTGTCGTTACGGGAGGGTCGTTGCCTAGCACGTGCGCGGCCCTTGGGAATCGGTATGGGAAGGGGAGCCATGGGACTGTGGGGAGTCGTCATCATCCTCGTGTTCTTGTTCATGATCTATAAGATTATTTTAAGGGGATTCAAGACGGGAGGCAGCTCCGGTTCCCTCGTGCTGCGCCTCATCCTCGTGGTGTTCGTGCTCGTGCTGGTGCCCTACGTCATCCTGATGCTGGTGGACGCCATGTCCATCTCCATGGGTATCGACATAGTGCGGTTTGCGGACGTGGGGCTGGAGAAGTGGCCTGCCGGAAAGCTCATCAAGGGGATGCTTGCCCGCGGCACTCCCGTCTCCCCGCTCGACGTGGTTGTGGGCACGCTCCAGGCGATCTGCGTGGCTTTCGTGCGGGCCCTTGTCCCGGAGGTTCCCATCAGGGACTCCCTCGAGGAGGAGCACGAATACGATCTTCGCAACGACAGGCCCCGCCGGAGCCTGAGGGGCTGGATCGGCTGGGTGTTGCTGGCGACACTCGCGAACTCGTTCGTCACGGTGCTCATCAGCGCCATCATCGGCCTTATCTTCTCTTCTCCCAAGGAGGTACTCCCCCTCTTTGGGGTGATTGGGGTCATCGTTGCGGCGATTCCCGCCTTTGGCCTTGGTTTCGTCTTTGTCAAACGCATTTTGCACGCACCGATACTCCAAGGCAGCGAGGGGCCCAGGTTCAAGTATCCCAACATCACGCTTGCCTTCAAGATGTTTATGGCCATCGGGCAGTACGCCTGCATCACGGCAGGCCTGATTGTGATCTCGCAGAACGCCTACCTCGGGGCGTGTGCGGCCCCGTTCTTTCTCGCGGGACATGAGGTGCTGGGCATGGTGAAGAATGCCGTGAAGCTTGACATCGAGTAGGCTGGGGACCTGCAGTCATCGCCGCGATCGTGTACGCTGCGCCGGCAGTCATGAGCGAAGCTCATTCAGATATGCACCTCACAGCTGCTATGAGTTCCATTTAGCAACAAGACTCCTTAAACTAGGAAAGTCTTGTACTGGTACACAGGATTGCTGGAATGTATCTGGCAGGTTTGATGTTACGGGGGTGTGGCATGGGGGACAGGCGACGAGCCCGAGGCTTTGCCCGCGCACTTCGTGCGACGGCCCTGCTGCTCTGCGCGACGACGCTCTGTTTGCTGTCGCTCTTGCGCGCGAGCGTGGCCTACGCGGCAGGGTCGGATCTTAAAGGTGACCTCACAAATCGCTACAACGTGGTGATAGTGACCGATGCGAGCGGTTCCATGAGCCGGACCGATCCGGACAACCTGCGAGGCGCGGCGATCGCCCGCTTCGTGGCGCTGCTTGCCCAGGAAGGGAACCGGGTGGGTGCCGTCGCCTTCGGCGAGGGAATCCCCCTGCAGTCCGACCTCAGGGACCTGACGAGCGTCCAGTCGCGCCAGGAGTTCGTGCAGAGGATGGACAAGGTCGCGCTCGAGGATTGGACGAACATAGGCGAGGGGCTTAGGGCTGCCGTCGGTATGCTCGACGGCCAGAGGGACGCTAGCATACCCTCGATCATCCTGCTCCTCTCTGACGGCAACACGGACATGCCCAGCGACGAGGCGCGCCAGGCCTCCCTCCAGACCAAGGCCCAGGCCATAGAGGCGGCGCGCGGCGCGGGCTACAAGATCTACACGGTCAGCCTCAACGCGAACGGTGAGGCCGACTCCAACGAGCTGAGGCAGGTCGCCTCGGCGACGGGTGGGGAGTTTCGCGAGGTCACCAGCGCCTCGGACCTCCAGGGCGTCTACGACCTGTACTACTCGCTCGTGTTCTCGGCCAAGGCCGACCAAGGCAGCGACGTCATCATACCAGACTCCGGCATCGTCAGTGGCGCCTTCGATGTCGCGAGCATCGGCGTGGAGGAGGCAAACGTCCTCATAACGGGGACACCGACGGACTACTCGTTCACGAGGCCCGATGGCACGAGCGTCACGCGCGACCAGCTGGCTGGCTCGACGTTCTCGACGGAGGCGCTCACGGCGGTGAAGGTGAGGGAACCTTTGGCAGGTACCTGGCGCTACACCGTACGCGGGGTGCCCAAGGACCATGTTCGCGTCGACATCGTCCGCAACACCGACGTCTCCGTCCGGCTCGAGTCGAGCGCCAGCGGCAGCAAGCTTTCTGCTGGCGACAGCGTGGACTTCACGGCGACCATCCTCGAGTCCGGAAGACCCGTCAAGCCCGAGGTCTACGGGGGCTTCTCCGGTGAGCTTGTGATTGAGGGAGCAGGCGGCTCAAAGCAGGCACTGGCGCTCACGGCTGGCGAGGGCGGCTTTGCCCTGACGGTTCCCTTCCCAGATAGGGGCAGCTTTGCGGTGCATGCGACGGCCTCGGGCGAGGGCTATGAGCTTTCCACCCAGACGCTGAGCCTCAACGTGGGAAACAGCGCACCTGTGCCCGGCGAGGCCATACAGGCGACTGTCAACCTCTGGCCCTTCATCGATAACACCGCGACCATAGACCTCACGCCTGGCGCGACCGACACGGAGGACGGTGAACTCTCCTATGAGGTCGAGTCGAGCGCCTTCATGCCCGACGAGTACAAAATCGACGGCTCCAAGCTGGTCCTCAGCGGCTACAGCCTTCCCGAGGGGTCGTTCACAGTTCGTGCGACCGACTCGGACGGGGCGTCGTGCACGTTCGACGTGCACGTGAAGACCGTCAACATAGGCCTCATCACCTGTGTTGTCATCCTCGGGGCCATCCTGCTTGCCCTTGTGGTGGCGGGCGTCCTGCTGCGGATCCTCCTGAACAAGCGCTTCTACGGTACTTGCTACGTGCGCCCCATGGACAACGAGAGCTCCGAGTACCAGAAGGAGGCGAGCCTGGAGGGGAGCCGCGGGCGCATCAAGCTCGCTTTGTTTGGGGTCGAGACCTATGGCATAGATCCGCAGGCGTACTTCCAGGCGTCGGGCAAGGACTACGTGACCTTTGTCTCTAAGGTACCGGTGTACAGCGGCGGGCACATGCAGAGGAAGGTGCGTGTAGGTGGCAACGGCTACGAAGTCCCGATCGCCGTGGACGAGAAGGGACAGAAGGGCGTGGTTGTTCGGTTTAAGAGTGAGCTGAGTCGTTCAAGGTGAGCTAGACGCTTCTAAGACGAGGGGAGAAGTATATGAGTGGGCAGGGTTCTGGAAACAACGTCGGTAAAGTTGTTGATGGTAACAGCGATGAAGTTGTTGATGGTGGGCAACGGTTCATCCAAGATGACTCTGCCGTCCTCGCCATCGGCCTCGGGGGTACGGGGGTGGACTGCCTGCGAACCCTTAAGAAGAGGGTCTACGAGCGCCTGCGGCCGGACAACCCCGGCGACGCGGTGCCCACGGACAACCCCGGCGACGCGGTGCCCAGCTACGAGCACATCAAGTTCCTGGCAGTGGACTCGGACGCTGATGGCATGGGGAAAGCGGCAGATTCGTCTGTGTATGCTCCCTATAAGCTTAATATGGACACGGAGTTCTTTGATATCTCTTGCGCGGACAATCTCTCGGTGGTATTTGGGAAAAATCGAGTCAATCTAGCGAGGGAGCCCGCGTACCGCGAGTGGCTCCAGTTCGATGACATCAAAAAGGTAGGTACGGCCACCAATGGGGCGGGTGGCGTCCGCCAAGTGGGCCGCTACCTGCTGGTGAGAAGGGCCTCCGAGTTCGTGTCGAAAGTTCGTGACATGGTTACCGAGGCGATGGTGGATGCGAACGGCAACAAACGCAAGGTGTACGCGCACGTCTTCTCCGGTCTAAGTGGTGGCACGGGCTCTGGGACCTTCCTCGACGCGTGCTATCTCGTCCGGGAGGCGCTGCAGCAGGCGGGCGCCGCCGGCAACAGTGTCATGGGTTATTTCTTCCTGCCCGACGTGAACCTCGCCAACAGAGCTATCCCCACTAACGTGAGGACGTACATAGAGCACAACGGCTACGCGGCGATGCAGGAGCTGGACTACTGCATGGGCTTCGGGAGAAACGGCGACGCCTGGCACCAGGCCTACCCCCGCGTGGGAGAGGTCCGCTGGGAGGCGCCACCCGTGGACCTCTGCCACCTCGTGGCCGGGAGGACATCGAAGGGTGTGCCCCTCCCTAAGATGTACAAGCACGCGATGAACGTCGTGGCGGACTATGTGATGGACTTCCTTGCCAAGCCTGCACAAACTGGGTTTGGACTTAAATCTCATTTTAGTAATGTGCAAACCATCAGGGATGCGGAGAGGAACAAGCAGAACGCCGGCGCCTGCTACGACTACCTCATCATCGGGGCCTCGTGCGCCGTCGTGCCGTACGGCAGGATCATGACCTACCTCGTCTCGGGCTTCTTCCAGAGGCTCGAGGGACTCGGCATGCGCGACAGGGTCCCGACGCAGCAGGAGGTGGAGCGATTCCAGGAGGCCGTTGGCCTCACGCACGACGCCCTGCTGCGGGAGCTACAGAGGGGCGTCGGGATCGATTCCGGCCAGTACGGAGCGAAGCCGGCTGGCGCGCAAAAGAAAAGCCCGAACGTGGAGGATCACTACATGAAGCTCGAGGCCGCCGCGAGGGGCGGCATCGTCCAGAACCTCTCTGACCTCTCGAGGGACGTCCCGGGCCACGTCCGGAGCGGGCTGCCCACCGACGGCAAGGCCCAGGCCGTGATGGCCAAGGTGACCAACGCCGTCCTCGACGCGATGGTTGACCCCAAGCGCGGCCCCTGGTACGCCTCCGCGCTCTTGCGCTCCGCCAAGGGCACCGACCTGCTCGCGGCGGCTCGGGGCATCGAGGCTAAAGCGGAGAGGGAGCGTGTGCAGGAGGAGGCCCAGGATAAGGAGGGAATGCCCATCTGGGACGACTTCGTTGGGGCGAAAGGGGAGTTCTTCGGGGCCCCGAACATCCCGCTTTACCTGAAGAGGAAGTACGACGCCTTCGTCGAAAAGACTCGCGAGCTGACCAACTGCCGCATCAGGAGGGACTCGTACGAGGCGCTCGAGAACCTCGCAGGGATGCTGGAGAGGCAGCTTACCGACCTCGCGAACGAGCTCACCGGCCCCTTCGAGGATGCCATGGGGGAGCTCATCGATATCTTCGACGAGAGCTGGTCTTACCTCAAACACTTTGTGGACGGTGCGAGCACCTACGAGCAACCGGTAGTCACGATGGGTCAGATCGCCCCCGTGCTCGACGGGGAGCTCGAGAAATGCGACGTTGGCAAGGTCACCCAAGAACTGCTCGACACATTGCTGGGCGAGGGGGGCAGGGCTGCGTTGGGGCCGGGCGGCGACAGATCCATCCTGATACACCGGGTCTCAGACTACTTCGCGGAGACGTTCAAGGACTGGTCCCAGAGGTCGCTGACAAAGTACCTTGGGGACAAATACGGCATACACAACAACCCGAAGCTGCTCGCCCAGAAAGTCCAAGGTGACCTCCTGAAGGGCATGGACGGGCGGGCCAAGGTGCTCTTCGACACCGACGGGAGGTACGACCTGCCGGACGATGGCTCCGCCCTCTGCTACGTCACGGTGCCGCAGACCTCCCCCGTGGTCGGGAATGCGGCCGATGGCTTTGTGAAGGCAAGGGGCACCGGATTCAAGAAGCGCGTGACCGCCGCAGCCGACCGCGTGAGCTTCCTACGACTCAAGATCGGCGTCCCCCTGTGGGGCTATGGTGCCCTCGCGCGCTGCGAGGCCGGCTACCAGCCCGCGCCCGGCAGGCACCTCTACGAGCGCGCCGTGTACGTGGAGGGCGTCTCGGACTCCGCAGAGGTCGAGGCGTCCCGCGACTGGGGGAATCTGCCCTCGCCCGTTCCGCTGAGTCTCTCGAATTCTGACATATGGGTGGAAAAGCTTAACGAGGCGCTCGCCGCTGACGTGATTGTCCCTCACAAAAAGGGCTACTACATCCGAACTTTGACCGATGAGTTCATGGGGGGCATCCGCGCAAAGCATGGTGTGGCGAAGGGGCTGCCGATCGTCGACAGGCTCAAGGTGCAGGATGAGCTGCGGGCCATGGACTCCAATCGTGTGTACGATCCCAATGAGCATCTCCTTTCCGACATGATGAGACCCCAGAACATTAAGGCCGAGAGGACGATCTGCGCCGACCTCCTGGCCAAGGCCCCGGTGCTCGTCGAGATCGTGCGGGAGGAGCTCGAGAAGTGTCGCGAGATAGCGGGCTATATCGAGGATCTCCAGCCAAAGGTGGACCATGACCTCGAGAGCTTCCGCAATGCCCTGTTCACTGGGGTCATCGAGTTCTCCAATCCCGTCGTCCAGTATGTGAGCGGTGGGCTCGATGGATCGATTGTCCTTTCAGATAGGACATTCGACCATGGAACCATCCCGCTCTACCAGGCATTACTGAGCTTCAAGGACAAGTCGGTGCTTGTGCCAGCCATGCGCAAAGCGATCGAGGCGCAGACGCAGAGCATCCTGACAGCCAACCAGATCCCTGCCAGTGTCCAGGGGGCCTGCGACGCCGTGCAGAGGGAGCTCGATCGCGGTCCTAATCTCATCGCAATTGCGACGGCAATGTTCCCTCGTGAGGTTGGTGAGGTGACGAATTTGCTCACTGATCTCACAAAACAGTTAACTACCTTTAGGTTGGCGTATCTGATTCCCAATGCAAACCTAAGTACAAACTAATCTCACCCTCCGGTGTCTGATCATGGATTGGCAGGTGTCGGAGGGTCTTTGAAGGGCTCGAAGAGTTGCCATGAAGAAGGATGATATCTCAAAACTGATAAGTGATGCCGCCGCCACCTTGCACTCAAAAGGCAATGATGGGATGAAGAAGTACGTGGGAGTGGAGTATCCTGCGTGCGTCCTCTATTACGGAGAAAGTACGTCCTCATTTCACAACGGCATACTCGAGGCTTTGCAAAGCGAATGGGGAATTGTTGCGAGCATCATTCCTTTCTACACCATCTTAAACCCAGACTTGTCAGGTAGGCATGCACTGAAGGACATGCAAACGAGCAGTGATGCGGATGTGAAGGCATTCCAACGAACTATCATGAACGTACAGAGTGCTAAAAACAGCAATTTCTTCAATGACTCGACTGTACTCTATACCTTTTGTGTTGTCGATACACGAGGCATGGGGCCTGAGGACTTTCATGATTGGTATGCATGCATAGAGAGCATACAGGATCTTCTCGATGGCGTGACGCTCAAGACCCTGCTCATTGTGTTATTGAACAATTCTGTAGGAGATGCTAATGCCTCATCGATTACCCAGAAGCTGGCCGAAATCTATGAGGGTGAAGAGCTTGGGTCAGCGAATGGGCACCTTTACGAGGGCGTTCTCCTGTATGGCAACCAGAGCTGGAACAAGCAGTTTAACGGGCTATTCGATGAGCAGGTCGCTTGGGAACATGGCGATTGGAATGTGTTGGCTGACGTGATAATGCTGACAAATTCCCAGTATGACGCTACCACACCAAATTTCAACGCTGTGTCAAGTCTGAGGCGTCTGCTGTTCTCCACCCGGGTCCATCCGGCGGTGACTGTAGCGCTCAAACAGGTAGAGAAACCCTGTGGTGACATCGCAACTGTTTCCTTGTTGCATGTGGTGAGGCAGCTTGATGCGAGCTTTACCGCAATGAAAGGCGTGCCTCTTAATGAGCTAAGTGTTTTACAGGCACTTGGGTGCAATGAGAATGGATATTTTCAATTTACTGATTATCTTAATGAACAAATTGATGAAATTGAGAAGAATACATTTAGAGGCTTTGAGGATGGCCTACCCCTATCAATTGAATCTGCACCGCTCACGAATACGCCTGATATGGGCAAGTTATCCTATGAGGAGGCAGATGACAAGACAAGCGGATGTCTCTCTGCTTTTGTTGAGAACAACCATCTTCGCCAGATCGATAAGGTGCTGTCGGATGGCTCCAACGGTATCGATAAGCTGATGCGGGAACGTGTGACGTCGACCCTCACCGCACCCCAGCTGCTCAGTCTCAGCAAATCGGCATGGGAACAGTATATAGAGAAGGCCTTTGTTGGGGCGCGGGCATATGATCCCAAGCGGCTTAAAGTCCACGATGCCATAGATCGTAAGTTGCGCCAAAGGGTAGCGGAGAGGGCGCACAGATGCGTCTTGGAAATCATTAGCGAGCTCTATGATAAGGCTGAGCAGGTTGAGCGTGAATTCAATGCGCTGAAGAGTGATGTGTCGCTTGCCACGAGTAAGGTGGATCCCAATCTTGATAACTTCTATGGGAAGATAGTAAATTCCTTCTGCATATCTGGAGGGCTGCAAGAAGTGCAGCAACTTGTTTTTACCTCTGATGGTGATCGGAAGACGATGATCGAGGCTATTCGTACAAAAGGACTGAAAAATCTCTTTTCCTATGCGATCGATAGACAGAACATATTCAGTCTCGGGTTTATGGATGAACTTACGCTGCGTATGGCAGACGGTAAGGCCCAGGCTGCTGCGCAAACTGTCATCGGGGCTGATCTTGTTAAGAACATCTCTGGTCAAGTCGCCTACCGCTCAATATTTCCACTTTCTAGCCAGCAGGTCGAAGCCTATCTCCTGCACGTTGACACTAACGCGGTGGGCATTGATCGGACCAGCTCATCTGGCAAGCTTTACTCGTATTTGAATAAGCGCGCCATCCCCAATGGCACAAGTCGCGTCTTCTTAAACATCGGCCGGAAGGACAGCGCCAGCTCGCTGTGGTTCTATGCGCTGAGTACCGACCATCTTCGAGGGTAGGGAGCGCCATGGAGGTTAGGATCCTACCGAGTTCAAACCAGCATTATGTGAACAATATGCAGCAATCCCCAGGCTCTCTTACATGGGACTCCGCTGGCATTGACTGGACTTTGATGGTGCGCGGTGCCTATGGTGAACCCATAAACATCGATGACGCTATCGTGAGGCAGTTGCAAATCCGGGGTGCCAGTCTTGTAAATGGTCTTGATGGACCTGTCAAATTGTCTGACGGGCGCAGCATCGTCCTGCTACGCTTCAACCCTATGATGGGCGGTATTAACGCCTACAGCTATTCAAATTCCCATGCGCACTATGCCATCTTTGGCTGCGTCTATGAGAACGAAAGTGACATGCTGACTGTCTACGAGCCCGATTCTTTTGCAGTCACCCAGTGTGACGTGCCCGGTACGGTGAAAGTGTGTATCAAGAAGCAATGGGAAAGACAGCGGCATTGGCTCCCCTTTTGCAGCAAAGACGTCTTCCTTGGTTATAGCGTGAGCATCGAGTATGACGGCGAGCTATCTGATGGTGAGGATTGGGGTCTGCAGTACGAGTTTTCTCCCATTGGCTCGTCTGGTAAGTCATTTTGCTACCCCATCGTGCCAAAAATGGTAGGGACGGAGTTCTTGGTCCGTGCCTCGCCAGGGCAGGAGCCTCCCAAGATAGAGAGCAGCAAGAAAGGCTATGCGGTCGAAGTAACTGCTGACTTATAGGCATAGGCTGTCGGTCGGCGTAAATGGGTCGAAGGGGATCACTGTGGGAGACGAGGACGCAGGCAAAGACATCATCTGTCCATTTTGCTTTGAGACGTTCAAGGATTGGCAAGTCCACTTTCGTATGGAGGTACGAGAGGATAATCCGCTCTTTGAGCCTCAGAAGGACCAGAAATATGAGAAATTTTGGAGCGAGTATGGAGGAACGACCGAGTGTGGGGAGTCTGATGAGGTGCCTCCGTACTTTCACCGTGTGTATGATCCCCGTGACCCCAGCCATAAGAATGCGTTCATCAAGGAGGATTCTCAGGCTGATCCCCCGCGTACCGTGCTTGTACGTGATGTGGACGGCATGGTGATTGGGGCGCGAGATAGCTTTGGTAAAGAGACCAGGGAGCGGGTCTGCCCTCACTGTCATAACTTACTACCGGGGGCTTACGGGCGCAAACCCGTCAAATTCATATCGTTCATTGGCATAACGGGCGCAGGGAAGACAGTGTACCTTTCGCAACTATGCAGATTCATGCCAGCTCAGTTAGGAGCCTACGGCGTCTCGGTGATGCCAACAAGTCAATACGCAAATGATTATATGAAAAAAAACAAGGTCGTGATGGGAGAAAAGTTGCCGGATAGTACTAAACCTCAGCAACTGCTGCAACCACTTTGCTTTGACTTCACGTTTTCGGATCCAGATGGAAAGCAGCACACGCAGACGTTTGTGTTCTACGATATTGGGGGCGAGAACCTAGAGGAGAAAGAGGGAGAAAAGCTTGCGGCCCAAGCACAGAAGTTTGGTAGATTTATTCTACATTCTGATGCGCTTATCCTCCTAATTGATCCTGTGCAGTTTACTGGTATGAATAGGGATGTTATCGCCAAGGACGATGAAGAATCCAAGGGCAATGATGAACCCTTGGACCCTACCACAGCGCTAACGGTTATTTACAATCTTTTTAATCAAGGTCCGAATCCTGATGCTCTCAGGAATATACCCCTCGCTGTCTGCATCTCGCAGGCTGATAAACCGCTAAATGGCATGGATTCGGCTTGTCAGTATATCGCCGAGGGTGAGAGCCTATCGGGCATGCGAGGTGCTCCAATACCAGGCTCCGGTGCCTTGGTGTTTGACGCGGCTGACTACAACCACTGGCAAACGTACATTGATAGCTTCGTAAACTTGCTAAAAAAAGGCGGCGTAGCAGGTAACCCAGAATCTGGATCAAACGCACTTGGGACAACACTTAACAATTACTACAAATGCTATAACTACTTCATGATCGAGTCAATCGGCGTGCCACTCGAGAAAAAGTCTGAGTCGAGTGGCATTGTCTATCAGGTACCAAGCAAGCGGCCAGTGCCCAAGCGCATCATAGAACCCATCCTCTGGATACTAACGATACTCTCGATCGACGGCAGCGGAAGGCCAGCTGTGGCCGTTGAGGGAAAAATCAATGAGCCCAAGGGATGGAGATGCCCGTCCTGCAATAAGTGGTGTAGCGACACCGTGACCTTCTGCCCCAAGTGTGGGGTGAACAAAAAAGGCGAATGGTGCTGTCGCAAGTGCAAGAAGCTCAACCCTCGCTCTGCAGAGTGGTGCGAGAGTCTGGGCTGTAACACGAATCGCTCCGGTGGATCCAGAGGCTTTTTCGCGAGACTTTTCAGTCGTATCTCGCGTGGGCGTGGGGCGTAGCCGACGGCATGGTGAGCGGAGGTGTCTGACAGGTGGACTACCAACAACTTTGTTACACGCGGGTAGGTGGTCAAGGCGTAGGCTCTGGTTGGCAGGTGCTGAACGCCTCGCCGGGCGTCTCGGCGCTCGCGAGGTCGGTGTATCCGCGCCTGCAATCGGGAAACGCCAATACCTCGGCAGACGTCCCTTCCGAAGAGGGGCAGCTGCCTCAGGTGCTCGAGCTTCGCTCGGAGGGCGAGCTCGTGTTTCTTACGATGGTCACCTATGGGGTGGCTGATGAGCTGGGGCGCCCCTCGTCCTTTTCCCACGGCCTTGTGTTCGGGCGCGACGAGTTCGAGCGGGACCCGCAGCTGGCCCTTCGCGTGAGGCGCACGAGCTTTGGGCACACCCCAGAAGATACCCTGCCCGAGAGGCTGCGGGTGTCCCTTGCCGAGCCGATGGGCCTCGCTTTGGCGCGAGAGGCGTGCGGCCTGGACCTTACGGGCCATGGGAGTCTCCTTTTGTGCGTGTGTGAGGCGCTCGGCCTTGACGGAAGGTTGGGCAGGCCGTTTCGGATCCTGTGCGACTGTGAGCCTCGGACGATCCACGCAGCCCTTACCTGCATCTACCAGTCCATTCCCTATGGGTTGCGCGGGCGGGTCTCGTTCAGCACGTTTCAGACCAATGGAGGGCTGCCCGTTGACGTCGTGTTTTCCAAGGACGACCAGGGTCGCGGCTTCGACCTGGCCGCAGGCGCGATGCGAGGGGGCAAACGGCGCGGGACCGGCGTCGCAGGTCCCGAAAGACGGCTTCCCGCGTTTGCCGCGCACGTCCTGAGGACGGGGGTCAGCGAGGGAGAGCTCTCTCGATACCTCGGGGTGCTCGAGGACGAGGTTCAGACCTTCTGCGATCCCAACGAGGCCTCCGTTTTCGCGTACGAGGCGGCGTACGATAGGCTTGTGAAGGGTGGCGTCATCGAGCGCCTTGAGTCCTATGAGCGCCCACTCGATCCAGAGTCGATCGTGAGGCGGCTCCTATGCTCCATGAGCCTGCCGAAGTCCGAGGACGCATCGCGCCGTGCCGAGCGGGACGGGCTTGTGTCCGGTGCCCTGCGAGACGTCGTCGAGCATAGCGTGGCCTTGGATGACTGGGTGTATGACGAGGTGGTGAGGGAGGCTGAGGACTCCAAGCTCGACTCGCTCGAGGATGCGCGCTTTGACTATGACACCTCCGTGAGGTTCGCAGGCAAGACCCCAGAGGAGGGTGCCGCCTATCTGACACAGGAGTACCCGGATGCTGCGTCTCGCTCGACGGCCGAGTTCCTGAGGCTGCGCTCCGCCCTGGCGGGCAGGCCCGCGTCGAAGGACGTCTTGATACGCTACTATGAGAAGCTTGCTGACGAGCTGCAGGGGTCGGGCGGACCTTCGCTAGATGACATCAGGTCGTTTCATGACGAGACGGCCATACTCGAGGACTCGCGCATCGACGAGCGCGTCGCCGCGCTCTGCGAGGCGCATGCGGTGGCCCGGGTGGTGCCAGACGGCGACCCGGCCGAGCTGGACAAGGCCATAAAGGCGCTCTTCTCCCAGGTCGAGCTATCTGAGGACGCAAAGGCCCGCATACGAGGCGCGGTTGCCGTGGCATACTGGCGCAGCTTCAGCTTCAAGGCCTTCAACTTCAGGTGGAAGACGTACAGGAACAGCGTAGTGGACCAAGAAGATGTCTGCAAAGGACAGCAGGAGTACCTTGCAGCACTGCTTGCGTCTCGAGTTGGTCAATACATTATTAGAACCCAGTACGAGCTTCTCGCGAGATCATACCGGGTGCTTGAGAGGGCGCTCGAGAGGCTGGAGGGCGAGAAGCGCGTGGCCCTTAGGGAGCGCCTTGCCGCGTACCTGAGGAAGTGGGCACGCGCGGGAGCGCATCCGCAAGACTTTGACACCCTGTGCCGGGTAGCCCAGGCCATCTGTAACCCTAGTGAAGGCGTGAAGGCGCCGCAGGTGTCCTCGACATCTCCCCGAGGATCTGACGTCCAGGCCGTCTGTGACCCCAGCGACAATGCGAAGGCGTATGCGTACATGCTCGAGAGCGGCATGCTTCCAGACGACCCCGCTGCACTTAGGGCCATGCTGGACCACTCGAGGGTACTGCGGGAGGACGGGGAGCGTAAATGCTTGCTGGAGCAATGCAAGCGCATGTCCAGGCAGCGACGATCGCCCGTCTCCAAGCATGCGAAAGACGTCGCCCGCGCGCTGCGCTCCCACGAGAGGGAGTCTCGAAGGTCTCGGAAACCAAGGCATGCGGAACCCGTCTTGAGGCACGGGGCGCGGCGTGAGGGGCGCGATGTCCCAGCCAACGCGGGACCTGGCACTCTTGCGCGCTTGTTTGGGTTCGGGGGAAGAGGAGATCGCGAGCCTCATCGCGAAGATATCGGGACACGGGGCTTCGAGCCCCTAGAGGGTGAGGACCTGACCGCACGTAGGCTCAACGGGCTCATAAAGCCAACAGAGGTGCAGGGGGCAACGGGAGGGTCGGCTGATCGTGCCGGCTCTTCCGGGAGCCATTCGATCAAAGGTTCGAGGAAGCAGGGTAGCCGAGATGGGAAACGATGAGATGACCGCTGGCCTCGGTACTGGCAAAGACAGCCTTATCAGCGTGATGTATGCGCCACACCTTGCCTACGTCACACGTGGCAAGACGGTCGCCTCTCCTGGCGGCGAGCGTCGGTTCGTGGATGCCGTGCCGCGAGCCGGTCATCCCGCGCAGATCGGGGCGCCCCTTGCCAAAGAGCGTCTCTTCCTCGTCCCAATAGACTCCCTGTTTCGCATCCCGCGTGTCTCACCAGGGGAGGGCATGACACCCATGCGCAGGGAGCGACGCGAGGTCCTGCAGCACTGGAACAGCATCATCATCTACCCCAAGGAGCGCTCGGACTGGTGGCTGCGCGGCGTGCCGGAGCACCCGCTGCGGTCCCACTTCGACTGGCCCGTCGACGTGGCAATGACGACCGACAGGGAGCGGAGCTTCCTCGTCTTTCCACTCGCGCCTGACGCCGGACGACTCCGCCCGCTCTCGGAGCTGATGGTGAACCTGGATGATGGTCGTCCACCCCTCGAGTTTGGCCAGGAGATCGCCGACCATCGCGACCTGCGCATCGCGTTGGCGCGATCGCTGGTGAAGGCTTGGGGGCAGCTTCGTTCCTGTGGTTATTGCTACGGCTGCTATGACAGCTCGAACATCTTCTACGACTCCAAGGCGAAGGAGGTGAGGTTCGGCTTCAGCATGGCGACGCGTTACCTGCCTGACGGCGATGCCGAGTCCCCCTCGCCGATCGCCGTGAGCAAGGGCGCGAGGGAGAGCCTCATGTTCGACTACATCGATCCCGTCTCCTACGGACCGATACGGGAGGCCGTAGACCATGGGGAGCAACCCAGTGCGATCCTCTCGCGGACGGATGACTTCGCCATGTGGGCCATGGCGTTTCGCCTGCTGGTGGGCAGGCTACCCTTCTATGGCCCCAGCGCGCTGACCGTGCCAAACACGAGCGGGGAGGATCATCTCAGGTGGATAGACCAGTACCAGAAGCACGCGGTTTTCATCTTTGACTCGACCGATGACTCAAACCAGGTTGGTGGGAGGGACGGCTTCGCAGGTGAGGAAGTGTTCAGGGAGAACTGGGAGGTGATACCCGATGACTTGCGTGGCGAGATGTTCGATCGCTTTGATAGCGGTGGCACGGCGGCGGCAAGCTGAGGAGTCGCGATTTGTCGCCGCACGTCCTTGGAGTCTGCCCTGTTGGCGAGGCTGCCTCGGTGGACATGAGCAGGAGAGACGGAAAGTTGGGAGGTTAAGGGATGGGTTTGTCTGATCTTTTCAAGAGGCAGCACCTGATACTCGTCATGTCCTTTGACTGCGACGACAGCGGCCATATTTCGATGAGTCCCATTTCTCATATCGAGAACTGCCCGAGTCTCATCAAATCCGATGGACAAGTAGACTGTGTCAATATGTTCGGAATAATGAAGGTAACATTATTCACTGTTGAGAAAGCAAGAGCGTATAAGGAATTTGCGCTCTGGATTGGGGAGATGCCCAAGAAAGGCTCTCCTCCGATCTTTTATGACTGTATCACGGTAAAGGACTTGGATTTCTCAGTGCCCGGAAAGATAAGGGGCTGGTTTGCTCACATAGATTTTAGAAATGTCAATGACTCATCCGGACATCACAGCGGCATGGTTTTCGAGGTTCCGGTTCCTGATCGCAGTTTCAGTGTAAAGCTCAATTACGATTGGCAATCCTAGGAAGGTTGGCCATGTCCAAGAACTCATTTCATTCCTTTTGGGGCGGGATCACAGACGAGGTGTGGCAGTGCAACCAGGACGACTCCGCCGTCCTCGCCATCGGCCTCGGCGGCACAGGCGTGGACTGCCTGCGAACCCTTAAGAAGAGGGTCCACGCACGCCTGTGTCCGGACAACCTCGGCGATGCGGTGCCACGCTACGACCACATCAAGTTCCTCGCCGTTGACACGGATGCCAGGGGCATGAAAAAGGCGCAACGGGATGGCTTCGGGGAGCTCGACCTAGACACGGAGTTCTTCGACATCTCATATTCGGGTAAGCTCTCCACCCTATTTGAGCAGAAGCGCATAAACCTCGCCAAAGACTCCGCGTACCAAGAGTGGCTCCAGTTCATTAAACTGAATCATGTTGGCACGGTTGACATTGGGGCGGGTGGCGTCCGCCAGGTGGGGCGCTACCTGCTGGTGAGGAGGGCCCCCGAGTTCGTGTCGAGGGTTGCTGGCCTGGTCACCCAGGCGATGGCGGACCCGAAGGACGGCAGGCGCAAGGTCTACGTGCACGTCTTCTCCGGTCTGGGTGGCGGCACGGGCTCTGGGGCCTTCCTCGACGCGTGCTACCTCGTCCGGGAGGCGCTGCGGAGGGCGGACGCTACCCGTAACAGTGTCATGGGCTACCTCTTCCTGCCCGACGTGAACCTTGCAAGAGATTACATCCCCGACGTCGTCAGGCGATGCATTGAGAGCAACGGCTACGCGGCGATGCAGGAGCTGGACTACTGCATGGGCTTCGGGAGAAACGGCGACTCCTGGCACCAGGCCTACCCCCGCGTGGGAGATGTCCGCTGGGAGACGCCGCCCGTGGACCTCTGCCACCTCGTGGCCGGGAAGACGTCGAAGGGTACGCCCCTCCCCGACGCGTACGACCACGCGATAAGCGTTGTGGCGGACTGCGTGACTGACACGCTCGTCAGTCCTTCGTACAGCCTCGAGTCTCTCCTCAGTAATGTGGAGACCATCAGGAGCTCTATGAGGGGCACGCAGGATACCGGCGCCTGCTACGACTACCTCGTCCTCGGGGCCTCGTGCGCCGTCGTGCCGTACGGCAGGATCATGACCTACCTCGTCTCGGGCCTCTTCCAGAGGCTCGGGGGGCTCGGCATGCGCGGCAGGGTCCCGACGCAGCAGGAGGTGGAGCGGTTCCAGGAGTACGTGGGCCTCACGCACGACGCCCTGCTGCGGGAGCTGCAGAGGGGCGTCGAGGTCGACCCCGGCCACTACGGAGCGAGGCCGGCCGACGCGCAAAAGAAGAGACCGAACGTGGAGGATCACTATATGGGCCTCGAGGCCGCCGCGAAAGGTGCCCTCGGCCGGAACCGCGTGGACCTCTTGAGGGATGTCCCGGGCCACGTCGGGACCAGGCTGCCCACCGACGGCAAGGCCCAGGCCGTGATGGCCAGGGTGGTGAACGCCGTCCTCGACGCCATGGTTGACCCCGAGCGCGGCCCCTGGTACGCCTCCGCGCTCGTGCGCTCCGCCAAGGGCACCGACCTGCTCGCGGCGGCCCGGGGCATCGAGGCTGAGGCGCGGAAGAATCGCATCAAGGAGGCGGCCCAGGAGCAGAAGGGAATGCCCATCGGGGACGGCTTCGCCAGGGCGCGAAGGGAGTTCTTCGAGGCCCCGAACATCCCGTTTCTCCTGAAGGGGAGGTACGACGCCTTCGTCGAGGCGAACCGCGAGCTGACCAGCTGCCGCATCAGGAGGGACTCGTACGATGCGCTCGCGAACCTCGCGAATAGCCTGGCCGCGCAGCTCACCCGCCTCGCGAACGAGCTCACCGGCCCCTTCGAGAGGGTCATGGAGGGGCTTATCGACACCTTTGACGCGAACTGGTCCTACCTCAAAGCCTTTGCGGACGGCGCGAGCACCTACGAGGAGCCGATCGTCACGATAAGTCAGATCGCCCCCGCGCTCGACAAGGAGATCTCCGGCTGCAACGTCGATAGCGTGGCCCAGGGGCTGCTCGACGCCCTGCTGGGCGAGGGGGGCAGGGCCGCCTGGGGGCCGGGGGGCGACGACGCGCTTCTGGCGCGCCTGGTCTCGCGCTACTTCGTGGGGACGTTCAGGGGGTCTCAGAGGTCGCTGCAGGACTACCTTGAGGACAAATATGGCATACGTAACGACCCGAAGCTGCTCGCCCAGAAAGTCCAAGGTGACCTCCTGAGGAAATTGGACGATCGGGCCGATGTGCTCTTCGACACCGACGTGAGGTACACCCTGCCGTACGATGGCCCCGCCCTCTGCTACGTCACGGTGCCGCGGAGCTCCCCCGAGGTCGCGAGCGCAGCCGATGGCTTTGTGAAGGCAAGGGGCATCGGATTCAAGAAGCGCGAGACCGCCGCAGCCGACCGCGTGAGCTTCCTCAGACTCAAGTTCGGCATCCCCCTGTGGGGCTACGCCGGCCTCGCGTGCTGCGAGGCCGACTACCAGCCCGCGCCCGGCAGGCACCTCTACGAGCGCGCCGTGTACGTGAAGGGCGTCTCAAACCCCGCTGAGGTCGAGGCGTCCCGCGACTGGGGGAAGCTGCCCTCGCCCACGCCCAGGAGCAAGATGGGCCAGGGTACCGACCCCGAGGTGCGCCGCCGCGCCGACGAGGCGGCGGGCGTCCTCGACGAGGCCCTGCGTGAGGGCGTCGTCGTCAGGGGGGCACGCGGGTACACAATACGCACCATTGCCGACACCTTCATGCGGGGCGTCCGAGATAAGTACGATGCGGCGGCGAGGCTGCCGGTCGACGACAGGCTCAAGGTGCAGGCCAAGCTGCGGGCCATGGACTCCGACCGTGCGTACGATCCCAAGGAGCATCTCCTTTCCGACATGATGAGACCCCAGAACCCCAAGGCCGAGCGGACGATCTGCGCCGACCTCCTGGCCAAGGCCCCGGTGCTCGTCGAGATCGTGCGGAGGGAGCTCGAGAAGTGTCGCGAGATAGCGAACTGCATCGAGGACCTTGGTTGAGGAGCGGGATCTCCGACCGGATACCGCCTGCCGCAGCTTCGACACCTCAGCCCACGTTGTCCCCCACGCCGGTGGGGGAGGATCTAGGAGTTGGCCATGTATGAGAACCTTTTGCTCTCTGCCGGGGGCGGTATTGTAGACAGGGTGTTGCAATGCGCCCAGGATGATTTTGCCGTCCTCGCCATCGGCCTCGGGGGCACGGGCATAGACTGCCTGCGGACACTCAAGGGGAGGGTCCACGAGCGCCTGCGGCCGGACAACCCCGGCGACGCGGTGCTCAGCTACGAGCACATCAAGTTCCTGGCAGTGGACTCGGACGCCAAGGGCATGAAAAAGGCGCAACGGGATGGCTTTGGGGAGCTCGACCTAGACACGGAGTTCCTCGACATCTCGTATCCGAACAGCCTCTCCACCCTGTTTGCGACGAGCCGCGACGGCCTCGCGGCAGACCCCGCGTACCGCGAGTGGCTCCAGTTCGATGACTTCAATATGGTGGGCACGGCCACCAGTGGCGCGGGTGGCGTCCGCCAGGTGGGTCGCTTCCTGCTGGTGAGGAGGGCCTACGAGTTCGTGTCGACAGTTCATGGCATGGTCACCGAGGCGATGGAGGATGCGAACGACAACAAACGCAAGGTCTACGTGCACGTCTTCTCCGGCCTGGGTGGCGGCACGGGCTCTGGGGCCTTCCTCGACGCGTGCTACCTCGTCCGGGAGGCGCTGAGAAGGGCGGGCGTCCCCCGCAACATGCTCATGGGCTACCTCTTCCTGCCCGACGTGAACCTCGCCAACACAGCCATCCCCCCCAATGTGAGGGAGTACATAGGGCACAACGGCTACGCGGCGATGCAGGAGCTTGACTACTGCATGGGCTTCGGGAGAAACGGCGACGCCTGGCGCCAGGCCTACCCCGGCCTGGGAGAGGTCCGCTGTGAGGCGCAGCCCGTGGACCTCTGCCACCTCGTGGCCGGGAAGACGTCGCAGGGTGCGCCCCTCCCCGACGCGTACGACCACGCGATGAGCGTCGTGGCGGACTACGTGACGGACATTCTTGCCAAACCCGAAGGCATACGTGGCAGCCTCACGATTCTCCTGAGTAAGATAAGGATTTTCAGCGCGATGGAGAGAGACCGTCAGGACGCCGGCGCCTGCTACGACTACCTCGTCCTCGGGGCCTCGTGCGCCGTCGTGCCATACGGCAGGATCATGACCTACCTCGCCTCGGGCCTCTTCCAGAGGCTCGGGGGGCTCGGCATGCGCGGCAGGGTCCCGACGCAGCAGGAGGTGGAGCGGTTCCAGGAGTACGTGGGCCTCACGCACGACGACCTGCTGGAGGAGCTGCAGAGGGGCGTCGGGGTCGACCCCGGCCACTACGGCGCGAGGCCGGCCGACGCGCAGAAGAAGAGTCCGAACGTGGAGGCTCACTACATGGGCCTCGAGGCCGCCGCGAGGGGCACCCTCGACCGGAACCTCTCTGACCTCTCGAGGGATGTCCCGGGCCACGTCCGGAGCGGGCTGCCCGCCGACGGCAGGGCCCCGGCCGTGATGGCCAAGGTGGTGGACGCCGTCCTCGACGCCATGGTCGACCCCGAGCGCGGCCCCTGGTACGCCTCCGCGCTCGTGCGCTCCGCCAAGGGCA
>ERZ773083.956-NODE-956-length-21307-cov-17.606672_pt1 | contig 21307 bp, 18 predicted proteins | sample MGYA00511465_ERZ773083 | MGnify/ENA primary metagenome ERZ773083 (study PRJEB29015, sample SAMEA2738001) | human oral metagenome | biome: human oral; feature: human-associated habitat; material: dental | place: China | collected 2060 ... | reverse complement strand
GATGAGCATGTATCTTCGCTTTCCGGACATGTCGCTCATTATGAAATCCTATGGAGCGCGCAAAGTCTATGTTATGGGGGAAGTCGGTTCTCCGGGGATACACGAACTTTCTGCCGATAACCTCAACGCATATGCAGCCCTTTCCTCTGCCGGCGGCATCAAGCGCCGCGGGCGCAGTACACAGGTGCAGGTATTGCGTGTTGTGGGTGATACCATGTACTATAAGACGCTGAATATCAAAAACTACATCAAAAAACACGATTTCACACAGAACGTTGTTCTGCAGGACGGCGATATTGTTTATGTGCCACGCTCCAATGGCATCAAGCTGGATGAGGATGTCCTGCCGTATGTGAGTGTGTGGGCGATGTATAAAGCGATAACGGACTGAGTGGGAGGAGATTGAACGATGGAGCGGAATGAAGATTCGATTGACCTCTCACGACTGTTTTGGATTATGTACAATCACAAGTCTGTTGTTTTTGGTATTGTGGGTGTCTGTATGGCTATCGCTGTTGTGATTGCCTTTGCCCTGCCGAAGCAGTACGAATCGACAACGCTTGTTCAGACGCGTACAGCGGCAAAGGTGGATATCTCGGGTGCTGCCGCCGCGATGGCTGCGCTTGGCGTTGGAGGAGGTGTTTCCTCACCGACGATGAACTATATTGAGTTGATGAAGTCGCGTACTGTTCTGGATCCGATCATTGATTCGATGAAATTCGAGGAAGAAAAAAAACCGGATGCCAAGGTATTTGCAAAAAAATATCTTGACATTAGAAATACAAAGGGGACTAATTTGATTGAAGTGGCTGCCCGCGCTGAAACGCCAGAGGAGGCACAAAAAATTTCACAGTCTGTGGTCGATAACTTTCTCCTTATGCAGACGGAAATGAATCAACAGACGCAGTCCCTACTTGTGAAATTTCTTGACAAGCGAATTGAAGAAAGCAAAAAAGCTTCTGAAGATGCAGAGAAAAAGTTGGTAACTTATAGTAAAGCACACAAAATATATAGCCCTGATGAGCAAGTGAAATATGCTGTTGCCCGTATGCAGGCATTTGATAAGGCTATGGCAGATTTTGAAGTCCAGATTCAATCCGGGCAGGCATCTCTGGAGACTGCAAATACTGTACTGGCAGAGCAAAAGATAAGCAGTAAGGCATATAATGTCTCAGATAATGAGATCGTTCAGAAACTGCGCGCTCAAATTGTTGCAAAGCAGGTTGAACTTGTCGGGCTGGAACAAAATTATACGGATCAGCATCCAAGCATACAAAAAGCGCGTAACGAACTACATCAACTTCAGGAGAGTCTCCGCTCAGAAGTTATTGCCTCTGTGGATTCCAATACAGTTACATTGAATCCTGCACAGGCAGAGCTCCTTAAACAGCAAGCTCTCACTTCTGTCGGTCTCGCCGTCGCCAAGGCGAGTAAGAATGCTGTTCAGGAAGAATGGAGTAAAAAAGAGGAAGAACTTGGACAACTCCCGGATGATGTACTTGAATATGTTCGCTTGCAACGAGAGGTGTCTATCCAGAACGAGGTTTATCTGAATCTTGTCAAGCAGAATGAGCAGAGTAAGGTTCAGTCAGCTATGGAAAGTATGGATATCCAAATTGTAGATACTGCAAATTTGCCGGACATTGATAAGCCTGTTGGACCGCGAAAAAAACTGATTACAGCAATAGGCTTTTGTGTGGGAATTCTTCTTTCTATAGGGTATGGCTTACTCGTCTATAAACGTGAAGCATAATATTTTATAAGGAGGGGTGTAATGCATACGAGGTTCAGGATTTTGGCTCGTATTCGCAGAGTATGTGCCCCTCTCCTTTTTATTATCTGTGATTATTTTGCTATTCTCCTTGCAGAGAAAATGGCATTTGGTCTGCATGACCTCTATGGGCTCTTTATGGGGACATCCTATTACGTTCCCGATGCCTATCTCTTCTTCTGGATTCCGCTTGTATTCATTGCTTTTCTTGGGATCGCACAGACCTATACAAAGATGCAGCCGATTTTGGAGACCGTGCGGCAAATCTTTTATGCTGTCCTCTATGCGCTCATCACTTGCATCCTGGCACTCTACTTTATGGAGGCAAACTTGCTCGCTTCGCGCCTCTATGTTGTTTTGTTTGGATGTCTTGCGTTGTTCAATGTCTATGCCGTGCGCTATGTTCTGATGAAGCTCCTTAAGGTGACACAGACCTTTGCCAAGCCTGTTATTATCATCGGTGCCGGCAAAACGGCGGAGCTTGTCCTTCAGTTCTTTGAAGGAGATTTGGGATATCGTTATCAGGTTGTCGGTCTTTTGGACGATAACCCGATTTCAGAGATGTTGCCGCAAAAATTCCTGTTGTTGGGCAAGGTGAGCGATGCCGCAACTATTATTCGGGATTCCGGGATACAGACCGTCATCATTACAGCACCGGGAATGGACAGCGAGCGTCTTGAGAAACTTGTCGCAAAGATTCAGCCTCTTGTTCGGGATATTCTGTTTGTTCCCGATTTGATGATGCTTCCCTTGGGACATGTCGGTGTTGAGCCGTTCTATACCGAAAAAGTCTTTATGCTCAGTATTCGCAACAACCTCGCGCGACGTAGGAATCGTTTGGCAAAGCGCCTTTTTGACCTCATCGCGACTATTTGCGGCGGACTTCTTATCTTGCCGATTCTTTTCATTTTGGCGATTCTTGTCGGAATTGACAACAAGGGGCGTATTATCTTCGCGCATCGCCGTGTGGGACGGAATGGAAAGCTTTTCCCCTGCTATAAATTCCAGTCCATGGTATCGGATGCACAGGAACGACTGGAAGAATACCTTGCAAAGAATCCGGAAGCCCGGAAAGAGTGGGAGGAGTCCTTCAAACTTACAAACGATCCTCGTGTTACGAAACTTGGGGCGTTCCTTCGAAAAACAAGCCTTGATGAACTGCCTCAGCTCTGGAATGTGCTGATGGGCGATATGAGTCTTGTCGGTCCCCGCCCTATTGTGACAAAAGAGGTTGAACGCTATGGGGACTATATCCGCGAGTATTATATGGTTCCGCCGGGCATCACGGGAATGTGGCAGGTGAACGGGCGTAGCGATACGACCTACGAGGAGCGTGTAGCCATGGATACATGGTATGTGCGAAATTGGTCTGTCTGGATTGACCTTGTATATCTGTTTAAGACGATAAAAACGGTGTTTACAGGAAAAGGTGCGTATTAGCACCTTATGGAATGAAAAAGGGGTATTATGAAAGAGCGAAATAATCCATGGATGAAGCGTCTGGATAAATGGATTGGTTGTCCCCTTTTATTTGTTTTAGGTATACTCCATCGTAATAGGAAAGCGATTGATCTCAATACGATAGATACACCAAGAATTGCCCTGATTAAGACTGCTGCAATCGGTGATACGATTATCTTGAGTGCAATGGTTGACGAGATAAAACGCCAATATCCTCGAAGCTGCATTACTGTGATTTGCTCCCATAATAATTTATCAATGGTAAAACTCATTCGTGGTGTGGATGATATTTTTGTTTTCGAGATGAAGAGACCGCTTCAATCAGTTTCTGCGTTGAGAGGCTTGGAGCATTTTGACTTATTGATGGATTTTGGTCCATGGCCGAGAATCAACGCCGTGATTTCATGGATTGTTCATGCGGATTATAAAGTTGGATTTAAGCGTGCCCACATGCATCGTCACTATACTTATGATCAGTGGGTGGAGCATCTTGATTCGGTACACGAGATTGACAATTATCGTAATATCTTGAGGACAGCAGGAATTCAGCCTATAGGTCTTTTACCGACATTTGAATCTGAAAAACATGATGTGATGGAAAATACACCATATGCAGTTTTTCATCTATATCCGGGGGGATCACGTGCAAAACAAAAAAGTTGGTCAGAAGGTAATTGGATAACCTTGGGAATAGCCCTATATCAGAAATATCATATTCAAATTTTATTTTCCGGAGGTAAAGCGGATCACTTTGCGGTAGAAACGATAGTAAAGCAGCTAAAAAAACATGGTGTAGTAGCAGACAATATTGCAGGAAAATATTCGCTTGAAGAGATGATTGGAATTCTTGAGAAAGCGAGACTGGTTGTTTCTGTTGATACTGGGATTATGCACCTTGCTGCGGCCGTTCATGTTCCATTAGTCGCTTTGCAAGGTCCTACTTCGAAAAAAAGATGGGGGCCGCTTAGTGATAGAGCTGTTGTTGTAAGAGCTAAGGAGCAGTGTCAGCCATGTATCAGCCTTGGCTTTGAGTCAAATTGTGACAATCCCATCTGCATGCAGAATATCACAGTAGATATGGTAATAGAAAGAGTGAAACCTCTTTTAGTTGGATAGCTTTTATGAAAAAATACCTCATTCTGAAAATAGCTGCAATCGGTGATGTGATTATGGCTCTTCCCATGATTGATGTGATAAGAGAAAATGAACCAAATGCCCATATTACATGGGTTTGTGGGAAGAGTGTAGTTCCATTACTTCAGCCGTTTTCAATAGACCGTCTGATCGTCATTGATGAAGGCATGCTATTAGCCGGGAGTAAAATAGAAAAGGTAAAAGAGGTTTTGAAAATATGGAAAGAGATTGCATTCCGTAAATATGACGTATTAGCTCTGGGACATGCGGCGAAACGATATAAAATCCTGACTTTATGGACAAGAGCTGTATGCAGTCGTAGGTTTAGTCATGTCATGGGGAAGATGTGGCCGATCCCATCACGCCACCATACAGATGAATATGTACGATTGATTTTAGATACACCGAAGCGAGGGGGGATTTTTCCTCCATCACAGTTGCGATTGGAGTCAGATGCTGTTGTGCAGGAGATCCTGAATCAATGTGTTCAGGATCGTAAAAATATTGTCCTATCACCCGGAGGTGCTAAAAACGCTCTGGCAGATGATGCGTGTCGGCGTTGGCCCATAGAACATTATGTTCACTTAGCAAGACTGTTGGAAGAAAAAGACTACAATATCATCATCACAGGTGGGAAAGGCGACGCTTGGGTTCTGGAGTATTTCAAGGATATTAAGGTCATCAATGCGGTAGGTAAAACAACACTGCTTCAATTGATTGCCTTGCTCGAGAAATGCGATTGTTTTGTAACACATGATTCCGGTCCGTTGCATATAGCAGGTTTGACCCCGGTGAAAATCATTGCGCTCTTTGGACCGACGAACCCATGGGAAAAAATTCCACGCAGGGATCATGTTCATGTTTTGTGGGATGCGGAACATTATGCGTGTTGTCCTTGTTATGACGGAAAGTATTATGATGCTTCCTGCAAAGAAAATATCTGTCTAAAAAACATATCTCCGGGGAAAGTGTTTTCCTTAATAAATTCATAAGTGACACAGAGAACTGAAAGGAGGTGCATATCTTGAGCCTTAAAAACTTTGATTTTTTTGCTGTATATTTTTATTTTATTACGTTGACGATTGAGGCGCCCCTGCGTGTTGCGTTGGAAACGATAGGGCTTTCTCCTTTGATATATATACGTGAGGTGTTTCTTGTTGTTGCAATTTTTTTACATTTATTTCAGTCACATCTTGATTCAAAAGTTATATATTTGTTGTTAGGATTTGTATTTTTTTTATTAGAAGGAATATTTTTTACGGAAAATATTTTTCAGGTTATGGCAAGTTTGAAATCGTTTCTTCCGTTTATTCTAGGATTCCTGATGATGAAAAAATATCAAAAACAGTGTTTTGAATTGAGGGAGCTATATCTATTTGTTTTTTTTACAACAGCATTGGGGCTTGCCTTGGACTATATGTTTGATGATCTTCCTTGGAAAACTCTTTCTATTGATATTGCCGGGGTTTCTGTTGAAGAACAGGCGGGGCTTATAACTTTTGATGGGGATACGGTTTCTCGACCATCTGGATTTATGCGATTACATAATGTCGCTGCGACTGTAATTTCCTATGCTGTTGGGTGGGCAATTGCATATCGAACGCATCGAGTTTTGTGGGCGATTGCGGGAGTGGTCTTTGTTTCGTTGACGACAGCAAAGGCACCAATTGTAGTGATGTTGGCTGTTTGTTTTATCATGATAATAGGATCTTTTTTCCAACAAAAGGGACAGGGTTATCTGTTAAAAGGGATGGCTTTATTTTTCATGGTTCTGATGATCGGGTTACCACTTTTGTCCCTTGTGTTTGGATCGATTAGCAATCAGCTTGATACAGAGATGATGTTGTTCTTGTTTGCTTCTTTTGATGACCGACTCATCAATTCATGGCCACGCAGCATAGAGATGGTAACTAATTATGGAAATGTTTTTTTAGGGCGTGGAATCGGTGGAATCGGTTATGTCATTACCTTGTTTGATAAGTTTGTTCATAACCCTACACCGGTAGACAACTTTTTTGTGACGGCATATGGTTTGGTCGGTGTATTTGCTTTTTTTGGATTTCTGTTTTTGCTGTATCAGATGCTGATCCGAAAGATACGGACAGAATGGGATATGTTTATGCTTATTCTGTTTGTCATGATCATTGGGAATGGTATCATGAATGACATGACGGACCAAATGACCATGCTGCATTTTGGTTTGCTCACGAGATATTTGTTGGAGAAACGATATGATGATGTAAATGCAAAAAATTATACATCAGAAAGAGGGGGGCAGATCGGATGAAATACCCCCTTGTTCGCAATAAATTTTTACGTATATATTTATATTTTTGGGATTTCATATATGCTGTTTTGAAATTTCTTATCCAACAGAAAACATTTTCCGGTGAGATAGAAAAAAACAAAGTACACCGTATTTTACTGCGCAATCCTGCGGCGTTTGGGGACGTTTTGTATTCCTTATGCGTAGCAACAGCACTGAAAACCGAAAATACTCAGATAGAAATTGGGATGATGGCGGGGGAGTGGACGCGGGGCTTGTTATCCGCGTGTCCTGCTATTAGTCATATTCATGTGGAAAACCACTGGTCGGTATCCCAGAGCGGCGGTAGCCTTCCCTGGCGCTTTTTGAAATGGCTCAAAAACTGGAATTCGTTACGCAAAGAAGTGCAGTTAATCCAATATGATCTTGCCGTTGACCTATATTATTATTTTCCGTCGGCCTCTTTTTTCTTTTGGGCTGCGCGTATTCCTAGACGTATTGGATATGATGCGAGTGGAGGAGCTATCCTTCTTACGGAAGGTAAACACTGGTCTTTTGAGGAGAAACACAACGTCGAATATCAAGCGGACATTTTAAGATCCATCGGGTATTCTCTGGATATTCTATCGATAAATCAGAACGTGTTTCGGTTCAATATTTCTGACGAATTGGTGTTAAATAAGTTTTCTTTGTGCCCCAAGCAATATGCTGTTTTTCACATGGGAACAAGCGATCCTTTGCGTGAGTGGCCTACAGAAAAATGGACGGAGTTGGCTCAGTTTGTGGAGAAAGAAAAACTAACGATTTGCTTTACAGGGAAAGGACAACATGAGCAAGAACTCGTTAATCAGGTTATCCAACACTTAGGAAAACAACAGATTTCTCTTTGTAATGAGTTGAATCTCTCTGAACTTATGCAAGTAATTCGCAATGCTGTTTTATTTGTTGGCGTTGAGTCATTTGCCGGACATATTGCGGCACTATATGGAACACCGCAGCTATCTATTATGCATGGCGCAACAAATCAAGTTCATTGGCAGCCCTATGGAAATCCTAATTGTATCGTTTTGCGCACGTCAATGCCATGCTCTCCATGTTATTTTCCAAAGCTTTGTGACAAGGGGAATGCATGTATGGACATTTCTGCGGAAAGAGTCCTTGCTGCAGTAAAAGAGATATTGCATAGAGGTTGACCATATCGAAGGGAGGGCGCAGTGTTCAAAGTCTTATTTATCACGAATGTTCCAGCACCGTATCGCGTGGATTTCTTTTCTCTTTTAGGAAAAAAATGTGATCTTACCATTCTGTATGAACATTCTTATTCTACGGAGCGAGATGCTCAGTGGAAAGGTAGATTGCAAGAGAAGACCTACCACGAAATTTATCTCAATGCAAAAATTCGTATTCATCATGGAGATAGCTTTGCACCTCAGGTCATAAAATATCTTTCGAGAAAATATGATCTGATCGTGATTGGTTCTCACTCCAGTCCGACGCAAAAACTTGCAATCGAATATATGAAGTTTTCTGGAATCCCATATGCTGTAAATATCGATGGTGTCGCACTACCTCGTGGATATAAAGAATCTTGGTGGAAAAGTTGTCTTAAACGGCATCTATACTCTGGTGCGGAAGCATATCTGGTGAGCGGAGATGTCACAAAAAAATACTTGATGAAATATGGTATCTCACATGAGAAAATATATATCTATCCATTCTCATCTGTTTTTGACGATGAGGTGCTTGAGCGTATTGTTACGGATGAAGAAAAAAATGCATTAAAGCAGGAACTTGATATTTCCGAAAAATATATGGTGTTGTCTGTTGGTCGCTTTATTCAGTCGAAAGGATATGATCTGCTATTGCAAGCAGGCCATGACATTGTGGGCGATACAGGTGTCTATATTGTGGGAGGACATCCAACCGAAGAGTATTTGTCTTTACGAGAACGTTGTAAAGGGAAAGCAAACTTTCACTTCATCGAATTCAAAACGAGAGAGGTCCTTCAAAAATACTACCGGGCATCTGATGTATTCGTTTTGCCGACACGCATTGACGCGTGGGGCTTGGTCGTGAATGAAGCGACCGCGAAAGGCTTGCCGATTATCAGTACGGATAAATGCAATGCAGCAAACGAAATGCTTGAAGATGGTGTGAGCGGGTATATCCTTCCCAGTGAAACGATTGATGGTTGGGCAGATAAAATCAATACTCTGCTGGAAGATGATGAGTTGCGTCATCATATAGCTGAGGAGAGCTTAGGAGTGGCGAAGCAGTACACTATAGAACGTATGGTTGCTGTACATTTGGATATTTTTGCTAAGATTATGGAGAAGCGAGAGAAGAGCCGAGGAGAGAACATATGATACATGGAGTGAATGTAGGATGAGCATAGATTTGCCCAAGCCATGTATTAGTATCATTGTGCCTGTCTACAAGGTTGAAGAGTATGTTGATCGTTGCGTGCAGTCTCTTGTGGATCAGACAATGTCATCGTTGGAGATTCTACTTGTTGATGACGGGTCTCCTGACCGTTGTCCGGAAATTTGTGATGAATGGGCAGGACGAGATTCGCGAATACGCGTAATACATAAAGAAAATGGCGGGCTTTCTGATGCTCGTAATGCCGGCATTGCTGCAGCACAGGGAGAATATTTTCTTTTTGTTGACAGCGATGATTATTTGGCAACAGATGCTTGTCAAATTTTACTTGATGTAGCAGAGCATCAAGGGGCAGATCTTGTTTGCTGTAACTTTTTTCTGGATTTTGGTTCTTATAAAAAACTGCAGGAGATGCCTTTGGAATGGTGTTCTAAGAGTCTTTCCGGAGTTGAAGGATTGGAGCTCTTTCTTCGGGAGCAGGAAATTTGGCTCATTGTAGCATGGAATAAGCTGTGCCATCGGAAGCTTTTTTTCTCGGAAGAACAAATTCGATTCCCTGTCGGGCGTTTGCATGAAGATGAATTCACGTCGTACCGCCTTCTTTACGCATCCAGGAACACCGTGTTTGTGGAGAATCCGCTCTATTACTATGTACAGCGTGAAGGTAGCATTATGTCACACTTAAGTGAGCGCAATGTATATGACCGGATTGCTTGTGCATACGAATATATTCCGTGGATTCAAAATGCAGCGCCACAACTGCTGCCGCAAGCGGAACAGGCTACGGTTCGTGCTTATCTCGGACTCTATGCACAATGTCGGCGAACCTCACTGGATCCGGACGTTCCTGTTATGCAGGAGTTTTTACGATTTATTCGGCAAAATACAAAATGCCTCCTTTATCGTTCCGGCGTATCGTGGAAAATGAAACTCAAGGACACGTTGCTTCGATTGCATTTGTATCCGTTATGCTTTTCAGTCGGTGAAATGGCAAGGAAAAGTATCGTGTTTGCTCTCAATTTTATTCGCAAGGGAGGTTGAATATGTATCATAGAATTGGTCGGAATCTATATTTGTTGTTTCTTTATTTTCGGACATGCATGGCGGCGGCAGCTGCTTCCAAGCGAATCTTTTTGATGAGTACACCGTGGCATGGGAATCTTGGCGATCAGGCGATCATATTGGCAGAGTATCAGGTGTTGGAGAAGGCGTTTCCTGACTATACAATCATCGAATATCCGACGGAGATGATCCGTAAACTGATGATGAGATTCGCCTGGAAACCCGCCATGCATGGCAATGATATCATTGCCATGCATGGCGGCGGCAATCTCGGTTCGCTCTATCCTGAAGAGGAAGAAGTTCACCGATGGGTTGTGGAAAATTATCCAAAGCAAACGATCTTTTTTATGCCTCAAAGCATTTTTTTTGCTGAGGATAAGCAAGGGCAGATGGAGTTGGAGAAAAGTCGAGCTGTCTATTGTAATGCCAACGATTTGACGATTATGGAACGCGATCATGTCAGTCATCAATATGGTCAGGAAAAATTCCCTTTCGCAAAACATTTTCTGGCTCCGGATACAGTGACTGCATTATCTGTCGAGAAGTATTTGATTTCGGCCGAGCGGCATGGTGTGTGTTTCTTCTTACGTCGTGATAAGGAAAAAGTGCTCACAGATGGCTTTGTGGATCAGCTCGTGGAATGGCTTGTACAGCACGAGATTCCCTATCATCGATCTGATACCGTAATCATGAAAAGTTTGCGAAATCGACGAAGCCGCTGGAAAGCAGTGGCTGAAAAGCTGAATTTGGCGAGGGCTGCCAGAGTGGTAGTTACGGATCGTTATCATGGGGTCATTTTTTCGGTAATTACACATACCCCGGTGATTGTGTTCAAATCCTATGACACAAAAATATCGGCAGGGATTCGTTGGTTTCAAGATCTTGATTGGGTTCATTATGCAGAGGCTATGGATCTGATGGATATTCAGCGGCTGATAGAATACTATTGTGCTAATGAGGATGTCCCTGTCACAATACACAGTCGTTGCGGGGCGTTGGTAACGCAGGCCGTTTCTAAAGTACTGCGGAAAACACATTGAGTTTGAAGAAGCGTTTAAGGAGTACCGTCATGAATCAGTTTCGATTGGATAAAGTGGAATGTGCAGGAAGCCGCATTGCTTATCGGTATACAGTCAGCGGCGAATGGAAAAAATATTTTTATCTTCACGAAGAGTTCTTTATAGAATATAGTGAACCTGTTGATGGAGTTCCTGAGAGCATTTCTGTCATTCCGCTCCTTGTTAATATTTTGCCTATAGCGTGGGTTCATGATGCTGAGATTATTGTAAGGGAAGTGGATAAGGAGTTCTATGAACATATTGAAGACATTAAGCAGGGGTATATCGATATGTTCCCACGCATCGAGTTCAATGGGAGGCTCTCTGCTGAACAGATTGTGGATAACAGCTACACTCCTACAGAGGCTACAGCAACTTTTTTTAGCGGTGGCGTCGATGCGTTCTCCACGCTGATTACACATATCGAAGAGAAACCCACACTCATCACTCTTAATGGCTCCGATATACAGTTGGGGAATACGGAAGGATGGGAAAAAGTATATAATCATGCCGTAGCATCGGCGAAAGAGTTTGATTGCAAGAATTTATTTATCACCAGCGCTTTTCGAAAGTTTTTGAATGAGGGCTTGTTGACAAAATCAATACACTCCCGTTCGGGAGAAAACTGGTGGCATGGTTTTCAGCACGGAATCGGACTCATTGGTCATGCTGCACCTTATGCTTATCTACATAAGCTAAAGACCGTATATATAGCATCTACTTTTACCATTGAGGAAAAAGGTATAATGACATGTGCATCAGATCCTACGATTGATAATTATGTTCATATGGCATCTTGTCAAACCGTGCATGATGGGTATGAATTCACACGACAGGCTAAGATACATCGTATCTGTGAATACAAGAAGGCGACAGGAAAAAAGATTCCGTTGCGCGTATGCTGGGAATCCTCCGGAGGTGGGAATTGCTGCATTTGTGAAAAATGTTATAGAACCATTATGGGAGTTGCAGCAGAGAACCAGGATCCACATGAATATGGTTTTCTATTTGACGATAGCTTATACAAAAAAATTAAAGTAGATATAACACAAAATATTTTTCTTGAAAAACTCTTTCGCAAGTTTTGGATAGAGATTCAAGAAACTTTTCGCAAAAATATCGCCTCATCACCCAATAAGGAACAGTTGGAGTGGATACTGACTGTAGACTTTACTAAGCTGTATGTTGGTTTTTCAGGATATAGAAAAAGGGTTCGTGGTTTTATGAAGCGTTTGGAAAGAAAATTTAAAAAATGAAGGAGTCCAAAGTACGAAATGTAATTCGCAGCTCTTTTGCAGGAGTTGCGAATTACGCTATTTTATTCTTTTTGAACTTGTTGTCGCGGAATTTGTTCCTTCAATACATCGGTCTGGACTATCTCAGTATGGCCCAGGTCATCAATAATCTGTTGACCATCATAGCATTTTCGGAACTCGGGTTATCGAATGCTGTGCTGTTTATGCTGTATCGCCCTGTTGCGGAGCGCGATGAAGGAAAAATTGTCCGGATTCTTTACCTCTACCGACAGTTTAACCGTTATGTGGGAGGAGCTATAGCCGTTCTTGGTCTCCTGTTTATGCCATTTCTTTCCCTTTTTATTCGAACGGATATCCCGATGTCTACGGTGAATTTTGTCTATGTTCTGAACCTCGCAGCTGCTGTCAGCACTTATTTTTACAACTACCGGAGTGTTCTGCTGAGTGCAAATCAAAAAGATTATGTTGCCTCTTTGATTTCGACAGCGGTATCTTTCCTGCGCGTTGGCATTCAGTGCGGTGTGATTTATTGGACACATGATTATATTCTCTTTTTGTTGACGGGGATTATTGCATCCATCATACAAAATGCTATGATTTATTTTCAAACTGGGAGAATGTATTCTTTTATCCGCAGCTTTGAGCGTATTCATCAATCAGAAAAAATAAAACAGGAGAGAAAGGAGTTAAGGACAAATATATTCTCTATGAGTTCAGTCAGGATTGCCGGCATAGTGATTGACAATACGGATACGATTCTTCTTTCCTGGATCAATACATTGTTGGTTGGTCTGTGTTCCAACTATATGATGATCAGCAACGGTTTGAAAGGCGTTGTGTCGATTGTCCAAAATACCTTTCTTCATTCGGTTGGTATTAGTCTGGCTGAAAAAGAACCGGAGCAGAAGTTTCTGTTGTTCCGTCAACTGTTAATGCTGAATACTTATTTATCCGGCATGGTGATAGTGGGGTTGTTTGTATTATGGAATGCCTTTGTTGTTTTGTGGATTGGTGATCAATATGTTATAGATTTTTTGCTTTTTTTTGCATTACTGCTGAATCTGGGATGGAATTTTATGATTTCTCCCATTTGGATTTTTCGCGATGCATCCGGGATGTTTATCCATGTGCGGAAAATGCTGCTTTTAAATGCGGGGCTTAATATCATCTTCTCTCTCTTTTTAGGTTGGAAAATCGGAGGCGCAGGGGTGTTTTTTGGCACTGTTCTTGCAGATATTTGTACAGATTTTTGGTATGACAGCAATATCATTTATAAAAAAATTTTTAGGAAACCGAACAGCAATGCCTATCTGTACCATATTTTAGAGAATATGGCTTCATCTACATTGATTGGTGGTGCATTATATTACTTTATGAACGAATGGAATCATACGATATTGGACTGGTTCGTTCAAGGCTGTATAGCGTGCCTTGTTTATACTGTTTGGTTTTACTTTAGATATAGGCGAACAGAAGATTTTGGCACTTTGTGTGCGCGCTTTCGTATGATGAAATAATTTATATCTTGATATTCAAATATAGAGAAGGAGAAGAAAATGAATTTCCTATATTATGATAAAGAACTGATCTATCCGGATGCAGAAAATACAGAAGGCAATCCGGATGTAGCATATCCGGAATATCCTTATGGGGAGAAGGTTGTTTCCTCGTCTCCGAACAAAATCTATGAGGCGATCCGGAAGATGTTTCATGATATGGGACTTGATGAGGCTCGTTACGGTACAAAAGACTGGAATCCTTTGGGACAATGGATTTGCCCCGGTCAGAAGGTTGTACTGAAACCCAATTTTGTTATGCATGTAAATAGATCAGATCAGCCCGACGATTTGAAAAGCTTGGTTACACATCCTTCGATTATCCGTTGTTTATTGGATTATTGCTATATCGCCCTTCAAGGAAAAGGGGAGGTTATTGTTGGAGATGCTCCCGTTAAGGATTGCGATTTTGATTTGCTGATGAACCGAGGCGGCTATATTGCTGTTGAGGAGTTTTTTAAAGAAAAATCAGATCTGTTTACGGTAAAGTTTTATGATTTCCGTGGTCCGGAAGAAGAGGGCGGTCAATATTTCGACAAAGGTGATGGCATCACCGTTAATCTGGGGGGAAAATCCTGGTTTTATCAGTGCGGGCATGATGAGCGTAAATATCGCACGCCCAATTATGCTTATGAGCGTGTAGCAGGACATCATACAGGAACGACGCAGGAATATATGGTGAACAGCACTGTACTGGATGCCGATGTGATCATCAATATTCCAAAACCGAAGACCCATCGAAAAAATGGCTATACCGCCGCACTGAAAAACTTTGTAGGGATAGTTTACAGTAAAGAATACTTGCCCCACCATACAGAAGGCGCAGTAAGCACCGGTGGGGATGAATACATTCATGCGGAGATGTTGCCGGCACTTGCCTCAAGACTGCGGTGTCATATTGATATTGCCCGCGTGAAATTGAGTAAAAAAATCCTCGTTAAAGCGAGCTTCTCTGCTAAAATGGTGAAAATCAAGATGGCAGTCATGTGGCGTATATATAATATGCTCAACAAACTGGATCAAAGGTGGAACTCTCTCCGAGGACGTATGCTGAATGAAAAAGCACGAGAGGGAGCTTGGCATGGAAATGATACCTTGTGGAGGACTGTTCTGGATCTCAATTATGTGCTCCGTTATGCTCGTTCGGATGGCCAGGTCATGGAACTTCCGCAGAGAACCATTCTGCATCTGGGGGATATGATCATATCAGGGGAAAAGGAAGGTCCGATGGAACCGTCACCGAAAGAGCAGCATATGTTGCTCTTTTCAGATGATGTTGTAGAATTTGACTGCATCACAGCCAGAGTGATGGGATTCGATTATAGAAAAATCCAGGGGCTCAAGCATGCAGTTGGATTTAAGCCGCTGACCGATGGATTATACGAAGAGCTTGTGGTTGCTTCAAATGATGAGCGGTGTGCCGGCCGACTGGAAGATATCGACTATACAAAGTGCACCCCCCCTTTTGTTCCAAGCAAAGGGTGGATTGGGCATATTGAGCTTGATAAAGAGTAGAAAGGATTTTGCATGAGCTTACACACTCTTCCGAAGAAGGCTATGAGGAATCGTGCATTAAACTTCTTGAAAGGAATCGGCTGTATTGCAGTCGTTTTAATTCATGTCAAGTTTCCAGGTACATTGGGGGGAATTCTGACGAATTTGGCTCAATTTGCAGTACCTGTCTTTTTATGATTTCCGGGTATTTTGCGTACAGTACACGCAAGGATAATTACAATCTTCTGAAACGACGTGCCCGCAAGATATTGAAGATCACACTTTGGTCAAGTTTCTTTTTTCTTGTATGTAAGCTCCTTTTTGTCATAAAAGATAGAGAACTTGATCTTTGGCTTTCTCAAGTCTTGACGTGGCAGACATGGATTGGGTTATTCATATTAAATGATTTTGATTTTATTAAGGCAGGTCATTTATGGTTTTTACCGGCATTGCTTTATGCGTATGTGATTTTGTATTTTATTGATAAACAAAGAGGATACCTGTTCTTTTACAAACTTTTGCCATGGCTGTTTCTGCTTTTGCTTTCTATTGGAGTATACATTGGAATACACGGATATTCTTATCATTGGGGAGCCAATATACTATCCTCCCTTCCGTTTGTCTTAATGGGGCATTACATTGCATATAATAAAGATTTCAGAGAACGGTGGAATAACCAAACATTGATGGGCTTTTCAGCTTTAGGGGTATTGTTTGCGTGCGGAAGTCAGTTCTTTGAATGGATGACCTACTTCTCGGGATTTGGCGTGGTGGTATATTCGGTTTCTCTTTTTCTATTAGCGATCAATAATTCCGATATTAGTATATCTGAGAAAGTGGCATCCTTGGGGGATAAATACTCCTTATATGTATATATTTTTCATTTGGCAGTTGCAGGTGTACTTAGTCTGCTGACCAAGAAGATTGGTTGGTACGATAATATTTTCTATCTATGGGGAAGACCTATCGTTGTGATTGTTTTAACAATTATTTTTAGTATGTGTTTTCATAGACTGATTCACGGAAATATGTATAGAAAACTGCGGGATCACGTCTGTTAATTTGGCTGTTTTAATAGAACTTTAGAGAGTGAAATTTATGGAAAAACTCGTTGAATTACATCGATATATCAGAAAGCTTCGGAGCCTTGTCATTGCTTTTTCCGGTGGTGTGGACTCAACCTTTCTGTTAAAGGCGGCGCATGATGTTTTAGGGGACAATGTTATTGCCGTTACGGCGCGATCCGTCTCATTTCCACAGCGCGAACTGAATGAGGCGATGGACTTTTGCCGCTCTGAGGGAATCCGTCATATCGTCGTGGATTCGGAAGAACTCGATATTGATGGATTTTCGCATAATCCGGTCAATCGTTGCTATCTGTGCAAACATGAACTGTTTGAGAAGATTCTCGCCATCGCAGAGCAAAATAACATAAGATATGTTGCAGAGGGATCGAATATGGATGATGAAGGCGACTATCGGCCGGGACTTCAAGCGGTTGCCGAACTCCATATCAAAAGCCCTTTGCGTGATGTTGGGTTAAACAAGCAGGAAATACGGGAATATTCTCGTCAGCTTGGACTTAGGACGTGGGACAAACAGTCCTTTGCCTGTCTATCTTCGCGGTTTCCTTACGGTGAAGAGATTACAGAGCAGAAACTTCGAATGGTTGATAAGGCTGAACAATTGTTATTGGACTTGGGATTTCATCAGCTTCGCGTCCGCATTCATGGAGAGATTGCCCGCATCGAAGTACTTCCGGATGAGTTTGAAAAAATATTGTCCTGCCGTGAACGGATCACGAGAGCCTTCAAGGAATATGGTTTTCAATATGTTACAATGGACTTACAGGGATATCGAACAGGCAGTATGAATGAAACGTTGAATCTATGAGGAATTCACGATGGAGATGAGAGACGTTCTGCAACAAGTGAAATCCGGTGCTCTGTCCATTGAGGATGCTGAGCAGTTCTTTCGCCGTGCACCCTTTGAGGAGCTTGGTTATGCAAAGCTCGATATGCACCGCAAACGACGTTCCGGGTTTTCAGAGGTTGTTTTTTGCAGCGGGAAAACAGACGAGCATTTGACAGGGATTTTTGAACGCCTTCTTGATGAGTATGGTGAAGTCCTTGGAACACGGGCAACGGCGCATCAATATGAACTCGTGAAGGGACTTTTTCCGACAGTGCGATATGATGCGTTAGCGCGCGTGTTGGTCATTGAAAAAGACAATAAAATCAAGCGTGGTCACATTGTTGTATGTACGGCAGGAACCGCAGACATTCCCGTCGCTGAGGAAGCCGCACAGACGGCAGAGTTTTTTGGTGCCTATGTGGAACGTATCTATGATGTTGGTGTGAGCGGTCTGCATCGCTTGTTGGTGCATTTGGACACGATCCAATCCGCCAATTGTGTCGTTGCTGTTGCGGGTATGGAGGGTGCGCTTGCCAGTGTTCTTGGCGGGCTTGTGCAAAATCCTGTGATTGCGGTACCTACATCAGTGGGCTATGGGGCGAGTTTTGGTGGTGTTTCCGCCTTACTGACGATGCTGAATTCTTGTGCCAATGGGGTGGCAACTGTTAATATCGACAATGGCTATGGTGCAGGGTATCTTGCGGTACAGATCAATCGGCTTGCATTGAATGCGGAGGAAAGGGGCTGATGTCGGTGAAAAAAGAGATCCTGTATTTAGAGTGTTGCTCCGGAATCAGTGGAGATATGGTTGCCGCAGCCCTTCTGGATTTGGGGGCAGACGAAAGAGTCCTATGTGAGGCGTTGGACAGTCTTCCGCTTGCCGGTTTTCATGTAGAGATAAAACGTGCAAAGAAAGCAGGGCTTGATGTTTGTGATTTTCATGTGCGCTTGGATGAGGCGTATGAAAATCATGATCATGATATGAACTATCTCTATGCGTCAGAGCATAATGAGATACTTCATGCACATATACATGGTCATCATACACATCGAACACTGCACGATGTTGTGGAGATTTTGAACGGGGCAAATCTTACAGAACATGCACGAGATCTTGCTGTTCGTATATTTACGATATTAGGTGAGGCAGAGGCAAAGGCTCACGGAACGACGTTGGAACACGTTCATTTTCATGAAGTCGGTGCAGTGGATTCTATTGTGGATATTACAGCAGTGGCAGTTTGTATGGACAATCTTGGGGTTCAAGAGGTTGCTATTCCTGTTCTGTACGAAGGAACCGGAAATATCCGATGCCAGCATGGTGTTTTGCCGATTCCTGTTCCTGCGGTTGTGAATATTGTACAGGCACATCAGCTGAAACTGCATATTACTTCTGCCCACGGCGAATATATTACGCCGACAGGGGCGGCGATTGCGGCAGCACTACACACTTCCAAGCGGTTTCCAAGTGAATTTACAATAAAAAAAGTTGGGCTTGGTGCAGGCAAAAGAGAGCAAGAGCTGTCTGGCGTTTTGCGTGCAATCTTGATTGAGTCAACTGAGGAGAATGGCTCAGAGCAGGATTGTATCTATAAGCTTGAGACAAATATTGACGACTGCAGTGGTGAAATCCTCGGGTATACGATGGATTGCCTCTTTGCGGCGGGGGCAAAAGATGTGTGCTATACACCGATCTTTATGAAGAAAAACCGCCCTGCCTATCTCCTCACAGTTTTGTGTGGTGAGGAAGATGTGTCTGCGATGGAGAAAATTATCTTCTTGGAAACGACAAGCATCGGTATTCGCAGAGTTCGGGTGGAGCGACATGTTCTGAGGCGCACAAGTCGAACAGTTGAAACGACATTGGGGATCGTATCGGTTAAAGAATGTGATATTCCGACGGATAGTGGAAACACTGTCGAACGGCGATCCTATCCGGAATATGAAAGTATAATTGAAATATGCAAAACGACAGGTCGCTCCTATCGGGATGTTTATCGTGAGGTTATTCAAGCAATATCATCATGATATTGCTTATGATAAACTAAAGTTGTAACTTAATGGCCTAAGGTCACCAGTCTTAGGAAATGAGCTTTTGTTCTTGCCATAATATTATGAACCTGAGTTCAAATAACAGATCGTCCGACTTTTCTTCCTATTTGCATGAGGTGCGGGGGTTCCTTTCGATGAGTCTGTTACAATCTGTCCAGCCGACCCTTACATCGATGAGAATTATTTTCGTGCGGTTCCAGCGCGATGAAACCCTATGCCGAAAAACTCCATACTCCTGTGATGTATACCGAAAAATCATGGGGCGAGTTCCGCATCATCGACGCGGAAACGGAGAGTCTCACGATCAAGATCACACTCAGTCCGGGACGTTCTCTGACCTATCACCTGCACGAGCGACGCGATGAGACGTGGACGGTGATCGAAGGGCGCGGCTGGGTGAAACTGGACGGCAACGAGTTTGCCGTCGCCGAGGGGCAGACGGTGCGCATCCCACGCGGCTCGTTCCATACGATATGGGCGGAAACATTGCTGAAGGTAATGGAGATTCAAACCGGTGAGGATATTGACGTGGATGATAAAATTATATGGGGAAACTCTAAAGGGTAGGATAAAGTGAGATGAGGTATACCCTTCCCTCAGTATTGTTTTGTTGCGTGATATATCTGGGAGGGTGTACTATGAACTGCCGTACAGCTGTATTTCCTGAAAGCAGTGTATTTCTCATTACCGGCGGCGCGGGCTTTATCGGCTCGAATCTGTGCGAAGCGATCCTGTCGATGGGGCACAGGGTTCGTGTGCTGGACAATCTGTCCACGGGGTATGCAGAGAATATCGCGGGATTTCGGAGCAATCCAAAGTTTGAGTTCATCGAGGGCGACATTCGGGATGCCGACATCTGCAACCATGTATGTGATAGTGTGGACTATGTTCTGCATCATGCCGCTGGAGTGAGTGTGCCGGAGAGCATCGAGAAGCCGGTCGACTATACGCTGACGAATATCATGGGCACGGTCAACATGATGGAGGCTGCGGCGAAAAATAGTGTGAAGAAGTTTGTCTATGCGTCGAGTTCCGCCGTCTATGGCGATGACGAGACGATGCCGAAGCGGGAGGAGATTGTCGGGAACCGCCTTTCGACATATGCGGTGACAAAATTTGCCGCAGAGGAGTATGCGCATCAGTATACGATGCACTACGGTCTCGACTGTTACGGGATGCGTTATTTCAACGTGTATGGCCGCCGCCAGGATCCGAACGGTGCGTATGCGGCGGTGATTCCGAAGTTCATCGAGTGCCTGCTCCGCGATGAGCCGCCGACGATCCACGGGGACGGTGAGCAGTCGCGTGATTTTGTCTATGTGGAGGATGTTGTTCAGGCAAATCTTCTCGCGTGTGTTGCGCCGCATGAGGCGGCGGGCGAGGCGTACAATGTCGCCTCTGGGAAACGATCGAGTCTGAATGAGATGTATACGGTTCTCAGCAAGCTTCTCGGAAAAGATTTGAAGCCGATTTTCAGATCGGAACGCAAGGGTGATATTCGACATAGCGGCGCGGATATCTCGAAGATTCGGGAAAAGCTCGGCTATGAACCGGAATATGATTTTGAGAATGGGATTAAAGAAGCAATTCAGTGGTATAAAGAAAAGTTGTAGGAATGAAAAGGGCAGTTGCACGAAGTCTTATAGGCTCGTGCAACTGCCCTTTTTACCAAGAACGAAATTTATAGTTCTCTTACAAAGTCTCGCGCAAAGTTTTTAAAAATCCCCCCCTCTGTCACGATCGCCGTAATCAGCTCGTGATCCGTAACGTCAAATGCGGGGTTATATACCTTTACGCCCTCGGGTGCCATGCGCCGGCTGTACCACATGTCGGTGACTTCTTCCGGGGGGCGCTGTTCGATGTGGATGTCGGCGCCGGTGGGGGTGTTCATGTCGATGGTG
>ERZ773083.952-NODE-952-length-21361-cov-5.476532_pt1 | contig 21361 bp, 27 predicted proteins | sample MGYA00511465_ERZ773083 | MGnify/ENA primary metagenome ERZ773083 (study PRJEB29015, sample SAMEA2738001) | human oral metagenome | biome: human oral; feature: human-associated habitat; material: dental | place: China | collected 2060 ... | reverse complement strand
GGTGGAGCATCCGTTCCTCATTGTGAAGCGGCTGTTCCAAGCGGGCAGGACAAGGTATCGTGGCATCAAGAAGAACCTGCTCCGTTACTATCTGCTCTTTGCATCGGCGAACCTCGTCATGTGTTTGAGGGCAGGAAGGCAGAGGGCGTTCTGCATGACAATGGGATAAGTGCGCCCTTTTTCCCAAATTTCCCGGTGAAACGGGCGATTTGGGGAAGAAAAGAAAGAAATAGGGGCATGATATTCTTCTTTTGCATGCCTGTGGATAACGTGATCCTTATTATCCGTGTTTTATCAGCGTTTCCCTAAAATCCTTGCGAAGAAGTTGTCAACTTTATTTATACAACATCACTCTGTGAAAAAAAGGGAGGGATAAAATATCGTGGGCATTATGAACGGGTTTTTAGATTCTTTGAACAGACTACCGAGTGGAATTTACACCATATTCGGTGTCATAATCGGATTTGGATTGTCTTGGCTAAAAGACCACTATAATAAAAGACCTCGCCTATATTATTCTCTCCAGCCGAAATTGATGCCTGATGATTGGGATTATGCATTGACTACTAAAACAGGTGAATCGGGATTCGCCATCCATGTATTTAACACGGGGCTTGCACCAGTCATTTTAGAAATGCTCCGTATCAACATCAATGGCAAGCTCGTAGCCGATGTGTTCATGGATTACCAAAAAATTATGCCATATGAGCAATACGAGCATAGCTTGGATAAGCAAGATTATGAGGCAATAAAACATTGGTGCCATAAAAGCGGTGTCAGCACACTAAAAATCGTAGCCCATACTGTATCTGGAAAAAAGATAAACAGCGAGATGGACGCAATAGTGATTGCTATGCACAATGGAGACTTCCCTAAAGCAAAGACATCATAGGAGGATTGCACGATGGCAACTTTACAGGACTTAATAGCGCAAGTGGAGGACGAGTCATTGCGTGACCGTATCCAGCAGGAGGCAGACCGCCTCTTGAATCAGAAAAAATTTGGTCTCATCTTTGAGGAGCATTTGCCAGCGTGTACCCCTCTCTATGATGTACCTGTTCGAGTTGGCTCTTTTGTTGCCCTCAAAACTGGGTAATATGAAGGATATTTATCGAGTCCTTCGCATGGAGGGAGAAAATGTTGTCTGCCAATTAGAGGACTCCGATGAGGAGAAAATCCTCTCAATAGATGAAGTCGTGACCATCGCTCGATTCGGTGAGGCTATTTACCCTTGCCTAAAGAAAATCGACACCGTGGAAAATGCGTCGGAGAGTAGCCTTTGGCATATGCTTATCGAAGCGGATAATTATCATGCCTTGCAGCTTTTGGAGTATCTCTATGCGGGAAAAGAGGATGCCGTATATATCGAGGGATTAGTTGCGTGATTGATATGACGTGTTTTGCCCACCTTTGTTAAGAAGTATCCTCCTTCAATGTGGTTACAAAGTACATTCTACGGATTCAGCCGCTTTTGTATACCCTTACGGTCTCACATCTGTTGTAATCCAACAGATTTGCAGGTGTTGTTGGAGGAAGCGCACTTCGTCGACCAGATCATATTTGGTCGTATAAATTATAGCACGGAAGCTCCTGCTTATACGCTGCACAAGCAGTTCTTCAACGCCATGGCTGCGGAGGTAATAACGTTCTGAAACAAAATAAGAGGAACAGACCTGCTGTACGACAGCAGGCTGTATCTCTCTTAAAGCGATAATCAAAAGATGGAGGTTTATCATGATTTATACACTGGACGATTTTGTGAGGAAGTACTCAAAGATTTGTAGCAAAGGCTGGATTAGAACGCATCGATCAGGACCTACCGGAATAGGAAAGACGCTGGAGGATCTTCTTGGCATTGTCGAGAATAATATTAATGCCCCAGACTTTGGTGACTACGAATTGAAATCCTGCAGACTGGATTCCAACAGTATGCTTACCATTTTCACAAAAACACCTCAACCGCAAGGTGCTGCCAACACACTACGGATGACATTTGGCTATTCAAGTGATGCATACGATAATGGTGAAAAAGTTCTTCATTCCACGCTTTCTGCTGACCGCTTTGTTTCAATTGCTGACACAGGACGCAGTTTAAAGGTTGTGTGTGGGTCAGAAAAAATTTCCATTATTGCTGAAGACGGCATCGAATACGCTTATTGGACACGGGATCAGTTGAAAAACGCCTTTGAAAAGAAATACAAGAATAAGTTTGTTTACGCAAAAGCGCAATCAAGAGGTAAAGGAGCAAGCGAGGAATTTCGTTTTGTTGAGGCATATGAAGTCGCAGGCTTTAACTACGAGGCCTTTGTCGATCTGCTTGAGCAAGGAAAGATATACATAGACTTGCGAATTGGTCAGTATCATGGTGGAGTCAAAAATGGTCGGACCCACGACCATGGAACAGGATTCCGGATCAAAGAAAGCGATCAACCGCTCCTGTTTAAGATTAACAGGAGAATCGTATAAAAACAACGAGGAGTCAGCCAATGGCAGATAGAAAAATCTTTGTAACGGGTGATTTAACTTCAGACGACAAATTCAAAGAAGCTATTGAGCAAGTTGAAAAGAAAGGGTTCATCCCGTCACACCGAGCCGGAGATACTGGTGTTGGCAAAACACTTGAAGATGAGCTTGGGGTAGTAGAAAATTCTGTTCAAGCTGCGGATCTCGGTGAAGTTGAGCTTAAAGCTACACGTAGAGATTCAAATAGCAAGCTCACTCTTTTTACAAAAGCCCCCAAAAAGCGTGGGGTAAATTCTCGTGTGCTCCGATCTCGATATGGGTATCAAACCGATGAATCAAGAGCCTTAAATCCGAATATCAATATTCTTCACACCCAAGTAAACGGGCGAGATTTTAACACTCTTGATGGTGAACCGTTCTTAAAGCTGACTGCACAGGACGATCGGTTATACTTAGAACACGCAAAAGACGGAATCCTCGAAGATGTATACTGGGAACAAGAGCAACTCAAGAAAGCCTTCGATAAAAAGTATCCTTCCCAAAAGCTCTACCATGTTCAAGCAGAAGTGAAGAAGGAAGATGATGGATCCGAGTCTTTTCATTACAGTGAAGCATACAGCTTGGGAGACTTTAATGCAGAGAGAATGATAGAAGGATTAAAATCTGGTGAACTAGATGTAGATATTCGACTGGGTGTCTATGCTTCTGGAGCGCGAAAAGGAAAGCCACACGACAACGGAACTGCAATAAGGGTTTCTTCCAAGAAACTCGATGAATGCTTTGACGAAAAGAAAAAGCTCCTTTAAAATTCGAGCTCCACTAAGATAAGTGCCTTAGTGGAGCTCGGATTTTAATTTTTACGAAGGATAATGATATGTTCCATTGTTATAGTGGAACTAGTAGCTCCACTAACATTTGTAGGTGAATTCTGAGAAGGCATTACCTTGTTGGGAATATTTCTGTCAACCGTAAATATTGGTGTTAATCCATATTGAGGAGCCAGCTCAGTTATAATGACATCCGTTTTTAGAAGCTCATTTTTAACTGTTCTGTTCCCAACCACCCAGAACTGATAACCTCCGGAACGTGTCTTCATTGCTACGCTCTTAAGAGAGGCATCAAGGTCTACATAGAAACTATATACATCTCCTGCACGTTCAATGTCTGAGTCTTTGATTCGATCTAAAGATTCTCTCAGGGTAGGACTCTGTAAGGCAAACTCAAAGCCATTCCTATATTTTTTTCCGCCCATTAAAGATCTGTCCACACGCATGATCTCTTTTTCTGTGAGAGCAAAAAGGTTAATCCACTGTAGTGAAAGTCGGCTATACTCTCCGTAAGCAACTGTCGTGCGGCTATCACCATAAGGAGGGGAGGTAATGATAAGATCGTAGGTGTCATCTGGAGCGTCTGTTAAGGTGCAGGCATCATTCCTGAAAATCGACACTTTAGGATGTGCGTTTTCTCTCTCAAGAGCCTCGTAGAAGTCTTGCATTTTGTCGATGTTTCTAATCAATATTTTTTTGAACTCACTAAAAGTATCTGGGCTAAACGTTTGCACTTTGGCTGCCGGCATACGAAACATTTTAAATTCTCCATTGCGTCGGTTAGAGACAAAACGAATACTCTCACTTAAGGCTATAAAGACAAAATCACGAACATCCTTGTCTTGAATCTTCTCAATCTCAGATTTAATAATTGAGAGCTCAAGAACAACACGGGGACGAAGCCAGTATCCAAGGTTTTTGAAATCTGGGACTTTGATATCCAGCTTTTTTTCTTCACAGAATCGTTCCAAGTATTTAGGAGCTTCATCCCCCCAGCCTTTCTTATCAGCGACATCCAAACCAAGGGTATCGATGATATAGGAATCAATCGCATCTATAGCCCACGATAATTCGCTTCTGCGGGAAGATATATGCGACAAAAGGGAATCGGTTTCTTTTACGAGAAGGTCATGCTGAATGGGAGTCGTTTTAACTTTTGTTAGCAGCAACGCCAGTGGATTAATATCGTTTCCTGCAACAGTTTCTATACCACTAAGCATCCCCTCTACTAAAACTGTTCCTGATCCGGCGAAGGGGTCAAATAATGCGTGGACTGGCTGGAGCTCCTTAACTAATCTGATTATATTGCGACTAATCGGGCAAACCATCATTGCTGGATAATTGTGGAGTCCGTGTGTATATTCCTTTGTATCGTCCTCTTTGAAATCCCAATACTCAATGGGGAGAGTTTTCAGTTTTTCTATCAGCAATTTATCTGTAGACGTGATCATAGTACCTTCATTTTTTACTTCTTTCGATTCAGCACTCTTTTTGCGGTATTCTCCTTCATGCGTTTTTACCTCAATAGTGCAAATCGTATCGTTGTGCCATCCTCCATGAGGAACAAGCAAAATCCGTTCAATCTCGAAGCCATACTTGTATCCAATTCCACCGCTATTCCAACCAAATGTTATAACTTTGCCGCCGATTTTTACAATGCGGGATATTTCACGCTTATGGTTTCCCCAAAACGATGCCTTGGTCGTGTCCCATGTGACCGTATAACCCATATCGTTATAGCATTCACTCACCTGTCTTGGTGAATATGGGGGATCATACAACACACCATCGACAGATGAATCATCAAATAGTTTCAAAAAATCAAGGGCATCTAAATGGTAATCTGTATCGTATTCCAGATTAAGATCGTTTGTGACGCTTGCGATTTTATTTCTGTTAGCAAAGGGGTCAATCCAATACTTACTAAGATCCACCTCCTCTTCGAGAAGGGCCTTGATGGGCGGAGTCTCAAAAGTGTTTTTATTTGGCATTGACCAGATACGTTCTATCCGAATACTTTGGGTGTCATTGATCTTCTTCAATGTTGACCTCCTGCATAATCTCTGGTATAAGGATCAGAGCGTTATTATCCTTATCGAAGAAAATGTCTAATTTGGTCTTTCCTTTTTCGACATTCATATTGGCTAAAACGCTTTTTGGAAGGCGTATACGCATATCTTGTTGAAGAGTATAAGAATCAAGATAGATGAGGTTGTTTTTCATGAGAGGTCTCCTTTCTGATGTCGCCCTAATTATAGAACAATTTCAACCTAAAATCAACCTAATATCAGGTCGAGTTTTTTATTCCTATGTCAGCAATTATTGAAGAGAAAGCATTGATGTTGTATAAATAAAGTTGACAACTTCTTCGCAAGGATTTTAGATGGTTCGTTGTAAAATGAAGTTGAACAGCTAAACAAAAATAAAATCCTTAGTGACATCCCGTGCTATAATGGTTCCGCTACAAAACATCAGCAAAGGAGCAATCACTATGGATTACGCCCATTCTACCACAACGGAAGCTGTTCGTAAATCGGGAAAGCACCTTACCCTTGATGAAAGGGGGCAAATACAGGCACTACACCGTGAGGGATTCTCGCTTCTGAAGTGGTATACTAAAACTGGACACAGAAGGGGATATCGAGTGTAATCAAGCACTGCATATTTTATGATCTCACCGTTTCCATCATCATGCGGTAGTGCTGATCTTGCCCCATAATCTCAAACACTTTCTCAAAGGTAGACTTGAGGCTTTGAATATCTTCGGTATCTTCCACATAATCGAATCCTGCATTAAATCCCTGTGTGTCAGAGCCGACATATTGCAATAACGCATTGATGGATTGGACAAGCTCTTCATCTCTGTTCCCGTCAGCATCGTTGAATACGGTTTCGTCCTTGAAGATGCGTTCGCGGAGAACGTGCCCTTCGAAGCCGCTGATCTGCAGGAAGTAATAGTCCAGTATGTGCCGCATAACCCGTTTCAAGGCGATGGCAGACTTTACCTCGCCATATTCATGCCAAAGTGCCGCATAGGAGTTTTGGACAGGATTGTAATTATGGGGGATGGTTGGCTCTTTAGCGTGTGGATTATGCTTGGTGCAGCAGAGAACTTCAGAGATGTTATTGGTCTTTTTTACAACGAACCACGGCGAGAAAAAGCTGTACTTTGTACTTGAGACCAAGGGCAGTACGCTGCAGGAGGACTTGCGCCCCACGGAGGGTGCCAAAATTCGCTGCGGCAAGGCACACTTCGCCGCTTTGGGAGAGAAAGCGCAGTTTATGCCCATAGATGATTTCTCGGACTTCATGCACGAGATTTAATAAGGAAGAGAGCGAGGGAGTGCCCTTCGCTCTTTTTGTATGAGCATCTACGGATTGTCTCGGTTGTCTGCGGAATCAGAATGGGCGTTTTGATTTCCTCGCTATAGTTTCATGGCTGTGTTAAGATAACTACATCAAACGACAGGGAGGCGACCGTGATGGTCAAAATGACAGATATTTATGCGGACATTATAAATCGGTACGGATGGGAGAACTACAAGGATGCCAAAGAGCGGCTTTTGAGAATGAAATATGCAACGCTCCAGCAAAAGCTCGTTCTCTGCGACCGGCAGGAATTTAAGATCAAGGGGAAAAATGTAGTCCCGTGGACTGACGCCCCCGTTATACGGAACATTCTTATGGAGGCCGTTAATGATGAAGAGAACAATATTATAGCTGACTGGTTCAACGGTAAAGTGAACACCGACAACTCCTACAAGGCGATTTTGCTTTATAATTGCATGAAGCTACTTATAATGCAACCGTGCATTTGCGGGGAAACGGACGAAGTGACCATGAATGAATGGCTTGCTACCGTGGCGGCGGCCATCAAATATCCTACCGCAGTTCATGTATCGGAGATTACTCGAGCTTTGGAGGACTTCCGCAACAATTCTCTCGCACTCGCCCATACCATTGGCATAGCCGATATGGTGGTAAGGGCGGAGGATGGCTCAAGGTCGTATGCCCTTCGAGGAAAGGAGCGGGATATTAGCATTGAGGGCAAGACCATCGACGAAGTGTTGGAGGATATTTCGTCGCAAGATGACTACTTCGCAGTGTTGGGGCAAATTCTTCAGAAATTTAACGCTCACGCAAAAGAACGCGCATATAATGCAATTTTATGGTACGCCGAGGCCAAAAATCTCTACGAAGCCAAGAGTGCCGATGATGCCATCGAGCACGAGTCTATCGCCTCGGAATACACCGTATGGTATCAACGAATTCATGAGTTCCTTGAATCCAACCCGGAAATTTGCCGGAAAATTGAGGAGGAGACTAAGGTAAGTGACTTGTCGAACTTCTTCCGCATGGCGGGAAGGTAAAACAAATGATGGCATGGGCAGTATTGTAAACTGTCTCAAGGCTGTTAATGCCCATCAATAGAATAGTAGTGCCCCCCCAAAAAAATTGCACAGATTGCATAAATTTTGCTTGACGCGCAAGAGCATATGATATATAATGCAAAATATAGAAGTGAGACAAGCAAAAAGTTTCGCAAATCGGAGGACGAATCATGCAAATAAAGTATACTCGCGGAAAGCCGGTTGATAAAGAGCGACTGGCACAGTACCTTGAGGCTGCCAAGGGGCCTAACAGAACCATGAAGCAATTCGCTGAGGAGTGCAATGTAAATCCATCTACTCTTTCGAGAATCGCCAACAAAAAGCTAGTGGGCGGTAGTTCGGAAGCATTAATGGTGGCTATATTTGAACATGCCGATCCGGCGAGCGGAGTTGCTCTTGAAAACCTTATGGATGCTAACGGCATGGTACCGGCGGGAAGTATTCGCCCACATAACTTTGGCTTTCAAGAGCGTACGGTATCGGAAATTCTTATATCTGAGATGAATCGTAGGGTACAAGCTACCGTTACGGTGCCTCTCAGAAGGCAATTCAGACTTTCGAGAACCATGGGATATACGCCGGATATCGTGTTTGAGAGTGATACATTTGGTGGAAATGGTCTGTGGGCAATAGATGTTGTTCCGATGGCGCATTTTATGGCGCGTAGAGATGATGATACCTCAGAGGAAATGGTCAGGCGTCGTGCTCAGATGATGAATAGGCGCAGATTCTTTGACCGCCTCTCTCGTTATGCGACTATTGGCTACTTCTGGGAGGAAGAACTTCCTCAGAGGTTTTCTTACGTACTTTTAGATGCTGATACCTTTAAGGACATAATTGCTGAATACGGCGAACAAAAATTTAAGGGCGATGTATCGCTAATTTTTGTCGACTTAAACAATCTCAAAATTGTGGATGAATTTATCTTCCCAAGACAAAACGGCGACACCATGGAAAAATTTTTCACCGTTCCTGTAGATGGAAAAATTACAGAAGATGATGACTGGCTGATAAATATCGATGATATAAAGTTAGGGGGAGACATATGATTGGGAATGGCATACTTTATACCCATCATGGCAAGAAGAAGCCACAAGGCGAATTGGCTATGGTTAACAAAAAGGCCGCTCTTGCCTATGTGCAAGGGAGCGGCAAGGACAAAGCAATTGTCGGCTATACATACTTGGATGAAATAATTGACAAAGTCTGTAGGAGCGAATTGCCGTCATATGCGGTCAATTTTTAAGATGCGTTCCCATCAGAGGCGTATGGGGCGAAAGACAAGATTAAATATTTACCCGCCGTGCAGTTCGAAGGCGTAACAGGCCGGGGTAGATGATAGCAGGTACGAATTTACGTACTATGGCTATTAGTCTGCCCCGGCCTATTTTACTCTAACAACAGGGAGGAAAGCACTATGCTTAGGGAAATTAAGGATATCAAGGATCGTTGCGCTTGTTATGTGGATGACATTACCGGCATTGTAGAGCACGAGTACAAAAAGGTAAAAACCACGACAACGGTGGCCGTTGGTAATGAAATAACCATAGAGAGGGACACCACCGTTACTAAATTAAAACGAGTAAGTCCGCAGAAGTTTGAAGTTGAAAAATATAATATACCAAGTGTTGCATAATCATTCGCAGAGCTGCTTGACGGCCAGAGTGAGAATTTCGGTTAAACGAGATTATCATTCTGGCCGTTTTCGTTTCTATGGATACCGAGATGAGTTCATAAACTTTATGGATTCATCTGAGTAGCCGTAGACACTCTCTGAAATACAAGGATGTCTTGAAGGATGTCTTGATACTCAGAAACGCTTTAGTCGGGGGTAAACCTCGACATTATTCCGACCAATTGAAACCTTGGAGTCGCTCTCCGTTGTTCCTGAAGGCGTAGATTGGTTCATTAGTCGACCACAGGAACAGTCGGCCTCTATCCTAAGAAAGGATGAGCCGACTTGATTACAAAGTTTGAAAAAGAAAACGGAAACTACAATATCCCTATTGAATTGCCGGGTAATTATGGCAAGAAGACTCCCGAAGAGATAGCTGATACGAAAGCAATCATCGAGAGCGTTAAGCAGGAGTATCCTGATGCCGTTATTTCGACAGTTAAGTGGGGTTGGCGTATTTTCAGAGCGATTGTCATCGAGGGTGACCGCGACCTGTACGAGACCATAATGCACGAGGAAGATGTGGTGCAAAAGCGGAAAAGCCGTGATGAGCGTTGCATTATTTCTGACGGTAGCGGTCACGCGGTTCGTTGCCCGTCGCAACTTGCGAATCCCGAATACGACCACGGCAAGCCGCAGGGCAAGGGCAATCGCAAAACCATTATGAACACCTGCGACGGCTGCCCTTACAACACATTCGATCGCCCGGATTTTAGCACTCAGTCTCTTGAGGATATGTTGGCGACGGATGAGGACGACGAAAATGATTTCCCTGATGCTCTTAAAGCGGGAATACAACGGGAGTCTGACCGTTACCTTGCAGCCAGTAAGGAAGTCCTCGACCTTATTGCAAGAAAATATCCTGACAAGCTGCCGGAGTTTACCCTTCGCCTCGCTGAGGTCAAAGGTAGCGAAATTGCCAAAATACTGGGCAAGAATACGAGCAGTTTGTATAAAATCGGCAAGGGTATCACCAACGACCTTTTGGAGCTTTTGGATTCCCTTTGGTATTTGAACATTAAACGCCGCTAATCCCACCATATAATAACAGGCTAATCGCCGCAGGAGGATTTTTCTCCTGCGGCGGTTTTTTAGTCCTTCATATAAAAATAGCACTCATACCCATCGGCGCGAAGATTTAATCCTTCTATCCAAGGTGGAGTCTTGCCCATAATATCGCATATTTCCTCCACAGGCGTTTCCATCGCTACCTCCAAAATCAGTTCGTCATGGACATGACCACAGATAAAACGGTCAGACAAATTTTTCATGGTATAAGCCAAAATATCACGGCTAGCCGCTTGAACAAGATTTTCAACAAACTTGGGGCCGTAACTTTCCAAACGCTCCCATTTTCTTGAAGTCCCGTTGATTCCAAAATATGTGACGCTTTCGCTACCGTAATCATTTGGCTCGATTTTCGGCTTCACATAAGCCAGCCTCCGCCCGGAAGGCAAAACCATAAACATGATACCGCTTTTATACACAAAACGAATACCATGCGTTTCCGTCATAGCTCTGGTCTTTATGCAGTTTTTGACGGCTGCGTCCATACTCCACCAAAGTCTCGTGATATTGGGGCTGGCCTCCCGCCACATATCAACCAAAGGTTGCAGTTCGTCCTCGGTTAAGCCCATATCTAATGCACCCATAGCTTTTAATGCGCCAACGGAGCCGCCGTAACCAAGGGCGAGTTCTGCTATTTTACCTTTTTGACGAAGGTGAGAATTTACGCCGTGCTTTTCCACGGGAACACCAAACATTTGAGACGCGCTGGCGCAGTAAATATCATCGCCCCGGTCAAAAACCTCGATCCGCCAATCTTCTCCGGCAATAAAGCTGATAACCCTTGCCTCGATCGAACTAAAATCCGCAACCACGAATTTGAACCCCGGTCTTGGAATGAACGCCGTTCTTATTAGCTGCGAGAGCGTATCGGGCACATTGTCGTAGAGCATGGACATCAGTTCAAAATCGCCGCTGCGGACAAGTCCTCTGGCTTCGGCAAGGTCATCCAAGTGGTTCTGCGGCAAATTTTGGAGCTGAATATGCCGCCCTGCCCATCGCCCCGTGCGTGAAGCTCCATAAAACTGGAACATGCCTCTGGCTCTGCCGTCAGCGCAGACCGTGTCCATCATTTTCGTGTACTTCTTTACGGATGATCGTGACGTTTGTTGACGCAGAGTCAGGACTTCCGCTACTTCCTTGGGGACGGTTTTCAACAGGCTGATAATCGCGTTCTTATCCAGACTGTCGGTGCGGATATCTCTTTCTTCCAGCCAGCTTTTTAGTTGCTGTACGCTGTTGGGATTTTCCAACTTGGTCAGGGTCTTCATTCGTTTTATGAGACTTTCCCTGGCTTGATCGTCAAAGCGAATGGCGTTTTCAGCAAGCGTCAAGTCAACGAGGATACCACGGTCGTTGATTTTTTCGGAAAGCCAATATTCCTCCCAGGTGGAATCCGGGACAGGGAATCTTGACAGCTTTTCTGCAATCTCCATTTCCACTTGCACGTCACGTCGATTGTATTCCACGAAGGTTGCCCATTTATCTGGGGCGTTATCGGGGAGATTGCGTATTCGGCTGTCGTTCTTGGTGGGCTTTCGAGGGAGGCTGAAAAAACGAATGAGGTTTTTTCCTTCAACCATTTTCTGCTCTTCCAAGTGAAAGATCGCGCCAACCTGCTCCAAGGTCAACGGCAGTCCGCAATATGCTGACCAGACCATCGTGCATTTCCACGAATGGGGGTCGAGGTAATCCGATACTGTGTCATTGGTATCGCCGTAGGAGCGAAAATATTCCGGGCAGTTGCGGCGCAGCCATACGGAGAGAAACACACGTTCAAAGGACGCGTTATGCGCCCATTTGGTAACGGCGGGAGAAGAAAGAGCCGACAGTATCGCCGCAGGAATTTGCTCGCCCTTTGCCGTCTCAATGACTTCGATGGGAGCGCCATCTACGGAATAACCAAAGAGCAGGATTTTTGCATCCTCGGAATCCGCATAACGATAAACGCCGCAGTCTCTCAGGCTGACTGAGGAAAAGGTTTCAATGTCAAGATACAAATCTTTCATGGGATTCATCTCCTGTTGCAAAAGGACGGCGAGGTAATCCCGCCGTCCTTGCCAAACTGTATGCGTCGTTATCTTTTAGGAGAGGAAATCGTCCTCGTCCTCGTCTCCGAATGCTTCGTCGACACTGATGGTGGAGCCGAGAGGCTGACCGTCGGCCATCTTCATGAGGTAGTCAAGGGAGACGCCGATGCCGCGATTGCCGTTCTTGTTGTAGCAGTAGAAGCCGATCGCCGCTTTAGCGTAGATGCCGGAGTACAGTTCCGAGGAATCGAGGATTTCGTTCTTGTTGCTGTCCACCACGCCGGGGCGGCGCTCGTTCTTGGCATTGAGGTAGAAGGCGTTCTGATACGCCGGGTCGCCGTCCTTCTTTTTGTCGCCGTCATGGAGAGGCCCATCCTTGATGATTTCCTCATAGGTGGGAACCGTGCGCCCCTTGCCTTTGAGAATGGATACGCCGTCTTCGTAAGCTGCCCGCATGGCGGCATCGATCTTAGTCAGTGTTGCTACATCGTCCTTGGGGATGATGAGGCTTGCGGAGAACTTGGGCTTGCCGTCGCCGTAGGCTTTCGGGGCATTGATGTTGAGATAGGAGCAGCGGGTGCGTGCTCCGGTGGTGCATTTCGTTGGATGTTTCTTTGACATGTTATTGCCCTCCTTGATTGTTGTCTTCGTTAAATGCATCGTCGATGTTGTGCATTTCCGGTCGCTTGTCGGATTCCGGAGCCAGCACGGGCTTTCCTTGAGGTTTTATAATCAGCTTTCCGAGGATTTCCTCGAATCGCTTTTTACCCAGTAATTTCTTCATGGCGGTGATTCCCAGCACCTTTTTCTCGAAGGGATCGAACCCCGCATTGGAGACGATTTCAGCGACGGCTTCATCGTCGACGTATCTTCTGACACTTCGACCCTCCACAATCTTGAAACCGGGATACTTTGTTCCGGCGATAGCCTGACGGAGCGCATACTCCTTGAGATCGTCTGCCCAAGATACCAGCCCCGCCAGCCTCGGCAACAGGGCGGCAATCTCGTAATTGTCGAGCGTATCCGGCTCATTGAAAGCCGCTCCCGCCAGTTCGAGGTAATGATCCGCTCTGGCACGGCAAATATCTTTCACCTTGCAGAAGCGGCAATGGTCACCTGCAGAAAATTTTCCATCGCCCTTGATGGCAAGCTGCGCCGCCGGAGCGAGATCCTTCTCCGCCCATAAGAGCAATTCGTCCTTGGTCGTTTCCCAAGTGTCGTAATGTTCCCGACGGGGCTGGAAGATGGAAAGCTTCACTTTCTGTATGTCGTAAAGGCCGTCATAAAGGTCAATACCGCCCAAGGCATAGCAGGAAAGCTGTGTGTTTTCCTTGGCATCTACCAGTACGCCGACACCATATTTCATGTCGATTACTTGGAGATAACCATCGGTAACGATCAAGCCGTCCGCCGTGCCGAATCCCTCCGGCACCCACTTGGAAAAATCCACTCTTTGCTCGACGCAGACCACGGGATCGGCGCAGAACTTTTTCGCCTCGGCCACTTGCTCCATAAAGAAGTCACGGTAGCTTTCGGCGGCATCCTGCATTTCGCTGTTGTACACATCGAGATTTTCCGTGGGGTCTTGGCACTCGCGCCCCAATGCCGTGAGTACCAAATACTCGCATAAGCTGTGTGCGCAAGTACCTTCAAGCGCATAGGGGCTTGCCCTCTCCTGTACTGCCGCATTGAGTTTTGCCGACGGCGGGCAATGTGTCCAACGGTCGCTGGACGATGCCGAAAGATATGCGTGTATGTCAGGCATTAAGCAACACCTCCGCCTCGGCTACGATGGCGGCGTATTCACCGGGGTCAACGGCAGACAGGCTGTTTGCACCGTGCTTGTTGATGATTTCCTTTACCTTCTCCCGCTGACCGTTATTGGCAATATCGGCTAAGAGCTTTCGCACATATTCCTTGGTATATTCCGGCTCTTTCGGAGTCGGTGCTTGCTCCTCTACCGGGGGAATTTCCTCCTTGGGCGGCTCCGCTTTCTTCTTGGCGGGAGATTTCTTCTTCGGCTCGTCCTCGGCGTTTACATTGAAATAACGCCGCAGAGTCTCGGATATTTTAAGAAGTCCGTTCCCGCACTCGGCGATACCCTCAATTACCGCCGAGATTTCCTGCATCTTGTCCATCTTGTACCTCCGTTTTACCGTTCTGTTCCAATCTGTCGGCGAGTCGTTTGGCGATTACGCTGATGGCGATAAGCACATCGCGCAGTTCCTCGTCATAACTCGCCTGTTTTGCCTGTGCCATGTGGTAGCCTCCTTTCGTCGATTTCCGCTTCGGTCGAGAGTGTTGTTTAGCCCTCTCACTTAGGTAAGGAAATGAAATGGGCTTTTTTCTACCAACCGCTGAAAATTTTTTTGTTTTTTTGAGCGGCTTGTTTTCCCCTCTCACTTAGGTAAGGAAATGAGAACACAAAAATTCCACCGTCGATGAGAAAAAAATTCTGACCGCACAAACGGTCATTTCTTTTTATGGAAAGAAAAAATTTTTCTCGGACGGTGGAAAAATCGTTAGTTCATTTCCTTACCTAAGTGAGGGGAATAAATCCACACGAAAGGACTGGTGCATATGGCTACAAACGAAAAAACGCGACACTTGGTATACATAGCATCCGCTTACTCCGGCGACATAGACGGCAATACGAGGAAGGCAAGGCTGTACTGCCGTTTTGCGGCTTTGGAAGGAAAATCGCCTATCGCACCCCATCTTTATCTGCCGTCCTTCTTATCGGAGGAAACGGAGCGAGAACTTGCTTTGGAGATTGACCTTGCCATTCTCAACTACTGCTCGGAGCTTTGGGCGTTTGGTGAGCCGACCGTAGGCATGAAAAACGAGATGGCGGCGGCAGAGGAGCAGGGCATAAGGATTCGTCGGTTTACGGAAAATATGGAGGAAATCGTATGAAGTTCACATTGTTTACCGCCGATTGCGTCGGCAACGAAAAAAACTGCGTCTATCCCCATAAAGCGGAGATTGACTCGCCCACGGCTTTGGCGGCGGCTGTTGCCAATGACCACACGGCGGGGAAGTTTAAGGGCAGCTATCGCTCCAAGGGAAAATTCGAGTGGTCGAACTGCATTCTTATGGATGTGGATAACGACAAAAGTGACAACCCCGCCGACTGGGTGGACGAAAAGAAACTGCTCGCCGACTTCGGCGATATGCAGATGGTGATTATTCCCAGCCGTCACGACATGAAGGAAAAAGACGGCAAGACGGCGCGCCCCAAAAAGCACGTGGTCTTTGTCATCGAGCAAACTGCGGACGCCGTCCGTTATGCAGCTATCAAGGCGGCAATTCAAGCGAAGTACACCTACTTCGATGATAACGCCCTCGATGCGGCGCGGTTTATGTTTGGCTCGGAGGTTAAGCCGGAGGATATTGTTTGGAATGATGGTTGGCTTACCATCGACGATGACCTTGGCGGCGAAGAAGCATTGGAGGACTTGCTCCCGGAACATTCTAAGGAAATCTCGGCGGGGGTCAGGAACAAGACGCTGTCTCGCTTTGTCGGTCGCGTGCTGATGCGGTTCGGAGATACGGAAAAGGCGCGGGAACTCTTCGAAGCTGAGGCGGCAAAGTGCAATCCTCCCTTGGAAGAACGGGAACTTGAAACCATCTATCGCTCCGGCAGGCGTTTCCTTAAAAAGGTACAGCAGAACGAAAACTATGTGCCGCCGGAGGAATACGAGGCCATGTTTGGCAGCGCGGGATATTTGAAGCCCGAAGACTACTCCGACATCGGACAAGCCAAAGTGTTGGCGTCGGTTTTCGGTGACAAACTCTGCTACTCCGGGGCTACCGGCTTTCTCCGCTATGACGGCTCGGCGTGGCTTGAGTCCAAATATCAATCCATAGGTCTTACGGAGGAATTTTCCGATATGCAGCTTGCCGATGCGGAAAACCTTATACAGCAGACCGAGGATGCGCTCCTTGCGTCCGGCATTACCGAGCAGGACATCATCGCCGGTGGCAAGACCCTCGAAAAGCAGATAGCGGGGGAGGAGCAGACAAAACTCTTTATGGCGTACCTTGCGGCAATCAAGTACAAGGCTTTCGCCATGAAACGGCGGGACATGAAGTTCATTGTCTCCGCTATGGAAGCGGCAAAGCCCATGCTTGAAGTCAAAGCCGCCGATTTAGACCGCGATCCCTTTATGCTGAATTGCAAAGACGGCACCTACGACTTGACGCAAGGCGCGGACGGACGGCGTGACTTCAATCCCGACGACCTTATCACCAAGATATGCAACACATCGCCGAGCGACGAAGGAAAAGAACTCTGGGAGAATTTCCTCACGACCATTTTCTGCGGTGACCGGGAACTTATTGAGTATGTGCAGAAAATCTGTGGGCTTGGGGCGATAGGCATCGTTTACCTTGAAGCCATCATCATCTCCTATGGTGACGGAGCCAACGGCAAATCTACCTTTTGGAATACCATCGCTTGGGCTTTGGGGACTTACGCCGGAGGAATATCCGCCGATGCGCTTACCACGGGTTGTCGCCGCAATGTGAAGCCTGAAATCGCCGAAGCAAAGGGTAAGCGACTTCTTATTGCTGCAGAGTTGGAAGACGGCGTGCGTCTATCAACCTCCGTGGTGAAACAGCTTTGCAGTACCGACCAAATCAAGGGCGAGAAGAAATACAAAGACCCCTTCGATTTTATGCCCAGTCATATGTTGGTGCTGTACACGAACCATCTGCCGAAGGTGGGAGCAATGGACAGGGGCATTTGGCGGCGGCTCATCGTCATTCCCTTTAACGCCACAATCACCGGCAAAAACGACATCAAGAATTTCTCCAAGCATCTCACGGAAAATGCCGGGGGATATGTTTTGAAGTGGATTATCGAGGGCGCAAAGAAAGCCATTGACGATGGGTACAATCCCAAGCCGCCCAAGGTGGTGGAGGATGCCATTGGACGGTATAAGAGCGATAGCGACTGGCTGGGCTACTTCATCGAGGAATGTTGTGAAGTAGGCGAGGACTTTGTGGAGAAATCCGGCGAGTTCTATAACGAGTATCGCGCTTTTTGTATGCGGACGGGCGATTACATCAGGGATTCGGCGACCTTTTACTCCACCATCGAGCAAGCGGGCTTTTCTCGCTTTAGAAAATCCAACGGACGATTCATCAAGGGAGTCAGGCTGAAAAATAGTGCCTTTGATGACTAATGACACCCATGACCGTCAATTTTTATGACGGTCAAAGCTGTGTGGTAGTCAGCCAAGAATCCAGATTCGATGGGACTTCAAGTGGGTTATGACACCTATGGCAACCATTTACTATACCCCCTTTAGGGCTGATTTATTCCTTAAATCTCTCTATATAAAAGGTATGTAAAGGGATGTCGTAGGTGTCACATAGGGGGGAAAGCTATGAGGGAAAAGAACATCGAGCGAAAACTCGTAGAGGCTGTGAAGTCACTTGGCGGCATTTGCCCAAAGTGGGGATCGCCGGGACTTGACGGCGTACCCGACCGCATCATTCTCCTGCCCGGTGGACGCACGGCCTTTGCCGAACTCAAAGCGCCGGGTAAGAAGGTGCGTCCGCTCCAAGCGGCACGGCATAAAACCTTACGGCGATTGGGCTACAAAGTCTATGTGATTGACGGTGCGGAGCAAATCGCGCCGATACTTGAGGAGATTGGAGGGGACTGATTTGATTATCACTTTGTGGGACGGCAGAAACGAACCCGTGACCGAAATACGGGATATGCTGTATCTCGTTGACGAATATATGGGCATGGATGCCCGGTGGTGGTTTGAGGACTGGCTCAAAGACCAAGAGGATAACGAAAAAGCCTACGATGGCCTTTGGAAGGATTACGAGGCACAACAAAAAGACCATAAGGACACCATCCGCGAGATAGAGGACAAGGTCAAAAAACTCGCCGAGATTATCGAGTACAAAGATTTTGACGGCAAAGCGGCAGAGAAAGCCTTGCGGGATATTTACCATATCCTTTGGAGGGAACTCCGATGAAGTACACGCCGCATGAATATCAGACCTACGCCGCAGATTTTATCGAAACTCACGACCAAGCCGCCGTTCTCCTCGATATGGGGCTTGGAAAGACGGCTATCACGCTGACGGCAATAAACGACTTGCTTTTTGACCGTTTTGAAATCTCCCGTGTGCTGATTATCGCGCCATTAAGGGTGGCGAAAAACACATGGCCGCAGGAGATAAAGAAGTGGGATCACCTCGTAAACATCAGCTATGCCGTAGCCGTAGGCACGGAGCAGAATAGGCGAGCGGCTCTCACTCAAAAAGCCAATCTCTATATCATCAACCGAGAGAATGTGGACTGGCTCATTACAAAGAGCGGCTTGCCCTTCGATTATGACATGGTGGTTATCGACGAACTCTCCAGTTTCAAATCCCACCAAACAAAGCGGTTCAAGACGCTGATGAAGGTTCGCCCCAAGGTAAAACGCATCGTGGGCTTGACGGGTACGCCGTCTAGCAACGGTCTGATGGATTTATTCGCTGAGTTTCGGTTACTCGATATGGGGGAGCGGCTGGGGAAATTCATCGGTCAATACCGAGAGCAGTATTTTGTCCCCGACAAGCGGAGTCAGCAGATGGTCTTTTCCTACAAGCCTCGACCCGGCGCAAGGGAAGAAATTTACAGCCGCATCGCCGACATTACCATCTCCATGAAAGCGGGAGATTTTTTGAAAATGCCGCCACTCGTGATGAATACCATGACCGTCAAAATGACCGACAAGGAGCGAAAAGTCTACGAGCGTATGAAAGCCGACATGGTGGTACAGCTTGGCGGCAAGGAGATAGATGCCGTCAATGCGGCGGCTCTTTCCAATAAGCTATTGCAGATGGCAAACGGTGCGGTGTATGACAAAGACTGCAAAGCCCTTCACCTGCACGACCAAAAACTTGATGCCTTGGAGGACATCATCGAAGGAGCAAACGGCAAAGCGGTGCTGGTGGCGTACTGGTTTAAGCATGATTTGGAGCGCGTCAAGTCGCGGTTTTCCGTGCGAGAGATAAAGACCGACCGCGACATTGCCGATTGGAACGAGGGGAAAATCCCCGTCGCCGTTATTCACCCCGCTTCTGCCGGACACGGGCTTAACTTACAGGACGGCGGCTCTACCTTGGTGTGGTTCGGACTCACTTGGAGTTTGGAACTTTATCAGCAGACTAATGCTCGGCTCTATCGCCAAGGACAAAAGGACACGGTGGTTATTCATCACATCCTGACGGAGAACACCATCGACCAAAACGTGATGTATGCCTTAAAGCATAAGGACAAAACTCAAGCGGCTCTTATCGATGCCGTGAAAGCTAATCTGGGAGGTGCTGTCCATGAATCCGTATGAGGCTTTGGCTAACGCCATCATCGAACAGGCGGCGAAAGACCATAAAAAAGCGGCGAAGTTTCTGAAGAAAAATCGTCGCACAAAGGAACTATCTGAAATTGTCGCCGCCCAAGTCGCCGCAAAACAAAAACACCGAGAAGAGCGAAAGGCTCTGAAACTTCCCGCCGAGCGTGAGAAACTAAGCCGTGAGGAGCGGAAACTAAACGCCATCATCAGCCATGAAACCTTACGGTATGATACCGAGAAGTTTTTCCGTTCCGATTGGTTTGGGGAACTCACGGAGTTGGACGGGGAAGTGCTGCTCTCGCGGCTTAAGCAAATGGAGGAGGCGATGTAAGCGTGAGCGTGAGAGAATTTTTAGAACGGGCGCGGCATTTGGACGATGCCATTAACGCCCAAATTGCGGAGCTTAACCATCTGCGGGAACTCTCCATGAAGATAAGCGGCAGCCGTTTGGAGGAGCGCGTCAGCCACAGAAAGCCCACGGAAGCACCCTATGCCAAGTGGGTGGAGCGGATTATTGACAAGGAAAAAGAAATCAACGAGAACATCTATCGCTTTCTTGCCGTCAAGATGGAGATCAGCGACTTCATCGACAAGATTGATAATCCCGAATGGCAGAGCCTGTTGCGCCGTCGCTATGTGCTGTGTAAGTCTTGGCCTGATATTGCCGTGGATATGTTCAGCAGTTTGAGAACCGTTCAGCGGCTTCACAATAAAATCTTAAAAAATCTCGAAAATTGACACGGTTTGGCATTAGTTGGCACTATTTGGCACTGCTTGGCACGTTGTTGACCGGGGCTTGACATGGTATAGTATAGGCTAGAAAAGTGTAGATAGACCTCCGAGGGAGAAATCCCTGCGGAGGTTTTTTATTGCCCAAAACGAGGTGGTGCTATGCCGAGGAAACCCAAACGCCCCTGCCGTTATCAAGGTTGCCCAAAACTGACCGACAGCAAGAGCGGCTACTGCGAGGAACACGAAAAGCAAATGCAACGGCACTATGAGCATTTCGCCCGTGGGTACAATCAGCACGAGCGATATGGTGGTGCGTGGAAGAAAATCCGCGACCGTTACATCGCGGCGCATCCTCTTTGCGAGAGATGTCTTGGGCTTGGCTTTGCGACGGTGGCAACGCTTGTTCATCATGTGAAGCCGATTGCTGATGGTGGGACGAATGAGGAGAGCAATCTCAAAAGTCTGTGCGTCAGCTGTCACGAGAAAATCCACCAGCGGAAAAAATCCGACGGCTGACCGGGAGGGGCGGTAGAAATCTCTACAAGCCACGCCCCGTCTGACCGGCACGGGGGCTCGCGTAAAAAAAGAACGGTTCAAACGGGGTATTAAAAAACGGGCAGATTGGAGGTGATGCCCTATGGCAAAGGACGGTACAAATCGCGGTGGTAGGCGAGTCCGGGCGGGAGACAAACCCGAAGCACTGGCAGATAAAATTGCGGGCGGGCGAACGGCGCACATCATGGAGTTCCCCATGACGGAACTGGACGGCACAGACCTTGTGGATGCCGCCGACCTCTACGGCGAGGAGATG
>ERZ773083.951-NODE-951-length-21378-cov-4.578483_pt1 | contig 21378 bp, 13 predicted proteins | sample MGYA00511465_ERZ773083 | MGnify/ENA primary metagenome ERZ773083 (study PRJEB29015, sample SAMEA2738001) | human oral metagenome | biome: human oral; feature: human-associated habitat; material: dental | place: China | collected 2060 ... | reverse complement strand
ATCGTGTCAAAAAGGAAACATGGCTGCGCATCTGTGTGCTCACGGACAACATCGGTACAGTGGAACTCATCAACCGCATCTATGAGGAAAATCATGTGGATATGCGGCTCTATTTCTCCGATGCTGATGCAGCTTGGGAGTTTCGCCATGTACTTGATGAGATACGGGAGACCGCAGATGGTACGTCGCTCATCATTGAGGGGATACAGATTGGAGCGATTGGGGAGCGGCGGTTCTTTACAAATTGAACGGGATGCGCTTCTTGACGAAGAAAGTACATGCACCGTATAATAACAGTGAAAGAATGCAGGTCACAAGGATGGGTGAGAGATGACGGAACACAAGGAAACGTCGCCTGTTGAGGATATACCGGCCGAGCAGGAACAACGCGCCGTTGCAATTAAATATGACGCCAAGAACGACCGCGCTCCGCGTGTTACAGCAAAGGGGCGTTCACTCGTTGCTGACCGCATTCTGGCAGAGGCACGAAAAAACGGGATTCCTGTCTATCAGAACAAATCTCTCGTCAATATGCTGATGGCGCTTGAGATTGACCGAGAGATTCCTCCGGAACTCTATCGTACCATTGCAGAGGTGCTTGCTCATGTCTATCGGATTGACCGCCATGCAGGTGATCGAAGGTCATCGTGAGCAATAAAATACTTGGTAATCAGGGCGAGTCATACGCTGCAGACTATCTGCAAAGACAGGGCTGTCGTATTCTCGTGCGCAACTATCGCACCAAAGTCGGGGAAATTGACATCATCGCGGACGACCATGGTGTCTTGGTGTTTGTTGAGGTAAAGACGCGCAGAGGCGTGCGCTGCGGAATGCCTGCGGAGGCAGTTGATTACAGAAAACGCAAAAAAATTGTGCAGACGGCATACTGGTATTTACGCGCAAATCATGCAGAGACGCATCTTTGCCGCTTTGACGTGATCGAAGTGTACGCGATGGACAGAGGGTGGAATATTCATCACATAAAAAATGCCTTCGAAGCACAATGAGAATTTTGGATGTTGGCATCATTTCAGAAATACGTCAACATCTTTTTATTTTTGCAAAAATTGAATCACATCAATGAGTATGGTATAATGAAACACAAAGTATGCGGCGGGTGTAAGCCGCGATAGGGAGGTATCATTTTGAACGTTGCAAAGCCGATTTATGTCATTGGTCATCGCAATCCGGATACGGACTCCATTTGCTCGGCGGTCGGATATGCACATCTGAAACAGGCAATGGGCGTCAACGCCATTGCGGCACGTGCCGGTAAGGTAAATAAGGAGACAAAATTCGCATTGGAGTATTTCCATGTGGAACAGCCCCTCCTCATTCCCGATCTCTACCCGCGCGTCAAGGACATTGCGATGGACTGCAAGATTGTTGTCCGTCAGCATGATACCCTGCGCAATCTTGGCGAGGTGCTGCGCGAAAACGATCTGCGCTCGATTCCCGTCACCGACAGCAAGGGGATCCTTGTCGGCATTGTTTCGGTCAGCGATCTGGCTAAGCGTTATTTTCAAGAACTGGGTATGACGAATCTATCGGATATGCGTGTGCGCTATCGTGATATCATTCGCGCGACGGACAGCAATGTACTTGTTTCCGGTGAAGAGGGAGAGACCATCAAGGGGCAGATTCGCATTGCCGCAGGCAGTGTTGAGACGATCTGCAAACTCATCAAGGAAAATGATATCGTTCTTGTGGGTGATCGTCGTACAGAGACGATTTTGGCATGTATTAAGCAGGGGATTGCCTGCCTGATCATGACAGGAGATGGACGTGTTCCGGCAGAGGCTCTTGAGATGGCAGAAGCACGCGGGATCTTCGTGCTTTCAACACCTTATGATACCTATACCGTGGCACGTCTCATCAACCAGTGCGTACCGATCCGTCGGATCATGCACGACAATCCGGTCTGTTTCAAGCCGCTCGATCTGCTCTCGGATATCAAGGGAACGATGGAGGAGACCAATTTCCGCAATTATCCTGTTCTTGAAAACGGGCGTATTGTCGGTCTCGTCAGCCGTGATCGACTCGTTGTATCCGAACCGGCGCAGGTCATTCTCGTGGATCACAACGAGCGCAATCAGGCGGTCGAGGGGATTGAGGAAGCAAAGATCATCGAGATCATCGACCATCATCGTTTTGGCGGGATCAGTACGAGCGAGCCGATCTACACGCATGCAGAGCCGGTCGGATGCACCGCAACGATTATTTCCAATATGCACTGGCAGAACGACATTGACATCCCCCCCTCGATTGCGGGACTCCTGCTTTCGGCGATCATCTCGGATACAGTTCTCTTCAAGTCTCCGACCTGCACACCGAAGGATAAGGCGGCGGCAGAACGGCTTGCAGACATTGCCAATGTCGATCTCAACACATACGGTCTTGAAATGCTCAAGGCAGGTTCCAGTGTCGGCAATATGTCGCCGATGGAGATCGTGCGCAATGACCTCAAGGAGTTCACGATCGGGGCATATCGCGTCATTGTCAGCCAGACCTCCGTTATGGACACGAAGGAGATCATGGCGAAGGAAGACGAACTGCTCGCCGCAATGAAGACGATCTGTGACACGGAGGGCTTTGACCTGAGCCTTGTCATGATTACGGATATCCTTGAGGAGGCAACCTATCTGCTCTTCACGGGGTCACCGCGTACGCTGATTGGCGAGGCATTCCGCAAGGATACGAGTGGAACGCATCTCTATCTGCCGGGCGTTATGTCGCGTAAGAAGCAGATCATTCCGCCGCTCTCGGAAGCGGTCAAGCGCATCAAGACGTAAGGCATAGATATGATGGTAGGGGCGGAGTTTGCCAGTTTGGCAGCCCCGCCTTTCTTATTGGAGCAAAGAACCACTGATAAGCAGTGGTTCCTAAAAGGAGTTTTCATGGATTTGTTTCAGGGGCTGAACGAGCCGCAGCAGCGAGCAGTAGCCTGCATCGATGGTCCGCTTCTCATCGTGGCGGGCGCGGGTTCCGGGAAGACACGCGTACTGACCTTCCGCATTGCTAATCTGTTGGAGCATGGCGTTCCGCCGTACCGCATTCTTGCCATCACCTTTACGAATAAGGCGGCACGCGAAATGCGTGACCGTGTAGATACGTTGATTGGAGATGCCGCACATGATGTCTGGCTGAGTACGTTCCATTCGTTCTGTGCCCGCTTCCTTCGCACGGAGATTGAGCATCTGGGGACGTATGCGAAGAATTTTGTCATCTACGATGCCTCGGACACGAAGGGGCTGATTCGTGAATGCCTCAAGGAGCTGAACATTGACGAGAAACACACTGCTCCGGGGGCGGTGCAGTCGCACATCTCGGACGCGAAGAACCGTTTGCTCGATGTCAAGGCGTTTGCGGCACAGGCGACGGATTTCTTTGCGGAGCAGGTGGCAAAGATCTATGAACTCTACCAATCGAAACTGCGTGCGAACAATGCGCTGGATTTCGATGATCTGCTCATGCTGACGGTGGAACTGCTCTCAAACAATGAGGAAATACGAGTAAAGTATCAGAAGAAATTTCAATACATCCTCGTGGACGAGTATCAGGATACGAACGGCGCGCAGTATGCCATTACCAAGCTGCTTGCCGAGGGACACCATAATATCTGCGTGGTCGGCGATGCAGATCAGTCCATCTACGGCTGGCGCGGCGCGGATATGCGGAATATCCTGAACTTTGAGCGGGACTATCCGGAGGCAACCGTGATCCTGCTCGAGCAGAATTATCGCTCGACGAAGAACATCCTTGCAGCGGCAAATGCTGTGATTGAGAATAACCTGACCCGCAAGAAGAAGGAGCTATGGACGGATAATCCGACAGGCGATCCCATCATCATCTACGAGGGAGCAACCGAAAAAAACGAAGCATCCTACATCGTGCGCGAGGTGGAGCGTCTGCATACGATGTTTCACGTGAAATATGGCGATATCGCCGTTCTCTATCGTACGAATGCACAGTCCCGCAATATCGAGGAAGCGTTCTATGCGACCGGAATTCCTTATGCCATGGTCGGCTCTGTACGTTTCTATGACCGCCGCGAAATCAAGGACATCATCGCCTATCTGCGCGTCATCTATAATCCGCGTGATACGCTGAGCCTTCTGCGCATCATCAATGTCCCAAAGCGCGGACTCGGTCAGACCTCCCTTGGACGCATGATGGAGACGGCGGCAGAGTATCGCATCTCTCTTTTTGAGCTCATCACAGACGATCAGCTGCTCAGTACGATCCCGAAACTCTCCGCGAAGGTGAGGACGGCACTGGAGGATTTTGCCGCACTGATCTTTACCTTTATGGGTCAGGTGGGAACGCGTCCTCTCCATGAGATTGTCGAAGACATGATCGAGGAATCGGGGTATGCTGCTGCCCTCGAAGAGGACAAAAAGGAGGATAATCGGGATCGTCTCGAAAATCTGCGCGAATTCATCAGCGTGGCGAAGAACTTCGAGGATGGAGCGGAAGAAGGGGCGAACGGTCTTGAGGATTTCCTCGCGCAGATCTCGCTCATCTCCGATGTGGATGAGACGGAACAATCGGATGGCAATGTCACCCTCATGACCTTCCATGCAGCAAAGGGGCTCGAATTCCCAACGGTATTTATGGCAGGCATGGAGGAGGGGTTGTTTCCACACGCGCGAACACTTCTTGACGATACGGAGATCGAGGAGGAGCGACGCACCTGCTACGTTGGCATCACACGTGCGCAGCGTCGTCTCTATCTCACCTACGCACGTCAGCGTACCATATATGGGCGGACGGAGATGTCGTGCCCCTCACGTTTCCTTGCTGAGATTCCGGAGGAGCTTGTCGAACACAAGGCGGCGGATTTCTTCGCGGAATCTGCCCATACACGCGAACGCTCCGATGTTTGGGGGCGCGGGACATCTGGTACGCGGCGTGTCTATATGCCGCCACCGCCGCAGCATACGGCGGCAGACGGGAGCGTGATCCGTCCCGACTCCGCCGCGAAGTTCACGGCGGGAGATGCCGTGCGGCACAGCAAATGGGGCGATGGACGCATTGTCGCAATCAGTGGTGAGGGGGAAGAAGCGGAACTCACGATTGCCTTTCCCGGGGAAGGCATCAAGAAATTCGTGCAGAAATATGCACCCATTTTGAAGCTGTGAGGGCAGTATGAGCAACATCAAGGAAATTAAGGCGGAACTGAGCGAACTGCGGCGAAAAATCCGAATGTATTCCAAGCAGTACTATGATGAGAATGCGTCCGATATTTCGGATTATGATTTCGATATGCTTATGCAGCGGCTAAAAAAGATCGAAGCGGAATATCCGGAACTCATTACGAAGAATTCGCCAACACAGAAGGTGGGGGGGACGGCACAGCGTGAGGTCGGCGTGCTTGTCCCGCATGATGTGCCCATGCTGTCCCTTCAGGACGTATTCAGTGAGGAAGAAATCCGTGCATTTGTCACGGGGGTTCTCTCACATTTCCCGACGGCAGAATTTGTGGTCGAAGAAAAGATTGACGGCTTGTCACTTGCACTGCGCTATGAGAACGGCGTACTCGCCCGTGCCATTACACGCGGTGATGGCACAGTACAGGGAGAGGATGTCACGCTGAACGCACGCGCCATCAGCGATGTGGTCGAAGAACTGCATGAACCGCTGCCGTATTTTGAAGTGCGCGGCGAGGTCTATATGGAACGTGCTGCGTTTGCAGAGGTGAACGAACGGCAGGAGCTGCTCGGTCTGAAGTCGTTTGCAAATCCACGCAACTGTGCGGCAGGGACATTGCGTCAGCTGGACGCCCGCGTAACAAGAGAGCGTAAGCTCTCAATGTTTGTATTCAATTTGCAGCGTACTGAGGGGCATAGTTTTTCCTCTCATACAGAGGCATACGAGTTTATGCGGGCGCAGGGGATTAAGATCATCGCCAATTACAGCGTCTGCCGTACAGCAGATGAGGTCTGGAAAGCAATTACGGAAATTGGTGCACGGCGGGGAGAACTCCCCTATGATATTGACGGTGCCGTTGTTAAGGTCAACGATTTTGCACAGCGCGCTGAACTCGGCGCGACGGCAAAGGCACCACGTTGGGCAATCGCCTATAAATATCCCCCCGAGGAAAAGGAGACCGTTCTCCGCACAATCGAACTCTCCGTCGGGCGTACGGGACGCATTACGCCGACGGCGGTCTTCGATCCCGTACAGCTTTGCGGAACGCGCGTCGAACGCGCGACACTCCATAATCAAGACTATATTTCAAGCCTTGATGTACGCATCGGCGACACGATCCTCGTCTACAAGTCGGGGGAGATCATTCCGCGGGTCAAGGCGGTCGTCATGGAGAAGCGCCCGGAGGGAACAGCTCCTTATGTGATCGGGGATCAATGCCCCGTCTGCGGATCTCATGCCGTGCGGGAGACAGATACTGCCGATATGAAGTGTCAGAATCCCGCGTGTCCCGCACAGGTGGAGAACCATATCTTGAATTTTGTCAGCCGCAATGCAATGGATATCAAGGGCTTTGGAGAATCGGCGATCATTGCACTCACACGGAGCGGTTATCTGCATGATGTTGCGGATATATATTCGCTCCACCTGCATCGCAGTGAATTGATTTCCTCCGGAGTGATTGGGCGAGAAAAAAGTGTGGACAATCGTCTCAGCGCGATCGAAGCGAGCAAGATGAATCCACCGGATCGTCTGCTTACAGGGCTTGGGATCTCGGGCATCGGTCGTGCGGCGGCAATTTCACTCATGCAGACGTTTCCATCCATTGACGCATTGCAGGAGGCTGCGCTTACAGATCCGCAGCGCATTCGTGCCGTTCCTGACATGGGAGAGGTCAGTGTGCAGAAGCTCACGGATTTCTTTTCCTCCGAATCCGGAGTGGCGCTGCTCGATAAACTCCGTGCAGCAGGTGTGAATTTTGAGAGTGCTTCGATTGTCCGTGCAGGAACATCACTGGAAGGGAAAAGCTTTGTCATCACAGGCACCCTCCCGACACTATCGCGTGAGGAATGCACCGCGCTCATTACCTCTCATGGCGGCACAGTAAAAGGCTCCGTCTCGAAAAAGACCGATTATCTCGTAGCCGGGGACGCTGCGGGAAGCAAATTGCAGAAGGCAGAAGATCTTGGCATACCGATCTTGGACGAGGCGGCACTCAAAGAGATGCTCCGATCGAAATGAAAGGATAGCACATGAAACTAAGCAGATATATTGATTCCTCCCCGCTGAACCCTGTCATGACCAGCGATGAGATACGTGCGGCGATCATGGAGGCAGTTAGGCAGGAATGCTGCTCTGTCTGCGTTCAGCCGTCAGACATTCCACTTGCTGTGGAACTGTGCCGTAACAGCAAAACGCGTGTCTGTACAGTACTGGATTTCCCGCATGGAAAAGCCCCTGCTGCAGTCAAGGAGCTTGAAGCACGCTATTATATGGAGTACGGTGCGGAAGAACTGGACATGGTCATGAACTATGGCCTTGCACGCTCCGGAAAATGGGAGGAAGTCGAGGAAGAGATCCGTGCCGTTGTGAATGCGGCTCATGCGCGGGATGTCGTTGTCAAGGTCATCTTTGAAGCCAGTCAGCTGACAGACGAGGAGATTGCACGTGCAACAGAGGTCAGCGTTGCTGCAGGTGCGGATTTTGTCAAGACAGCGACGGGATTCTTGGGGACGGGTGCAACGGAGGAGCAGCTGCGCATCATGCTCGATACAGCGCGCGGACGATGCAAGGTCAAGGCATCCGGCGGGATTCGGGACTATCGGACGGCAAAGAAATTTTTGGATATGGGCGTTCACCGCTTGGGTATCGGCAGTTCATCGGTCGCGGGAATTCTTGCTGAGAAAGCGTGTTTTAATGTGAAATGAGGGACTGTCATGCGGTTCATCCATACGGCAGATTGGCATTTGGGAAAACTCTTCGGGCAGCGGCACATGACAGAAGATCAGGCGTATGTATTGGAGGAACTCCTTGCGCTCTGTGCTGATCTGCGCCCCGACGCGCTCGTCATTGCGGGAGATGTCTATGACCGCGCCATCCCGCCGCCGGAGGCGGTGGAACTCTTCAATACAATATTGACAAAGCTTTCCGAGCGGGGAATCAGTGTTCTCTTCATTGCCGGAAATCATGACAGTGCTGTGCGCCTCGACTTTGGCGCACAGCTTCTTCGTTCGTCCGGCATCTATTTGGCAGGCGTTGTACGTGCAGCAGAGCCTCCTGTCATTCTCTCGGACGAATTTGGCGATGTCTATTTCTCCCTCCTGCCCTATGGAGATCCCCCTCATGTACGTGAGGCGTTTACTCTCGATGAAACGCCGTCCTTTGACGGTGCAATTGCTGCGCAGATTGCAGCGGCGCGCGAACAGATTCCATCTGGTGCACGCAGCGTGGCAGTTGCCCATGCCTTTGTCATCGGCGGGCAGAGTTCAGAGTCGGAGAATGCGCTCTCCGTGGGCGGCAGCGATCAGGTACATGCGGAGAATTTTGCTGCATACAACTATACAGCGCTTGGACATCTGCATGCGCCGCAGCGAGCTGGAGCAGATCATATTCGTTATTCGGGATCCTTGCTGAAATACTCCTTTGACGAAGCACATCAGAAAAAGGGAATTGAACTCATCGAACTGGATGCTGTGGGATATGCCACTCATACATTCTATCCGCTGGTGCCGCGCCATGATGTACGCATTGTAAAAGGCACGATGGCAGAGATTATGAGCGATGGCTTTGACACGCTCGCACACGATGATTATATCTGCGTAGAACTGCTCGATACGGATGCCGTACTTGCCGCACATGAGAAGCTGCGCAAGATCTATCCGAACCTATTTACGATCACACGTCCGAACATCAATGTCAATCGCCTTTCCTCAACGGAGCGAACATACGAGCGCGGCAAGTCCGACCTGCATCTATTTTCCGACTTCTTTACGGAGGTGACCGCATCCGAGATGACGGAGGCGGAGCGCGGCGAACTCATCCATGTGATTGATTTGATGGAACAGGGGGTACGTGCCGAATGAGACCTCTCAAGCTACGCCTGCAGGCGTTCGGTTCATACGTTGAGGAGCAGATATTGGATTTTGAAAAAGCTCTTGGAGATGCTCCGTTCGTCCTCATCCATGGATCGACAGGGGCAGGAAAGAGCACGATACTGGACGCCATTGTATTTGCTCTGTATGGAGAGTCAAGCGGTAATATCCGAAAAAGTACAACACTCCGCTCTTCCACAGCACCGCCGGAGCGAGTGACGGAAGTAGAGTATGTATTTGCGCTTGGCCGCCGTCGCTATCGGATCCTGCGCTCACCGGCATACGAGCGTATGTCACGGGGGAAAATGACAATGCGTACGGCAAAGGGGCAGCTCTACCGACTCCCGGACGAGGGCGAGGACGGAGAAGAGCTGCTGCTTGCTTCGAATGTGACCGATGTATCAGATCGGATTGGTCAGCTGATCGGCTTTGATGCAGAACAGTTTCGTCAGGTCGTTCTCCTGCCGCAGGGACAGTTTCAGCGCTTTCTCCTTGCGGAGGTCAAGGATCGCAGTGCCATCATGCAGCGCATCTTTCGTACAGAGCGGTATCAGCGCCTCGAAGAAGCCCTGCTTCAGGAGTCCATAGATCTGGAAAATGCGGCAAAAGAGGAACGCGAGCATATCGACCAGATGCTTCGTTCGGAAGATCTGAACACAAGCGATGAATTGCGCGCGCGTATTGCCGAACTAAAAGAGGCGATTGACCGCCATGCTGAAGAACTCAAAGTCCTTGAGGATCGTCAAAAGGATGCGCGACGTGCACGTGAGGCAGGCGCGGCGGCAGAACAAAAATTACAAGATCTTGCGGCTGCACAGAAACGCTTTGCAGAGAAAGAGGCGCAGGGAGAATCTGTGCGGGATTTTCGGGTTCGATTGGAACGTGCTGAACGTGCTCATCCTGTTCTCTACAAAGAGCACACGGCAATCGATGCAGCAGCATTGAAAAAACGTCAGACAGACGAACAAAGAATAGCAGAGACACAGCTCAAGACTGCACAAAAAGAGCTTCATGCGGCACAGCAGAGACGTGAGGCTGCGGAGAAGCAGGAGCCAGAGCGCACCAAGAAAGCAGAGCGCATTCAAGTGCTCACGGACTATGTGGAGCGCGCCGCGCAGCTCCATACCTGCCGAAAGCTCGCAGAGGAGCTGCGTGCATCGTGTGTGCGTGCCGAGGAGCGTCTGAAACACAGCGCGCGCAGCATCGAGATGCTCAGCATAGAGCGCAAGGAAAACGAAGATTGCATCGCCGCACTTGAAAAAATATTGGCGACACGCGAGGCCGTTCAGCATGAACAAGAACGCCTGAAGCGCTGTCAGAACTCCGCTGTCCGCATGGAGGAACTGAATGTGCAGGCGGCAGAACTGAGCCAAAAGGAAGCTGCTGCACAGAAGACATGGCAGTCCTCCGTGGAGCTGCTGACAGCAGCGAAATCGAAGCTGCGGCAGATGCAGACCCTCTATGATCTCGGCAGTGCCGCGCGGCTTGCCGAGACGCTTGCGGACGGCGCTCCCTGTCCCGTCTGCGGTGCGCTGTCACATCCGATGCCCGCCATGCACACGGAGGATATCCCATCCGAGCAGGTGGTGGAAGAATGCGCAAAAGCAGTGGATTCTGCGGAACAGATGGTTCAGGAAGCCGCGCACAGACTGGAAAAAATAAAAGCAGAGCATACGAGTGCACTGCAGAGCTGTGCCCATGAGCAGAAACTGCTGAGCGAGTATCTTGCTTCTGATACGCTGGAAAGCCTGTCGCAGCGTGTACAAAAGCGTGATGAGGAATTAAGAACGGCACAGACGGATCATGAAAAACGCACGACACAGCTTGCCGCACAAAAGGAACAAATGGAAAAGCTGTTTGTAGATCAGCAGGCACAGGAGGCAGAAGCACAGAAAAATCGCGATCTCCTGCACAAGCATGAGGGCGAACAGGCTGCACTTGAGGCACACCTTCCGCAGGAATACCGCGACCATGCACAAATTGACGCAGAAATTCGCCGTCTGAAAGAGGAAGTGGCGCAGGAAAAAAGGGCATATACGGAGGCTTTGGAGCGGGCTAACGAAAGTGCTGCCGCGTATGCACGTGCGGAGAGCACACAGGCAGCGGCGGTGCGTGCTGCTGAGGAGGCATCTCAGCGTGCGCGAACGGCACAGATGGAGTACGCGGCTGCATGGAACGCAGCAGGCTTCGCCTCCGAGGAGGAATACCATGCGGCGGTTGAGGGAAAGTGGGCGGACAGCAAACATCTGGAAAAGGTGCGCGAGCGTTTGAATCTGTATGACAGCGAGCGCAAGGCTGCAGAGGAGTTGTTTCAACAGGCGAAGAGCGCAGCAGATGGATGCATTGCTCCCGATATGGAGGCACTCAAAGCAGCAGAGGCTGCTGCCGATCAAGCGGTACAAGAACACGCGCGGGAGCAGGGGAGCCGCACGGAGCGGCAAAAGACGCTCACGCGCATGATGGGGGACATTGACGCGCTTGAGAAAGCCGGTGCTGCCCGTGCAGCGCGCTATCGTGTCATTGGCAAACTCGCCTCCGTTGCGGCAGCGAAAGCTCCCTATCTGGTGCATTTCCAGACATACGTCCTGCGCTCGATTCTGAGTGATGTCATTGAGGCCGCGAACGCGCGGCTTATCATGATGAGCCGCGGGCGCTACCGCCTCATACACGGTGAGGGCGGTGAAAAGAGAAAGTGGTGGGGGCTGGAGATCGATGTATTCGATGAATATACGGGACTGCCGCGTGTTTCGCGCACCCTGTCCGGCGGAGAGACCTTTCTCGCATCCCTTGCGTTGGCACTCGGACTTTCCGATGTCGTGCAGCACTATGCGGGCGGTATGCACCTCGACATGATTTTTATTGACGAGGGCTTTGGATCGCTCGACAGCGAGACCCTGGACATTGCTATCAGGGCGCTCCTCGAGGTGCAGCAGGAGGGTGGGCGACTCGTTGGCATCATCTCTCACGTGGAGGAGCTGCGCGCACGTATCCCTGTCCATCTCGAGGTGCTGCGTACGGCAAACGGCAGTAAGGCACGCTTCACACAGGGCGGCTTGGAGGCATTATGACGGCAAAACTCGAGTTTATCATTGGCCGTGCAGGTACGGGCAAGACGCATGCCTGTCTTACGGCGATGGCAAAAGAGCTGGCACACGCCCCGCTGGGCAAGCAGCGTATTCTCCTCGTCCCCGAGCACATGACCTATGCCGCAGAGCGTGCCCTCGCACAGACGCTGACGGACAGCGCGGGTTTTTTGCAGGCTTATGTATTCGGTTTTCGCCGCCTTGCACGGCAGGTACTCCTCGAGACCGGGGGCGCACATCTGCCGCGCATCAGCGATATCGGCAGACGTATCCTCCTCAAGGATATTCTGCTGAAGAACAAGGGGGCGTTTTCGGTATTTGCGCGCTCGGTCGGCAAGCGCGGTTTTACCGAGACACTGGCACGCACCATTGCCGAACTCAAACGCTACCGACTGAGTCCCGAGATTTTGCGCGATGCTGCCGATGATGGCGAACATACGCAGGGGAGGCTTTCTCAAAAGCTCAAGGAGCTTGCACTCATTATGGACGATCTCTCCGCGCGTATGGAGGGACGCCTGACCGATCAGACGGATCGTATGGAACGCCTTGCAGAACAGCTGGGGGATGCCCCCTTTCTGCGCGGGGCAGAGATTTGGATGGATGGATTTGATTTTTTCAATCCACAGGAGATGGCGGTTTTTCGTGCACTCTTCCAGACGGCTGATGTTATTCACGTAAGCCTAACAATGGATGGACAGCGTGATGGAGACCGCGTTCAAATCAATCTGCCTGAAAACACGATGGAGACAGGGCTGTTTGCACGCAGCTATCAGACAATGCACTCTCTGGTGCAGCTCCTTGCCGAACTCGATCCGGCGGCGGATCCGAAAATCCGCCTTATGGAGAAACAGCATCGCATGCAGCAGCCCTCGCTCAGAGCCGTCGAGGCACAGCTGTTCGGACATGCACGACTTGCGCCCGCAGAGGATCATGCGCTAAAACTTGTGGAGGCAGCCAATCCCCGCCTTGAAGCAGAGGCAGTAGCGGCGGATGTCCTGCGCCTCGCGCGGGAGGAGGGCTGTCTCTATCGTGAGATTGCCGTGCTCGTGCGCGATATAGATACCTATGGCGATCTCCTGACACTTGCGTTTGCGGATTGTGGGATTCCGTGCTATCTGGATGCAAAGCGTTCCAGTACACATCACCCGCTTGCCGAACTTCTGCGTGCTGCCGCACAGATTGCATGGCGGAACTGGGGCTATGATACGGTATTTCGCGCTCTGCGTACGGGATTTTTTCCCGTCCTGACGGAAGATATGGAGAGCTTGATTTGCAGTGACTGGCAGGAGGTCGTAGACCGGCTCGAAAACTATTGTCTGGCATTTGGAATCCGTACAGCGAAACAGTGGACAGCCACCGAGGATTGGAATTTTATCCGCCGTACGATCCCCGAAGGCGAACAGGATACGGAGAAAAACGCACTGCGGATTGCCGAGGAGATCGCTCTTGATTCCGTTCGAAGACGCATCGCAGCTCCACTTTCCATATTGACGCAGAATCTTTTCTGCGATGGCAGTACCGCGTATGAACGTACACAGGCGCTCTATGACTTTCTCACGGAGCTTGAAGTGTCAAAAACACTCGAACTATGGAGGGGAACCGCTGATGCAGAAGGGCGTCTGGCAGATGCCGCAGCACACAGACAGATCTGGTCTTCCTGTATGGCACTGTTCGAACAGCTGGTTGAGGTCAGCGGAGATCAGGTCATCTCTGCCCGCGACTTCGAGGAGCTGCTGGGGGATGGCTTGGATGCACTCGAAATCTCGCTCATTCCGCCGGGGTTGGATCATGTCACAATAGCGGCATTTGATCAGAACAGTCTCGCAGGAATCCGTGCAGCGTATATTGTCGGCGCAAATGCGGGGACGATGCCGCGTGCCGGATCTCCGCAGGGGGTTCTGTCGGATGCGGACCGCCTCTCCATTCATGAATCCCTTGCGAAGACACAGCATACAATCTTTGGCGGGAGTCATGAGCAGAGCTTTTTGGAGCGTTATCAGCTCTATCGCGGTTTTACAGAGGCGCGGCAATATCTGTGGGTATCCTATGCACTTTCCGCCGTCGATGGAACAGCGCTTGCTCCATCGCCCCTGATTGCACGTCTGCGCATGCTCTGTCCGGATATTCTGTCCATTCCGCTCGCCATGCTGGAACGTGAGGACGACCTCGTTCTCTCTGCCCCATATCCGGTGCTTTCATCGCTTGCCGGAGCTTTGCAGGGACAGAAAGAGCAAGGGAAGATGCGGCCTCTCTGGGGCGATGTCTACAACTGGATGCGAAACAATGCAGCGATGCGGCCGCTGCTGAGACTGATGGTGCGGGGGCTTTTTTCATCACCACGAGAGGAAGAACTCTCCGATCAAATTGCAGGCAAACTGTTTGCGCGCAACAGTCGTATCAGTGGAAGTACAACGCGGCTGGAAACATTTCGTCAATGCCCATTCCGTCACTTCGCAATGTATGGACTTGGTCTCAGAGAACGCGATGTCTATGAGTTTCAGAGCAGCGACTTCGGTACGCTTCTGCACGAGATTCTCTATGGGTACGGGGAGTGGGTTCGCAGGGAACATGCAAATGACTGGTGTGCGGCAGAGGTCAAAAGTGCAGCAAAGATTGATGAACTGCTGCAGCAAATTGTACCGCGTGTACGCAGCTCCATCCTGATGAGTTCTGCAGCTTACCGCCACCGGATCGAGCGGATTCGGCGCACGGCACAACAGGTCATTCGACATCTTACCTCGTGGGCGAAGGCATCTTCCTTTCACCCCTACGGGTTTGAGATCAGCTTCGGCCGCCGCGGCGATCACATCCCCTTGATGGAGTTCCAGCTTGAGGGAGGGATGACACTATCCCTGCGCGGACAGATCGACCGATTTGACCTGACCAAAGAGCAGGATCTCTATCTCGTACTTGACTATAAAACAGGCAGCACATCACTCTTTTTGCCGGAGATTCGTCACGGACTGAAAATGCAGCTTCTGCTCTATCTCTTCGTTGTGCGTTCCCTGCTCAGTGACACGGAAACGTTTCCCGCAGGTATGCTCTACGCGCCCGTCGTCAATCCCGTCGTCAAGAGCGATGTGCGTTTGGACGATCATACGCTGCACCAAAAGGTTGCAAACGGCATGGTGCTCACGGGTATGTTGATCGATGATGTAGAGATCTTGAAGAAGATTGATAAAATGTCGGATCACATCTGCATATCATTCAATAAAGGCGGCAGCCTTTCCAAGAGTTCTGCACAATTCATTCGTTCACGGGAGGAATTTGAACAGCTCCTTTCGTATCTGCCTGTCCTGATCCGTGAGACAGCCGAGGAGATCCTGCATGGCAATATCCGTGTCTCTCCTTATCGTTTTCAGAATCGAAATGCCTGTACCTTCTGTGCCTATCGCTCCGTCTGTGCCTTTGAGCCGGATCTTGGGCGGGGGGACTGCTACCATGATATTGCGGATAATGCACAGACGGCGATGGAAGAGATTGCACAAATCATTATGCAGGGAGGTGAAGAGTGATGGCAGAGAAGATGCAGTTTACCGAAGATCAAAAAAAAGCGATTGAGACTCGAGGAAAGAACATTCTCGTTGCGGCGGCAGCAGGTTCCGGTAAGACCCGCGTTCTTGTTGAACGCATTATCTCGCAGGTACGCAGAGGAGAGCTGTCCCTGGATCATATCCTTGTCCTCACATTCACCAAGGCAGCTGCTTCAGAGATGCGTGAACGCATTGAGATGGCGCTCAATGAGGAGATCAACGTCCTGACCGAAAGCGGCGGTTCACTCGAACAGATCAGTGCTATGGAGCGTCAGCGCGTCCTGCTCACGGGAGCGGATATCTCGACATTTCATTCCTTTTGCCAGCGCCTGATACAGTCGCACATTGACGCAACGGAGATTCCTCCGACCTTCCGCATTGCAAGCGAGCAGGAAATACATCTGCTGAAAAACGACGTGTTTGAGCAAATGCTTGAACATGAGTATGAGACTGCTGCAGCGGACTTTCTCTCTTTTGCCGATGCCTACGGTGGAATTAAGGGTGATGACGAGAAGCTGCAAAATGAGATTCTTGATCTGTACGCCTTTTCGCTCAGCCAGCCATCGCCCATGACATGGCTGGCTGCACAGGGGCAGGAAAGCGATGACGCGCCATGTTGGGAGCGCCGAGGATTTCGGATGCTCACAGATGAGCTGCAAAGAAATATCACTCAAGTTTGCACAGATTATGAGGCGGCGATCGTACTCCTAAACGAAGATCATGACTTGCGTGCGGCCTGCGTAAAAACCATCGATGCGCTCATACATAATCAAGGACTCTATGAGGGGGTGAAACGAGAACTCAATGCGGCTCTGCATACCAACGATGACAAAGCATGGGACACATTCCGCATGGAAGCGGCTGCGGCGAAAAAAAATAGGAAAAACATTCCGCGCAAGGCTGTCGAAGAGTACGATGCCGAAATCGGGGGGCAGCTGCTGAAGCTCACGGAGAAGATTCATGCCGGATGGGATTCCTGCATTACACCGCTTCCTGCAACCGCGCAGGAACTGTGCGAAACAGAGAACCGTGCAAATGCTGCCATTCGTGCATACGCAAGCCTTGCAATGAAATTTCATACAGCCCTTCAAAAAGAAAAAATGGCATGCGGCATTCTCGATTTCAGTGATCTCGAGCATACGGCGCTCACACTTCTCTGCAAACATCCGGAGCGGCTGCAGGCGGATCCGACCATCGCCGATCCGACGGAGATCGCTGACGAGCTGCGTGCGCATTATACCGCCATCATGGTGGACGAGTACCAAGACACAAACGGACTGCAGGAGGGAATCCTGCGCCAGATTGCACGTGAGCACAACCGTTTTATTGTCGGTGATGTGAAGCAGAGTATCTATCGTTTCCGGCTGGCTGATCCAACTCTCTTTCAGAATACCTATGAGGCATATCGTACGTGCAGTGCAGAAGGCGAACTCGTGACCATGTCCGAAAACTTCCGCAGCCGTGCTGAGGTACTCGAGCCGATCAACGAGATCTTCTCACAGATTATGAGCAAAGAGGCCGTAGAGATCACATACGATGAGAATGCACGTCTCAATCCGGGACGCGTGTTTGGTGAAATATCGCAGGGAAAGTCGCTGGCACAACCCTTGGAGATCAATCTCTTGCGCGCCGATTATTCCGTCGACGAAGAAGAGCAGGGGGAGGAGGAGCGAAAGGCGTTCGAGATTGAGGCACAATTTATTGCGCGCCGCATTCGTGAACTCAAGGAGGATGGGTCTGTCCTTCACAATGGGAAAAGAATCCGAAATAAAGATATTGTGATTCTCCTGCGGGGCGCAAAGGGACGTGCGGGAATTTTGCTCGACGCACTGCGTGCAGAGAATGTGCCGGCGTATGCAGATGATACCGCAGGTTATTTCGAAGCGAGCGAGATACGCATGGTATTATCCCTGCTCGCAGTCCTTGACAACGCGCGTCAGGACACGCCGCTTGCCGCCATACTCATATCGCCGATGATCGGGCTTACGATGGAGGAGATGGCGACCCTGCGCATCCATACCCCGATTGGCAGTGTCTACGATATGCTGACCGGAGTTCGGGGGGATGATCTTCCCCCCGAACTCAACGAAAGGGCGGCGCACGCGTTGGAGCGTATTCGAGGCTGGCGGCACTATGCTCTCATTCACAGTGTCCCGGAGCTGCTTTGGATGCTCTACCGTGACACAGGGTACTATGACTATGTTGGCACACTCCCCGGCGGCGTACTGCGTCAGGCAAATCTGCGTATGCTCATCGACCGTGCTGCTGATTTTGAGCGGACAAACGAACGCGGTCTGTTTCGCTTCCTGCGGTATATTGACGCGTTGAAACGCCGCAGAACGGATCTCTCCGTTGCACGCACCCTCGGCGAAACAGAGGATGTCGTACGTATTATGACGATTCACCGAAGCAAGGGGTTGGAGTTCCCTATTGTTTTTCTCGCGAATATCGCGGGTCAATTCAATACACAGGATACAAAGGGCGATCTGCTCCACCATGCACGCGAGGGGATTGGGCTTCTTGTCCATGAGAATACAGTCACAGGGCGGCAGAAATACGACACCATGTCACGCAGGAAGGTCAAGGCAGTTATTCGCCGGGAAGCGATGGCGGAGGAAATGCGCATCCTCTATGTTGCCATGACACGCGCGCAGGAAAAACTCATTCTGACTGGAACACTCAACATTTCACGCAAGGGCAGGGACGCATTGGAGCAGCTGCGCGAGAATTGTCTCACATACGCACAGACAGAGGATACTGTGTTTCCAAAGGAGGCTGTTCTCGGGGCAAAATGCTATCTCGATTGGATTGCCCTTGCCCTTATGCGGCATCCCGATGGTGCAGTGCTGTTTGACGATGCGGATGATATTGTGCGCCGTGCGCCAAGTCAACAAAAGGCGCGCTTCGATGTATGGATCATTGACGAGAATATACGCACGACACAAAAAGAAGCACAGGAAAACGAGGATGCCATTCTCTCTGCCGTACGTGAGGATCAACCGCTTCCCGAGGGCGATGACGCGGATCATGTTGTGGAAGTTCTGGGCTGGCAATATGATCTCCGTGGAACGTCACAGATCCATGCCAAGACCAGTGTCACCGAGCTTAAGCGCCGGCAAGCAGCTGAGGATGAAGCCGTCGCTCCACTTCTTCCTGCTGTTGGTGATTCGTCAAATACGCCGCAGGAATGGGAGGTGCCGCGATTCCTTCGTTCCACAGAGCGGGAGTATCTGACTCCAATGGAGCGCGGTACAGCGATGCACACGGTCATGCAGCAGCTCGACCTGGGAGATGCCGCAGACATCGATGCCATTGCACGGCAGGCAGATATCCTTCTGGAAAAGGGAATTCTCACCGAAGCGGAGCGCAGGAGCATTGAGCCTGGAAAGATCTGGAAGTTTGTCGGTTCAAAACTGGGTCGGCGCATGCGTGATGCAGCAGCGGTCTATCGTGAGCTTCCGTTTGGACGACTTTTACCGGCACATCGCTATTACGCAGATGCGACGGACGAAAGCGATCAGATCTTTTTGCAGGGTATCATCGACGTTCTCTTTGAGGAGGAAAACGGTGACTACATCCTGCTCGACTACAAGACCGACCGTAAAATCTCCGCCGCAACTGCGCGAGCCCGCTATCAGTTCCAGATCGATCTATACTGCGATGCCGTGGAGACCATCCTTGGCAAGGAGGTCAAAGAGCGTTACCTATTCCTGCTTGATACGGGCAGAGAGGTGAGGCTGTAATACAACATGTGCGGTAGAGAACGTATCCAGCGCAGGAGGAAAAGCAAGCAGGAATATATCTCTTCTTCGCGAATTAGTAAGTCTTGAAAGGAAGTGAATCAAATGGCAGATTGTATTTTTTGCAAGATTGCTCATGGAGAGATTCCATCGACGAAGGTCTATGAGGACAACACCGTGCTCGCATTTCGTGATCTTGATCCGCAGGCTCCGGAGCACGTTCTCATCATCCCAAAGAAGCATCTTTCGAGTGTACTGGACTTCGGCGCAGAGGATCGGGAACTGGCAGCACATATTCTGACCGATGTTGTTCCTGCGCTTGCGCGTACGTTGGGGATTGACGCGGGCGGTTTTCGTCTCGTGACGAACACGGGAGCGGACGGCGGACAGACGGTCGGACATCTGCATTTCCATCTGCTTGGCGGACGTTCACTCACATGGCCGCCGGGCTGACAACAAACAATATCATACCTCATTAGGGCAGTGTTATCTCACGTTATATTGTGATAAATACTGCCTTTTTTGTTTAAGTTCCCTCACAAGCAAACGATATAATATATAAGATAGAATAGTGTGTCAATATTGATAGGAGGTGTCAGCAATGGTAGAACGTATTGAACGGGTTATGCGCATCAAGCGCCTCAGGTTCAACAACGACGAACTTTTTGAGCGCAAAAAGGGCTTTGAAGAGAAGGAGCAGGGAGAATCGTTTGCTTCTATTTTTGAAGATGAAATAGAGAAGAAGAAAAAACGTCAATCGGACAATGATTCCTCAAACAGCGCGTATCAGCTTGATGTCGGTCGTCCTACGCAGTCCCTTTTTTATCAGGGAAAAGCTGATATTTCAGTGGTGAAGGGAAAGCTGCCCCATGCCGGATGATGTGCATGGAATGCGGCTGGCTCTCGCGGAGGCAGAACGCGCCTATGCACTTGGTGAGGTTCCCATCGGTGCTGTCATATTGGACGAGACGGGAACCGTCATTGCCAGTGGATATAATCTGCGTGAAACACAGCATGATGCAACGGCACATGCCGAGCTGCTCGCCATCCAACGTGCCTGCCAGCATCTCGGCCGCTGGAGGCTCACGGGCATGACGCTCTATGTAACCATCGAGCCATGTCCGATGTGTGCCGGTGCCATCGTTATGAGCCGCATCAGCCGCGTGGTCTATGGAAGTACGGATACAAAGGCGGGAGCCTGCGAGTCACTCTTTAACATCACGGAATGCCCTGCACTGAACCATCAGCCCGAAATGCGTTCCGGCGTCTTGGCAGAGGAGTGCTCAGAGATCATCAAGCGTTTTTTTCGCGCACGGCGAAAAAGTAAAGGTGCGCCATCATAGACAAACCGTTCCTCACTTGCTTGCACGCTAAAAGCCGTCCACAGCGTTTTGCCGTGGACGGCTTTTACATGGGAAAAGTTACTTGAGAGCTTCCTGCAAGGTCTTCATATTCTTCTTCATCGTATCGATGTAGGCATTCTTCGCCGCAGGGGTTGCCTCACCAGTCACAACGGGATCGAGTGTATAGATCTTCGCTCCCGTCTCGCGAGCGATGGTCTCAGCAGCAGCAGGGGAGTACTGGGGCTCCGTAAAGAGAACCTTTGTGGGGAGGGCATTGACCTGTTCGATGGTCTCCTGCAGCTCCGTCGGGGTCGGCTCTGTGCCGGGCTCACGCTCCACAACACCGATGATGTTCAGATTGAATTCCTTTGCAAAGTAGGGGAATGCCTCGTGGAACGTGACAATGTCCTTGTGCGGAACATTGTCGAGTGCCGCGTGCATTTCACTCTTGAGCGAGGAGAGCTTTTCGATGTATGCGACGGCGTTCTTCTCGTATGCCGCAGCATGCGCGGGATCAGCTTCCTTGAGCTGGTCGGCAATGTTCCGTACCTGCGTAATCGCATCCGTAACACTCAGCCAGACATGGGGATTGTCCCCCTCCTCGTCATCATGAATGAGTTCAATGCCGCGCGAGGCATCGATGACCTTCAGCTTCTTCT
>ERZ773083.950-NODE-950-length-21386-cov-22.153532_pt1 | contig 21386 bp, 14 predicted proteins | sample MGYA00511465_ERZ773083 | MGnify/ENA primary metagenome ERZ773083 (study PRJEB29015, sample SAMEA2738001) | human oral metagenome | biome: human oral; feature: human-associated habitat; material: dental | place: China | collected 2060 ... | reverse complement strand
TTATTTTTCTTCATAAAACATCTCTTTTCCCAAATACCCGAGCATGCACGATTGCTTGCCCCGTATTCACTGATAATTATACCATCTGGGTATGGTTGCTACAATAAGTAACACAGTGTACTAATAGAAGCTGCTCATTTTATTTGTCTAGGCTTTGTCCTATAAATCTTATAATGTTTGTTATCAACCTCATAGTAAGCTATTGTACCTCTTTTTACGAATGCATCTAAAATTATTTTGTTTATTTGATTTGCGAGAAGTTTTGGTCTTGCCCTATTATTAAATAATTTTTTAAACACATTTAGACCTAATATATCGAGCATACTACAAATTACGTCCTCATCTTGTTCAACAATTATTTTAATCAAAAGCTCAATCTTATCCCTAACTTCTATGTTGTCGGATCTAAGCAACCTTTCACAAATCCATCTATTATTCTCTGTTATTTTTACTATTCCTACTTCAATCAATATATATATTTTATTTTCATCTATATTACAATAGTCACTTTCAGTAAAATCATCCATACTATAGTTGCAGTCTTCTAAAATTTCTTCATATATGTAGTCATTTATTTCATTTCTATAAATTAATGCCTCAATAAATTCACTCTCATATTTGTAATTTGTACCTGATAGACATATCACACTATATGATTCATTTATATAATCTACCAATTCATCTGTTAGCGTTAATTTTTCAGAAAAATAATCAAGTGCGTTTTGATAATTATCTTTTATGCATCCTTTTTTTAAAAGTAAGTCCCATAATGATATATCCTCTACTTCTTTAATTTCTGATATTGTTTTTCTCTTAAGTGCTTCTATGTATATTGTTTTTCTGTTATAGGTTAAACTAGCATTATTAAGAATATATATTATATATTTTTCCATATCCCTAATTTTACCGTCACAATTTTCCAATATACCATCAACATACTCATTAATATTAAAGTCACTATTTATATATTTGCTCAGAGGGGACTCATTATTTTCCATAACTAGTGTGTAGTTTAGGTGTTTTATATCATATTCATTGTTAATCTCATATATTTTTTTAAGTATTATTTTTATATTGCCAAATTTAAGTGTATATAAATTGTTATTATAAATTAAGTCTAAAATAAGGCTATCATCCGCATAGTTAACTAAGTTATCTATTTTTACACCTAACTTCACTAGCTTAATAAATATATCTTTTATATACATATCATTTGAGGAAATATACTTTTCATGCTCTGAAATATATCGTATATGCTCATTAAAACTCACAGCATATTTTTGTGTATTGCAATTGTACAAAAATAGCATTGATAGCCGCCTTGTATTTTCTGCTGAAATTATATTTTTTTCATCTTGTTTATTTGAATGTAAGTTTTGAATAGATTCTGCTAATATATTTGGCCAAAAGTTTATGAGCGTTCTGGCTAACTCAGTTGAGTGTTTCCCCCTATTTATTAACAAGTTAATAAATCTGTAATCTTTTGATTCCATTAATTGTAGTGTTAAGTTTTTCAGGAAGCTATCACGGTACTGCTCTTCAAGTAAATATTCAAAAAGATTAAGATTTTTTGTTTCTTCTTGAGTGAAATCATATTCAGTTAATTCTTCAATCACACGTTCTGGATTATTTAGTTCATAATCTACCTCGAGTTTTTCTCTATTACAAACACTTATTATGAAGTTTTTATCATTAACTGTAATGCTATTACCATAGAATATTGTAATATAATCGTAATAGTATTCATCAATATATCCGTTCAAAATTAAATATTTTATTAAATCAAAATATAATGAGTTTTTAATTTCGATATACTCGTCCATGTCGTTTTGTTTAGAAAAGTTGAATAGTTCATTTTGCTCTTCTCTTGTAACTTTCTTGTATATCGGCTCTGTATTAAGGAAGTTAATCTTTCTTTTACATTCTTCAAGTTCATTTTGTCCTTCTGCAGAGTTATAACCTCCTTCTGTTGCAGCAATCTCTAGGATGGATTCTAATCTCAGTATTTCTGTAGTCTCAGTATTCTTCCTATTAACAAATAAATCATAGATGTATCCGTTTCGTTTTCTTAACTCAGAAAAATCGTGTGGAAATAAGTTTTTATACATAATAATCGCCATCATTTTATTAATATTTACTTTGATGTCCATCATTTTATAATATACCTTAAATTCATTTGATATGCTCTTTAATACACGCATATCATCTATAAAAAAGGTTGACTTCCTTAAAAATTGTCTATCAAAGTCCTTATAGTCAACATCTGGGCTTAAAAATTCAATCAGCTTATCATAGGCATTATTTCCACTCAAAATAGGAACTATTGGTATTATATAGTCAAAAAATTTAGTTCTTTCAGCAGCAGTCAGCAAATCATCCCTAACTAAATACAAAAATACTATTTTTTTTGTTACCTTTTTTTTAATGTTAACAATTCTATTAATTTCTCTTAATTTTTCAAATACTATGATAGCTTTATCATTAAATCTATCAATGTCTTCAAACACAAAAATATCTACTTCAGAATACGTAATCATAAAGATTATTTCATTTAGATATCTATCAAAATATTCATCATTACCCCTTTGAAATAGCTCAATTTCATTGCCTTGTATTTTTATTCTCTTTAAAATATTTTTATTTACTTGTAAAATATACACCTTACATATTATTAGAAGCATCATAAACACAATTAAAGTATAGAGAATCAATGTGCCCCCGCTCGACGATGCACGTATGAATAAAGTGTTAATAGTTTCTATGTCTAAAGCTGCCTTATCTGAATACCAGTATTTTGAGTATATAAATATAGCTAATAGAAGAATTAATGCAAATGGACTCCATAAATCTCTAATAACTTTCTCTATACAAAGCTTTTCCTTACGCCTAAACTTTGTTTGATCTATCACATTAGGTGAAATTTGATGAATTAACTGATTTATGATGTTACCTTCAATTTTAGCGACAACCTTGTCTTTATCTTCTTCCTCAAAATTCGTCATTGATACATGCAAAAATTTCCATTCTTTGTGCCTTTTCTTATAGGCCTCAAGAACACTACTCTTACCAACCCCGTACGCACCAGTTATTGCTATGTTATTTATATCTTTTTCTTTAAAAGCAAAATCTATTGCAGGTTCGTATACTCTTAAATCAACATTATATGTTGGTGTTAGCTTTTCAAAACTACTTTCCTTTTTATTTTCTTGCATTTCATTACCTTTCAAGTTGTTTCACCGTATGTAATTAATAACTATATTTAGCATAATTGCACTTTTATAAATACAATCCTCGTAATATGATATTAGCATTTCTATAGTTGCTTGACTATTAAATAATTATATTTTCTTGACCCAATAAACATGTTACTTTCCTTTAATTAGCTATTTTGCTCTACTGACTCTAATAGTTGCTCTTCTAAGTCATATAACATCCTATTCCTATTTAATAATCACCAATAAACGTCAACATAAAAAAGGATGTCAATCTTCGTAAAGAATGACACCTTTTCGATTTTATCAGTTTATTACTTTATTTTATATTTTAATAATTTATTTCATACTCCTACTCGCAATCAGATTAACTCCAGTACCCATAAAGTCTCTCACTATCACGTCGTTTATCTCCACTGGAGTCGTTACTCTGAGTCCTCTAATCTCACTCATCGCCTCGCGCCAAATGTCCAGAGGGATCTCGCTCTCGGTAATTACCGGCAGCACGCGGTTGACCGCACCATCGATTCTTACCGTCGAAGTCAGAATCCTCATCGGGCGAGTTATCTCCTGCTCTGCATAGCTAAGACCTTCTTTGCAGCTGTACCCTTCAATTTCTATAATTTTCTCATCTTCGAGATGTACAGTAACTCTGCAGCCCTTCGGACAATTTACGCAAATCAATTCTGCATCTCTCATCTTAATTCTCCTTTATCTGAACCGTGAGATCCCCATCGGCTTCTTCAAGATGCTTACCAGCTATTACCACCTGTTCCATCTCAGATGGGATAACCACATCCTTGTGGATGGAGCGCATCAGCTTATCACCCTTCGAGATCTCTATCGTGATATCGTTCATCGGTTTACGGACGCGGAAGTAAAGTGTCACAGCCTTTGGCAGGTTCTTCTTATGAAGCCTTGCAGGAACTACGTAGCTCACCATGTTTCCAGCGTGTGCCTCACAGTATGAATCGCCAGCTAAAGATTCGTCGTCATTGTCTGGAGATAATCCGAAGGTCTCTGCTTCATCACCATCATGAGTTGTCTTTAATCTGTGCTTTAGAGCGTCATAGTATCTAGCAGCCCCTACCGCCGCCTCACCGGCCTGCTTCGTAACGAAGTCTGCTAGGTCATGCACGTGAAGTCCGTTTCCGCATGCGAATATTCCCGGAACCGATGTCATATAGTTCTCGTCGACAATTGGTCCACGGATGCTCGGATCCATTTCAATTCCAGCCTCTTCAGCTAGAGTGTTTTCAGGAATCAGCCCAACGCTTAGGAGCAGTGTATCTACGTCGAAATACATCTCGCTTCCCTTAATCGACTGCCTCTTATCATCTACTTTTGTGAGCTCAATGCGCTCAAGTCTATCACGTCCATATATGTTAGTTACAGTATGAGATAGATATAGAGGAATCCCAAAGTCATCGAGGCATTGCTTCATGTTACGAGGTAGTCCATTGCTGTACGGCATGAGCTCCGCAACACCGAGCACTTCAGCTCCCTCGAGGCTCATTCGGCGAGCCATTATGAGTCCGATATCTCCGGAGCCGAGTATAAATACTTTCTGTCCGACCATATAACCATCTATATTGAGATACCTCTGTGCCTGTCCTGCTGTGTACACTCCAGACGGACGCTCGCCAGGAATCCCAAGGGCGCCACGGCTTCTCTCGTAACAGCCAACAGCAAGGATGATGATATCTGATTGAAGTTTCTGATATCCCTCTTCCTTACTTACATACTCGACGACGCGGTCTTTACTCATGTGCGTAACCATTGCGCCTAGCTTGATCTCTACACCAGATGCTACCGCTTCCCTCTCGTACCTCTCTGCAAATGCAGGTCCGCTAAGCTGCTCTTTGAAGGTTGTAAGCCCAAACCCATTATGTATGCACTGATTGAGCACTCCGCCAAGCTCGATATCGCGCTCGATTAAAACGACATCCGATAGCCCTTCCTGCTTAAGCTTCGCAGCAGCTGCTAGACCACCGCAGCCACCACCTATTACTACTGCCTGACAATGTCTCATCTTAGCGATTCTCCCTCTCTAAAATCTTTGAATACTGTCCATCTTGAACGATATCGACAGGTGAGCGGTTTAATTCTCTCGCCAGGATTTCCACGACCTTAGGCTCGCAGAAACCTCCCTGACACTTGCCCATTCCCGGGCGCACTCTTTTCTTGATGCCCTTGACACTTCTAGCCCCACAGACTTCATGTATTGCAGAAACTATCTCTCCCTCGGATATGGTCTCACATCTGCAAACTATATTTGCATACTGCGAATTTTCACGCACGAGTTTCTCACGTTCCTCTTCAGATAGCTCCGAGACGACAATCGGCTTATCTCTCGTCATCACAGCATTTGGATTCTCCTTAAGGCATAATCTATCCGTTATAAAATGCTCTATCACATAGTCCGCAATCGCCGGCGCACTGGCAAGCCCTGGCGACTCTATGGAAGCGATGTTTATGAAGTTTGGGTTCTCATCATCTAAAGGCTCTATTATAAAATCCTTTGATGTCGAACTCGGTCTTAGCCCTGCAAATATCCTTATCGACTTATGCAGCGGAACCGTCTTAAGTATCTTGGCGATATTCTCGCGTAGGTATCTAGCCCCACCTGGGCTAGTTGCCGTCGTGATGTTATCTTCTAATTGCTCGCTGTTAGGACCTATGAGCGTGTTGCCGTAAATCGTCGGAATCGCGAGTACTCCCTTACCCTTGGCAGTGGGAACTGGGAATATTATATTATTTACAATATGTTCGTCGTTACTGATGACATAGTATTCGCCTCGCCTCGGAGTTATCTCGAAGCCTGCATCTTCTGTCACCATATGGCAGATCTCCGAAGCTCCTATTCCAGAAGCATTTAGGAGTACTTTTGTATGGAACGGCTTACCGTTTGCAGTGACCGAGTATCCATCGTCATTCTTCTCGACGCTACTAACTTCATGATTTAGGAATAGCTCAACACCATTTCCCACCGCCACCTGCATGCAGGCTATGGCAACCTCCCATGGATATATCACTGAGGTCGTCGGAAACGACAATGCTTTAGTTATGCTGTCACTGAGATTAGGCTCTACGGCGCGTGCCTCATCTCCACTCAGAAATTCATGAGGGATCTCCCTACAGACTGCCCTTTCAGCCAGTATATCTAGAAGTTTCTCCTCTTCTTCACTGCATGCAACTACAAATGCCCCTGTATTCTTGATGTGGCAGTGCAAATCCTCGCATATCTTAGGATACCTGCGGGCGCCTTTTACATTGAGCTCCGCCTTTAGAGTCCCATCTACAGGGTCATAGCCCGTGTGTACTATCGCGGAATTCGCCATGGTCGCACCATTTGCGATATCATTTTCCTTGTCTAGGACCGCTACTTTGAGCTCATACCTCGAAAGCTCTCTGGCGAGCATCGAGCCAGTGATTCCTGCACCTATTATGACTATGTCGTAAAGCATGTTTCCTCCGGGTTGGTTGAAGTGTTTATTATGCTTTTAATTATATCATGATATTAATAATCTTGGGGCGATTAGGTCTCGTTAACTTCATTTTCATAAAAAAGAAAGGCACAAGTATTACATCTGCACCTTTCTAATATATATCTAATATTCAATTAAGGAAGTTATATATCCTTCTGTTTTATCTATTATACCAGTAGTTCATATCAACCTTTGTATTAATTCCATCCACATGACCTGAACTAGTATATTGCCAGCACTGATATTTTCCGATATATGTCACACGGTTGTAGTACTGAGCAACCCAAACCTTGTATGAGCTTAGTTTGCTCATATCAAGTTGATTATTTAGCCAACTTGTACTTGCATATATCATTGGTGTATAACCTCTTTGAAGTGATCTCTCACAGAATGCCTTTACTGCAGCGGTTCTTGTTCCTCTTGATATTGAATTTCCTCTCGCACGTGAATCTGATACATATTCAGTATCTATAGCAATAGGTAGAGTTACTTTGTAGTTTTTAATCTGATTAATGATATAGTCTGCCTCTTCAGCGCCTTCTTTTTCATTAACAGCTTGCGAGAAGAAATATACACCTACTTTAATCCCAGCAGCAGTTGCTCCCTTAATGTTTCTTTCAAACCATTCATCTGCAACAATGCGTCCTGTGCCATAGCCTCTAAATGCAGCTCTTATAATGGCAAATTTAATTCCTGCCTTCACAACTCTATTCCAGTCAATAGCACCCTGTGCATAAGAAACATCTATACCAAGCACCCTGCTTCCTGGAGGACCATTTAATTCGTTTACAATACCTTCTTGATTAGATGTATAACTTTCACCATTATAGTAAAAAGAGCCAACAACAACTGCCCCATCTGCCCCCATATAATAATATGTATTTCCAAAGCTAATGAACTGATTCTTATACAGTTCTCCCTCAGCATTTGAAAAATATCTCTTGCCGTTCTTTTCTATCCACTGTGCCTTCTGGATAATCTCACCTGTACGGTCGTCTGCATTATATAGGCGACCATTATTTGCAGTAAATATTCCTGTTTGCACTGCACCGTCTGGTCCCATATAAAACTTAGGTACTCCAAATGTTATAAACTGGTTTTTGTACAGTGCTCCTTCAGCATTTGAAAAATATCTCTTGCCGTTCTTTTCTATCCACTGTGCCTTCTGGATAATCTCACCTGTACGGTCGTCTGCATTATATAGGCGACCATTATTTGCAGTAAATATTCCTGTTTGCACTGCACCGTCTGGTCCCATATAAAACTTAGGTACTCCAAATGTTATAAACTGGTTTTTGTACAGTGCTCCTTCAGCATTTGAAAAATATCTCTTGCCGTTCTTTTCTATCCACTGTGCCTTCTGGATAATCTCACCTGTACGGTCGTCTGCGTTATATAGGCGACCATTATTTACAGTAAATATTCCTGTTTGCACTGCACCGTCTGATCCCATATAAAACTTAGGTACTCCAAATGTTATAAACTGGTTTTTGTACAGCTCTCCAACAGAATTCGAAAAGTATCTCTTGCCGTTCTTTTCTATCCACTGTGCCTTCTGGATAATCTCACCTGTACGGTCGTCTGCGTTATATAGGCGACCATTATTTACAGTAAATATTCCTGTTTGCACTGCACCGTCTGATCCCATATAAAACTTAGGTACTCCAAATGTTATAAACTGGTTTTTGTACAGCTCTCCAACAGAATTCGAAAAGTATCTTTTACCATATTTCTCTATCCAGTGTGCAACCTGAATTACTTCACCAGTATAATCATCTGCATTATACAAATGTCCATCGTGGGTTGAATAAATGCCTGTCTTCACCGCACCATCTGACCCCATGTAGTACTTAGGTATTCCAAATGTTATAAATCTGTTTCTATATGCAATTCCTTCGCCGTTTGTAAAGTATCTACCATTCCCCCAAATTCTCCATCCAGCCTCTCTCTTTAATGCACCAGTATTTGGGTCAAAGAAATAAATAACACCATCTATTTCATATATCCCCCTTATATAATTGCCGTTGCCATCTGCATAGTAACGATTACCATTTTCATTAACCCACGAGTTATATCTAGGTAATCTTTGAGCACTACGCGGCGTTGCTTGTGCATTAGTATGATTTCTGGAAGCAGTCTCCGCTTCTAGGCTTGTAATCTGCATCCCATTATCTTGATGCTGTTCATCATGAGCCTGAACATCATTTTCTGTCACAATATCATTTGCAGGATTTTCTCCAGAATCAACGCTTTCATCAGCATTAACGAAGACGATACTAAATATAAAAATCACACTTAAGAGTAATAATATTCTAATCCTTCTTGTCATCTTCCTCCTCCTTTCATCTTTTGGGCTATACTAGTTATATAGTATTAATCCTTAATATACAACTTATATTTTATCAATGTTATATTCTTGAAACGCATCATACGCTTTTCCACTTCCCTTTGCTCTGGCGTATACGATAACCTTTCCTTTAATACCACTGATATCAAACTTTTTTACAGCTGAATAATCGTATAGAATTTCCGTGTTACCATCATCCTTTAATAGTGAAACCTTGTATTCTGGCACTATATCAGAGTTTTGCAAGCTACTTATCGAAATATATTTATGACCTTTTTTCTTTTGGATTTTCCCTTGCACAGCAACAATGTAATTTATTTGTTTTTTCAGTTCATCTGTATTGTTAAAGAAATACGAGTCTGTGTTTTCACCAGCTTCTTCTTTATTTAGAATCTCTGCAAATACACGACTCGTTACCTCCGCGCCTTTTCCATTGACATGGTTATAGTCGTGCATTAGTTCATCTGGCAGTAAAGTTAATCTATTTCGCAATAAATTCAGATTATAATATTTTAGCCCTTTTTCTTTAGCATATTTACTATAGAAGGCTGTTGCCTCTTGATACCCTTTTGTGTTATATATTCTCATTACAGTTGTAGGACCTGAAACAAGTATTAGATGTACGTCATTCATTTTACACAACCTAACTATCTTATCGAGATAAGCAATTTTTTTCCTATCTAGCTTTTTCTTACTAAAGCTATCATTTCCCGTAATCGGTACATTTCCTGATTGGAACGACTTATTACTAAATACAAACCCTTTGTCCGCATAGTATTCGTCATTTACCACTTCAGGTGCATAGTTACTAGCTAGCAGAGACTTCTTTTTCTGATAGTTTTCCTTTATTGATTCTTTGTTGAACGAGCTTCTATATCTGTAAGCTTTGATTCCATAGAGTAAATCTGCCCCTTTGAAGGTAGTAACTAAAAATCTTGCCTTGTTCCGACAATTTGTCAACCTATCATAAACTATTAAATCACCTTGAATAATTTGTTTATACTCTACTATTTCATCAAAAGTTACCCCTAGCACTATAGTTTTAGGATGATATCTTTCGATTAAATCTTTTGTTTCATAATAGCTGCCCGCAAGGGATTGCGATGATGAGCCTGCATTAAGCACCTGATCATATCCACTTTCCTTTTCAAACACAGTTGGTACAAATGACCGATATACTCTCGAGGCTCCAACAAATATTACGTCATAACTCTTGTTTTTACCGTCAATTACTTCAAGGTCGTGGTTGAAATATGTTGAATAAGATACTGGTTCTAATGCTTCACCCGAGATATGTAACATAGCAGTTAATGCTACAATTAACACTATTAGATTTATTATTCTTTTTTTCTGCTTAGAATACTGCATACAAAAACCCACTTGTTAAATCATTATTGCCACCAGCGTACATAAATAGTGCAAATATCAAACCTGCATATATGATGCTACGTACTACGCCCGGCACTCTCTCTGCAAACTCATCCCATTTATCATATTCCTGCATTAAATCGACAAATACAAAAATTAATGAGAAAAAGCTAGCGATTATGATATCGATTCTGCTCATAGATGGGAAGAATGATGAAATCCCATCTATATGCATAGTCCCCCAGCCTCTAAATAAATTCCCATAATAGGTGAGGCTTTCCATAAAGTCCTTACAATTTGACATAACTCTAAGGAAATTAATTAGCCAGAATGTTCTGAAAACTTGAAAAAAGCTCCACATGCGTGGATGTCTATCTGCATGGCAGGTCTTTCTGCACTTCTTATAAACTGTTTCCATCTGCATACTGAATACAATTATAAAAAGATTAGCTAATCCCCAAATTATATACTTCCATGCCGCTCCATGCCAAATACCCGTAATTGACCAAACAAAAATCAACGCCAGATAACTCGGTACAAGCTTACCCATTCTTGGTCCAAACTTTTTCCTTGATTTGCGTCCAAGTTTCTGTGCCGATGGCCCCATTGAGATTGGATAAAATACATAGTCTCTAAACCATGTTCCTAGAGTTATGTGCCAGCGTCTCCAATATTCTTCAACCGATTTGGCGAGAAATGGTCTCTCGAAGTTTTCGGCTACTTCTATACCCATTATTTTAGCACCACCGCAGACCATATCCATATATCCTGAGAAATCTGCATAGAGTTGCATTCCGTATAAAACAGATGCTACCCATAAATACGCACCTTTATATCCCTGAACATCTAAAAAATAGACATTTACAGCTAATCCTAGCTTATCAGCAATGAGTAATTTTTTTACGAGTCCCCATAGGATGCGTCTTGCCCCTTTGCATAAGTTATCGTATGAAAACTTATTTTCACGAAACAGAGTTTTCCCTAATTGGTCAAATCGGCTAAACGGGCCTTGTACAATATGAGGAAAAAAAGTTATAAATGTTGCTACCTTTATGAAACTGCTTTCGGCTTCATACTTGTGTCTATATACGTCAGTCAAATAGCCCATCGATTGAAATGTGTAGAACGACATTCCTAGCGGCATCACAAAATGCTGTAATGGGAACGATGCGCCTGTTATCATGTTTATAGTTTCAATCGAAAAGTTTGTGTATTTTATTACCGCCCACAAACAGAAATTTGCAAAGAGGGCTATATGTAATACTCTTTTATTATATCTTTCCGCATCATCGCGTGCCGCTCTTCGAGCGTCTCTCAATTCATCGGATATATCTGCTAGTTGAACACTGAGTGCTTCATTCCGGCGCATCATAAGCTTCGCACCAGCATACGTGCTGACGATGGTAAAGAGCATGAATAAAAACAATACTCCATCTGATGCAATAGAAAAGAATACGCTAAACGCAAACAAAAGCGCTATTTGCATTTTTCTAGGTACTATAAAGTATAGTAATATGAATATAGCAAACAGCGCTCCAAATTCTAAAGAAATTAAGGACAAGTTTCCCTCCAACTATACGGTCTTTAGTTTCTGTACTAGCTCCCAAATTGCTTCAATGGAATTGAAGTTTTCTGGTAGCAAATCGTTAACATTAATTCTTAAATCATAGTTCTGATTCAACTCACTTACAATTGCTATGATATCAAATGAATCTAAGACCTTTCCATCTATCAATTCTTTTTCTACATCAAAGTCAACGTCAGGGCGTATCTCTTCGAGAATTGTTCTTAGTTCTTCCATTGTCGTACCTCCATTTTCTTTTATATATTATAGTAACTCTAGTTTCTTACGATCTATCTTCGCATGAGAATTCATCGGCATACTATCTAGCTTTACGTAGCGATTTGGCCACATATATTTAGGCAAAGCTTTAACTAGAGGTTTTACGATTTCACGTTGGTTCTCGCAGTCTCCCTGATAGTAGCAAATTATCTTGTTGATATCTTTTTTAAATATGCAACAGCAAATCTTGATAAATGGCAGGGCGTTAATTGCCGCTTCTATTTCTCCGAGTTCAATTCGGTGTCCCATGTGCTTAATCTGAAAATCTTTTCGCGATTTAAACACTAACTCGCCTGCATCATTAAATGCTGCAATATCTCCAGTTTTATATATCCTGCAAGGATACTCACTAATATCCGTCCTACACGCAAATGCCTTTGCTGTTTGTTCAGGATTATTCCAGTATCCTAATGCCAAACTGCTTCCTTCAACACACAACTCGCCCTCTTTATTTTTTTCTTGAATCGGGTTGTTGTTTTCGTCTAGCAGCACAATTCGAGTATTTTTGAAAGGTTTTCCAATAGGAATTGGCGTATCACTCATATCATCCTTATCTACAATATGATATGTGCAGTTACAGGTTATTTCGGTCGGACCATATAAATTTACATATGTTGCTTCTGGAACATATTTTGTCCAATAGCGTATGGTCTTAGGTGGCATTACCTCTCCTGAGAACATCACATACTTAATCTCGTGGTCAAACGCCTTGTAATCATCAAATACATTAAAATCAGATAATATTCTGAGTCCAGATACCGCCCAAATAAATGTGTTAATTCCTTTTGAGTTTATATAATCAAGCAGCTTGGTAGGCATTGTAAACAGTTCTTTAGGAATAACGACCAGTTTGCCACCTGATTTTATTGTACAATATATGTCTTTCACTGACACATCAAAATCGAAAGGAGCCTGATTACCAAAGGTGCAAGTTTCATCGAATTTAAATGTATCATAGAATTGACTCACTAAATCAATAAGCGACCTATGGCTAATTAAAACACCTTTAGGAACTCCTGTTGATCCCGAGGTAAACATTGAGTATACAGGATCAGTATCTATGGATTCATCAAGAATTCCATCTATAACCTTGCTTTCATCGTCAGATATAGAATTCTTAATTATTGTGTGATAATCAAGGACTGTAATACCAAGTCTGTTACATAACTCTTCTGCTAAAGCTTTGGTCGTGTTAATAATTATCTCAGTTCCTAGTGCATTTAATATCTTTTCTTGACGTTCTTCCGGCATTGCTGAATCTATTGGGACATAAAAATTCCCACTATAAAGTATGCCAAAAAAAGAAACTATTGATTCTATATTTCTATCAATAAGAACTGCTATCGGTTTATTCTTTTGTTTTACTTCGTTATTTAGGCAAACTGCTATAGTTCTTGCAGTATCTCGCAACTCACTATATGTTAGTGCATTCTCTCCACACTCAAGAACTGTGATTTCACCTATTGTGATCGACTTATGCTCTAGTAACTCTAAAATATTCTTAATCATGATATTCCTTTCGAAAAAATCGAGGTATCACCGGTAAACAGATGATACCTCGATTTAGCCTTTTGGCTTTTAAAGGAGTCCCTGCATCTCCATATTACTATTCATTGTACTCAGTCTCTTCCTCGCTTTGGTCTGTCGATTTCTGGCTCTTTTTTGATTTCTTTGGCGGATTAATGAAGTTCTTTATCATGTCATGAGCCTTCTTGATGCTCTCTTTATCAGGGGTCATAACATATACCGGAGTCGATCCACTTGAATACACAGTTCTTGTTGAATCTCCTGCCCCTTCTACCGCATTGTTTTCAATCTTCCACTCCTTGTGGTTCTTGAGCTCAAGCTTGACAAGTGCTTTAATCTCAGCTGGAGCCATATCCGTCTCCATATATGGAGCAATTCTATCAAGAATCCTCGTGTATTTCGCTATTACCTCTGGTGACTGAGTGAATCTATGGAAAATCCCCTTAAGTACAATCTGCTGATTCATAACACGCTGATTGTCCCCATCCTTAAACGCCTGTCTCTCTCTCGCAAATGCAAGTGCCTGTTCGCCTTTAAGGAAGTTAGTTCCCTTGTTGATACGGTAATGGTCTATGTAGGTAGTAAATTCATAATCTGAATTAATGTAGATTCCACCTATAGCATTAATAAACTGTACGACAGTATTGTAGTTGACTTTTACATAGTAGTCGATCTTAATGTCTAGTAGCTTTTCAATTGCTCCAGTTGTTTCACCTATTCCATATAGTCCACTGTGGGTCAATTTGTCTTCTGCATTATTCTTTGAAGGTAGTTTTACCAGATAATCTCTAGGAATAGATGTTAGTAAAATCTTATGCTTCTTAGGGTCAACCGTAACAAGCATATTAACATCACTTCTAGCCTCTTCATCAATTTTCCCAGTCGTGTCCATACCACTGATAAGGACCGTAAATGGCTTCTCAGCAATCTCAGAGTTTCCAGAGTCCTCAGCCTTTGAAATCTTATTCAAGAAGCTCGCTGTCTTTATTGCATACACTGAAGTTGTCACAAACGTAAGAGATAGAATTATGCTAATCACAACCGCTATAATTCTCGATTTCCTTTTTATATTCCTAAAAAACAACTGAATAAAAATCACTGTGCTTGCAACAAAAATGCATAACAGAATTATAAGCAACCATTTTTTTGGTAAAAAATCTGTTACTAGCAAGGTAGCTTCAAATACTAGCGCTGAAACTAGATAAATGAGCCCCCATAGTCTTGAGGCTGCCAACATCAATCTTTTTTTCTTTTTTGACTTTACATCCATAATCATTTTCTCCTTGTTACAGAATATAGTTATTATACTCTATGCAAGCAACTTTTTATAAAACTCTATGAGTTTTTGTCCCTCAACATTCCAGTTGTACTTCTCTCTAGCGATTTGACTTCCTCTCTCACCAGTTTCTTGAGCTTCAGCCGGATTATCTATGTAGTGTTTGATAGCAGTTCTAATTGCTGAAATATCTTCTGGGTTCACTAGTATACCTGAATCCGCTTCGCTAATTATTTCTTTCCAAATCGGAAAATCGGATGCTATAATAGGTAATCCTGCTGCCATGTATTCGAAAATCTTTATTGGCAATGAATTTATATAGTTAGCTGTTGGTAGCAGTATGCAAATTCCTACTCTACTTGAAGCATATAGGTCATTTACACCTTCACGGCTCAGCATACCCAAATATTCGACATTGTTAGGATTTGAGTTTTTGAGGGTCTCATCCTCACAGTTTCCAGCAAGCTTTAAAGTATATCCATCCATAGGCTCTAGTGCTTCCACCATGATATTTTCGCCCCTGATACGAGATATCCCCCCTGCGTAGCAAGCAGTCTTATTTCTTTTTGAAAACTCAAGCTCTCCCTTTTTTATCTCATCTAGCTTAGGGTAGTTCTTAATCGCTTCTGTAGTTTTCGCTCTATTCTTAAATTTATCCTGAATGTACTCAGTTGCCGTAATTACTCCTGCTAGTTGCCTTACGTACTTTGTCTCGAGTCTACTGTATGATTTAGAAACAAACTTTCTTGAAAATTTTGGAAGCCACGGTTTATCCAAAATCTGCGCTGGTACATCCTCATGGCTATCAAATATAACAACTTTGCCAGTTTTTGAAAGTTTTACCGCATATTTGAGCATCTCTGGGTCGTGAAAGTGATATACATCAGCATCAATATTCACAGCTTTTTGAAACACAGTCTTACAAAACTGAGAAATTCTCTTGTACCGACTTTCTGGCTGTTCACCACAGCCAACAATCTGTATTCCATCTTTCTCAAATGATTCCCCTGGAGCAACCATGAAAACTTCATAGCCCGCCTCCGACAAAGTAAGACATTCTTTATAATAAATTCTATCATCGAGTGCATCGTGCACGCTCGTGACATGACAAACCTTTTGCATTAGCTTCTCCTAATTTTTATATCCTAGCAGCTTCTTTATCCTAGGCTTGAGTAGACTCTTAAGCTCTCCTATAAATCCTTTTTTCTCAATTTGGTAATATAGCACTCTATCTGCACCGAATCTTCTAAAGAAATTTTCTATTCCCTCTATCATCGAACCTTCAAAATCAAATGCTTTTGAGTGCTTCGAAGCAAATTCTATTCCCGAATCTAGAACTAAGGTCTGTGCTCCACTCGCTCTAAATGTTGGATCTGCTCCTGCAATTAGATAATAGCAGGTCTTTTCATCATAAACGAATAATGATGATGCGTGTACATTGCCATCCTTATCTATTGCCGTGATAACTTTAGCACCATCATGTTCATTACACGCTTCAAAAATTGAATTTATAAATTCTTTTTTGTGTGGGCAACTTCTCCCTTGATGTTCAAATGTTTTCACCAGCATAGCGTGCAAATTATCTACGTTATCTTCCTCTATTATCTCGACTTTATTTCTTGCACTTTTTATATTTTTACGAACTGTCTTATCGTATTTAGCCCTTACAGCTTCTATATCAGAAACATCAGTAAATCTATAAGTTATTCTTGGGCTAACTTTAAACCCCAGCCATCTGAATGGTAAAAAGTAATCATTACTAGGGTCTAGCATAAGGTCAAAACTCGAATTCTTTGGCAGTGATTTTACTAGTTCTTCTATGTACTTTTGTTTTTTACTTGCCTTAATATCTGGTGCAAACCAAATACCCATGGTTTGTGTTTCCCCCGGCATGGCAATTTTGTTGTTATCGCAAGGTACTGCCCATCTAGCAACAACTTCTCCCTTTTCTTCTACTTTTATTTCAGTCCATTTTCCATTTGTAACTGTATCAAGATACCACGGCTGTTCGAAAATTGAATTAGCATATTTTGTTGTAATATCACTATTCGTTGTCTTCATTAGAATTAATATCCTCCAGCTCTTTTACCGCATCTAGATATGAAATAAATGTATACCCATGTTCCTTTAAATGCTCGATAAACCATGTATACCAATCTCTTTCATACGCATACCCATCACAAAACTGATAGTCGTGAAATAGTATCGAGAAATACGGCAGTCCTTTATCCTCTGCCTCCTTAAGCAAGCGAAGCGACTCTTCCCTTTTTCCTTCTGGTCTCTTAGGTAAATAGCCATCCATCAAGCTAAGTGGGAACTCCCACATCTCACCCACTTTATACGGAGCTTTCAGGCAGGTTCCTTCACTTTTCACAAATTCGGTGGTGTCATATACATATCCACAACGACTTAGCTTCTCAAAGGTATTTTCATCATATCTCACGTAATGCATTCGTATTCCACGAGGCGCTACGCCAACAGCGTTTCTGAACCTCTCAAATTCAGCACGCATTTTCTCTTCATCTTCATACGATGCACCGTGTATGCCCGCATCAAAACCCTGATTTTGAATTTTTTCTATATATGGAATAGCCTTAGTATATTTATAAGACATACCAAGGACGTTATCCATGCCAAAATAGAATGATGAAGGCACACCATTACCTTCATCATACTTCATCAATTCTTCAATATAATTTCTCTCCCTTGAGAATATCCCAAGCAGTCTTCTCCACCACTGAGAAAAAGTTATATCACGCTTTAAGAACGATAAAGTCTCCCTTACCCACAGTTTTGGATAAATTAAGTCTTTGTAATGGTCGCTTCTATATAGATGATCTACATCATGTGAAACGATTATTTTCATTGCTCTTATTTTCCTAAAAACTCCTTAATTACTGATACAACTTCTTCCACATCATCGTCGGAGATGTATGGGTGAATTGGCAACGATAAAACTGTATCGCACAGCCTATTAGTAACAGGGTAGTCGATTCCGTACTTATTCTCATCGCAAAATGCCTCTTGATTGTGCATCTGCTTAGGATAGTAAATCATAGATGGAATTGATTTCTCCTTGAGGTGCGTCTGTAATGCATCTCTCTGCTCTCCGCTCTCAAGCTTTATTGTGTACTGTGCCCAGCTGCTCAGAAATCCTTCTGGAATCACTGGCGTAGCCACAACACCATTTAGAAGTTCTGTGTATTTAGCTGCAGCATTGTTAACATCTGCAACTTCATATTCTGCAAATGCAGCTAGCTTAGGGATCAGGATTCCCGCCTGAATCGAGTCAAGCCTAGAATTCATACCAATACGTACGTTGTCGTACTTCATTTTACCCTTGCCGTGCACGCAGTATGATCTGATGAGTTCAGCTGCTTCATCATCGTTTGTAAATATCGCTCCCCCATCTCCGTAACATCCGAGTGGTTTTGCTGGGAAGAAGGAAGTAGTTGAGATATCTCCGAAACTGCACGCTTTCTTGCCGTCAATCTCACCACCGAAGCCTTGTGCTCCATCTTCCAGAACCTTAAGCCCATACTTATCTGCAACCTTCCTAATCTCAGGGAAGTTAGCTGGGAGTCCAAATAAGTCTACGGGTATAACCACCCTCGGTCTTAACTTCCCTTCAGCGACTATCCCTGTAATTGCCTTCTCTAGCGAAGCGACATCCATGTTGAAAGTATCCTCATCTACATCGATGAAAACTGGTGTCGCACCTAAAATTGCAACCACTTCTCCAGATGAGAAAAAAGTGAAGTCGGGAACGAATACAGCGTCACCTTCCCCAATCCCCCATGCCATGAGTGCAAGCTCGAGGGCATCGGTTCCATTTGCACAAGTTACGCAGTGCTTTACACCTACGTACTCAGCTAGCTTTTCTTCAAGCTCGGAAACCTTACCGCCTCCGATAAATCTGCTGCTAGCAATTACTTCGTCAATCTGGCGATCTATGTCATTTTTAAGTGCAGCATACTGCTTCTTTAAATCTCTAAACTCCATTATCTTCCTCCGCTCTACTTGAATTCGCCTCGCATATCAGTGCTTGCAAAATCTGTCAATGGAAGTCTCACTGGCACGCCTTCCTTCTGGCTTTTATATATAGCGAGAACCATCTCAAGTGCGTTTCTTCCAGCAACTCCATCTACATAAGGTGTTCTGTCTTCCTTAATTGCTTCTATTACATCGGCAAACAGGCTTGTATGACCATTTCCATATACATTGCTCGTCTCTTCTTCGAGCCCCTTATTCTTCTGGTCTTCAGCGGTCTCATCTTTGAAATCCCACACATCAATCGTGTTGGTGGACTTACCGCCAACCTTAACTGTTCCGTTTTCTCCAAATATATACAGTGTCTCTTCGAGATTCTGAGGGTATACATTTGTAGTTCCCTCGATTGTTCCTACTGCTCCATTCTTGAACTTAACAACGGCAACTCCAACGTCTTCAGCCTCTAGATAATCATGGAACTGCTGTCTAGTTGCTCCATAAACTTCAACTACCTCATCTCCCATCATCCATCTGAGAAGGTCTATTCCGTGAATGCACTGGTTCATCAGGCAGCCGCCATCTTCTTCCCAAGTTCCTCTCCAGGGAGCCTGGTCGTAATATCCTTTGTTTCTATTCCAGCGAACATTAATAGATGCGTGGGAAAGCTTTCCGAAACGATCTCCCTCGATAGCCTTTCTCACTTCCTGAATAGCTACGTTAAATCTATTCTGGTGACAAGCTGAAACCTTTACATTCTTCTCGTCAGCTCTCTTGATAATCTCTTCAGCATCAGCAATATTCATAGCCATAGGCTTTTCGATGATTACGCTAACTCCCGCATCGATTGCATCTAGTGCAATCGATGCGTGCTTGCCACTCTCAGTCGCAATACTGACTAGCTCAAGTTCATTCTCTTCGAGCATCTGCTTATAGTCGGTATATCTCTTGATTGATTTATCATCAGCCAAGTTGTGTTTTGCAAGAATCTCTTCCATCTTCTCTGGCACGATATCGCACACCGCAACTATCTCTAGATTATTATTTACTGCAGCAGTCACGTGATTTGTTGCGATTCTACCGCATCCAATCAATGCATATTTCATTTAAATGTCCTCCGGAATTTTAATTACTATAGTGTCTATATTTTGCCGGGCTTATAGGAGAGAAATATTATCTCTTTCCTTTACGTCCTTGAATGCGTTACGAGTATCGAATATTGCAACTGCATTCTCTCTAATCATCTCATAGTCGTATGCATCATGAGCTGTTGCAACGAGGACAAGGTCGTATCCCTTGATTACATCAGCATTAATCTCGTCGATACCTTCATGCCACTCGCCATGTCTCTTATACTTCGGAATCCATGGATCGTAGAAATCAGTATCCGCACCTCTCTCCTTGAGAATGTCAATTACGTTGAGCGCAGGGCTCTCTCTGTAGTCATCGATGTTGTTCTTGTAAGCAACGCCTAGAACGAGAACCTTCGATCCGTTGAGAGCCTTCTTATGGTTATTTAGAACCGATGCAGCTCTATCTACTGTATACTCAGGCATTTTATCGTTAATAATCATTGAGCTCTCAATCATAGATGTGTGGAAACCATACTCTCTTGCCTTCCATGTTAGGTAATATGGGTCAAGAGGGATGCAGTGTCCACCGAGACCAGGGCCTGGATAGAACGCCTGGAAGCCGTATGGCTTAGTCTTTGCAGCCTCGATTACCTCCCATAGAGAAATTTCCATCTTGTTGCAGAGTATCGCAAGCTCGTTAACAAGACCGATGTTGATATTTCTATATGTATTCTCCAGAATCTTCTCCATCTCAGCTATAGCTGGTGAAGATACTTCATAAATCTCTCCCTCGAGAACTTCCCTATACATCGCAGAAATTACTTCTGTTGCGTCTTTGCCAACAGCACCAACAACCTTTGGTGTATTCTTAGTCTTGTAAATCACATTACCTGGGTCAACACGCTCCGGCGAAAATCCAAGGTAGAAATCTTCTCCGCACTTTAGTCCAGAGCCCTCTTCAAGAATAGGAAGCAATAGTTCCTCTGTAGTTCCCGGGTAAGTTGTGGACTCAAGAACAACCATCGTGTCATTAGATAGGTGCTTTGAAATAGCCTCTGTGGAGGACTTTACATAGCTTATATCTGGCTCCTGGTGTTTATCAAGAGGAGTAGGCACACAAATAGCGATGAAATCAACATCTTTTACGAACGAGAAGTCCGATGTCGCCTTCATCATGCCTCTCTCTACGAGTTCCTTGAGGTCTTCGTTTACAACATCACCGATGTAGTTGTGACCTTCATTTACCATCTTAACTTTTTCTTCCT